>Ga0307475_10001016_pt1 | contig 16795 bp, 15 predicted proteins | sample atmos_gasesECM1C_FD_203317 | JGI IMG/M metagenome (GOLD analysis project Ga0307475, IMG submission 203317) | Hardwood forest soil microbial communities from Morgan-Monroe State Forest, Indiana, United States - atmos_gasesECM1C_515 | ecosystem: Environmental > Terrestrial > Soil > Temperate... | reverse complement strand
CAAGACTTCAGCGTTGCAATTTGCATTTGCAACTCCTTCGAGTAGGGGACCCATTTTGCACGCCAGGGTGGACGACCTTCGCCTGACTTCTTGATCCCATCGGAATGACGAAACCTGCTTCCTGCAGAAGCACGATCAGTTCGGCGTATCGTCCACTGTGCTCACCGAGTCCATGCGCGATCTGGAACACGCCGCGCGCAGGGCCCCGGCTTTGCCAACGATTGCATCCGCTTTGCAAGCCATCCTCGCTCGTGAATCGGAATTCCTGGTGCGAATTTTTCATTGTGTTCATACGCGCTTGAGATCCTGGACTCGGCCTGCGCTTAGCCTCGAAATTCCGCCGTCGTAAAGTGCCTCGAAGTCAGCATGCCAACGGGCATTTGTGCATAAGAAAACCACTGTGCGGTGTCCTTCAGGAAGGCCAGCCCATTTCGTCCAGGATGCCGATCGATAACAAGGACGTCACCCGGGCGCACCTGGGCGGTAGCCAGCAGCCTGGCAATCGGGCACACCAGATGGCGCTCGATAGCCCGCTTCAGGTGTCGTGCTCCATACCTCTGATCCGTCCCTTCTTGGAGCAGGAACTCCCGCGCTGGCGGCGTGACGCGGAGCATGAATTGCCCCTTGGCGGATTCGAGCACGCGTTTTTGCACCATCCCAAGTTCGATCTCCAGAATCTGTTCGAGTTCTTCCGACCGCAGAGGATGGAACACCACCACCTTGTCGATCCGGTTCATGAACTCCGGCGCGAATTTCCGCTTCGCTGCTTCCGAAGCTGTCTTCTCCACCTTCTCGTCCAGCCGCGGCGCCGAGTCAGCTGGCACGGTCGGTGCAAATCCCATCCCGCCAGTCATCAGCTCGGTGATCTCGCCGCCACCCAGGTTCGAGGTCATGAAAATCATCGTCTGAGACAGGTCCACCCTCCGGTTGTCCCCCAGCGTCAGCGTCGCTTTGTCCAGAATCCCCAGCAGCAACTGCCACAGCGCGTCCGACGCCTTCTCGATCTCGTCGAACAGCAGGAAGCTGATCTTCAGCTTCTCGGTGTGATACTGCGCCAGCGCTTCCTGGGTGATCAGCGGATGCGTCTCGCGATGCCCCAGGTATCCCGGCGGCGAACCAATCAATTTCGCAATCTCGTGCGAGTGCTGAAACTCCGCGCAGTCCACTTTGATCACCGCCCGTGGATCGCCGAACAGCACTTCGGCCGTGGCTTCGACCACGCGCGTCTTCCCCGCTCCGGTCGGCCCGAGGAACAGCAAGTTCCCCACCGGCCGCCCCGGTGAATTCAGGCCAGCGCGAAACACCTGGTACAGATCCACCACCGCCTGCACCGCTTCGTCCTGCCCCACAATCTTCCGCCGCAGCCCTGCCTCGAAGTCCCGCGACTCCACGCTGCGTTGGGTCGGGTCGAGTTGAAGTGCTTGCGCGCCCACGGTCATGCTCCCCTACCGGAACATTCTTCCGCTTTCCGGACTGCGCGGTCCAGACCGCTCGAATTGATCGAGCTTAATGTCGAGGGTCGAACGTAACAGCCGCAATTGCGTGACCAGTTCCCGGCTCGAATTGGCTCGATCTGCGACCAGCAACATCGGCGGCGAGAGATCGGCCAGGTCCAGGTTAAGGTTTCTTAGTGAGTGCATTAAACTCTGCACGTACGGCGAGCGAACGTCAAACAGTTCGACCCGGCTGTTCACCTGTTCGCGGACGCGGGACCAGTCCAGATCGAGGAACGGGTGGTTCCGCGAAACTTTGCGGACCACGTCGTCGGTTATGCGCGGCCGCCCACCCAGCCGAGCCAGATGTAGTTGTTGTACCTTTCCTTGCCGGCGCACATTGTGCACCAGAAAGTAGGTATTGCCTTTGCGCCGAACGAAAGCCACAACTGCCTCCTTTTCGGGCCGGGCGAAACTCGCCACTACTTGCAACTATCGCGTAGTGTATGGCCCGTCCACTACGCGGTCAATGGTACGATGCGGTGGTGTTTCCAGAGCTGCTTCGAACTGGTTATTACCAATGAGGATTCGTTCGAGGATCGGCCAAGACTGGAAACAAAGGCCTTGCGGCGCCGCGTTGTGAAGTGTGCATGGAACTCATCGTTTCGTGCGCCTCCACTATCTTTGATGCAACACCGGGCACGAAAGTAGCCTGTTCTTGTTTGCTCCAGTCGTAGCTGAGGCGGCGCACTGTGTTGCCCGATAATTGATATGAGAAATCCAAGAGTCAGAAAATTGGGAGGTAGGTGATGTCCTGGGATCCAGTTTATCGGCTCATCAAAAAGATCCCGAGGGGGCGCGTAGCCACTTACGGCGCACTCGCAACGGCGCTCCGACTGCCGGGTGGGGCGCGCGCCGCCGGCTACGCGGTGGCGGCGACGCCAAAGGGGAGAGGGATTCCCTGGCACCGCGTCATCGGGGCCGGCGGGCGCGTTCGAGTTCCAGAACCGTACGCGAGCCTGCAGCGACAGCTGCTCGAAACCGAGGGCGTCGAATTCGATGGCGGCACAATTGACATGGAGCGATTCGGCTGGTCACCTGCCAGGAAGAAGCCCCGCCCGCGGAAACGCAAACGGGCGCAATCGCGCTGATTCGCACTCAATCTGCGAGTGTGATATAGAGTGAGCTCGCAAATACTCCGAGGAATATTTCGTGGGCGAGCCCATTATCCAAGTCGAAGGACTGTACAAAAATTACGGCGCGGTGGCGGCTTTGCGCGGCGTTAGCTTTGCGGTAGAGGAAGGCGAAGTGTTCGGCTTGCTGGGTCCAAACGGTGCGGGCAAGACCACCACTGTGGAGATTCTCGAAGGAATGCGCACGGCGGACAAGGGTCTCGCGCGCGTCGGGGGCCTCGATCCCCTAAAAAGTGGCACGGAGTTCAAGGAAAAGATAGGCGCGGTCCTGCAATCCACTTCCCTGCCCGATAAATTACGCGTGAAAGAAGCGATCGAATTGTTCGCGCAATTCTACCAGCGCCACGCTGACACAGATGAACTGCTGCACCGATTTCAGCTCGATGAAAAGCGCGACGCGTTTTACAGCCAGCTTTCCGGCGGCCAGAAGCAGCGACTGGCGCTGGCTATGGCGCTGGTGAACGACCCGCAGGTCGTTTTCCTCGATGAACCTACGGCGGGCCTGGACCCGCAAGTGCGGCGCGAGATTTACGCCATTATCGAAGAGCTCAAGCGCGAGAAGAAGACTGTTCTACTGACCACGCACTATATCGAGGAGGCCGAACGGTTGTGCGACCGCGTCGCCATTGTGGATTACGGCCGGGTGATCGCCACGGGAACGCCACGCGAATTGAAACAGAGATCTGCGGGCATGACGCGCATCGAGGTCCGCCTCGCGAGGCCAGTCGCCGTTGAGTCGCTTGCCCGGCTGGACGGTGTCGCGGACTGCCGCGAGTTCGATCACACGTATGTGATGCATTCGACGCACGCGCCGCAGTCAATAGTCGCGCTCGTTAAGTATCTCGAGGCACAGAACAACGAACTGCAAAGCCTGGAAATGTTTTCGCCCTCGCTCGAAGATGTATTCATCGAGCTCACCGGCCGCCGGTTAAGGGAATGATATGATTGCGCGCGCGTTAAGGAATACCTGTATTTTGACGAAAGTGCGCATTCGATTGGCCATGCGCAACAAGACATTTCTCTTCTTCAGTCTGGTGATGCCGCTCGCTTTCCTGTTTTTTTTCGCCCTGGTCTTCGGCAGGGGGCAAGCAGGCTGGATTTCCTACATTCTCGGGTCCGTGCTCACACTGACGGTCATGGGCAGCTTCTGGGGGCTCAGCGTGCAGCTGGTCACGTTTCGCGAGCAAGGAATTCTTCGCCGCTTCCGGATTGCTCCGGTGGGTGCTGGATCCATGCTCGCCTCGAGCATCCTGTCGAACTACCTCATGCTGCTCCCGACTGTCGCGATCGAATTGCTAGTGTGCCGATGGGCTTTTCACCTGCGCGCCTGGGGAAATCTGTGGGCCATTTTTTGGTTGGCCACAATCGGGTCAGCCACGTTTTCCGCGTTTGGCCTGATCGTCGCCAGCGTCACCAATACGATGCAGGAAACTCAAGTCATCAACCAACTTATTTGGACCGCTTTCCTCTTTCTCTCCGGCGCCAGCGTTCCACTGGCAATTTTTCCGCACTGGATTCAAGGCGCTGCGCTGTTCATGCCGGCCACCTATCTCGCGACGGGCATGCAAGCTGCCGCAAGTGGTATCGCCAGTTCAAGCGAATTGGTATCGGATTTCGTGGCGCTTGCCATCGGCCTCCTGGTTGCATTCGAAATTTCAAGGCAGCTCTTTCGGTGGGAGCCTGAAGAAAAGGTTCCCGGGCGCGCCAAGCTTTGGGTTCTTGCGGCCATGATTCCGTTCCTGGCGTTTGGTATCTATGAAAACGCGACAGGGACGCGCCTCGAGCAGGTGCGCCGCAATTTCATCCAGCTTTCAAATCGCGACGTTCCGGCGCAACGCGCTACGACGCGTTGAGTGTTCCCCCGTCTTCGATAATTTCTCAAGTCGAATGCGGCATTCGAGACATCCAATCGGTTGGAGAAGGCAAAATGAAGGCGATTCGCGTGCATGATTTCGGTGGACCGGCCGTCATGCGGCTCGAGGAAGTTCCGAACCTGACGCCCGGACCGCAACAGGTGGTCGTGCGAATTCATGCCGCGGGCATTAACCCGGTGGATGTTTACATGCGAGCCGGCACGTATCCGCGAAAGCCAACACTTCCCTACACGCCCGGAACTGACGGCGCGGGCACGGTTGAATCCGTTGGAAAAGAAGCGAAGCGATTTGTTCCGGGCGACAGGGCGTATCTTGCCGGCAGTTTGACCGGCACGTATGCGGAGCAAGCGCTCTGTGAAGAGAGCAATCTGTATCCGCTTCCGGAGCACGTCTCCTTTGCGCAAGGCGCCGCGATTTACGTTCCCTACACCACGGCATTTCGCGCGCTCTTCCATCGTGCTCAGGCTCGCGCGGGCGAAACCGTTCTGATCAATGGAGCCAGTGGGGGGGTGGGCATTGCTGCCGTTCAACTCGCGCGCGCTGCGGGCCTGCATGTCACCGGGACCTCCGGCACCGATCGCGGAAGGAAGTTGGTGGCCGCGGAAGGGGCACACGAGATCCTCGACCATAATGCCGCTGGCCATTTCGGACGGGCGCTGGCCACCACGGGCGGGCGCGGCTTCGACATAATCCTCGAGATGCTGGCCAACGCGAATCTGGGGAATGACCTCGGCATCCTGGCCCTGCACGGCCGAGTTGTTTCCGTTGGCAGCCGGGGAAGTGTCGAAATCAATCCTCGCGACGCAATGATGCGCGATGCTGCCATCCTGGGCATGACTGTGTGGAACATCTCGCCACAAGATCAGGTGAGCATCCAGGCCGCGATCATCGCGGGGCTCGAAAATCAGACTCTGCGCCCGGTGGTGGGCCAGGAGATTCCCCTTTCTGAAGCGCGGCACGCCCACGTAGCCTTGATGGAGCCGGGCGCCTACGGCAAAATTGTGCTAATTCCATGATCGCGCCGAAGAGCCTTTCGCCGCCGCGAAGGGTGCCTTATCATCTCTGCGACACTCTGGAACTCAAAGGAGGAAAAATGCAGCGCACTGCCACAGCAGTCTGGGCTGGTTCGTTGAAAGAAGGCAAAGGAGCAATCTCGACTCAGAGCGGCGCACTGAACGAGGCGCCGTATTCATTCGTCACGCGTTTTGATAACGGAAAAGGAACAAACCCCGAAGAGCTGATCGCCGCCGCGCACGCCGGTTGCTTCACCATGGCGCTCTCCGCGCAGCTAGGCACCATGAATTTCACGCCGCAGAGCCTGCGCACCACAGCGACGTTGTCACTCGAGAAGCTCGATGCCGGGTGGACGATTTCTAAGATTCATCTCGATCTCGCTGCGCGCGTTCCTGGCATCTCAAAGGAGGCTTTTGATACTGCGGCTGCCAGCGCGAAATCTAATTGCCCGGTGTCGCGCCTGTTGAAAGCGGAAATCACGCTGACCGCGAGCCTAGAACAGGCCGCATGATATTTCCGGCCATCGCCGGCATAGTCATCATCATCACCGTCCTGTGGGATGCGTTTGAGACCATCATTCTGCCGCGGCGGGTTGCGCGATGGTTCCGTCTTACGCGCATGTTTTATCTTTCCACCTGGACTCCCTATCGAGCCGCGGCCCGTCAGATTCGGGCGAAGAAACAGCGCGAAACGATTCTCAGTTTCTTCGGCCCCCTTTCGCTCCTGCTGCTCTTCGTGTTATGGGCGGCGTTACTGATTTTCGGGTTCGGCTTGCTCTACTATGCGGCGGCAACAAACCGCGACCCGATGCTGGCTTCGCTTCGCACATGCACTTACATGAGCGGCACGACATTCTTCACGTTGGGATTGGGCGACGTCACACCGCACACATCCGTCGAGCGAGTACTTGCGGTTTTCGAAAGCGGCCTCGGTTTCGGTTTCCTAGCCTTGGTGATCAGCTATCTGCCGGTGATTTACCAGGCCTTCTCGCGCCGCGAAGTGAATATCGTGCTTCTCGACGCGCGCGCCGGCTCGCCTCCGACCGCGGCAGAGATTCTGCGCCGCCACACAGGTCCCCATGGCGAGGACGCGCTCCAGGAACTCCTGCGCGATTGGGAACGATGGTCGGCGCAGATCCTCGAGAGCCATGTCTCCTACCCGGTGGTCAGCTACTTCCGGTCGCAGCACAGCAACGAATCCTGGCTCGCGGCGCTTGCAGCGATTCTGGATGTGAGCAGCTTGATGATCGCCAATGTGGAGAGTCCTTGCGCCCGACAAGCGCGCCTCACGTTCGCCATGTGCCGCCACACGGTGGTGGACTTGGCGCAGGTGTTCTACAGAAAACCGCTCCGCCATGCGCCCAATCGCCTGCCCGCTGCCGAGCTTCAGCGCCTTCGCGCAGCGCTGAAACAGTTTGGCTTCCACTTTCAGGAAACGCAGGCCGCAGAAAAAAAGCTTGCGGACCTCCGCGAGATGTACGAACCCTATTTGCAAGCTCTGGCCGCACATCTCTTTGTGGATTTGCCTCCGTGGATCCTGGCCAAGGAAATTGTGGACAACTGGCGCACCAGCGCGTGGGGCCGCATCTCCGGCCTCGCCGCAACCCGTCCGTCTGACCCGTCCGTGGACGACCACTCGGATTAACATGTTGAGGTCCGCGCAATATTGTGAGCGCATTGAATCTGATTCATTCTCCGGGAATCCAATGGGCACGAGAGCTGATGACAAAACACCTCGATAATCTTGAAAGGCTCGTCAGGGGAGAAGTTCAGCCCCCGCCAATTGCCCGGCTGATCGGCTTTCAGGTCACGTCCGTGCGGCACGGCGAAGCTGTTGTCGAGCTCGAGGCCTCCGACATTCACGCCAACCCGATGGGCACGCTGCACGGCGGCGTCCTTTGCGACATCGCGGATGCCGCCATGGGCATCGCCTACGCCTCGACGCTAGACGATGGCGAATCGTTCACCACACTCGAGCTCAAAATTAACTTTCTCCGTCCCGTCTGGAAGGAAAAGCTGCGCGCTGTTGGAAGAGTAGTGAAGCGCGGCCGGGTGGTGGGCATGGTGGAATGCGACGTGACCAATTCGGAGGGCGCGCTGGTCGCGCGCTCCTCTTCTACCTGCATGGTCCTCCGCGGTGAAATGGCTCGCGGACGATAAATCATCCGAAAGACCGCAGAGCATTCCCTAATGTCCGAATGAGAGACTCGCGTTCCCATTAGCGGACACGTGCTGTCGCCGCAGCCGCCACTTCCTCGAATAGGTGACTCAGAATAAACCATATGCTCATTTGCTAACACGGATGCTGGCTTGCTCGTCTTAATAATCGTCCGCAGCGGGACAGGCGGAAGAAGTTTGTTCATGGCGGTATGAAGAGGAGCGCATGAGCACATTCCTAAAAGACCTCCGGTATGCCTATCGCATGTTGCTGAAGACTCCCGGTTTCACCTTGATCGCTGTTTTGACCCTGGCCCTCGGCATTGGTGCGAACATCGCAGCGTTCAGCATCGTTGACGGGGTCTTACTCCGCCCGCTTCCCTTCCCCCAATCCGGCCAGCTCGTGCGAGTGTTCGACGATTTGCGCGGGTCCAACACCATGGACGTGGGGATGTCCGTGCCAGAATTTTGGGATTACCGTGACCGCTCCGGCGTTTTCCAAGACATCGCAGTCATCTGGCCCATCCCCGTAGCGCTCACAGGAATTGATCGCCCGCAACGGATTGAAGTGCTGGCAACCAGTCCAAACTATTTCACGATGTTGGGTGTGCAGCCGCAACTCGGCCGCGTCTTCACGCAGAAGGAGGATGTCCCCGGCTTTATTGAATCCGTTGTGCTCGGTGATGGCTTCTGGCGGCGCGAGTTTGGCGCAGACCCGAACATCCTCGGCAAGAGTCTTCGCCTGGACGGCGACCTATACAAAGTGATTGGCGTTATGCCGCCGGGCTTTCACCATCCCGGGAAGACTTTGGAGACTGAAGAGGATGGCTTCATCGCCGCAGGTTACAATGCTCTTCCCTTTCCGGTCCCGCCACTGCGGTCCGTGCGCATGCTTCCGGGCACCATCGCGCGTCTCAAGCCCGGCCTGACGATCGAAGAAGCGCAAGCTCGTTTGGAAACTTTCACCGCAGGCTTGAGCCGGGAATACCCGACTGACTATCCGTCGGCAGCGGGTTGGGCTCCGCGTCTCGTCTCCGTCCAGGCGGATCTGGTCGGCAATATTCGCGCTGAATTGTTTGTTCTACTCGGCGCGGTTGGGTTTGTACTTCTGATCGCCTGCGTCAACCTCGCCAATCTTCTGCTGGCCCGGGGCGCAAGCCGCCAGCGCGAAATCGCTATTCGGCTGGCCCTTGGCGCCGGACGCGGCCGACTGATCGCGCAACTGCTTACCGAAAGTGTGCTGCTCTCGTTCGTTTCCGGCTGCGTGGCGCTCATCACGGTCGTCTTCCTGAAAAGCGCTCTCTTGAGATTTGCTCCTCCGGATCTTCCGCGCGTGAACGAGGTGACTATCAGCGCGGGTGTCCTGGCATTTGCATTTCTACTCTCGATTCTGACAGGTGTTCTGTTTGGACTCGTCCCTGCTCTGCAGGCTGCCAGCCCTAATCAAATCGCAAGCCTCCGGGAGGGCAGCCTGGGCTCCGGCTCGAGCAAAAGGCAAATGCGCATCTCGCGTGTGCTGGTCGCCTCCGAAGTTGCGCTCTCGTTGGTCCTGCTGGTTGGCGCCGGACTTTTTCTGCGCAGTTTCTGGCAACTTCTCCAGGTTCGCCCCGGCTTCAATCCACATCAGGTCGTGACTACGCAGATCTGGATGGCGGTCCCGAATGATCCGAAGACCGACCCCTACGGAACTGTGCCCAAACGCGCTGCTTTTCTCCGCGAGGTTCTTCGCCGCGTTTCTTCACTGCCGGGCGTCGAGGAAGCTTCGATCGGCGCCGGAGGAAGTCTGCCGCTGTTGCATGGACGGAACGCATTCACGTTCACGATTGAAGGCCGCCCGGCAGATTCCGAACGCGCACCGGTGGCAGAATTTGCTTCTGTCACCCCCAGGCATTTCAGCGCGCTTCAGATCCCACTTTTGTCGGGAAGAGGTTTCACTGATGCCGATGACGACAAAGCAATGCCAGTAGCGGTGGTGGACCAGACTCTGGCGCGTCGCTTTTGGCCCAATGACAGCCCGATCGGAAAGCGCCTAAAAGCTGGCCCCATCCAGTCCACTTTTGCCTGGCTAACCATCGTCGGTGTCGTGGGCGATGTGAAGTCCGACTCGCTCGAAGCGCCGGGGCCTCCACACATCTATCTTTCGCTCTTTCAAAACCCGCCTTACAACACTGTCGTCTACCTCCGCACCGCCGGTGATCCGCGTTCTTACGGTGAATCCGTCCGGCGCGAAGTCCAGTCCGTCGACCCAAACATCCCAACCTATGCGGTGCGATCGCTGGAAGATGTCCTGGCCAGATCAATGGCCGAGCGCCGCTTCGCTCTCGATATTCTCGGATTCTTCGGTGTGGTGGCGCTCCTGCTCGCTGCGATAGGAATCTATGGCGTGATGACCTACACCTTCAGCCAGCGCACTCAGGAAATCGGTATCCGCATGGCGCTCGGCGCCCAGCGGGCCGACATTCTACGCCTGGCGATTAGCGAGGGAATGATGCTCGTTGCGCTGGGACTGGGTTCGGGCATTCTTGGCGCGCTGGTCCTGACGAGATACTTGCGCACGATGCTATTCGCTGTCACGCCCACAGATCCGCTCACGTTTGCCGCGATCGCGGCAATTCTCGCCCTGGTTGCGCTGCTTGCGTGTTTCATCCCCGCGCAGCGCGCCACGCAAGTGGACCCGCTGGTTGCCTTGCGCAACGACTGACACTCGCACCGTCGAATTCAGGCGGCCAATTTGGTAGCGCTCTGTTCAGCCTGAATTTTCCGCATTTCATCGACTCGAAAATCCATGTGCTATAATCCCGCTTGGCGTTGAGGTTCAACAGACTTTCTGAGCGCACGGAGCGAGCTGATGGCCTTCCCCAAGACAGAGAAGATCTGGCACAACGGTAAGTTCATCAACTGGGACGACGCAAAGATTCACGTGCTCTCCCACGTTGTCAGCTATGGCTCGGCGGTCTTCGAAGGCATCCGCTGTTACAGTACTCCGCAAGGCCCCGCGATTTTCCGCCTGCGTGACCACACTCAGCGCCTGTTTAATTCTGCGCACATTTACAGGATGGAAATCCCCTTCACGCCGGACGAGATTTTCCAGGCCAGCCTCGAACTGATTCGCGTCAACAGAATGGGGGCATGCTATCTTCGCCCGGTGGTGATGCGCGGGTATGGCTCGGCAGGAGTAAACCCGGAGGGTTGTCCGATTGAAGTGTACATGGCGTGCTGGGAATGGGAAAAGTATCTCGGCGAAGAAGCGCAGAACACCGGCGTGGATGTTTGCGTGAGCTCCTGGAACCGGCCTGCCCCGAATACGCTGCCGCAAATGGCGAAAGCCGCAGCGAATTACATGAACTCCCAACTGATCCGCCTGGAAGCTAAGGCAAATGGCTACGTCGAGGGGATTGCTCTCGACGTAAACGGCCACGTGAGCGAGGGTTCAGGCGAAAATATTTTCCTCGCCCTTGATGGCACGCTGATCACCCCGCCGCTGGCCAACGGCCCATTGCCGGGTATCACTCGCGACACGGTGATGACGATTTGCCGCGAGCTAAATATTCCTGTCGCTGAGCAGATTATTCCGCGGGAGATGCTGTACATCGCAAACGAACTTTTCTTCTGTGGCACCGCTGTAGAAATTACGCCCATCCGCTCCGTGGATCACGTCACGGTTGCCAATGGCACGCGCGGCCCGCTCACCAAGCGCATCCAAGACGAGTTCTTCGCCATCACCAGCGGCACGAAGCCGGATCGTCACAATTGGCTCGCCCACACCACCGTTCCCGCCGGCGCAGGCGTCTCCGTCCGGTTGTAAATCTGTTTCGCGCCTATTTCACCGTCAAGTTCGAAAAGTGGCTGTCCGTTTCCGCTATGGCCCAATGCGCAGATTGCTCCCGCGCTTCATTAACCTTCAGGTGAACAACAATCAAGCATGGTTGTTCCTCGATATCGCTTTCTTTGACTGGTCTATTGCAATCCAGTAGAATCCCGCCGCATTCGGATACCCCTCGTTCCGGCGCGGCCGCGCCCACCCTTTAGCGGAGGCGAATTGTGTACAGCCTGATGCATAAGCTCTTTGCCGAATTCATCGGCACATTCACTCTGATCTTCATCGGCGTCGGTTCCATCTGTGCCGATCAATATCTCCGCGCCTCGGGCCAGAGTGGCGTCGGATTGCTCGCTATCGCCGCTGCTCACGGCCTGGCCATCGGTATCATGGTCAGCGCTGTCGGCCACATCTCCGGTGGCCACCTGAACCCGGCGGTCACGATCGGCTTCTGGGTCACCAAGCGTCTAAGCACCATGCAAGCTCTCTTCTACTGGATCGCTCAACTCCTTGGCGCTGCCGCTGCGGCTTATCTGATCGTCGCTATCGTCCCCGAATCCGTGTGGCGCCCCGCCGGACTTGGCACTCCCGACCTCGCGCCCGATTTCACACGCATGCACGGCATGGTTCTCGAAGCCGTTACCACGTTTCTCCTCGTCTGGGTCGTCTTCGGAACTGCCGCCGACGCCAAAGGCGCCTTCTCCAAAATCGCCGGCTTCGCCATCGGCTTGACGGTCACCATGGACATCCTGTTCGCCGGCCCTTTCACAGGCGGTGCCATGAATCCCGCCCGAGCCTTCGGCCCCGCCCTTGCCGCTCACCATTGGACCAACCACGGCGTGTATTGGGTCGGCCCGCTCTTCGGCGGCGTCCTGGCCAGTGTGATTTACGACCGCCTCTACCTCCGCGATCAGCCCCCGGCCTGAACCCTGCCACCTGTCCCAAAGGGCAGGTTGCCAATCTAGAACTCCCCTACGCTCGCATTGTTGCCACTCACATACCTGCATGCTAGCTTGGCTGAAGCCTCGCAGCCGGGAGCACTTTCGATGGCCATCAATATTGACGATCTGTTGCGCCGCGCCGTTGAAAGCCGCGCTTCCGACTTGCACCTGAAAGTCGGCAATCATCCCTATTTGCGTGTGGATGGCGTTTTGAGTGGCCTCACGGACGTCCCTCGCGTCACGCCGGAAGAAATGCTCTCCATGGCTTTCAGCATGATGACCAACCGGCAAAAACAGAAATTCAAAGAGACTGCCGAGTTGGACATGGCCTATGGCGTCGCCGGCCTCGGCCGTTTCCGCGTCAACGTGTTCCAACAGCGCGGCAACGTCGGTATGGTCCTGCGCGTTATTCCCACGAAAATTCGCACCATTGAAGAGCTCGAGCTTCCGCGCATCCTCACGCAGATTTGCGAAGAGCAGCGTGGCATGGTCCTCTGCACCGGCACCACCGGTTGCGGTAAATCCACGACGCTCGCGGCTATGATTGACCGCATCAACTCCCTACGCCCTGAGCACATCATCACCATCGAGGACCCCATCGAATATCTTCATCGTGACAAGAAGGGTTTCATCAACCAGCGCGAAGTTGAGGTGGACACTTCCTCATTCTCAACTGCTCTGCGCGCCGCCCTCCGGCAAGACCCGGACGTCATCCTGGTCGGTGAAATGCGCGACCTGGAAACGATTTCTACGGCGCTGCTCGCTGCCGAAACCGGCCACCTGGTGCTTTCGACCCTGCACACTCTCGACGCCACGGAAACGATTCAGCGCATCATCGCCGTCTTTCCGCCACCCGAGCAAAAACAGATTCGCCTCCAGCTCGCCGGCACTCTAAAGGCGGTCGTCAGCCAGCGCCTTGTGCGCAAGAGCGACGGCCAGGGCCGCGTGCCCGCTGTGGAAGTGATGGTCTCCACTGGCTACATTCGCGATTGCATCATCAACCCCGATAAGACGCGCATGATTCGCGATGCTATCGCCGCCGGCACCAGCCAGTACGGCATGCAGACGTTCGACCAATCCATCTTCGATCTCTATACGCGCAATCTCATCACCCTTGAAGAAGCTCTCATGCGCGCATCTAACCCGGACGACTTCCGCCTGCGCGTCCAGGGCGTGCGCTCCTCCGCCGACCAGGCTCGCGAGGAAATGGAACGCGCCATGACCGAATTCGAGCGCCTCGGCCAAAGATAACTTTGAAATGTTAATCCTGGCGTTGGTCCTGGTTGTTGCCTTCATTGTGTTTTCATTATTCCAGGATTGAGTTCCCGATCGAGACTTGCCGTCATCAGTGTTTATCTGTGTTCATCTGTGGTTAAATTTCCCTGTGGCCTTCCGCTCAGACGCTCGCAAACTCTCCACCGAGCATCAGCTAAATATGTCCGCGCAACGCGCCCTGATGCGCCGCGCGCACTCGATCCACGAGATGAAGCAATACCTCGAACGCCGCGCCGAGAGCAAAGACCTGATTCCCCCTGTGATCGCGCGCCTGCGTGAGCTGAATTATCTCGACGACGCGCGCTACGCCCTCGAATTCGCCCGTCACCACGCCCGGGTGCGCCGTCAAGGACGCTATCGCATCGCTCGCGACCTCCGCGGCCGCGGCGTCCCCGACCGCCACATCGAAGCCGCGCTCGACACCGTTTTCGCGGAGACCGACGAAGCCCCGCTCGTCCGCGCCCGCCTCAAGCGCCGGCTCTCTCACCTTCGCGGCCAGCTCGACCAACGCAAACTCGCTTCGCTCTACCGCAGCCTCCTCGCCGCGGGGTTTTCTTCGGACATCATTCGCGCCGAGCTCAAAGGTGTCACCCACGGCGACCTCCCCGACTTTCCCGACGCATCTCTTGACGAGCTCTAGGCCCCACATGTGGAACAGGCAATCCTGCCTGTTCTCCTACGACAGCCGTCCAGCGCAACGCCGCCAAACCGCAATCGGACCCGAAGTCTAAAGTCAGGTCACCTCCCCGTCCCATCCATCCCGCATCCCCACACCTCTGAGGACAAGACCGCAAAAGTCCACATTTCTAGAAAGAGTTTTTCGCCGCCCCATCGTCTAAGCCAGACAGCATCCCCCTGCGTCAGCCCACAGGGGGCAAATTTCAAACGGAAACCCGCGCGGCATCCATCAAAGGAGCATGGAAAATGAAGAAGCTATTTCTCGCAGCATTCGCACTCGCCCTGGGCGCGACCCTCGGAGCCACCCGGACTTCCGCGCAAGCGCCAGCATCATCACAGCCCGAAGACAAGACCGCGCCCAGCTACGACATGAAGGCGCAAGCGATGTTGGATCTCGACCTTCAGAACAAGAAGGTCATCAGCCTCGTCGAAGTCCTGCCTCAAGACAAATTCAACTGGCGTCCCTCCACGGATGCCCGCTCTTTCGCGGAAGTGTTTCTCCATATCGCAGGCGAGCGTTACCAGATTCTGGCATTAGGCGGCGCCACAACTCCTGCAGGCTTTGACCCGAAGACCTACGAGAAATCCACCACCGATAAGGCCAAGATCATCGAAGAATTGAAAAAAACGGGAGACTTCACCCAGGCCACCATCGGCGCGATGACCAACGCCGATTTCGCCAAACTCCTACCCAAGCTCGGTCCCCAGGCCAACGCCGGCGACGTTGTCTACATTCTCGTCGCCGATTGCCACGAGCACATGGGCCAATTGGTCGCCTATGCGCGCGAAAATGCTATCGTCCCGCCATGGACGATCGCCGCTCAGAAAGCAGCTGCAGAGAAGGCCGCCAAGGACAAGGTAGCAGCCGACAAGAAGTCTCAGTAGCAAACGTTGTAGCATATCTTCCACTCTCGGCGGGGAATCGCCGGTTCCCCGCCGAGACTCGCACGGGGCGCCGATTGCCCTAAGCTTCCTCTTGACGACTAGGTACCCTTATGATAACATCGGCGCGGCATGATTGATCGCGACAGCTCAAAGCCGCAGCCAGCAGACCAACCAACTCGCCCAAAGGCGAAGAAAAGGCTAATCGCAACACTACCGGAATTAGAAATCGCTGTAACTTGTTCACAAATCAGCCCAGTAACATTTTCTAATCGCAACAAAAAAGGCGTTGCGGAAACCTTTCCGAGTTCAAACCAACGCCCCTCGTCCGTTGCGGGGGGGCATCCCATCTGCAATAATGACCCGTCTCCCCCTGAGGGCTTTGTGAGTAGCGGACGAACTGGCAACGAAATCCGCAGCATGTTTTTGAAATTCTTCAAGGACCGCGATCACCGCGTCGTCCGCTCCAGCTCGCTTGTGCCCACGAACGACCCGACGCTGCTCTTCACCAACGCCGGGATGAACCAGTTCAAGGACGTGTTCCTCGGCATCGAACAGCGCGACTACAAGCGCGCCACCAGTTGCCAGAAATGCGTCCGCGCCGGTGGCAAGCACAACGACCTCGAAAATGTCGGCTTCACTAACCGCCATCACACCTTCTTCGAGATGCTGGGAAATTTTTCTTTCGGCGATTATTTCAAGGACCAGGCCATCGCCTATGCGATGGAATTGGTCACATCTCCAAACTGGTTTGGCATTCCGCTCGATAAATTGTATTTCACCGTCTTCGGCGGCGCGGAAATATCTCCCGGCACTGTCCTCGACACAGACGCCGAAGCAGCCGCCTATTGGGCCAAGGTCGGAGCTCCAAAGGATCGGATAACCGCGATCCCGGGCTTGAAGGAAAATTTCTGGGCCATGGGCGATACCGGCCCCTGCGGCCCGAGCAGTGAAATTTTCTACGACATGGGTCCAACCGCCTCCGACCAGGGTCATACCGATTGCAAATTCGGCTGCGACTGTGGCCGCTACGTCGAGATCTGGAACCTCGTCTTCATGCAGTTCAATCGCGACGCGAGCGGCACGCTCAATCCCCTGCCGAAGCTGTCGGTTGATACTGGCGCGGGCCTCGAACGTCTTGCCGCTGTCCTCCAGGGCAAAATCAGCAATTACGATACGGACTTATTTCAACCACTGATCGCTTACGCGGGCGAGAAGGCAGGCGTAACATATGGTCGCGATGTACGGAAAAGTGCCGCTCTCCGCGTAATTTCCGATCACGCTCGTGCCGCAACGTTCCTCATCGCCGACGGCCTTGTCCCGTCGAATGAGGGACGCAGCTACGTGCTCCGCAAAATCATCCGACGGGCCTGCGATTTTGGCCGAGAACTTGGTCTGAAAGAACCCTTTCTGTTTGAAATGGCGGACCTCGTTGCGGACCTAATGAAGGAGCCCTTTCCAGAATTGTTGGAGTCTAAGCAGCGCATTGCGAAGACGATCAAAATCGAAGAAGAGAAATATGCCAGGCTCAT
>Ga0307475_10001015_pt1 | contig 16808 bp, 15 predicted proteins | sample atmos_gasesECM1C_FD_203317 | JGI IMG/M metagenome (GOLD analysis project Ga0307475, IMG submission 203317) | Hardwood forest soil microbial communities from Morgan-Monroe State Forest, Indiana, United States - atmos_gasesECM1C_515 | ecosystem: Environmental > Terrestrial > Soil > Temperate... | reverse complement strand
GTTCGATACTCAGGCCGGCGTCGTCCAATTCGGCGAGGCTGTAGCCCTCAGTGGGCGAGAGGCGATTGCGGCGCGAGAGATCCACCGGGCGCAGCGGGCGATGGTTGTGCCAGCGCTTGCGTACGATATCGAAGAAGTCGTCCCAGTCTCGCCGGTTCCACATAGTGTCCTCCCGCACACCCCGGTTGCAGTTGATTGGATGCAGGCTCGGCGCTTTGGGTAGCATCGAAATCAGCGCCGGGCGGTCATATGGACCAGGGCCGCTCCGGGGACAGGAGCGAGCCAGATTCTAACCCCAGGTGTAGTGGAAAGTCGCGCTTGAATGTTGCTTGTATCCTTTGAGTTATCGCCATTTAAGCACGCTGCCTCGCCCGCTCGGATGCAGGCGCCGACGGTACCAGCTACACGAGGCCCCGGCAGGCTGCTATACTTTCCCGAAGTTACTAGAGCGTGTGAGTTCCGCAAAAATATCATGAGTAATCCAGTCATCGTCGTGCACTACCACGAGCTGTGGCTCAAAGGCCGCAACCGCAGATTTTTTCTCGGCAAGCTCTTCACGGCGCTCCGCCAAGCATTGCAGGGAATTCCGGTTGAGCGAATCGAGCAGCCGGGGGACCGGTTCGTGGTCCGGCTGAGCGAGGGAGCTTCGCTCGCGGAGGCAACAGCGCGCGTGGAGCGAGTGCTGGGGATCGCGTTCTACGCGGTGGCGCGGCCCGTGGAGCGGGATATGGAAGCGCTGTGCCGCGCGGCGTGGGAGGAAATCGAGCCGCTGCGTTTTGCGAATTTTGCAGTGCGGGCCAAGCGCAGCGACAAAACTTTTCCGCACCCGACGATGGAAATTGCGTCGGTGGTGGGGCGGCACCTGCTTGAGAAACTGCGGGCGCAGGGCCGCGACGTCCGCGTGCAACTGAATGATCCGGAGCTGACCTGCCGCATCGAGATTACGCCGGGGCCGGCGCTGGTGTACGCGCGGAGGATTCCGGGCGCGGGCGGATTGCCTGCGAACACCGCGGGGCGAATCATGTGCCTGCTTTCGGGCGGGTACGATTCGGCGGTGGCTGCTTATCAGATGATGAAGCGCGGGGCGCATTTGAGCTTTGCGCATTTTTACGGCACGGGGGCGCAGCCGGGGGAATCGTCGCTACACGTGGCGACCGGACTGGTGCGCCAACTGGTGCCGTATCAATTTCACGCCAAACTGTACCGCGTGCCGTTCGAGGGCATCCAGCGGGAGATCGTGCGCTACGCGCCGGAAAATTACCGCGTGCTGCTCTACCGTCGGATGATGCTGCGCATCGCGCAGGTGCTGGCGGGGCACGCGCGCGCGCTGGCGCTGGTGACGGGCGACAGCCTGGGGCAGGTGGCGTCGCAAACATTGCGGAATCTGGTGGCGGTGGACGCGGCGGCGCGCATGGTGGTGTTCCGTCCGCTGATTGGCACGGACAAGATGGACATCATGGCCACGGCGCGGAAGATTGGGACGTACGATATTTCGTCAGAGCCTTTTCATGATTGCTGCCCTGTGTTTATGCCGCGGACGCCGGCGCTTTCTGCCAGCGCGGAAGAATTGGCGGAGGCGGAGGCGAAGCTCGACATCGAAGAGTTGGTGACGCAGGGGATTCGCGGGACCACGCTCGAGCGGTTCCGTTACCGCGGCGGGCAAGTGGAAGCGGGTGAGCCGCAGCCTGTGTCGCGAGCAGAGACCGCTTCCGATGGCGCGATCGGAACGAGTCGGCGCGGCGCAGTTGCTTGAGGGGCGGTCGGATGCGGCAGCATTCGACGAGGTTCGTGCTATGCGGTTTAGGTTTTGGAAATGGAAATCAAAGGTGGCGGCCGTTCTTATAGGGTGCTTCCTGCTCGGAGCCCTAAATGGGATTTGGCTTCTGTGGCTGCAAAGTCACAACACTGAGTTTAGAGCTTCGTCTGCTTATGGTGATTACCTGAGTCGAAGGGCTCTGTTCTCGAAGCCCTTCTCGATCGTTTCCATTCTTGGATTGATTATCTTTGGGATCGCATTTATTGCAAAACCCCACATCGAGCCAACTGGTGAATTTGATGAAAAATTCAGACTCTTTACATTGGCAATACTTACGTGCGGCGGACTGGGCTACCTACTAAGCCTGTTCATTAACCTATAAGGAGCCGTGATCATGCCAGGAGTCCATTGCTCTCCCGTGGCCTGCCCGAATTCAGAGGGTGGATCGTAAGTCATTCGCACGAGAAAGACTGTGAATGATGACGCGGTGGTAAGAAGGAAAGGGCAATGACAAACGAGTGCCATTGCCCCAGGACGATCAGCAAATTCACGTCAGTGAGAAATCTTAGAGAGGAAGCTTAGCGGTCGCGATCGCGGCCGCCGCCACCGTATCCGCCGCGGCCACCACCGCCACCTCGGCCGCCACCGCCCCCGCCACCACCGTGACCACCGCGGCCACCACCACCTCCGCCACCGTGACCGCCACGACCACCCCCGCCTCCGCCGCCACCTTCACGCTGCGGACGAGCTTCGTTGACCACCAGAGCGCGGCCCAGAAAATCCTTGCCGTTGAGAGCGGCGATGACCTTTTCGGCTTCGGCGTCGTCGCGAATTTCAGCGAAACCGAAACCGCGTGGCTGCCCCGTGAAACGGTCGCGAAGTAGAGTGAGCGAATCGGGCTGCACGCCAATTTCCGCGAATAACGCCGCAACCTGTTCTTCTGTGGCCTTGAACGAGAGATTCCCAACATAGAGCTTCTTCACGGCCGTTCTCCTTGTGCACCGATCCGGGGTCGGGCATGTGTGCGAGGCTGAAGGGACAAGATCTCGGCCGCGGCGAACCGGCAAGGCACCGGCTGCACTCGGCTGAAGCAAGGGCTCCAGCAACTCAGAGGGCATGATGCGGCAACTGGCAGCGGGAGTCAACGATTGTGCGTTGGGAGGGGTTCGGGGGCGTGAGTGGTGCCGGGGCGCTGCTATTTGAGAAAGGCGACTGGTGGTAGGATGCGCGCAACGCAAGAAAAAGCGGTGTTCGCACGGGGGAAAAATTTGCGTGGGACCATGATGGACTTCCCGTTGACGCTTGTGCCCATCCTGGAGCGAGCCGGGAAGCTGTTTGGGCAAGTGGAAATCGTGTCGCGGCGGCCCGACCGCACGCTGACGCGCAGCAACTACGGCACAGTGTACCGTCGCGCGCGGCGGCTGGCGCGGGCGCTGGAACTTGCGGGGCTTGACCGCGGCGATCGCGTGGCGACGCTGATGTGGAACCATTCGGCGCACCTGGAATGTTACTTCGGGATTCCCGTGGCGGGCGGAGTGCTGCACACGCTGAATGTGCGGCTACACCCGCAGGAGCTTGCATACATCGCGAACCACGCGCGCGACCGCTACCTGATCGTGGACGACGTGCTGCTGCCGGTGTACGAGTCGTTTCGCGCACTGGCAAGTTTCGAGCGCGTGTTTGTGGTGCCGTTCTGCGGCGAGGCGGTCCCGCGGGCGCACGAGAGCTACGAGGATTTTTTGAGCGCGGCGGATGGCGATTTCGAGTACCCGGCGCTCGATGAAAACGAAGCGGCGGCGATGTGTTTTACATCCGGCACGACCGGGAAGCCGAAAGGCGTGGTGTATTCGCACCGGGCGCTGGTGCTGCACAGTTTCGCGCAGTGCATGCCGGAAAGCTTCGGCGTCAACCACAAGGAAGTAATTCTTCCCGCTTCTTCGATGTTTCATGCCAACGCCTGGGGCATTCCCGTGACGGCGACGATGGTGGGCGCGAAACTGGTTCTTCCCGGGCCACATCTGGACGCGGAAAGCTTGCTGGAGCTGATCGAAAAGGAAAAAGTAACGGTGGCGACGGGCGTGCCGACCATCTGGTTCAACGTGCTGGCGGCGCTGCATAAGGAACCCGATCGGTGGAAAATTTCGAACCCCGTGCGCATCACCTGCGGCGGGTCGGCCGTGCCGGAGGTGCTGCTGCGCGGGCTCGACAAGTGTGGATTTCACTTGACGCATCTGTGGGGCATGACAGAGACCACGCCGCTGGCAACGACGGCGGTGATCAAGTCCACCATGTCGGAAAATGTGGAAGACGAAAAATATAGAGCGCGGGCGACGCAAGGAATTCCGGTGCCATTCGTCGAGCTTCGTGTGATGCGCCTGGAAGGCGAAGCGCCGTGGGATGGCGTGTCCGCCGGTGAGCTGGAGGTGCGCGGGCCGTGGGTGGCCGCGAGTTATTTCGAATCGCCGGAAACGAGCGATCGCTGGACGAAGGACGGCTGGTTCCGCACGGGCGACATCGCAACGATCAATTCCGAGGGCTACGTGAAAATCGTGGACCGCAGCAAAGACCTAATCAAGTCGGGCGGCGAATGGATCAGCTCGGTGGATCTGGAGAATGCGCTGATGGGCCATCCGGGGGTGCGCGAAGCGGCCGTGATCGGCGTGGCGCATCCGAAGTGGCAGGAGCGGCCACTGGCGGTCGTGGTGATGAAAGAAGGCGCGCTGGTGCGACCGGAAGAATTGCGCGCGTTCCTGGCGTCGAAGTTTGCGAAGTGGCAACTTCCGGATGCGTTTGTTTTTGTATGCGAATTGCCGCACACGTCCGTGGGAAAACTCCTCAAAGCGAAACTCCGCGAACAGTATGCCGATTGGAAGTGGGAGTAGAAGTAATGGAATCTCAGCTCGGAAGTTCTGAAGACCACGCGCAAAAATCGCAACAGCTAAGTGCGATAGCTGGCGTTGATCGTGACGTAGTCGCCGGTGAAGTCGCAGGTCCAAATGCGGGCTGAGCTGCGGCCGGATCGTAGGTTCACGACGATGGGGACAAATTTAGCGAGCATTTTTTTGTGCGCGATGCGCTCCTTGAAGGGATGCTCGCGGCCGCGGCGGCAGACGAGGATCCCGGCGAGGCGGATGTCCACGCGCTCAAAATCGAAGGGGACGCCCGCACGGCCAGCGGCGGCGAGGATGCGTCCCCAGTTGGGGTCGGCGCCGGCGAGGGCGGTTTTTACGAGCGGAGAATTGGCGATGGTGCGCGCGACTTGATCGGCGGCGCGAGGCGAGGGCGCGCCGCGAACTTCGATTTCGATGACGCGCTGAGCGCCTTCGCCGTCCGCGACGATGGCGAGCGCGAGCCGGCGGCAGACTTTTTCGAGCGCGGCAATGAACTGCGCGAAGGCCGGGCCTTCGCTTGAAATTTTTCTCGCTCCAGACTGGCCGTTGGCGAGAATTGCAACGGTGTCGTTGGTCGAGGTGTCGCCGTCAACGGTGATGGCGTTAAATGTAGGCGCGACGGCGCGGCGGAGGGCCCGGGTTAGGAGCGCGGGAGAGATGGCTGCGTCGGTCGCGAGGAATGCGAGCATTGTAGCCATGTTGGGATGAATCATTCCGGCGCCCTTGCAGCAGCCGAGGATGCGCACGTGCTTTCCCCCGATGCGGAATTGTGCCGCAGTCCATTTGGGGCGCGTGTCCGTGGTCAAAATCGCCCGTGCGAATTCCGCGAACGCGCGCGCGTCGGCGCGGCGGGCGCGGACGAGCGGCGGGAGGGCGCGCAGAATTTTTTCCACGCGCACCGGAACGCCGATCACGCCGGTTGAGCAAACGAGAATTTGCGAAGGATGGAGGCGGCCTAACTCCCATGCAACTTTCAGAGCCGTGGTTGCAGCGGTAGCCATGCCCTCCGAGCCGGTGCAGCAATTTGCATTCCCGGAGTTAACGATGATGCCGTGCATTTTGTGGCGCGATTTCCGCAAGTGAACTTGCGAAGCGAGAACGGGAGCAGCTTGCACCCGGTTCTGCGTGAACATGGCCGCTGCGGCGGCGGGCACATCGCTTGTGAGGAGCGCCAGGTCGAGGCCGGTTTTTTTCAGGCCGCAGGCGGTGGCGGCGAAAGAAAAGCCACGAGGAATATCCGAAAGCGACGGACGCGCGCTCATGCGACGGAGACTGGTGAGGCGGAATCCCTGAGAATCGGCAGTGTGATGCGCTCGGGCATTACCGTGGCTACGACGGCGACCAATTTGCAGGAGCGGCGCTTGGGGCAGCCGCGGCAATCTCGCTCGATTTTTTCCGTGAGCGATTGGCGCGATACGGCTGCAAAGCCCCGGTGCAGGAAAAAATCCGGCGCGCGCGTGACGGCAAAGACGCGGGCTATTTCGCAGCGACGCGCCTCGGAAAGAACAAATTCGAGCAGGCCCGCGCCCATGCCGCGGCCTTGAATTTCAGGGGCGACGGCGAGGGAACGAATTTCGGCGAAGTCCGGGCCATAGCTTTCGAGCGCAACGCAACTGACCACGCGGCCTTTTATCTTGTGGACGAGAAAATGCGAGATGTTGCGGCGGATTTCTTCTTCGGCGCGCGGTAAGAGCAAACCCAATCCGGCGAAATGCGCGATGAGCGCGTAAATCGCGGGGGCGTCGGAAACAATGGCGCAGCGCGCCCTCATGGATTTTCCTCGAGCTTGATCAAGCGCTGCTTGAAGTCATCGAGCGCGGCGCGGACCGCGCCGGGGGCGGTGCCGCCGGCGACGGCGCGGCGGGCCAGCGCGGATTCGAGCGTGAGCACCGTGCCCAGGTCGCGGCCAAAGGCGGGCGAAAATTCTTTCAGATGATCGAGCGGCATCTCCCGGATGGATTTCCCTTCCGACTCGGCGGCGCGCAGAACTTTTCCGACAATTTCATGGGCTTCGCGAAATGGCACGCCGAAGGTGACCAAGTAATCCGCGACTTCCGTTGCCACCAGCGCGGGATCCTGCGCAGCCTCGCGGAGGCGCTCCTCGCGGAATCTCGTGGCCGCAAGGGTTTTCCCTGCGATTTGCACCATGGTCAGCGCCTGATCGTCCGCGCCGAAGAGCGCTTCTTTGTCCTCCTGCAAATCGCGCTGATAGCTCGATGGCAAACCCTTGCACGTGGTGAGCAGAGCGAAAAGCGCGCCGTAGATGCGGCCCGTCTTGCCGCGAATCAGTTCCCAGGCGTCGGGATTTTTTTTCTGGGGCATCAGGCTGCTGCCGGTCGAGAACTCGTCGGGAAGTTCGATGTAGGCGAATTCAGGCGAGGCGAACAGGACCATGTCTTCAGAGAGGCGCGAGAGATGCATGGCGAGAAAACAGAGCGCGGAAATATATTCGAGCGCGAAATCGCGGTCGCCGACGGCGTCCAGGCTGTTGGCGGTGACGCGCGAAAAACCGAGATCGCGCGCCAGAGCTTTGCGGTCGAGCGGAAACGCGCAGCCGGCGAGCGCGCCGGAGCCAAGCGGGCACGCATCGGCACGGGCGGAAGCGGCGGCGATGCGCTCGGCGTCGCGATGAAACGATTCGCCATGCGCCAGCAGCCAATGCGAAACGAGCAGCGGCTGGGCGTGCTGGAGATGCGTGGACCCGGGCATGGGGGTACGCAGATTCGACTCAGCCTGCGCGGCGAAGGCGTGGAGCAGAGATGCAATCGCGCGGCGGATTTGATGCGCGGCTTCCTTGACGTACATGCGGAATTCGGTGGCCACCATTTCGTTGCGGCTGCGGCCGGTGTGCAGCTTCGCGCCGAGATGGCCGAGCTTTTCGATGAGCGCGGCTTCGACGAAATGATGAACGTCTTCGGCGTTCGAGTTGTCGAGCCAGGCAGGGTCGGATTGGGCGCGGCGCTCAAGCTCGTCGAGCGCGGCAACGATTTGCTGGCCTTCTTCGTGCGAGAGAATTCCGGCAGAGGCGATAGCGCGGGCCCAGGCGCGGTCGAGCGCCAATTCCTGCGGGAGGAGGCGGCGATCGAATTGCCAGGAGCGCTCGAATTCGTAAAAGGAAGCGTCCGAGGGACGGTCGAAGCGGCCGCCCCACATCTTCTGGTCTTCGGGGCCGCTCATCCGACCTCAACTTTCGCGCGCGCGACATTTGGCACGGTAACGGGCGGGACGGTGATGGGAAGCGCGAAAAGATTGATGAAGCCCTCGGCGTCTTTCGGGTTATATCCAGCCATGGTGAAGCTGGCGAGATTGGCGCGGTAAAGAGAAAGAGGCGAGCGGCGCGAGGCGATCGAGATGTTGCCCTTGAAGAGCGAGAGCGCGACGGAGCCGGTGACGCGGCGCTGCGAGCTTGTGAAGAAAGCGTCCAGCGATTCGCGCAGTGGCGTGAACCACATGCCGTAGTAAACCATTTCGGCGTAGCGGAGCGAAAGAATCTGCTGGTAGTGGGCCGTTTCGCGGTCGAGGCAGAGGGATTCGAGTTCGCGATGCGCGGCGATCAGCAACGTGCCGCCGGGAGTTTCGTACGCGCCGCGGGATTTGATGCCCACGAGTCGGTTTTCGACCATGTCCATGCGCCCGACGGCATTGGCTGCAGCGATTTCGTTGAGCTGCTCGAGGAGCACGAGCGGGGCGAGTTTCTTGCCGTTGACCGCGACGGGAATTCCTTCATCGAATCCGATTTCGACAGTAGTGGGCTTGTCGGGAGCTTGCGTGGGCGAGACGACCCACTGCCACATGGATTCTTCCGGAGCGTTCGCAGGATCTTCCAGAATGCCCCCTTCGTGGCTCAGGTGCCAGATGTTGCGATCGCGGCTGTAAATATTTTTTGTGGTCTGCTCGACGGGAACATTATGAGCGTGCGCGTAGGCAATGGCTTCTTCGCGCGAGGCAATCTTCCATTCGCGCCACGGAGCGATGATTTTCAGGTCGGGCGCGAGCGCTTTCACAGCCAGCTCGAAGCGCACCTGGTCATTGCCTTTTCCGGTGCATCCGTGAGCCACAGCGTCGGCCCCGAGTTTTTTTGCCAACTGCACCTGGCGCTGCGCGAGAAGTGGACGCGCGAAGGATGTGCCGAGTAGATATTTGTGTTCATAGACGGCGCCGGCGCGAAGCGTGGGCCAGATGTAGGCGGTGATGAATTCTTCGCGGAGGTCTTCGACGAATGCGGCGCTGGCACCGGTGGCCAGGGCTTTCTTGCGCGCGGCTTCCAGATCTTCGCGCTGGCCGAGGTCGCCGATCATGGCGAACACTTCGCAGCCGCCGTAAGTCTCCTTCAGCCAGGGGATGATGATGGAGGTGTCGAGCCCTCCGGAATAAGCCAGCACAACTTTCTTCGGCAATTCGATCTCCTTAATTGAGCAGCGTGAGCAGGATCGCTTTCTGCGCGTGCAGGCGATTTTCCGATTGGTCGAAGACGATGGAGCGCTCGGAATCCATCACCCCGTCGGTAACTTCCGAGCCGCGATGCGCGGGCAGGCAGTGCATGAAGACGGCGTCCGGCGCGGCCTGCGCGAAGAGCCCATCATTCACCTGATAGCCCGCGAAGGCCGCCTGGCGCGACGCAGCTTCTTCCTCCTGACCCATGCTGGCCCACACATCGGTGTAAATCGCTTGCGCGCCCGCGACAGCCTCTTCAGGCGAGCGCAGGATTTCAATTTTGCCGCGCGTTTCGCGCGCGACGCGCCGGGCCTCGGCGACGACTGATGTGTCCGGCTCAAAACCGGCAGGCGTAGCGATGCGGAGATGAGCCCCCAGCCGCGCACCGATGGCCAGCAGCGAGTGACAGACATTGTTGCCGTCGCCGACGTAGGCGAATTTCAGTCCGCGCAGGCTGCCAAAGCGCTCTTCGAGCGTGAAGAAATCGGCGAGCGCCTGGCAGGGGTGAAACTTGTCGGAAAGCGCGTTGATCACCGGGATGCGGCCATGCACGGCCAGCTCATCCAAAGAATGCTGCGAGAACACGCGGGCGATGATGCCGTGGACCATGCGTTCGAGATTCTTCGCCACGTCGGCAATGGACTCGCGGGCGCCGAGGCGCGTGGTGGTGTGGTCGAGGAACACGGAAGCGCCGCCGAGGCTGGCGATCCCCACTTCGAAGGTGACGCGCGTGCGCAGCGAAGGCTTCTCGAAAATCATGGCCAGGAAGCGGCCGGCCAGCGCCCCGCGGTAACGGTCCGGGCGCGCCTTGATGTCCGCGGCCAGATGAAAGAGCTCGCGGACTTGCCCGGGACTCCATTCCATGCCAGTGAGGAGATCGTTGGTGATCGTAAGTGGTGCGGGTGCGGCGGTCGCGTTCATGTTCACCTCGAAGCAGCCAGCGACATCGGCTGCAAATGCGTTTCGGCGCTGGGAGTTTTCTTTTGTGGTTGCGATGCTGACCTGGACGTGCGAGCCAGCACGGTTTCAAATTTTTCGAGAAACTCCGCCACCTCGCGCCGGCCAATGATGAACGGCGGGAGGAGGCGGAGAATGTGGTCGTGGGTGCAATTGATCAGCAGGCCGCAGCGGAGCGCTTGCTCGACGAAGGGCGCGCCGTCGATGATGAGATCAACGCCGAGCATGAGGCCTTCTCCGCGGACTTCGCCGATGAAATCAAAGCGCGCAGTGAGAGCCTCCAAGCCAGAGCGCAATTCGGCGCCGCGCTCGCGGATGTTTGCGAGGAGATTGTCCTCTTCGACGATGGTGAGAAATTTGAGCGCGGTGGCGCAGACCAACGGACCGCCGCCGAACGTGGTCCCGTGCATCCCAGGCGTAAAGGCGGAGGCGAATTTTTCATTGGCGATGAACGCGCCGAGCGGCAAGCCGCCCGCCAGCGGCTTGGCGACAGTGACGATATCCGGAGGCGCATGGAATTTCTGGTAGGCGAAGCGGCGGCCGGTGCGGCCGAGTCCGCATTGAATTTCGTCGGCGATTAGCGCGGCATCGTACTGAGCGGCCAGCGAGTGTGCCGCCAGCCAGAAATCTTCACTCACGGGGCAGATGCCGCCTTCGCCCTGAAGGGTTTCGACCACCAGCCCACAGACGGAGTCGTCGAATTTGGATTCGAGGTCCGCGACATCGTTGAAGCGGACGAATTCCACGCCCGGAACGAGCGGGGCGAAAGGCTCGCGATATTTTTCCGGATACGTGATGGAAAGCGCGCCGAACGTGCGGCCATGGAATGAATTTTCGAGCGCCAGGATGCGCGTTTTCCGGTGTGCGCCGCCTGCCGCCGATTTTCCACGGGCATAGGCGCGGGCAAGCTTCAGCGCGCCGTCCATCGCTTCGGTGCCGCTGTTGGTGAAGAAAACGCGATCGAGGCCAGACCATTCCGAAAGTTTGCGCGCGAGCGGCCCCTGATAAGGATTGTGAAATAAATTCGAAACGTGCACGGCGCGGCCCGCCTCGCGACGGATCACGCGTACGAGGCGCGGATGCGAGTAGCCGAGCGCGTTGACCGCGATGCCGCCGAGGAAATCGAGATACTCGCGGCCGCTGGAATCGTAGAGGCGGCAACCTCGTCCGTGGGTGAAGACGACCGGAGGGCGTTTGTAGGTATTCATCAAGTGGCGCGCCTCGTCGGCGCGAATGCGCGCGGGAGATATGCCAGCCTTCTTCGCGATTTTCTTCGTGAGCATGTTTATCGCGCGGCTTCCTGCGCGGTGGCTTTGGCGGCCGTGTGGACCACGGGAAGGACGCGCGTGCCAGGACAACGCGCGCCATTGGCAGCCGCGAGCAATGCGCGCGGAGACGTGCCACCCACGATGCGGACTTCGGAAACTCCGCCGGCGAGGGCGCGCTTGGCGGCCTCGAGCTTGAGAATCATTCCGCCGGAAACTTTGTTGCAGCGGATGAGGTCTTCGATTTCACTGCCGCGGACGGCGCGGAGAACCTTCTGTCCGTCGAGGACGCCGGCGACGTCGGTCAGGAAGATGAGGCGATCGGCGCGGATGAATTCTGCCGCGGCCGCAGCCATGTGGTCGGCGTTGATGTTGTAGATCTCGCCGTCGGCGCCCAGACCGAGGCACGCAGCCACAGGAACTGTTCCGGCGCGCCAGAGCGAGCGCAGGAAATCGACATTCACCTCGGTAAGATACCCAACGAAGCCGAGGCTTCCCTCGCGTTCGCCGAGCTGCATGGGTTCGGCGAGGAACGAAGCGGCGTCGGAAGCGGAAATGCCGATGGCGGGCTGGCCGGCGAGCGAAATCGCGCCGGCGAGGCGCTTGTTCAGCAAGCCCGCGAAAACCATAACGGCGGCGTCGCGTGTTTCGCGGTCGGTGACGCGCAGACCGTTGACGAAGCGGCTCTCGATGCCCATGCGCGCGAGCGTGGAAGTGAAAATCTTCCCGCCGCCGTGGATGATCAGCAACTCGTGACCGTCGCGCGCGAGTTCAGCGATCTGGCGTGCGAGGGCCTGAACAGTTTCTTCGCGCTCGAGCAGCGCACCTGCAACTTTGATGAGCAATCTCAAGTTCGTCTCACAATAGGCCTGCCGTTTCGGGAAATCCGTGCATCCCGTTTAGATTTTGGACTGCTTGTCCCGCTGCGCCTTTGCCCAGATTGTCGAGGCAGGAAACGATCACCAGGCGCTCGCCCGAACTATCGAGCGCAAAGCCGATGTCGCAGAAATTGGTGTGCGCCACATGCTGTAATTCGGGGAGCCGCCCGGCGGAAAGAATGCGGACCATGGGGCGCCCGGCGTAGAACTGGCGATAGAGCGCCTCGAGTTCATTCTCCTCGCGCGCGGGACTGAGCCAGACGTAAAGCGTGGAGAGAATTCCGCGCTCGACCGGAAGCAGATGCGTCGAGAAGACGAAATCTTTGGACGCGAGGCCGAGATGATCCGCAATCTCCGGTGTGTGGCGATGAGTGAACAGGCCGTAGGCGCGGAAATTTTCGTTGACCTCGACGAAATGCGTTTCGCGCTTGGGTTCTTTGCCTGCGCCGCTGACGCCGGATTTGCAATCGCAGACAATTCCGCGCGCCGTGTTGATCCAGCCGGATTCGACGAGCGGCCGCAGCCCGAGAATAACGGATGTGGGATAGCAACCGGGATTGGCGATCAGGCGCGCCTGCGGAAGCGCGTCGCCATAAAGTTCGGGGAGGCCATAGACCGCGGCGGTGAGCGTGTCGGCGGCGGGTGGTGCGAGCTTGTACCAATGCGCAAGAGTTTCCGGCTCGCGGAAACGGAAAGCGCCGCTGAGATCCACGACGCGCAGGCGAGGGTTTGCCGCGAGAAGCTGGGGGACTAGCTCAAGCGAGGCTTCGTGAGGCGTCGAAAGAAAGGCAACCTGCGCGCCGCCATTGGCGACGGCTTCGACGGAGAGCGGCTTGCAAGGCGCTTCGCCCCAGCCGCGGAGTTGCGGGTAGAGTTCTGTGAGGCAGCGGACATTTGCATGGCCGTCGCGGAGAAAAAATGTGGGGCGCGCGATGTGTGGGTGCCGAAGAAGGAGCCGGGCCAGCTCGAATCCCGCGTAGCCGGTTGCTCCGACAACGGCGACCCTTAACGGGTCGTTCATCGGAGCATTTCCTCGATGCGCTTCTGAATGGCGGCGCGAGCCGTACGTGAAGGCGTAATGATCAGAACCGTGTCGTCGCCGGCCAGCGAGCCGGCCACTTCTTTCCAGTGCTCGCTATCAACTGCGGCAGCAAGCGGCTGCGCGCCGCCCGGGGGCGTTTTCAGCACAAGCATGTTTTGCGCCGGGCGGATATCGAGCAGGAATTCCTTGAGCGCGCGAGCGAGCGTCGGCAGCGGCGCGGATTCCTCGGTCGCGGCGGTTGCGAGCGGGCGGTAGCCTTCGGTGGTCTTCACCAACCGAAGCTCGCGCATGTCCCGGGAGAGCGTAGCTTGCGTAACGCGCACACCCAGGTGGATGAGCTGGCGGCGCAGCTCATCTTGGCTCGCCACCGGCTGGCCGGTGAGGAGCTTCAAAATCTGACCCTGGCGATATCGTTTCTGGACGCCCATGAAAGTTTATGCGTTTATATGCAACCCACTGCATATTCATACATAGACGAGAACGGCGTGTCAAGAAAAAAACCGCGTGCGAAGACGAAGGAAGCACGGCAGCGGGCTCGGGCCTGGCGGCGCGATAAAAATCGTGAGGCAAGCGGCTGCGCGGAGGATACAATCCCACGCGCTACGCGGAAGGGGCGACAGGAGGAAGAGGATGAAGCGACTGGGGATTACATTTTTGTTGGCGATGGCGGCGGCAGGAATTTGTGCCGCGCAGGAGGCGAAGAATTCTGCGCCTGCAGTGGTGGCGGTGAAAGCGGGACGAGTGCTGGAAGTGCGGACCGGAAATTATCTGAAGGATCAGATCATCTGGATTGAAGGCGATAAGATCAAGGCCATCGGAAACGCTGCGGAGATCGAGAAGCAACTGCCGCCGGGAGCCAAGCGAATTGATTTGTCGCGAGCAACAGTGCTGCCGGGACTGATTGATTGCCACACGCATTTGACGGGATCCCCCTATCAGCTTGGCCCGGTGGGATACCACACGTCGTACCCGCGCTCCGCGTTGATCGGCGCGCACAGCGCGCGGGTAACTCTCGAGGCCGGGTTTACCACGGTGCGCAACGTGGGCGCCGGAGGCTATGCGGATATGGCGCTGCGCGACGCTATCCTTGCTAGTGACGTGCCAGGTCCCCGGATGCTGGTGTCCGGGCCGGCGTTGAGCATTACTGGCGGGCATGGCGACGAGAATTTTCTCGCGCCGCAATATCACGCGAGTGGGGACGGAGTGGCGGACGGCGTGGATGCGGTGATTGCCAAGACGCGTGAAAACATCAAATTTGGGGCCGACGTGATCAAGTTCATGGCCACTGGCGGCGTGCTGTCGGAAGGTGATGATCCTGCGCGGGCGCAATACTCGCCGGAAGAGATGAAAGCGATCGTGGATGCGGCGCACGAACTCGGCCGAAAAGTGGCGGCCCATGCGCACGGCGCGACGGGGATCAAGTACGCCGTATTGGCGGGCGTGGATTCAATCGAGCACGGCAGCTACATCAATGACGAAGACATTCAATTGATGAAGCAGCACGGCACCTACCTGGTGCCCACGATCTGGCTGGGCGACTGGCTGCTCGAGAATTACCAGAAGCTGGGCCTGACGCCGAACGTGGTGGAGAAAATGAAGATCGTGATGCCGATCGCGCGGCAGAACGTGGCGCACGCACTTCAGTCGGGCGTGAAAGTGGCATTCGGGACTGACGCGGCGGTGTATCCGCATGGGCTGAATGCGCATGAATTTGCGGTGATGGTGAAGCTTGGGATGACGCCGCTCGGGTCCATTCAGGCGGCGACGGTGAATGCGGCAGACCTGCTGGGGTGGAGCGATCGAGTGGGAACGCTCGAGGCGGGAAAATTTGCGGATCTGATCGCGGTGGACGGCGATCCGTTGGGCGATGTGCGGGTGCTCGAGAGTGTGAAATTCGTGATGAAGGGCGGCGAAGTGGTGAAGACCCAATAGTCAATGCGAATTGGAAAGGGTTACGTATCAATCTTGTTTTTCGCACACCGCTTCCGTCCGGCGGTCCGATGGAGCCCCAAATCGGCAAAATTCTGGTTTGCAAAAGTACATTTCCTGACTACTCTAGGCCACGAATGGCGGTGCACTGATGGCGGGGTTATCTGAAGCAAAAGATTTAAGCCGATTCGGCGGGACGCAGCGGCAGGATGCGTGGTGGGTAGAGATTTTGCCGGTTGCGATCGTGCTGAGCGCGTTTGGCATCTATGCCACGTTGCGGGCTTTCGAAGGAAAATTCTACGAGTGGGGACCTTATCTCTCGCCGTTTTACTCGCCGCTCATTGACCCTGAGCATCACTGGTGGCCTTTTTCTCCGGCGATTTTGATTCTGGGCGGCCCGCTGGGATTTCGCGCCACCTGCTACTACTATCGAAAGGCCTACTACCGGGCTTTCTTCTTGGACCCGCCGGCATGTGCGGTGGGAGAAAGAGCGGGCCGGTCGTACGCCGGCGAAACCAAGTTTCCGTTTATCCTGCAAAACGTCCATCGCTATTTCTTCTATCTTGCACTGCTGTTTCTTTGCTTTCTCTGGTATGACGCGGTGCGCGCGTTCTTCTTCCCGGAAGGATTTGGAATCGGCGTAGGGTCCGCGATCATGCTGGCAAATATCATCCTCCTTACTCTGTACACTTTTTCCTGCCATTCGCTGCGTCACCTGGCGGGAGGAAGGCTCGACTGCTTCTCCTGCACTACTTTTGGCCCGCCGCGGCACACAGCGTGGGGCTGGCTGAGCGCGCTGAACGAGCGCCACATGCTGTTTGCATGGCTAAGCCTGTTTTCCGTGGGCCTGACCGATCTTTATATCCGTCTGGTATCCGCCGGCGTTCTGAAGGACCTCCGACTGCTGTGAACCCCTCCTACGAAACCCACGAGCACGACGTATTGATCATCGGAGCCGGCGGGGCCGGGCTTCGTGCTGCGATCGAGGCGCTGGCCCAGGGCGCCCGCGTCGGCGTGGTGTGCAAATCCCTGCTTGGCAAGGCGCACACGGTGATGGCCGAAGGCGGTATCGCGGCGGCGATGTCCAACGTGGATAAGGCGGACGACTGGCGCACGCACTTCCGCGACACCATGCGCGGTGGAAAGTTCCTCAATAATTGGCGCATGGCACAGCTCCATGCTCAGGAGTCGCCGGAGCGTGTGCGCGAGCTGGAGCAGTGGGGCGCTCTGTTCGATCGCACCGCCGATGGCGAAATCCTGCAACGAGCTTTCGGTGGCCACACTTTCAAGCGGCTGTGCCACGTGGGTGACCGCACTGGCCTGGAGATGATTCGTACCTTGCAGGATCGCGGCGTGCAAATGGGCTTCGATGTGTTCATGGAATGCACGGTCACGCGGCTGCTGAAAGATGGCGACCGCATTGCCGGCGCGTTCGGCTACTGGCGCGAGCAAGGCCGCTTCGTGGTTTTCAAGGCGAAGTCCGTGGTCATCGCCACGGGCGGCATCGGCAAGGCCTGGAAGATCACCTCGAATTCCTGGGAATACACGGGCGACGGCATGGCTCTCGCGTTTGAAGCAGGCGCCGAGCTGATGGACATGGAATTCGTGCAGTTCCATCCCACCGGCATGGTGTGGCCGCCCGGGGTGCAGGGGATT
>Ga0307475_10001011_pt1 | contig 16842 bp, 8 predicted proteins | sample atmos_gasesECM1C_FD_203317 | JGI IMG/M metagenome (GOLD analysis project Ga0307475, IMG submission 203317) | Hardwood forest soil microbial communities from Morgan-Monroe State Forest, Indiana, United States - atmos_gasesECM1C_515 | ecosystem: Environmental > Terrestrial > Soil > Temperate... | reverse complement strand
TTCGTCGATGGTGCGGCTGCGCTTTCGCTTCAACTTCACGGATAGGTCGCCCGTATTGGGTTCGGTAACCGCAGCAAGACCGAGTTGCAATCCGGTTCGTCGTGAAGCGCCTTCGATTTCCGGTACCCCGCGAATTATTTTTTCCACGTGGGTTATTACGCGATTTGTTTCCTCCAGTGAACTTCCTGGCGGCATCACGTAATCGACGATAAATCCGCCTTCGTCCATCGCCGGCAGCAAATCGCTTCCTAGGTGGGAGTAGCAAAGATAAGCGGCGCCAATCAGGATTGCGCATAGTCCCGTCAGCCATGCCGGATGTTTCAGCGCTCGCCTCATCCAGCCCTCATAGGATTTTAGAATGCGTCCAAACAAGCCTCCCCTAAGCGACGCCTCTTCGGCAGCCATCATTCGCCTAATCTCTTCCCTCCCTGATTCAGCGGATCCCTGGGCCGTCAGCGATTCGTTCCTGGCTGGAGAGCTCTGGACTTGAGCACTTGAGTCTTCTGGAATCGTCTTTCGGGTATCCTTGCGACGAATCAGAAAAGTTCCGAGATTGGTCGTCCAGCCCAGCGCCAAAACCAGCGACGTTAGCAGCGACACGCTCATCGCCGTAGCCAATGCGCGAAAGAATGATCCCGTAACGCCGGTAATCGAAATCAGCGGTAGGAACACCACAATCGGAGTCAACGTCGATCCAATCAAGGGAATGGTGAGCTCCTTAAGGGCTTTGCTGGTAGCCTCCAAGCGGCCGTCTCCACCGTCGCGGTGCAGCACGATATTCTCCACCATCACAATGGCGTCATCGATGACCAGCCCTCCGGCTGCGGCCAGTCCGCCGAGAGTCATCATGTTGAAGCTTTGGCCCATGATCTTCATGGCCACGAAGGTAATACAAATCGTCACCGGAACTACCAGCCCGGCCATTGCCGCGGTGCCAAGATCACCTAGGAAGAGCCAGATGATGAACCCGGTCAGAAACAGTCCAATCAGGATCGCGTCGCGTACGCTGCCGATTGAGTCATTCACGATGTTCGACTGGTCGTAAAATATCTTTAGTTCCGCGCCTGCCGGCAGGCTCGGCCGGAGCCGTTCAATCTCCTGATGCACTTCGTTGGCAACCTCGACGGTGTTGCTGTCTGGCTGGCGATTGATGCTGAGCAGGACGGCAGCCTTGCCGTCCGCGGTCACGGCCGTGTAAACGGGTCGGGTCGAAGGCGCCACGCTCCCAATGTCTCGAACCCTCACCGGCACGTCGCTTGCCGTCTTGATCACCATGTCTCCGATTTGCTCTGGCGTCTGAACTTGTGCCGTCACCAGCCCCAGAAAGAGTTGATGGTTGCGCGTGAGCAGCCCGGGCGAATCGATCAAGTTCGTATGATTCACGGCATCGAGTATGTCCTGCAGCGTCACGCGTGAACGTAGCATCTGCACAACGTCCGGAGTAATCTGAAACTCCGGTTGCTGCCCTCCCTGCACGACCACAGTAGCCACTCCGTTCAACCGGTTCAGCCGGGGCTGGAGGTCGTAAGTGGCAAGTTCCCAGAGCTGTGTTTGCGGAATCTTGTCGGATGTGAGGCTGTAGCCAAGAATCGGAAAGCTGGCGAAATCCAAACGGTGAGTTTCAATCTGCGCGGTGGCGGGGAGCGTGGGCTGGATTCGCGCCACCGCCGAATTCACCAAGAGAAGCGTTTGAGCCATGTCTACGCTCCAGTGAAACGACAAATCGACCTCGGCCGACCCGCGGCTGGTTGTCGAGCGCACATTCTCTAGCCCCGGAACGCTGTTGACGGCCAGTTCGATGGGCCGGGTAATGGTCACCTCCATCTGATCGATCGGCATCACCCCGTTATCGACGCCCACAATGATTCGCGGAAAATTCGTGGAGGGAAACACCGCGATGGGGATGGAAAGTGCTTCATAGATCCCCACCGCCACGAGAACAACCACCACAAAGATGATCGACTTCGAGTGACGCGCAAACCAATAGCGTGACGCTTGCTCGGCGGCGCCCTCGTCGCCGGTTCCAGGCGTGCCAGTTGGCGTGGTCTCGGTCATCGGTTGCGGCTCATCGAGGCTCCATTCATTCCTTATCGCTGCTGGGCGGCTTGGGAGTCTCGATTTGAATCTTTGTCTTCGCCAGGATGTTCTCGTCTTCCTTGTCGAGATCGAACGCTCCGGCCACTACCACGCGGTCGCCCTCCTTCACGCCCTCGGTAATCTGTGCCTGGTCGCCGTTACGTATGCCGACCTTCACGCTTTGCCTGTGCGGCTTGCTGGATGAGTCCAGCGTGAAGACCGAGGTCGCTCCATCCGGCGCCGTGAGCAGTGCTGCGGCCGGTATCACGATCGCATCGGGAACCCTCTTGCTTACGATCTCCAGGCGAACGCTCGTTCCCGGCTTGAGTCTTTCCTTCCGATTCGCCGCTTGCACCCAAATCTCGAGCGTCGTGCTGTTCGGATCAAGCGCGGGACTCACCAGGGTCACTTTGCCGGGGAATTCATCGCTCTCGCCTGGCACAACGATGGCCGCCTTATCTCCGACGTTCAGCGTTGCCGCTTCCTCTTGGGAGATATGCGTGCGGGCGATTACCTGCGACAAGTCCATCACGGTCAGAAGTGGCGTTGTGCTGGACGCCGTTTCACCCTGAAACAGGGGGCGGTCTGTGACCACCCCGCTGATCGGGCTTACAATCCTCGCGTAGCTCAACTGAGCCGTGGCACTCGCCTTCTTTCCTTGTGCTGCCGTCAGTTGCCCCTCGGCAGATTTCAAATCGAACATTTTCCGAGCGGCATCATATTGGCCTTGCGCTTGAGTCAAGGCGATACGCGAGTCGGTCACCTCTTTCGCCGAGACGGCTCCCTGCTGGTACAAAGCCTGCCGGCTGTCGTAAATTTTCTGCTGCGCGTCCAATTGCTGTTTGGCCAGTAGCAGATCTTGCGCTGCCTTCTGCGTAGCCGTTTGGTAGGCAGCTTCCGCCTGTTGATAGCCTCCCTGGTTTTCCGTTACCGTCCCGACCAAATCCTTGTCTTCCAGTTCAGCGAGCAACTGGCCTCGATGCACCCTGCTACCGCGGTCCACATAGAATCTTTTCACCGGCGCGCTAATCTTCGGCACGATCGCCGCCTGTTCTCGCGGGTACAGAATCGCGTCGGCGCTCACCACCCGCTCGATTGGCTGGCGATCGGCAACAGCTACTTCGACGGTTACAACCGGCGCCGGCTCGCTCTCTGGTCTGGACGAGCATCCTGAAAGTACCAAGCCCGCGAACATTGCGACTGTGCCCAGAAACGGGCATCCCCTCTTGCGTATCGATCTGCCGGTCGCTTCTCGCATGACCTTAAAAGTTTCCCGTGAGTGTTTGCAGAGTCGCCAGAGCCACGCGGTAGCGCGCTCCCGCGTCGTCGTAGGCGTTGCGAGCCGTCACCAGCATGTTCTGTGCGTCGAGCAACTCCAGCGCTGCCGATTCCCCGGCCTTATAGCGCAGGCCGATCAAACGCAAGCTCTCCGCGGCTAGTTCGGCGGTGTGTCGCGAGGTCTCCATGGAGGCTCGCGCGACCGACGCTTCGTTGTAAAAGCCGTATAGATTGCCCAGCATCACCCGTTGAGCCTGGCTCAGCTCCGCTCGCGCCTGTTCTCGTTTGTACTCCGTTTGGTGCAGTTTGCTGCGCAGTGTGCCCCAATCCCAAACCGGAAGGTTGAAGCTGGCAGTCACAAAATAGCCGAGGTTCGGCAGGGGCCCCGCTTTTTGGTCCGCCGCGACCTTACTGCGCAGCGCAAACGCATTCGCCTCGATGCCGTAGTCGACATCCACCAACATGGACGGCAAGAAAGCAGCCTTTGCTGCTTTCACCTCCACGTTCGCCTGCCGTAAAGTCTCGATGGCCACGCGCAGGTCGGGATTTCCCTTCTCCGCCATGCTTTGCACTTCGGCGAACGTGGGCAACGCCGTCGTCAGGTCCAGGTCGTCGACCACGCCGAAATTCTCATTCAGCGTCGGGAACAGAAGCACCGCAAGATCCAGGCGCGCGTTTTCCATCGCCAGTCTGCCTTCTTCAAACGTCTGCTGCTGTTGGCGATATTGAATTTCAGATTTAATGACGTCGCTGTGCGCGATTTGCCCCAGGCGCTCCCCGCTCTGGGCTGCTTCAAAAAAGTGCTGCGCCTGCCCCAGGCGTTGCTGTGCCGTGGCGTACTTGCGCTCTGACACCGTCAGCGCGTAATACAACTTCGTCACCGTCACATCCAGTCCCCGCTTAGCAACCTCCGCCTTCGCCTTCGCGATCGCCTCGGCGGCTTCCGCTCGGCGGTATCCCGCGAGCGTATAGGTGGTAGGCGACATGTCCTGATGGAATACGCCCCACGCGCGGTAAACGTGCACACCGTCGTTGGTCACAAATCTCCCGTTCGGCGTTACTCCGTTTCCCTGTGTCCCGAGAAACTGCGTCGTGTAACTTGCCGACGGTAGCATTACGTTTCGGGCTTGCACCCGATCTTCGCGCGATATCCTTGCGTCCGTCGCTGCCGCAAGAAATCGCGTGTCGTTCTTGCGGGCCCGCTCGAGCGCATCCTGAAGCGTAAGGGTGATCGGAGCTCGGGTACCGTCCGGCGCTGTCGGCTGCACCAACTGGGTTTGTATGTTCGGGGTGCCAGGCACCCGCAAGTCTTGCCGGTTGTTTGCTGCCGTTTCTTGTTCGGGGACCCCCGGCCCTCGTTCGGTCCATCGTTCCATGGTTTGCGCGCTGGCTTCTAACACCCAAACGTGGTGAACGGCGGTCAGCACAATCACCAGGAATATGATACGGACAGCGCCAACGGTGCGACTGGCTCCGCACATCGCGCCACCGCACTTCGAACCCCTAAAGCCGCCATTCCTAGTAAAATCGCCCATTTTCTTTCCCCTTCGTCCACGTGCGAAAACCCGTATGGACCGGTTCCCCGAGCACCGTGCCCGGCGAATGGCCCTGCTCGCAGCGTAGCAATTGAAGATGAAAAACAGCTGAAAATTCTACTTTGGCTGGGCCGCCCATACCAACAGCCTGGTGGGATTCACCCTCGGCCGCGCCGGAAGCTTCTCGGCCCGTACGGCTAGCCTCCCATTCACGTTAGTTTTTAGAATGACTCTGCGAAACTCACCGCCGCGCTTCCGACGCCTACGCTAAGATTGTTGAGGTGTGTCCTGAATGAAATTTTCAAAATCATCGGCCCTGATTCTGGGCGCTTGGGCGTTCTTTGTCGGCGGGTACATCGCAGCGGCGTTGCTCGTGCCGCGTGGCCCGGCGCTGACTACGTTCAGCGATCTTTTCGAATCTCTGGTTCCCCTTTTCGCCAACACCTGCTTGCTCTGGAACGCCGCTTCGCCGTACCGCCGCCGCAATGCCTTTTGGATGCTGCTAGCGCTGGGCTCCTCACTGTGGCTTGCCGGCCAGCTCGTCTGGACCTACCTGGAAATTGGGTTACACCGGCCGACGCACAATCCATTTCCTGGGGACCTCTTGTTCTTTCTGCACACGGTGCCCTTGATGGCCGCTCTCGCTCTTGCTCCGCACGCGCGAAAGATGCGCGAGACGCTGCGGTACGGCCTCATCGACCTTGTGCTTCTCGCGTTCCTATGGCTCTACGTCTACATTTTTGTGGCCATGCCTTGGAGTCTGGTTTCCCCGAATACGGAGCTGTTTCGGTCGCGAGACCTCGAAAGCTACGTGGTCGAGAATTTTGTCGTCGTCGTGGGCTTCGGCCTTTTGTTCCTGCGCACGCGCGGGTCCTGGCGGGTTGTCTACGGCCATCTGTTCGGCGCCGCCTCCTTGTATCTTAGCGGATTCCTCGTCGCCCACTGGGCGGTGTCGAGCGGACAGAAATATGCCGGCAGTCTATACGCCTTGCCATTCATCGCCTCGTTCGTGTGGTGGGGGACGGCTGGAATCGTTGCGCGGCGGATGCCGCTCGAACCCGAACCGCTAAAGAGCAATATCCGCCGCGACACGCAGTGGCCGGCCCGCTTCGCAATGATTGCCGTGCTGTCGATCATTCCGCTTGCTGCCTGGTCCACCTTCCTCAGCGACGCTCCAGCGCCCGTCAAGAATTTCCGCCTGCTCGTGACTCTCATCTTGCTATTTGTCGGTTCGGCGCTCGTTTTCCTTCGCCAGCACCTCGTCTATCAGGAGCGCACCAGTCTGGTTCACGAACTTCGGGAATCGCTCGAAAACGTCAAGCGCCTTCAGACGCACTTTGTGCAATCCGAGAAGCTAGCTTCGCTCGGGCAGCTTGCCGCCGGTGCCGCCCATGAAATCAATAATCCCCTGACCGCCATCCTCGGCTATGCCGACGTCCTGATCGAGGAAAATTCCGCGAACACGCGCCCGCGCACCCTCGGCGAAAAAATCCGAGAGCAGGCCCGGCGCACCAAGGATCTGGTCACCAATCTTCTGAGTTTTGCCCGTCAGGTTCCGGCTGAAAAACAGTTGCTCGACCTGAATACCGTGCTCACCGGCGCCGTTCAACTCCGCAATCTCGATCTGCGCCAGAAAAATATTCGCATCGAGCTGGAGAGCCGTAGCGTCCTTCCCGCCGTTCGCGGCGACCCGAATCAACTGCTCCAGGTGTTCTATCACCTCATCAGCAACGCCGTGGACGCCATGGAGACAAGCGGCGGCGGCGTTCTGCTCATTCGCACGCTTCGCGAAAAGGGAAACGTGGTCATAGAGTTCTCCGACACAGGTCCGGGCATGGCCGAGCCCGACAAGGTCTTCGATCCTTTTTACACGACCAAGCCAGTCGGCAAAGGCACCGGCCTTGGCCTCAGCATTTGCTATGGCGTCATGAAGGAACACGGCGGACAGATCACCGGCTTCAATCGCCCCGAAGGCGGCTCGACGTTCCGTCTCGAAATGCCCGCGGTTCTTGCTGTCTTCCCGCAAGTCTCGGCCCGACCCACTCCCGCCGTTAGTTCGCGTCAGTAGCAGTTTCTAGGGATTCCGCTTAGGTCTTGGGCGGCCATGCTTTTCGTGTGGACGCAGCTTCTCGCGCCCAGGCCACAGGAATCACTACCCGATTCGCGGCTTTCAGCAGCCCGACATGCTTGGTAACCGCCTGCCGGGTCCTGGCCAGGTGTCTAGAAAGCTCCATCCGCGTCTGCCCGCTGTTTCGCTTCAAACGGTCGAGCCGTTTTCTTCGCGTCGAACGAGCAAGAGCCTTGAACGCGTCGTTCCTGTTTGGCTTGTATCGAACCAAAAGATTGCATGTCAAATAAGCATAGCCCGCGGCGGCTCTCTCTTTGGAATTCGGCGGTCTATGTTAGAGTCGCACCCCAATGGACAACGTCGCAATTTCCACCGAACATCTCTCCCGCCGCTTCGGCCAATTTGTCGCCGTCGATGACGTAAATCTCCGCGTCGCTGCCGGGCAGTTCTTTGGTTTTCTCGGTCCTAACGGCGCCGGAAAATCCACCACGATCAAGATGCTCACCGGCTTGCTCGCCGCATCCGCTGGGCGCATCCAGATTCTGGGCATGGACCTAACTGGCAACGCGATCGAAGTGAAACGCCAGATCGGCGTGGTGCCGGAGGGCATGGCGCTGTTTGGCCGTCTCACCGGCGCTGAATACCTGAATTTTGTAGGACGCATGTACGGTCTTGATCGCGACACCGCTTCCAAGCGCGCCGCAGAACTTCTTGAGTTCATGCAGCTTGTGGACCAGCCAAAGACGCTCATCACCGACTACTCGCACGGCATGCAAAAGAAACTCGCGCTCGCCGCCGCCGTGATTCACGGTCCTAAGATTCTTTTTCTCGACGAGCCCTTCGAAGGCGTTGACGCCATCGCCTCCGGCACGCTGAAAGCGATGCTCCAGCGCATGATCGCTCGTGGCGCCACGATTTTCCTCACTTCACATGTCCTGGAGATCGTGGAACGCCTTTGCAGCCATCTCGCTATCATTCATCGCGGCCGCCTCGTCGCGCAGGGCTCGCTCGACGAGCTTCGTGCCGGTGTCGAAGCCCAGGCCGCCGCCGCGCTGCCGCCATCGGAACCAGGGGCTGCCGTGGCCGGCGAAAAACTCACTCTCGAGGAAATTTTCCTTCGCATTGTCGGCGGTACGGGCGGCGCCGATCGGGAACTGTCGTGGCTGGGCTGACCTTTTCGCGCGGAACGCGCGGCCAGTTCGCGGCCATCGCGCGCGTCCGCTGGCAACTGTTCGGCAATTCCCTCCGCACGCTTCGCGGGCGCTTCGAGATGGTCTCACGAATTTTCATCGCACTTGCGTTTGCTGGCGGTGGACTCGGCGGAGCCATGGCTTTTGGCGCGACTTCGTATTTCTTCGCCTCGCATGGCAAGATCGAGTGGCTTGCTTTCTTGTTGTGGCCGATCTTTTTGTTCTGGCAGCTTTTCCCCGTGATGGCCACGGCCTTCACGGAAAATGTCGACTCCTCGAATCTTCTCCGCTTCCCCCTGTCGTACCCTTCGTATTTTCTAATTCGCTTGGTCTACGGGGCGTTCGATCCGGCGACTGCCATGGGATGTTTCTGGCTTTTCGCGATGGCTGTCGGGATTGGTTTTGCGGACCCGCCCCTGTTTCTTTGGGCTGCGGTGGTGCTCCTGGCGTTCGCCACGGTGAACATTTTGCTCGGCCGCATGATTTTCGCGTGGGTCGAACGCTGGCTGGCGCGGCGCCGCACGCGCGAAATTCTTGGCGTTCTATTTTTCCTGATCATCATCAGCTTTCAATTTGTCGGACCTCTGGCCAGCCGGTACGGCGGAAAGCGTCCGCCGGGCATGACGCGAGTCACCGAGCAGGTTCTTCCCGTCGAGCGTCTGTTGCCGCCCGGGCTCGCCGCGGCTGCCATTGCTCAGTCCACCGAGCAAGCAGCCGTGGCGCTCGGAGCACTCGGCCTCCTGGGCGGCTACGCATTTGCATTCTTCGCGCTCCTCCACCTCCGTCTTCGCGCGCAATTTCGCGGCGAAAATCTCAGCGAATCGACGGCGCAAAGCAAGACGCTCGCCAGAGGGCAATCCGCGAGGTACGCGGGGTGGGCTGTGCCGGGATTGCCTGGTCCCTGCGCTGCAATTCTTGAAAAGGAGTCTCGCTATCTCGCACGCAGCGGCCCGATCCTCTTCACGCTGGTGATGCCGGTCGTCATTCTCCTGATTATCCGGCTCACGCCGGGAAATTCCGGCAAGGGGGACGGTTTCCTGGTGCACGCGCCCGATCTCGCGTTTCCGGTGGGCGCCGCCTACGCTTTGCTAATTCTCACCAATCTCATTTACAACAATTTCGGCCCCGACGCCGCCGGAGTGCAATTCTTCTTCGCTTCGCCGGTCCGCTTGCGCGAAGTCTTGATAGCGAAAAACCTCGCCCACTCCGCCGTGGTAGCCTTCGAGGTCGTGCTGGTTTATCTCGGTGTGTGCTTTCTTTACCGCCCCCCCGCCGCAGGCGCCACTCTCGCGACCCTCGCAGGAATTCTTTTCGCACTCCCTGTGAACTTGTCCATCGGGAATCTGCTTTCGATTTATTCTCCCAAGAAAATTGACTTCGGGACGTTTGGCCGGCAGAAGGCCTCGGGTTCGACGCAACTGGCTGCTTTCGGTAGCCAGGCCGCGTTGTTTGGGATTGCCGCCGTGGTTGTCCTGGCGTCGCGAATGTTCGGAAGAATCTGGCTGGCCACCGTTCTTTTCCTGGTCCTTGCTGCTTTCGCGTTCCTGGCCTACGCGCTTCTCCTGAACCGCGCGGAACAAATGGCGCTCGACCGCCGCGAGATAATGATCAGCGAGCTCTCCCGCGCCTAGCATTTCGAAGTCTGTTTTTTTCGGACTACGGAAACCGATTTCGTTGCGCCGCGACTGTTGCTGCGATACATTCCGAGCAGCGCGTGGGTTCCAGAAACTCAATCAAGCGAGGCAAAACCGCCTTGATTCGCCGTCTTTCGCTTCCTCTTTCTTTGTGCGCATTCTTGTTCCCGCTGCTCTCGATTGCCGCGCCGTGGTTCCCGCAAACGGCAAAGCCCACGGCAGTGGGGGGAAACCTCGACGCGGACTTGGCGCAATTCGTGGCCACCCCGGCGATTCCCGGAAACGAAAGTGATCTCGCCAAAATGATTCGTTCCAGGCTCGCCGCCCTTCATCCGGTCCAGGACAACCTTGGCAACGTAAGCGTTACCATCGGCAACGGCGCGCCGCATCGCTTGATCGTCACGCCTATCGATGAGCCCGGCTACGTGGTCAGCGAAATCACCGCCGATGGCTACTTGCGTCTGCAACGTTTGCCTCCGTTCGTACTTCCTCCTGTGTTCAATGAACTTTATTCCGCTCAACCCGTCAAGATCGGCACGGCTGCCAACAAATGGATCGACGGCGTCGTCGCGGGTCTCTCCGTGCACCTCCAGCCCGGTCACACCAGCCCGCCGAAATCCGGCGACATCGAAAACATGTATGTCGACATCGGCGCGAGTTCGGCGGCCGAAGTCCGCAAAGCAGGCGTCGATTTGCTCAGCCCCATCGTGGTCACCCGCACCGTGGGCGAACTTTACGGCGGAAAACTTGCCGGCGCTTCCATCGGCGACCGCTTCGGCGCCCTCGCCCTTCTCGACATGCTCCGCATGCTTGACGCCTCAAAAATCAAAGGCACGCTCACGGTCGCATTCGTCGTCCAACAATGGACCGGCGCGCGTGGCCTACAACGTATCCTGAGCGCGAACCACTACGACGAGATGATCTACGTGGGGCGCTTGATTTCCGGCGGCGCGATCGCCGGCGCCGAAAATATGCATCGCGCTCCGCGACGCGATCCCGGCGCGGGAGTCTTGATCAGCGTCACACAAACGGACGGTTCGCTCGAAGGTCTCTCCGCGGATTTGAAGAAACTCGCCGAGTCGAACCAGATTCCGGTCGCCACCGATTACTCGGCCAGCATGATTCCTCCGGGCTATCAGGCGGGACCCGCCATGCCTCCCAAATGGGCCCACATCGGCATCGCCACCGCCTGGCCCTCGACGCCTGCCGAGTTGATCGATTCAAACGACCTCAGGCGGGTCGCCGACCTGTTGAATCTGTATCTCGGTGGACGCCGGCCGCCGGCCAGCAGTATCGACTACCGCGTGCCGCCCGGGGCAATTGCCTCTTCGAGGGAGCTGACTCCCACCGAGATTCTCAGGCAGCTTACTCCGGTGTACGCAGCCAGCGGCCACGAAGGCGCGATGCGCTCGGCGGTTGTGCGCCTGCTTCCGAAATGGGCCAAGTTTGAAACCGACGACGCCGGCAATCTCGTTGTCCAGGTCGGCGCAGCGCCCGCTGGTTCGAAAGCGCCCGCGATTCTTGTTGTCGCGCACATGGACGAAATCGGCATCGACGTGAAATCGATTTCGAAAGACGGCCGCCTCGAAGCCGATTGGAGCGGCGGCGAGATGAGCTTCTACGCCGGTCATCCGGCGCTCGTTCATAGCGGCGACCGCCATTTCGACGCTATTTACGAATTGCCGAACGGATGGGATGAGCCGAAATTCGAATGGCCGCGCGGCGGAAGGAGCGTGGCCGCACCGACGGTTCGCATCGACGTGGGTGCGCGCACGCCCGAGGAAGTCGAAAAGCTCGGCATCAAAGTCGGAGATTGGGTGACCATTCCAAAAGCCTATCGCCCGCTTCTCGGCACGCGCGCGAACGGCCGCAGCTTCGACGACCGCGTCGGCTGCACCGCGCTGCTCTCCGCCTTGTGGGCGCTTGGCGCGCCGCTCAAGGATCGCGACGTCACTTTCGTCTTCTCCACGGCGGAGGAAATCGGCCTGGTCGGTGCCGGAAAGCTCTCGGCCCGCCTCGCCGCTGAAGGCCGCGAGCCCGCATACGTTTTCGCCGTCGATACATTCGTCAGCTCGGATTCGCCCCTTGAAAATAAACGCTTCGCCGACGCTGAACTCGGCAAGGGCTTCGTCGTCCGCGCGATCGACAATTCCAACATCGTTCCTCCCGCGCTCGTTGCGAAACTGATCCAGCTCGCGCGCGCGAAACAAATCCCGGTGCAGTTCGGGGTCACCGGAGGCGGCAACGACGGTTCCGCCTTCGTGCGTCAGGGTTCCGTGGACATCGCGCTCGGGTGGCCGCTGCGGTATTCGCATTCGCCGGCCGAGGTGATCGACACGCGCGACGTCGAAGCGCTCGCGCGCATCATCGCGGCCATCGCGCGCAATTGGTAACCGGACGCCTCTGCTATAATCCCGCGCGTGTCGGACCCCAAGTTCAAGCCTCCGCGGCACATCGTCGTCGAAGGACCCATCCGCGTCGGCAAGTCAACTCTCGCGAAGGTTCTGGCCGAGCAGATGCACGCGCGGCGAATTTTCGACTGCGAGGACAATCCCTTTCTCGCCGAGTTTTACGACGAAAAACCCGGCGCTGCCTTTCGCGCGCAAATGTATTTCCTCTGCGACCGTCACCGCCGCCTGATGGAAGCGCGCCCGGAAGACGACCACAGCCGGCTGGTCAGCGATTTCCTGTTCGAGAAGGACAAGATTTTCGCCTACATCAATCTCGATAATGAGGAACTGAAACTTTACGAGCGCTATTTCGACATGCTCGCGCCTTCGGTTCCCGCAGCCGATCTGGTGATTTACCTGCAGGCAAAGCCAGACGTGTTGCGCAAGCGAGTCTCGAAGAAAGATGCCCCGGTCGAGCGCCAAATTTCGCCAGAGTATCTGGTGGCGGTCGCGAACGCATACGAGCATTTCTTCTTTCGTTATTCCGCTTCGAATCTTCTGGTAGTAGACACTTCAGAAATCGATTTCGTCGAGCGCAACCAGGATTTGCAGGAACTGCTGCGCCGCCTGCGCCAGCCGGTGAAGGGCACGCAGTACTTTCTCCCCCTCGGCCAGAGCTAGCTCTCAAAACGTCTTCTCGGGTGCGGGCAGCGTGTCGCCGGCTCGCGCGAACCACACGTAGAGAGTCGGCAGAATGAAGATGCTCATCAGCAGGTCCGCAACCAAGCCTCCCACGATGACAATCGCGAAGGGACGCTGTGAATCGGAACCGATGGCGTGCGAGGTGGCCGCAGGCAGCAGGCCCAGCGTTGCCACCAGCATGGTCATCATGATCGGACGGAGCCTTAGGACCGCTCCCTCAATCGCGGAATCCTCTATCGAATGCCCCCGGGCGCGGAGTTGATTGATGTATTCAAGCAGGATGACGCCGGTTTCGACAGCTACGCCAAAGAGCGCCAGAAATCCTACGCCCGAGGACACGCTGAAATTGGTATGCGTGACCAGCAGCGCGAGCACGCCGCCGATGGGCGCGAGCGCCACGTTGGCAAGAATGAGCGCCGCCCACTTGAACGACCGGAACATGGTATAGAGGATGATGAAGATCAGCAGGATGGTTAACGGCACGATGACCAGTAGCCGTTCATCGGCGCGCTTTTCACTCTCATATTCGCCTTCCCAGTCCAAGTGGTAGCCGCGCGGAAGGGGCACCTGCGCGTTTACCTTCTGGATGGCCTCCTCGACGGCGCCGCCTAGGTCGCGTCCCCGCACGCTGTACTTGATGGCCACATAGCGCTGGTTTCCTTCCCGATAGATTTCCGAGCCGCCGTCCCGTTCCTGGATCCTGCAGAGCTGCCCGAGCGAGACTCGTTCGCCAGAGGGAGAGAGCAGACGGATGTTCTCAATGGCTTCCTTTGTCGTTCGGTACTGCGGGAGATAACGCAGAACCAGGTCGTACCGCGCCTCGCCTTTCAGTACTTGACTGAGAACGGTACCTCCGGCAGCGGTTTGGATGGCGTCTTGAACGTCCGCAACGTTCATTTGATAGCGTGCGGCTTGCTCGCGGTCCACCTCAAAGTTGATGCTTGGCTGGCCGAGGGCGCGAAACACTCCGAGATCCTCGATTCCCTTGATCTGTCGCATGACCTTCACGATCTGTTCGGCCTTTTGTTCAAGGACTTTCAAGTCATCGCCATAGACCTTGGTTGCAAGTTCTCCCTTCACCCCGCTGACCGCTTCCTCCATGTTGTCTTCAATGGGCTGCGAAAAACCCCAGACCACGCCGGGAATCTTCCCCAACTCGCGATTCATGGCGGCAATCAGTCTGTCCTTATCCTCGTGGAATACAGCCCGCCACTGTCGCTTGGGTTTCAGGTCCACGAAGTATTCGGTATTGAAGAACCCGGCGGTATCCGTTCCGTCGTCCGGACGCCCGACTTGGCTGGTGCATTGAGGCACTTCAGGAAAAGAGCAAAGTAAGCGGCGAGCCTGGTTCGCTACCCGAATTCCTTCGCTCGGCCCGGTGCTGGGGGCCAGGGTACCGCGCACCCAGAGCGCACCCTCATCGAGGTGGGGCAGAAACTCGGAGCCGATCGCGCCTCCCAGTCGAAGATAAATGGCGAGAACCAACCCGGCGACCGCTACGCCAACCGTTATCCAGCGATGTTCGATTGTCCATCTCACACCCACGCGATACCTGGTTTTCAGGGATTCCATCAGCGGGTTGCGCCACTCGCGCCCTCCCTTCCTGAAGAAAATGCTCGACAGGACCGGAGCAACCAGCATGGAAAACAGGAGCGCGCCAAGCAGTGCGAATGCCACGGTCCAGGCCATGGGCTTGAACAATCGGCCCTCGACACGTTCGAGCGTGAAAATCGGCAGGTACGCCGTGATGATAATGGCGATGGCGTAGAACACCGGGCGCTCAACTTCATGCGCAGCCTCGCCGACCGCCCGCATCACTGTCTTGGCGTCATTTTCGCGTCCGCGCTGGCTAAGATGGCGGACAATGTTCTCGACCATCACCACTGCGCCATCCACAACCATTCCGAAGTCCAGCGCGCCAAGAGACAGCAAATTTGCGGGGATCCCTTTCAGGTTAAGGCAGGTTGCGGCAAACAACAGCGCGAACGGAATGGTAAGCGTTACGATAATGGCTCCCCGAATATTCCCGAGAAACAGAAAGAGTATGATCGCGACCAGGATCATGCCTTCGGTGAGATTGCGCAGCACCGTACGAGTCGTGTAGTGGACTAAATCGCTGCGGTCAATGAAGGGAACTACCTTTACGCCGGAAGGGAGGATACGATCATTCAACTCTTCGACCTTCGCGTGGATCGCTCGGAGCGCGTCGTCCGCATTGGCGCCCTTACGCAACAGCACGATTCCGGCAACCGCATCGTGGTTATCCATGATCTTGCCGTCTTGGCGATGAATGGCCCGTCCGAATTGGCCGAGGCGAATCTTCGGACCCTGTGACACGACTGCAATATCCTTTACCCGCAGCGGAGTGCCGGTCTTGGTCACCACCACCGTGTTTTCGATATCCTGCACGCTTTTGACCAGGCCGACTTCCCGGATATTCACCTGCTGGAGGCCGGATTCGATAAAGCTGCCGCCGGCATTCGCGTTGTTGTTCGTGAGCTGCTGCTCCACCTGCGCTAGGCTGAGTCCGTAGGAGATCAGTTTGTGGGGATCCACGCGGACCTGATATTCGCGGGTGGGACCGCCGAAGCTGGCAACGTCAACGATATTGGGGACCGCCTTGAAGTTTTTCTCGATCACCCAGTCTTCAATGGATTTTAGCTCCATGACGTCGTACTGGGGATTCGTGCTGCGCAGCGTGAAGAAATAGATTTGTCCAACAGGACTCCAATCGGTTCCCATCTGCGGCACTACCCCAGCTGGCAAGGTAACCTGAGAAAGCCGCTCCAGAACCCTCTCGCGATCCCAGGCATTCGCCTCCTGGTCATCGAAAATCAGCTTCAGGTCGGAGAGGCCGAACAGCGAGAAAGAACGCAGATGGACGACATGGGGAATGCCGTTCATCACGATTTCAAGCGGGATGGTGACCTGCTGCTCGATTTGTTCGGCGGAAATGCCCGGCCACTGCGTGATGATCTCCACATAGTTGTCCGCCACGTCGGGATACGCTTCCACGGGAAGTTGGTGGAACGAAATCGCGCCCCAAGCAAACAGCACGAGCGCGGCTGCGAGGACCAGGAAGCGGTTCTCCAAAGCAAAATCGACAAGTCTGCGAATCACTTACTGCTCCACTGCGTTCTGGAACACGAGCGCATTCTGAATGACCTGTTCGCCCGGCTTCATGCCAGAAATAACCTCTTGCATGTTGTCCGGCAGCGTGTTTCCACTGGTGACTTCCACGCGCTTAAATTTATTGTCTCCGGCGGCGACGAAGACCCAAGTGCGGTCGTGAAGATGCAAGATGGCCGCCGCCGGAACCGCGACCCGTGTTTCGGCCTGCTTGCCGTAGAACGTCGCAGTAACAAACATCCCGATACGCATCAGGCCCGGGTTGGGGACTTCCAGCCGAACCTTGGCAGTCCGGATATTGGGATCCAGAGTGGGCAGAATGTTGTCGATCCGGCCTTTGAACAATTTGGATGGATAGGCGTTCAGACGAATATCGGCGTACTCCCCGCGATGCACCGCATCGAGATCATTTTCGTAGACGTCACACATGATCCACACGTAGGACAGATCAGAAATGGTGAACGGGTTCGGCCCGGCCAACCCTTGGACGCCGGCTGCGTTGGTGACCTGTTGGTCCGTGATCACACCCGATATAGGCGCGGTAACGTCGACGATCCCCGACGGATGATCCTTGTCGACGCCGAGAAGCCGTAACTGTTCGGTTGCCGTATCCAGATCGACTTTGGCATCTTGTTCGGTGTCTTCGGCTTGTTCGAGAGCGCTCTTTGCCACCGCGCCCTTTTGGTACAGATCCTGCGCACGTAGGAGCTGCTGACGCGCCAACCGTTCATCATTTACCGCCTTTAGATACACCTGGTAGGCTCCCGAGACGTCGTTACTTCGAACCCTCAACAACAACTGCCCTTTCTTCACCGCATCGCCAAGCCTGGCCCTAATTTC
>Ga0307475_10001009_pt1 | contig 16858 bp, 17 predicted proteins | sample atmos_gasesECM1C_FD_203317 | JGI IMG/M metagenome (GOLD analysis project Ga0307475, IMG submission 203317) | Hardwood forest soil microbial communities from Morgan-Monroe State Forest, Indiana, United States - atmos_gasesECM1C_515 | ecosystem: Environmental > Terrestrial > Soil > Temperate... | reverse complement strand
TACAGGCGCACCGACCCGGTAAACAAATTCCAATTATCAATTATACGTTTAAGTCCTCAGAAGAAAAAAGAGATGCAAACGAACAAAGATCCGGCAGCAAACTCCTCGTTTTTGCCGATTTTATTTGTTCGATTCCTATCGTCCGCTCCAGAGTTTCAGTCAGCAGAATCAGCAATTGGATTTGGTGGGCGGCTGCAACGCCATCATTCCACAGGACCTTGTAGTTCGGGGGTCGTGTTCGATCCCACCGCTCTACCAAAACCTCTCATTGCCAACACCTTGGGTTTTGGGCCCATGGTGAATCGTTACAGGTAGACAGCGTAGCACCGTGAAAACGCCGGACTTAGGAAGTTGTTTGGGGATTTAACCCCACTGCCCCTACCCAAAACGGCACAGGAATCAAAGTACTTAGCCAACGCCTTTGTCGCCTCATCGTCATCACTACACGCGGGCATGTTTTGCTACGTGCCCACATTCTCCCCAGGCGGTCGGCAACCCCTCCTTATATCCGATTACGGAAGAGCCCGTAATTCGACCACTATCCTGGCTTGCCAATTCAGCTGGTGAGCGCAAACGCCTGTTTACATCAACTGATTACGTCAACTGATAACCTGATGGCATTCGCGCAGAGGCAATAGAGTAACATCGCAGCCGCTCTGCCGTTTATTAGGTTGAGGTGAGATGCATGGCTAAATTGATCTATTCAATGTTCATTTCACTGGACGGTTACACAGAGGATGAGCACGGCGGCTTTGGCTGGGGCACTCCTGAAGACGAAGGGTTGCACTCCCATATCAACGAGCTGGCGTCCTCATTCGGTACCTATCTCTACGGACGGAGGATTTACGAGACAATGGTGTACTGGGAGACCGCGCACACGCTTCGCGATCAACCGCGGTTCGTGCTCGACTTTGCAAGGCAATGGCAGACGGCAGAGAAGATCGTTTACTCCAGGACCCTTGCAGAGCCGCGGAGCGTACGGACGAAAATCGAGCGTGAATTCCATCCCGACGCTGAGCACGACATCACGGTTGACGGTTCTGAGCTCGCCGCGCAAGCAATAAGGCCGGGTCTGGTCGACGAGTTCCAAAATGATTGTCTGCCCCGTGGTCGTCGGCAGCGGAAAACGGTTCTTCCCGGGTGGTGTGCGGCTGGACCTCGAGCTGATCGAGGAGCGCCGCTGCCGTAAGGGTGTAGTCGTTCTCCGATACGCACTCCGCGGCTGACGCGGCTGATCGACGTGAAGGGTGACACGCCGGGGATCTTCACACATTCCCCTTGGATCCCGTTTTCGTAATTCCCGAAAAATCCTCTATTGCACTTACAACCTCAGAATCGGCCGGCTCCATTTCGGCGTACCGCCGGGGGGTCGGGGACAATGGCTGAGAGCCGGACGAGACAGCGTTCTCCCGGACGATATGCACCGGCCCAGCCCCTACCACCAGAAATTCCAGTCATCGATCGCCAGAACACGTCGTCTCAACGCTGTAACTGTTCAGGCTGATCGGGCGCCCTCAAGTCACACCCAAAACTGGATAACAGGTCAGGAGAGTGGGGCTAAATTGATCTACTAGAGCCACTTTTGGAATGCGCACCACCCCGACTCTCCTATGCTGAATCGGATACGCTCAGGGATTCGTGCAATTGCAACAGGTCCTCATGTTGAAGACCAGTCGGTGCATGGAACGATAGTATGAGCTTCATTTCCTCCTGGCTAAGCCATCGCTTTTTGCCAGCAGTTCGGATCGATACCCAATCTCTAGTTGTCATCTACCACGAACCTCCAAGCGGTCAAAAGAAGCAAATATCTTTAACTCTGGATTTTAGGCACGCTGAATTGAATGTAATTCATGCGGGGACTCTGAGCGCATAGGACTGATGGCGAGTCAGGATTAGCCCGCTGGCACCTGGCGCCGTTGGGAGCGCCAGGCACGAGGGACCAAATCTTACCTGCTTAATTCTGCGCTGAATAAACAAACTCAACGCCGAAGTTATCACCGGGGTAGAACCAAGCCTTTAGGGCTTCTGGTTGGCCGGAGGGCCGCTCTTCGAGTTGGAGGATTGCCTTGTCCGGGGTCTCCATCCGAGAGGTCGGAATCCCTTGGACCGTGGTGATCAAATGCATCTCGTCAGCGTTGTAAATTGTAACGAGAGTGCGATCGTTGGAATCCAGCAGTTTGAACACGTAGGTGCCCGCGGGAAGCACTTTCCCGGGAACCTGAACAGGTTCGTTGACAGTCACAATCGTTTTCTTATCTGATTCGTCGGCTCGACCCTTGGGAACAAAGAACGTCCCCCCTAACAGCATCAAGCAGATCATGCCGGCAAACATTTTGCGATACATGGTTAAATCTCCTTCCTTCGTGATCCGCGCTTCAAAGTTCGTACGTCGCGGAATTTCCGTCCGAGATATAGGCAGGCATTCTTCATACCAAACCGGGTCAGAGTCGATCTCCCGGAAATGAAACATTTGCAATGAGTTAAGCCGGTTGGGCTCTTTTTCAAAAAGCAGCTCTCCCGCTACGCGTCCGGCATCTTGGAAGTGATGTCAGAATCGTGGCGCAGAGGTGAACGAGAAATAGACGAGAAGGCGCTCGCAAGTGGAATCCCATAACGGCGAAAGGTGCGGCAGTGTTACCTTGAAGTGCTGGCCAGTTTGCCGCAGCATTCAGGGCGCTCTGGCAAGGCGGAGCGATCCCAGCTCCCGCCGAGAGCTTGGATGAGGCCCACGGCGCTCACCATGCGGCGGCCAAGAATATTCACTGCCGTTACTTCGTCGGAAAGAGCGGCGCTCTGAGCGGTCGTCACTTCGAGATAGCTAGTGACGCCGCCTCGGTAGCGCGTGATGGCGAGTTCCACGTATTTCTGGGCGGCATCGACAGCTTTTTGCTGAACCTGAGCTTCGTGCTCGAGGATCCGCAATGCCGCTACGTTGTCCTCAACTTGCTGAAAACCGGCGAGCACGGTTTCGCGATAATTGGCGACAGTTTGATCGTAGGCAGCGATGGCTTGGTCCGAGGCAGCGCGGCGCCTTCCCGCGTCGAAGACAGTCGTCAAAGCAGAAGCTCCAAGAGCCCAAAAGCCGCTCGGCCCACTAAGCAGAGTGGTGATGCTGGAACTCTCAAATCCTCCCGCGGCGGCCAAGTTGATGAGCGGATAGTAGGCTGCTTTTGCGACGCCGATCTGGGCGTTTGCGGATGCGACTCGCCGCTCCGCGGCGGCGATATCCGGGCGTCGTTCCAAGAGTTCCGAAGGCATGCTCACGGGAATATCTGGAGGAGGCGAAGTGAGTGGCAGCGGAGGCAGAGTAAAGTCAGCGGGAGGTTTGCCGATGAGGATGGCAACTGCGTGTTCGAACTGGGCGCGGGCAACTCCAATGTCGATGGCTTGTGCGCGAGTCGTTTCAAGTTGAGTTCTGGCCTGCTGGACCTCGACCTCGGAAGCAATGCCTCCTGCAAACCGGCTCTCGATTAATTCCAGTGCTTGTTCATATTGCTTCACGGTTGAATTCAGAAGCTGTTCCTCGGCGTCGAGGCTGCGAGCGAGAAAGTAGTCAATGGCTAGTTCCGCGTGCATGCTGAGATTGACGGTAGCCAGGTCTGCGGCACTGGCTTGGGCTTGCTCTCGATAAGACTCGACGTTGCGCCGAACTCGTCCCCAGACGTCGGCTTGATAGGAAAAATCGACGGGCAGAGTAAAGTCGTTGTACGTGATGCCATCAAAGATCGAACTTGGGGGCGGGCGGTGAGCGGAGACCCGCGTTCGCGTGGCTGACACCCCGACGGTCCCGGTAGGATAGTAGTCGGCACGGTAGTAACGCAGGACCGCTCGCGCTTGCCGATACTGCGCCTCTGCGGCCTTCAAATTTTGATTCGAAACATCGACCTGCAGCTCCAAGGCATCAAGCTGCGGATCCTGAAAGATCGTCCACCACGTGCCGCCAAGATTTTGGTCATTGGGTTGAGCGGGCTTCCAGCCTCCTACCTCTTTGTAAGCGGCGGGAGTTTGCACGGTAGGAGTGTGGTACTTTGGTCCAACGGCGCATCCGGTCAACTGGAACGCAGCTATAGCGAGCAGAACCATCAGACAAGGGGTTTGGCGCGGGCGCGCGAACCAGAGAGGTTTTCGAACGCGTTTCACTTTATATCCCCGGGCAGTGTTGCCTGAACGATTTGGACCTGTTGTCCCGTAATGAGAGAGTCGGGCGGATTGATAATGACTTGATCGTCCGTCTTTAGGCCGGCGACGATCTCGATCTGATTGCCGAAATCGTGTCCAGGAGTCACGGCAGTGAGCGTAACTTTTCCATCCTTCACAACCCCCACACGTAAGCCCTCTGAGCGGAATAGCAGGGTATTGACGGGAAGCAGCAAGGTGGAGCTCTCCGCCGGCACAGCCAAGTGGACCTCGGCATACGAACCGGTGAGCAGCGTGCCTGTAGGATTGTCCACATCGATTTCTACCAGCAGAGTGCGGGTTGTCACCGTGATAGCATCGGCAGTGCGGACCAGTGTTCCGCGAAATGTGCGGCCTGGAAACTCAGCCAGACTGAGATCCGCGGTCGTACCGGCTTTGACTCCTCGCGAGTATTCTTCCGGGACGTTTACATAAACACGCAGCTTCCCAGGTTGCGCGATGTGAAAGAGATCGGTTTTCACTCCGCTCCCGCTGCCGGAGTTGATCAGATCGCCGATATCCGTATTTCGCGCGGTGATGATGCCGTCGAACGGAGCGTAAATTTTTTCAAAGGACACCAGTGCCGTGTACTGGTCTACGGCTGCCTGGTCGGCCTCGACAATAGCTTTGTTCGCGTTGTAAGCACCGACGGCATTATCGGCGTCCTGCTGGGAGACAGCGTTGCTTTTCAGAAGTCCCAGATACCGCGTTCTGGTGACTGACGCGAGTTCGAGATTTGCCTTCGCGGTTGCCAGGTTGCTCCGGGCCTGCTGGAGTTGTTGATCGACTTCCGGAGTCTCGATGACAGCCAGCAGTTGACCTTGCTTGACACGCGCTCCAATATCGACGTACCAGCTTTTCAAGTATCCGTTGGTGCGGGCATAAATTGGCGCGGTGATGAATGGTTGTACATTTCCAGGAAGGATGATCTCCTGGGCGGGCGCAGCTTGTTTTGGCGAAACAACCGATACTGCGGTGAGGGCCACTTGCGCCGTTTCCGCCTTCAGCGTTGTGCGGGCTCTGACACGGGACCAGATGCCCGAAACCAGCAGGGCGGCGACGGCGATCAACGCAATCGCCAGGCTCAACCATCGTCTTCGCGGACGCTGTTGTCGCTCCACATCGTTCGATGGAAGCGTTTGCCCCGCAATTTGTCTTCTCTCTTCAGGTTCTTGCGACATAGGGACTCCACATAGCTTTATGCTTAATTGTGATTTGCTGTTTGTGCCGGATAGGTGCGTGAACCCTGCAGAACGCTGAAAAATGCCGGGACAAAAAACAGGGTCGAAACCGTAGCGAAAATCAAGCCGCCTATGACCGCTCGGCCAAGAGGTGCGTTTTGTTCGCCGCCATCCCCCAGTCCGAGGGCCATTGGCACCATGCCAATGATCATGGCCAGAGCAGTCATCAGGACGGGCCGAAATCGCGTGAAACCTGCCTCAAGTGCGGCGCTAAGGGAATCACTTCCTGCCTGCATTTTTTCCGTGGCAAAGCTCACGACCAGGATGCTGTTGGAGGTGGCCACGCCCATGCACATGATGGCCCCCATGAGTGCGGGCACGCTTAGGGTGGTGTGCGTTATAAACAAAAACCACGCAATGCCGGCGAGTGCCGCAGGCAGCGCGGAAATCATGATGAACGGATCCAGCCAGGACTGAAAATTCACCACGATCAGCAGGTATACCAGCCCGATCGAGAACACTAGTCCGCTCAGAAGACCGACGTAGGATGCCTGCATCGTCTGAACCTGCCCGCGGACAACGACGCGCGAACCGCGCGGCAATTGCCGGCGAGTAGCGTCAATGATTTTGTTGATGTCTCCGGCCACACCACCCAGGTCGCGTCCAGTGACAGCACCAAAGATGTCAATCACCGGCGCCACATTGTAATGAGAGACGACCGCCATTCCGGCGCCTCGTTCCGTCGATACCAAGCTGGCCAGGAGCGAAGGAGGAGCGGTTGGGTCTGTGCCCGTTATCGGGATGTTCTCAAGATCCTGCAGGGTGTTGGTGTGATATTGCGGCGATTGCGTGGCGATGAAGTAGCTGACACGGTTCTTTGGGTCCACCCAAAACGTGGGCGAAGTTTGGAAGCTGCCGCTCAGTGACACCAGAAGATTCTGTGCAATATCGTGGGCCGAAAATCCGAGCTCTTCCGCTTTCGTACGTTCGATCCTCATGCGAAGATAAGGCTCATCAAAGGGTTGCTGGATCCGCAAATCTGCCGTTCCAGTGACATCTTTCAACTTACTTAGCAGCGCATCGGCATAGCGCTGGTTTCCCTCCAGGTCGTTTCCCACAACCTGCACATCGATGGGAGCCGGCAGGCCAAAATTTAGGATTTGGCTGGTCATGTCGGCAGGCAAGAAGGCGAAGCTCACGCCTGGAAACTGCTTTGGGAGTTTCAGACGAAGCTGATGAATGTAGTCATCCGTGGGATGGTGCTTGGCGGAAAGAGTCACCAGGATGTCGGCATCCGATGAGCCGACCGGAGCCGAATTGCTATAAGAAAGATTGATGCCGCTGTAGGGCAAGCCTATGTTGTCAATGACGCTTTGGACCTCGCCAGCAGGAATCTGGTGACGGATCGACTGCTCGACCAGATCGCAAAGATTGGCGGTTTCCTCGATGCGCATTCCCGTGGGCGCACGCAGATGCAGCTTGAAAGAGCCGCTGTCGACGCTGGGAAAGAAATCCCGGCCGAGCCAAGGAATCAGAATCGCGAGAGAGCCCAGGCAGCTCGCGAAGAACGCAATCAGGAAAGCGCTGCGGTGGCGGAGGCAAATCTCCAGCAGGCCGCGATAGCTGTGACGAAATCTCTCAAAGGCCTCTTCAAAACGCTTCTGAAGTCGAACGAGCGGATTGCGGCTTGCGGCGCCGGCTTCGTGTTTATCTTCCCGCAGCAAATACTTGGCCATGGTGGGAACGATGGTCCGGGAAAGCAGGTACGAGGCCAGCATAGCGAAAACCACGGCTTCGGCGAGCGGCACAAAGAGATACCGGGCGACGCCCGACAGCAAGAACATCGGAGCAAACACGATGCAGATCGACAGAGTGGACACGAACGCTGGTGTCGCGATTTGCGACGCGCTGTCGAGGACAATTTCATCCATGTCCTTCTCTGGTTCCGCCTCGCGGTTGCGGTTGATGTTCTCGACCTCCACCGTCGCGTCGTCCACCAGGATGCCGACGGCAAGGGCGAGCCCGCCGAGCGTCATGATATTGATCGTTTGGCCGATCGCGCTTAGGACAATGATGGAGGTCAGAATTGCCAGGGGGATGGAGGTCGCGATGATAACGGTGCTTCGCCAACTGCCTAGAAAAACGAGAATCATGAAAGCGGTCAGGCATGCGGCAATCAGCGTTTCCCGGACCACACCGCTGATCGCGCCTCGGACAAAGATGGATTGATCCGCCAGGGGTGCTATATCGAGCTGCGGAGGAACCGTAGTCTTAATTTGAGGCAGAAGAGCCTTGATGCCGTCGATCACGCTCAGGGTTGACGCATTGCCCGCCTTTTGGATGGTCAGCAACACGGAACGCTGCCCGTTGACGCGCACGATATTCGTCTGCGGTGGAAAGCCATCGCGCACCCAGGCGACGTCTTTGATGTAGATCGTAGTACCACCAATCGTCTTGATTGGGATTCGGTTCAGGTCGGCAATTGTCTGCGGTGCGGCGTTGAGAATGGAAACATCATATTCCTTGGACCCGATTTTAGACGTTCCTGTGGGCAGGATTAGATTTTGAACGCTGATCGCATTGACCACGTCCAGCGCGGATAATCCCTTCGATTGCAACGCGGTGGTATTCAGGTCCACCTGCACTTGGCGTTGTTTACCGCCATAAGGATAGGGCACCGATGCGCCAGGCACAGTGATGAGCTGTGTCCGAATAAAATTTAGGCCATAGTCGTTGAGTTCTTGCTCCGACAGGTTTTGCCCTGAGAGGGCTAACTGAAGAACGGGCACACTCGATGCACTATAAGCAAGGATCAGCGGCGGCGTCGTTCCCGCAGGCAACTGCCTGAGCTGGGTCTGAGAAACCGCCGTAATTTGCGCAATGCCTTGTTGGATGTTCGCGGTCGGCTGCAGGAACACTTTGACAACGGCAATTCCATATAGCGACTGCGATTCGATATGCTCGATATTATCAACGGTGGTGGTAAGCGCTCGCTCCGTGATGCTAACGACCCGGTCGGCCATGTCCTCAGGCACAAGGCCGTTATAGTTCCAGATGATGCTGACCACAGGAATGTTGATGTTCGGGAAGATGTCCGTTGGGGTGCGGAGAATCGCTAGCGTCCCCATAATTACGATGAGTATCGACATCACCACAAATGTATATGGCCGCCTCAGCGCCAATGTGACAATCCACATAATTCACCCTTCTGGCTTGGCCGAACTGCAATAACCGTGTGCGATTTCCTCGAGAAGTTTCTCTTGCTTCGAGCCCTAGAAAATGCAGCCCGGATGCCAATGTGAAGAGTGAGCGCGAGTTTCAGGAAGTGTTTGAAAACAGAGGCATTTAGAACGGGAGGCGGAGATACGGTGGCGGATGACGAAGGGCGAAGAGTCCAGCCTATTGGACGGCTGCCAACACGCCGACAGCGTGCCTTCCGAGCCGGAAATCGGCCACACGGCGCGGGAAGAACGAATGTGGAGGTCCAGCTCTAACTACAATACAACTAAGACGTTTCTCTGGTGGATGGAGTTAAGCGCCCACGGCCGAGGACCTGTCGAGGTGGCATTTAACAACGACAATAGTGACGTCATCATGGAAACCTACGTCGCTGCAGAAGTCTGCCGCGCTGTTAAAGATTTTGGTTGTGAGTTCTTGCGCGGACAGTGAAGAAGAACCATCTCGCACTACAGTGGAAAGGCGCTCCAGGCCGAATTCTTCGCCAAGCCGGTTCTCTGCCTCAGTGACACCATCTGTATAGAAAACCACCACGTCGCCGCTGGCAAGGTCAGCCGAGGCCAGTTCGCAAATTTCGTCTGGAGATAGTCCGATGGGTGGGCAAGAAGAGTCCATTCGCATGAGCGCGCCTGTCTTTGCTCGAAACAGAAGGGCGGGATTGTGGCCACAGTTCACGTAACGGATGATTCGTTTGTGCGTGTCGATTTCCGTAGCAAGCAAGGTCACGTACCGCTCGGGATCCGACACGGCGCCGATCTGGGTATTCAACCTTTCCACTTGTGCCAGCATGTTTCGATCACGATTCGCTTCAAGCCGCATGGCTGCCGCCGTCGCGGACATTAACAGGGCGGCTGGAACACCTTTTCCGGCTACGTCGGCAATCACGACCTGAATGGTGTGCGCGTTGATGGGAATGTAGTCGTAGTAATCGCCACCTACGCTTCGAGCCGGATGCATCATCCCGGCTATCTCGAGTCCATCAATCGCTGGCTCACTTACGGGGAGAAACAGCCGCTGGACTTGCGCGGCCAACTCTACGTCCTTGAGGAGGTCGTCACGCTGCTGCTGAACTTTTTTGTCAAGCGCTTCCTTCTGCTCCATATAACGTTGAATGAAGTAAACAACAAAGGCGAAACACAACATCGCGGAGAGATTGTGGAAGATTCGTAACGCGGGGTGAATAGGCCGCTGGGAATAAGAATCATGGAGCACGATGCAAATGACGATGAGGCTGTAGCTGACCTCCTTGCGCAGAAAAATAGCACCGACGGCGATAGGGAGGATGTATAGGTAGACGAGCGAAATCGAGACAACGAGATGGTCGGCATACGCGACCGCGCTGATGGCCCCCAAGACCAATAGAAGTGGCGGCCAGGCTGGTCCCTTGGAGGCAACATCTTTCCGCAGAAAGGACACCAGCGGAACCCACTTGCGAAGACCGTGCGACTCGGCGGGCTTCGATTCTCCGACCGCAAAATGTACCAGGTCATTCATTGAAAGAGAATCTTCGCCATCATCCCCTTGTCTTCGTGATTGAGGAGATGGCAGTGAAAGACCGACATGCCCTTGATGACCGGATCGGTAAAATCCATAATGACGTCGACGGAACGGCGGTATGGAACATTCACTGTGTCCAGCCACACAGGTTCGGCAAGTGGTCGGTCGTTTTCTGCGTACGGCAGGAAGTGGACTTGATGAATGTGCATGGGATGCAGTTCCCCTGTTGCATTGACAATCCTCCAATGCTGAAGCGTCCCAATTTTTGCGCGCACCATCGGAGCGGCGTCTGGCCTGAATTTGTCTCCATCGATGTAAAAGCCCTTCTTGTCTTCGGTGAATGTCACGATGAATCGAGGAGGCACTTTCTCTTCCGCGGCTAGGTCCAACGTCTTGCGATCAGGTTGGCGCGAGCTCTCCGATACTTTTGACAATGACTTTGCCGCTGGTTGCGGAACGATGTCGGCTAATACCATCGCCGGATTCGGATCGCCGTCTGGCCCGGTATCGACGCACCGTGAGACCAGACGCCTAGGCGTGTCTGCCGCTGGACCAGTGACAATGGCCTCCAGCCTGCCTGCCGGCGGCAATAAGACGTGATCGGCACTCCGCGTTCGATGATTCGAATCGTGCAGGGCGATAGGCATCCCGTCCATGGCAACGATTTCGAACGTTTGACCCTCAAGCTGAAGGTCGAGATAGCGATCCGCGGAAGCATTCACAAGACGCCAAAACTGACGCTCACCGGTAGCGATTTCAATTTGAGGCCGCACCGATCCGTTCAACGTGAAGATCTCTTCTGGCGTCTCTGGCTCCGCTCCGCAAATATCCGAACTGAGTTCAACGCGATGCTTCAAATCGGCAGACACCGGGTCGTTGCCGATGGAACGCCCGCGCACAACCAAGACGCGCTCCGGCAGGCCGGCTAGAGGCGGAAAATAAGACTCCATTCCTTCGATCACGATCGCTCCGGACATGCCGTCAAGAACTTGCCGGTGGCTCTCTCCGTGAGGTGGGTGTGGTACCAATACAAGCCAGGCGGGTGGTGTTTCGGAATCTCTACGGTGTAGCGGAGTGCTTGTCCGGGCATGGCCATCATGTCCAAGACGTCATCCTGGGGAGCGTCGGGAGAGACCGTTAGGCCGTGAAAATGCGAATTCGTCATGTCCATGCACGGAGTCATCGCGCAACTCTCTTTTGCCTTGATCGGGAGATCGTTGACGTAGGTGATCTTCAGTTGGTATCCCTGCGACAGCCGTAGGGTTGGAGCGTTTGGCTGGCCGTTGAAGTAGAAGGAGTTCCTTCCGTCACTTGCGATGCCTGCGTGCAAGGTTAAGGAAAGTGTATGGTGTTTCGCGCGAAGTTCCGGCGGATTCGAAAGCAGGCCTGGGGGCTTCCCCTTCAGTTGAGGTGAGCAGAAAACTGCGGCTGCCACAATGGCGAGAATGGCGATGCGTATAGTCGGTGCAATGCGTGACATAGGTCATTCCCGAGTCCGATGGCGCCGCTCCCATCAGAGGGTGCGCGCTGTCTCTGCCAGGAACCATGTTCTCCGTTCGGCTTGGTCAATCCAGGTTTCAATCAAACTTGCCGTAGCAATGTCGTGGTGGCGTTCGCAGAGTTCGTGGGCGGAGCGCAGGAATCGCGTTAAGCGCTGGTTGTCGGCACAAAGCTCCGCAAGCATGTCTCCGGGAGTGACCAGTTCCTCGTCATTGTCTTTCAGACGTTGATGTTCAGCAATGTCTCTAATCGAACGAATTGTGGTTCCGCCAACCTTGCGTGCCCGCTCCGCGATGTCGTCCGTCATGGCGAAGATTTGGTCCGAGTGCTCGTCGAGTAGTAGGTGGTAATCGCGAAAGTGCTGGCCGCTCATGTGCCAGTGAAAATTCTTGGTCTTCACGAGAGCGCGAAAACATCGGCGAGTAATTGACGCAGGCTGCTCGATATTTCGCTGACGCCTTTCCGATCGAGATCGGTCGGCCTTTCTAGAGCGTTTCTTTCGCGCACATGCAATTCAGCTGCATCGGTCTTTGTCATTTTTGGCCTCCTGGCTTATCAGACGGTTCTGCTCCGAGGGATTTGGATTTGTGCAAAGTACGAAACGATGAAGAATGCATGACGATGTATCATCGCAACGAGCGCTTCTTATTCCACCTTGTGCCAGGTGTAATCCGGGTCATACACGGTCATCGCTTGTGCAAGCTTTGTTGTGTTGGGACCAAGGTCCTTTTCGTAAATGGTTCCGGACGCGTCGACAATAAAGGTCATCACACCTGAGGAGCGGTACTCGACAGGGTAGGCGACGAAGGCGAATCCTGCGCTCATCTTGCCATCGACGATATAGCTTTTGGCTCCGCCCGGCGCATGTTGTCCTTGGCTGGTGAGGATCCGGAACATATACCCATTGAACGCAACATGCTCGCCAACTTGGTCAATTGGGAGATTTTGGCGTGCATAAGCGATGAGAGGGTTGATCGGGCTCTCGAACTCATCGCTGGCACCGTGCCAATACAGACCATTGTGCCCGCCTTCATCGCTGACCAGTTTCTGGGCGAATTGCTTCGGCTGGTCAGCCGGCGGGTGCGCAAAATATTGCTTTTGCGCATCGACCAATTCGCGGCATGCATCCATGGCGGCGAGTTCATTTCTGCCTATGCGCCGGAACAGAATCTCGTCTTTGCCAGCGGGCGTGTCGAAATACCACGAACCGTTGTTCTTAATCAAGGGAATCGGAAAAGGCCAATTTTCGGCTCCGACTACCAAGGTTACTGTTCCGTCCTCCTCTGTGACGAAGCGATGCATCTCCTTGTATTTGACGATGAAGCTGGTGCGAGCATCCATGTCTTCCTGTGGGTCGCCGGACGAGACAACTTCTTTTCCGGCTTGTCCGAGGATGCTCAAAGGAGCTTGTTCGTCCTGTGATTGCATGGCGTGAAAGAGAGCGCGACTCGCCTCTTCGGTAGAAGTGAAGGTCCGCTGTCCCGGCTCCTGCGCAAACAGCGGCGCAAACGAGCATCCCAACGAAACTGCCAAGACCGCCGCTGCAAATCCAGCAAACCTCTTGTTCTTGCCTTGGAAAGAATTTGAACTTCTCTGAAGCATGATTCTGTTCTCCATTCCTAGATTCTTAATAAGTGCCCTGCATCCGATTACCTAGTGCCGTCCGCCGCCGCCGTGGCCTCCGTGGAAACCTCCACCTCCAAAGCTCGACCGCCCGCGGGAAGAAAAGCCTCGGACGTTTCCGCCATGATCAAACCCACTGAACGCACCGGAGCGCGTTCCTGGCTGAAAGTGAGGAGCCGGAGAGCGGTGGAATCCGCCGCCGTGATCGAAGCCGCTGTGGCCGAAATCACCGTGGTCGTGGCGGAAGTCACCATGATGGAACCCGTCGTGACCAAAATCCCGGCTGTGGGAGACCCATTCGTGATGATCGAAGAACGTTCGACGGCCATGCCAGTCGTAGCCCCAGTGATGCCAGCCCCAGCCATATCCTCCGAAGAAGCCGATACCAAATCCAATGCCAAAGGAAATGCCGGGGCCACCCCAGTAAATCCCGGGCACGGGAAACCAGCCTGGATACGCGATGATCGGCTCACCGTACACGAGCCAGGGGTCGTAGGCGGGAACATAAACGAACTCTGGGTTGGCCGGTTCGATGATGATCGTGTCGCCTTGCGTCGTTACCTTCTCCTGTTCGGTGTTACTCAGATGGCCGGCACTGCGAGCCTGCTGACGCAAGGTCTGGACGGCCTCGGTCACATCCTGCGGCTGGGAGATATACGCCTCGCCAAGGGACGAGGTCCAAGAGAGGTTCTTGTCCATGTTTTCGAGAACCGACGGGAATTGCGTCATAGCCTTTACGCTGGGATCCCAGTCCTGTTTGTCTACCTCTTTCGCCAACTCTTCACCCTTGAGGTTCGAATGACTTTGCATCCAGCGGTCCGCCTCAACAATCTCGGTTGGATAGGTGGAGGCGGCGAGAATCTGCGCAACGAGTGCGTCTGGGTACAAGGCGATCGGAGCGACAAGTTGCTGCAGCTCTTGCGGGGTGTGCCCCGCGGCCGGACCTTGTGGTTGCTGGCCGGACTGGCTTGCGGAGGTGTACGAGCCGGCTTGCGCCGTAAATTGCACAAGCAAACCGCTGAGCAGGGCGACCAAAATCCGTTTTGATAAGTTCATCTTCATTTTCATTACTCCAGTAAAACTTAAGACCATCCTGTTCGCGGCCAGGCTCGAAATTTTCGGCCCTTGGTCAAGCGGGCTGAGGAACCTCACTGTCCACGCAGTGTGCCCGGCTCGATGTCATTGCGGCGGGCCAAGTCTTCCAGTGCGTCGAGATCCGTTTGTGTTTCGTTCACGCGCTGCTGAAGGAACTCAATACCGGCCTCAGGAGTAATACCTATGTCGCCGTCATCCAGATTCATTCCGCCCGTCATCGTCTTAAGGCTCCTTACATCTTCGATCGCTTGACGGAAGCCGTTGAGCTGAGCCTGTCTTCGTTGGAGTTCATCGCGCAGTTTTGCCGCCTGCTGGGCATACCACTCTGGGTCCTGGGTTTTCACGCAGCCTTCAGGCACAGAGGCTGATGTCGACTTTGCTGCGTTACTCTGACCTACGATGGAAATCAAGCCGAGACTGTGGAGCCTTGCAAGATCGTCGTTGGTCCAAACTAGCTGCCTCTGGTTGTCCGTTCCCGCGCGCGGCTTCTTTGCCGCGCGCAGAGGAATGGACAGCGTGCCCAGGGTCATGGAGACAGCGAGTGAAAAGGTCAGATAGCGATTCATCTCGCCCTCGTTAGTTGGACTTCGGCGGGGCGGGAGGAAAATGCTGGAACATTTTGTTCACGCCTTTGTTGAGGTTCTTGGTGTTCTTGTCCGCCTTGTCGGAGAGGGTATCGCTCGAGGAGCTTCGCCAGATCAATTTCTCCGTCTTTGCGTCGAAGAGATCGACGACTAGGGTCCCTACCCTGTAGGTTTCAACGGTTGTTGTTGCATCGCCAAATCCGCCGAATCCCCAGCGGCGACCACCTCCGAGCCCGTTATAGAAGGTGTCCAAGGTTTGTTGATTTTGCGTAGTCTCAATGGCAAAGACCTCGACGTCGCCTCCCGAGGGAACTTCCGTCCAGCCTTTTGCCGCCAGAGCGCTGTTCACCGCGGTCTTAATGCGGTCGACCAGGAGCGGGTCCTTGGTCCGGACTTTTTCCCAAGAGTAAGTTTTGTATTGCCCAAAGTTCACATTGTGGTCATAGTCGGTCTTCACTTGCTGAGCGAATGAAACCGTCGCTAAAGCTAGCGTTAATCCGATTGATGCCGTGATTTTTGATAGAAGCTTCATAGTTCCTCCGTTTTGAAATTCCGAAACAAAGCCCTTCCGGGAGAGAACCGCACACGTTTAATTAGGTAGCGACTATTCCTGCGAGCCGCCAGCTTCGCGATTTCTCCTCGTTTATGTCGTCCACCAAAAGCTTCAGTGCGTGTACCGACACAACTAGGAGAGGCAAGAGGATTGCCAAATGCGTTGATTGCGTAACCGACTGAACGGAAAGACTGGGATAAGGCAACACCACAGTTGGGGATGCCGGCCGGCTGAACACTCGTCCGCATGCCGACAGGCTCGAGCGAGTTCGTTTGTTTAGTTGTGATTGAATAGCCCAACGAAGATCATGCCCTCGCCGAGAGTCGCAAGAAAGAGGTTTGCGGGACGACTTTCGAGAGGGCGCCTAAACAGGTGGGCCAGGCGAGGGATTTATTGCTTTTCGAAACCTGGTCCTGAACTTCCTGGCTCGCTTTGGTCCCGGAACGGAAGCCGGAACTTCCGCGCAATCTCGGGCCAGAATTCTCTGAGCACGTTGAAGCCGATATCTCCTCCAACATTGTAGGCCACTCGCGTCGCCGTCGGTCCCACCCCGCGTTTGTTGTCCGGGTGATAGGTGTTGCTCAGCGCCACCGCGCTTGTCGTGCCCATCCATTCCGTAAAGTTGAACATTTGGGTGCCGTCTTCCCGGTGGGCCACGACGGAATGTTGCAAGGCGTGAAGGAAACGGTTTCTTGTGCTCCCGTGTCCCAAGCGGTAGTAGCGTGGGTCCTGGGAGAAAATTGTAGGGTAGAGAACATCTTTGAAAAACTGGGAGGAGGCCTCCCCTGCTAGGCCGGCGCCAAATCGGCTCCAATATCCCTCCGCGCCTTGTCCGTAGCTGGGATCATCGTTTTCAGCCTGGCTGATCCCGGCGTCGTAAGCGATCCCCAATACGGTCACCGGGTCGAACGTCTCACGCACAGAAAGCAAGAACTTGTCGTGAAGGCTCAGCACGCACAACACCGCTCCCGGTTTGTAGTGGTGCGCGTGCGCTGACTTGCGTTCAAGCCGCCGTCCGAATGCACCTACAACCTTCTGCAAGGGGCCATGGTAGTCCTCCCAGCTGACCATCTCCGGAGGCTGCACGCACGCCACCGTCGCACTCGGCTGGGTCTCTCGCGCAGGAGGTGCGAGAGCAGGGAAGTCCCGTGCCCAGACCGCCCCTCCCCAGGCGGCCGCGACAAGGGCTACCCCTGCCGTGGCGCGTATGCTTCGAATCCCCATCTGCTTTTTTCAACCCCTGCCAACCCACTCCGAGAAGTGCACGTATGTTGCCAGATCAGTCAAGCGAGCCGTATTTCGTTTTCAATAAGTATTAATGGGGGAACATTCCGTTCGACGCGAGATGCGGGCGATGATCCGTCCGATGACGGATGACTGGATAGTGTCGATCGATTGGAGAGTTGAGCGGA
>Ga0307475_10001008_pt1 | contig 16862 bp, 15 predicted proteins | sample atmos_gasesECM1C_FD_203317 | JGI IMG/M metagenome (GOLD analysis project Ga0307475, IMG submission 203317) | Hardwood forest soil microbial communities from Morgan-Monroe State Forest, Indiana, United States - atmos_gasesECM1C_515 | ecosystem: Environmental > Terrestrial > Soil > Temperate... | reverse complement strand
CCGTCCCCCAATGACACCAGGACCAAGGAATTTTCCGGAACGAAGCCGAGAACGGCGGGTAGCGCGGCGATCAGCGCGCCGGGGCGGTTCAGCTCAAAATCTCCGCGATGCGTTGTCATGAGCCCCAACGCTGACGGGCGCCACCGTCAGGCCGTGCTCGCGCACGGTAATCCAGCCAGCCGTCTGTGGAGAAAGTCCCGACTGTGGGCCTTATCGTCTATCTCATGGGTTCGATGCAGGAGTACGACGTCGTCGTCATCGGTTCGGGACCGGGCGGCCAGAAGGCCGCCATCGCGTCGGCCAAGTTGGGGAAATCCGTGGCGATCATCGAACGCGGGCGAATGCTCGGTGGCGTCTGCGTCAACACGGGCACGATCCCGTCAAAGACATTGCGCGAGGCGGTGCTCTACCTCACCGGCATGAATCAGCGCGAGCTCTACGGCGCGAGTTACCGCGTGAAGGACCGCATCACGCCTTCCGACCTGCTGGCACGGACCCAGCACGTGATCGGCAAGGAAGTCGACGTGGTCCGCAACCAGTTGATGCGCAACCGAATCGACCTGCTGGTCGGGCACGGCCGATTCCTCGACCCGCACACCGTCGTCATCGAAGACCCGAGCCGCCGCGAGACGACCACCGTCAGAGGCGAATTCGTCGTCATCGCCACCGGCACCCGGCCGGCACGACCGTCCGGGGTCGAGTTCGACGAAGAACGGGTGCTCGACTCCGACGGGATCCTCGATCTCAAGTCGCTTCCGGCCTCGATGGTCGTCGTCGGTGCCGGCGTGATCGGCATCGAGTACGCCTCGATGTTCGCCGCGTTGGGCACCAAGGTGACCGTCGTGGAGAAGCGGGACGACATGCTGGACTTCTGCGACCCCGAGGTGGTCGAGGCGCTGAAATTCCACCTGCGCGACCTGGCGGTGACGTTCCGGTTCGGCGAGGAAGTGACCGCGGTCGATGTCGGCTCTGCGGGCACCTGCACCACCCTGGCCAGCGGCAAGCAGATTCCCGCCGAGACGGTCATGTACTCGGCGGGCCGCCAGGGTCAAACCGACCACCTGGACCTGCACAACGCCGGCATCGAGGTCGAGGGGCGCGGGCGGATCTGCGTCGACGAGCGATTCAAGACCAAAGTCGACCACATCTACGCCGTCGGCGACGTGATCGGATTCCCCGCACTGGCCGCGACCTCGATGGAACAAGGACGCCTCGCCGCCTACCACGCGTTCGGGGAACCGACCGACGGCATGACCCAGCTGCAGCCCATCGGCATCTATTCGATTCCCGAGATCTCCTATGTCGGTGCCACCGAGGTGGAGCTGACGAAGAAGTCGATTCCTTACGAAGTGGGGGTGGCACGGTACCGGGAGCTGGCCCGCGGTCAGATCGCCGGCGACTCCTACGGCATGCTCAAGATGCTGGTGTCGACCGAGGATCGCACGCTGCTCGGGGTGCACATCTTCGGTACCAGCGCCACCGAGATGGTGCACATCGGGCAGGCCGTGATGGGCTGCGGCGGCACCGTCGACTACCTGGTCGACGCGGTGTTCAACTATCCGACGTTCTCCGAGGCCTACAAGGTCGCCGCGCTGGACGTGGCGAACAAGATGCGGGCACTCAGCGAGTTCCGCCGCTGATCGGGCGCTATCCGCAGCTCTCGTCGAGGTCGTTCTGCACCGGATCACCCGGGCCACCGGCTTCGGCGCGGGCCAGTAATTGCGCGGTTTGCGCGTCGAACGGGGCCGAGTACGACACGTTCGCTGCGCACCCACCGCGTTCGAAACCACCGATCAGCCCGGTCAGCGTGGTACCGCTGACCCATGGCGCCCCACTCGTGCCGTCCACCAGCCCTTCGCACACCACTGACGGGAACCCGGTGTCATTGAGCGACGTGCTGGCCTGACAGCCGATGGGCCTGCCGCCCACGCCGGCCGGATACCCCACCACCGTGACGTGGCTGCCGGGTGGAGGCGCCGTACCCAGCGTCAGCGCCAAGCCGACGTGCGCCTCAACCGAAACACCGGCGTCATTGCTGACCCGCGCGATCGCGTAATCCGCGTGCGGGTCCTTGCTGGCGGTCCAGCGGGGATCCAGGTACACGGCGTCGGCCTTCCACACATCCGTGGGCACAACATCGCCGACGAGACCGGGAGCGAAGGTCATCTGGGAGGCTCCGGCCAGGCAGTGCGCCGCGGTCATCATCAGGTTCCCGCCCGCCGAATGCACCACGGAACCCGTGCAAACGTGCAGGGGCCCACCGTTGATGAAGATCGCGCCGACGCGCCTGTCCGGGTCCACCGGACCCGCGACCGCCTTCTGCTGGGGCTGGCTGAGCCGCTGCACCGGCGCGGTGGCGCGAGGAGCGGACACGGCCGGACCCGCCGCATGGTGGGGAGGCCGCTTGCACGACGTCAGTAACGTCGCCACCCCGACCACCAGACACAGCAACACCATCGGTATGCGCATTGCGTTTAATCATGCCTGACCGCACGCTGGCAAGCACAATTCAACCCGTCACGGTGTCGGGATAGGTTTGCTGGCAAACTCAGCCCGAGCCGAGATTTCGCACGGAAATTATATTCCGGCGCTATTGCGTTTCGATTATTGGTGCCCGCTGATTTGGGGGACACTGGTTAAGGCACCCTGGAGAGACCCCCGAGAGGAGGCACCCCGATGGCTCGCGATCGAAACCCGGACGACGAGAGCTACCAGCCAGGGCAGCCCGGCATGTACGAACTCGAGTTCCCGGCACCCCAGTTGTCGACGTCCGACGGCCGCGGCCCGGTCTTGGTGCACGCTTTGGAAGGCTTCTCCGACGCCGGTCACGCGATACGGCTGGCCGCCACCCATCTGAAGGCGGCCCTGGACATGGAGTTGGTCGCGTCGTTTGCCATCGACGAATTGCTGGATTACCGCTCGCGGCGCCCCCCGATGACCTTCAAGACCGATCACTTCACCGATTACGACGATCCAGAGTTGAGCTTGTACGCGCTGCGCGACACCGTCGGCACCCCGTTCCTGTTGCTGGCCGGCATGGAACCAGATCTCAAGTGGGAGCGTTTCGTCACGGCGGTGCGCCTGCTGGCCGAACGCCTCGGCGTGCGGCAAACCATCGGCCTGGGCACCGTCCCGATGGCCGTTCCGCACACCCGGCCGATCACCCTGACCGCGCACTCCAACCACAGGGAATTGATCGCCGATTTTCAGCCATGGATCTCCGAGATCCAGGTTCCCGGCAGCGCGTCCAACCTGCTCGAATACCGGATGGCCCAGCACGGTCACGAGGTTGTCGGGTTCACCGTGCACGTGCCGCACTACCTGACGCAGACCGACTACCCCGCCGCCGCCCAGGCGCTGCTCGAGCAAGTGGCCAAGACGGGGTCGCTGGAGCTGCCGCTGTCGGCGCTGACCGAAGCCGCAGCGGAGATCCGGGCCAAGATCGACGAGCAGGTCCAGGCGAGCGCGGAGGTGGCTCAAGTGGTGGCTGCGCTCGAGCGCCAGTACGATGCGTTCATCGACGCTCAGGAGAACAGGTCGTTACTAACTCGCGACGAGGACCTGCCTAGCGGCGACGAGATTGGCGCAGAGTTTGAGCGATTCCTGGCCCAGCAGGCCGAGAAGAAGTCAGACGACGACGACTCGGGCTGAACGCTCAGGGCTGGCCCGACAGCAAGGTGGGCGCGATGACCGAGCCGAAGCGCAGGAGCAATCTTCGCCCGGTGCGGGAAGTGACCGCACCAACCCTGCAGTTCCGCACCATCCATGGTTATAAGCGGGCGTTCCGGATCGCCGGCTCCGGGCCGGCCTTGCTGCTGATTCACGGCATCGGCGACAACTCCACCGCCTGGAATACCGTGCAGGCCAAGCTCGCCCAGCGGTTCACGGTCATTGCACCGGATCTGCTGGGCCACGGGCAGTCCGACAAGCCACGCGCCGACTACTCGGTCGCCGCCTATGCCAACGGGATGCGTGACCTGCTCAGCGTGCTCGACGTCGAGCGCGTGACCATCGTGGGTCATTCGCTCGGCGGCGGGGTGGCGATGCAATTCGCCTACCAGTTCCCTCATCTGGTCGACCGGCTGATCCTGGTCGCCGCCGGCGGTGTCACCAAGGATGTCAACGTCGTCTTGCGGCTGGCCTCGCTGCCGATGGGCAGCGAGGCCCTGGCATTGCTGCGGCTGCCCCTGGTGCTGCCGGCGGTTCAGCTGGCGGGGCGGTTGGCGGGCCTGGCGATCGGATCGACCGACCTGGGGCGTGACCTGCCCAATGTGCTGCGCATACTGGACGACCTACCCGAGCCGACGGCCTCAGCGGCGTTCAGCCGCACCTTGCGGGCCGTCGTGGATTGGCGTGGGCAGATCGTCACCATGCTGGACCGATGTTATTTGACCGAAGCGACCCCGGTGCAGATCATCTGGGGCAGCCGGGACGTGGTCGTTCCCGTCCGCCACGCCCACATGGCGCATGCCGCGATGCCCGGCTCCCGGCTGGAGATCTTCGAGCGCTCCGGCCATTTCCCCTTCCACGACGACCCGGCCCGTTTCATCGACGTCGTCCAGCGCTTCATCGACACCACCGAGCCCGCCGAGTACGACCAGGCCGCGCTGCGCCGGTTGCTCCGCACGGGCAGCGGCGAACGAACCGTCTCCGGCCCGGCCGACACCCGCGTCGCGGTCCTCAACGCCATGGGTGCCGACGAACGCAGCGCCACCTGATAATCGCCTTGCCCGGGGTCGTAGAGTCGGGCCATGGGTATCGACGTGACAGTGCTGCGCGTGTTCACCGATAAAGACCGCAATTTCGGGAATCCGCTCGGGGTGGTCGATGCGGGCCAGGTCGAACCCCGCCACCGACAACGGCTGGCCACCCAATTGGGTTATAGCGAAACAATATTCGTCGATCTCCCCGCCGCCGGCTCCTCCACCGCGCACGCCAGGATCTACACGCCACGAACCGAGATTCCGTTCGCGGGACATCCGACCGTCGGCCTGTCGTGGTGGCTGCGCGAAAACGGTATGCCGATCAACACGCTGCAGGTGCCGGCCGGCATCGTGCAGGTCGGCTATGCGGGTGAGCTCGCGATGATCAGTGCACCCGCGGAATGGGCTCCCGAATTGTTCCTCCACGAACTCGATTCCGTTGACGCCCTTCTCGCCGCCGATCCCGCCGACTATCCCGACGACACCGCGCACTACCTGTGGGCCTGGATCGATCGGCCCGCCGGATCGGTGCGCGCCCGCATGTTTGCCGCGAATCTGGGTGTGCCCGAAGACGAGGCGACCGGCTCCGCGGCGATACGGATCACCGACCACCTCAGCCGCGACCTGCGTATCACGCAGGGCAAGGGATCGATGCTCGAGACCACCTGGAACCCCGAGGGCTGGGTTCAGGTGGCCGGACGTGTCGTCAACGACGGTGTGACACACCTGAACTGAGCAAGGGGCCGGGTTCCGGCGGCACCCGGCACAGCTCAGGGCTTTCGGTGCAACACCGCGGCGAGGTGGTCCTGCAAGGGCTGCCCGACGGCACCCATCTGCACCGAGTACGAGAATTCGTCGCCCTCGATGCGCAAGGAACGGCCAAGCGCGGTCACCTCTTTGGCGGTCGGGGCCAGTCCGATATCGGTGGTGGACAATTCGACTTCGATGAGGTCGCCGGTCACCGAATACGTGCCCACTTCGATTTCGGTGATGCCGCTCGGGTGGGCCAGAACCAGCTCGACGTGACCCGCGCGCGGTACACGAAGATACCCGGTCTCGGCGTGCAGGGGTTTGCCGTCGGCTACCGCTTTTGTCTTCTGCGCGTAGGCCAGGAACGGTTTGCCCACATGGGAGAACACGACTTCCTCGAGATACTCGAAGGGCTGGATGGTCGGGTAGTTGCCCGCGCCCCGACCAGCCCAGGTACCGAGCAGCGGCGCCAAGGCCTCGAGATCGGGATGCAAGTCGGGAGGCATGAAAGCCAGCCTAGCCCGGCGGCCGTAGGGGCCGGGCCGCGCGCCGATCGGTCAGCCAGGAGCAGATACCTTGCGGTGTGCGCGAAGCGCCTCGATTTCGCGCTCGAAATCGTCCGCCGACGAGAACGACCGGTACACCGACGCGAATCGCAGGTAAGCCACCTCGTCAAGGTCGCGCAACGGCCCCAGGATCGCCAGGCCGACCTCGTGACTCGGGACCTCTGGCGACCCGGCGGCGCGCACCGCATCTTCCACCTGCTGGGCCAGTAGATTCAGCGCATCCTCATCCACCTGACGGCCCTGGCACGCGCGGCGGACCCCCCTGATGACCTTCTCGCGGCTGAAGGGTTCGGTCACACCACTGCGTTTGACCACGGCCAGGACGGCGGTTTCGACGGTGGTGAACCGTCGCCCGCACTCGGGGCAGGACCGACGGCGCCGAATGGCCTGGCCTTCATCGGTTTCCCGCGAGTCAATAACCCGGGAATCGGGATGACGGCAGAACGGACAATGCATGACCGCTCCTTCGCCGTGCTGACGTCTCGCAGAACACTCCGAGCGTACCCGTGGGCTCCCCCACGGGGCCAATGCAGCCGCGATACGCGTGCGCTCACCACCGCGAGAACCGAGGAGCCTTGGCGTAGAGCGGTTTTCGCGATACACCGCGATGCCGTCAGCCGACCGGCGCGATCAGTGTCTGGCCGGCAGCCAGCGTTGGCGAGTTCAGGTCGTTGAGTTCGCGGATACGTTGGGCAACCTGGCGAGCCGGCGCGTCCGGCGCCACCCGGTGAGCGACGTCCTGCAGGGACTCTCCGGCTTCAACCCGGACGACGGCGAGCCTGTCGGGCACCCGGGCCGCCGAACCGCCGGAGTCGCCGTTGGCCATCTGCCCGAGGTTCGCTACCAGGCCCAGCCAGAGGGTGATGATCCCGGCGAGCAAGGCCAGTCCCACCGTCGTCGCCAGCGTGACGGGACGCTTGCGGTGCGGCGCGACGGACATCGCGACGCCGGTGCCGTGGTAGCGCATGGGCGCGCCACCCGGCCGTGCCGCGCGAGGTCGGCGAGACCGGACCAGGCGCTCGCGGGCATAGCGAGGCTCTTGGACCAGTCCGTCAATCGGGCGCCGAACGGTGCTGGTACGCGGCGAGACCGTGTGGATGAGTGTCATTGTGCGTTCCTCCGTTCGACTAAACTCTCGCTCGTGTGTTCGACTGTAGTCGCTCGTGTGTTCGAATTCCGAACATTTGAGCGAGGCGTGTCGCACGAGCAAAACGCTAGACCGCACCACCGACAGGTTTCGCCGGTCGCCGACCCTGCCATGCCGCGCGGATACCCGAACTCAACGAAAGTTACACACTTGTAATTCCCGAGTTCCGCACCGGTCCAGGGCCGCAATGCCGGGCGGTCCCGGTTCGCGACACGCCAGTCGAACACATGTTTGATTCTCGGGCGCAGGGCGGCTACATTCAGTGCCATGAGCGACAGCAACGACACAACGGCCGGCGGCTCAGACAGGCGGCGGCATTCCGTGGATCCATCGCTTACCGAGCGGCAGCGCACCATTCTCAAGGTCATCCGTGAGTCGGTGACCAGCCGCGGTTACCCGCCGAGCATCCGGGAGATCGGCGACGCCGTCGGTCTGACGTCGACATCCTCGGTGGCTCACCAGCTGCGCACCCTAGAGCGCAAGGGGTACCTGCGCCGCGACCCGAACCGTCCCCGGGCCGTCGATGTCCGCGGGGCCGACGACGCCCCGGCGGTGCCCGTCACCGAAGTCGCCGGCTCGGACGCCTTGCCGGAACCCACCTTCGTCCCTGTGCTCGGGCGCATCGCGGCCGGTGGACCGATCCTGGCCGAAGAAGCCGTCGAAGACGTCTTCCCGCTGCCCCGTGAGTTGGTCGGCGAAGGCGCGCTGTTCCTGCTCAAGGTCGTCGGTGACTCGATGGTCGAAGCCGCGATCTGCGACGGCGACTGGGTCGTGGTGCGGCAGCAGAACGTCGCCGAAAACGGCGACATCGTGGCCGCCATGCTTGACGGTGAGGCCACCGTCAAGACGTTCAAGCGGGCGGGCGGTCAGGTCTGGCTGATGCCGCACAACCCCGCATTCGATCCCATCCCCGGTAATGACGCGACCGTGCTCGGCAAGGTCGTCACGGTGATTCGCAAGATATAGCGCTGCACGGCTCACGCCGACGACACTTGAGGAGACGCCGGGTCAGTCGGCCTTGGTGAAGCCGTTCGCTTGGGCGACCTCTTCGCTGGACAACCAGAATTCGGCGAGGGTGTCCTGGTAGAGCGGGCTGCCGGGCGTGTAGTACAGGCCGAAGCTGGCGTTGGCCTTGATGGGATATCCGTCGGGCACCTCGTACGGGTCGTCCAAAGGCAGGCGGATTGTCGGGTGCCCGGCCGCGCCCGCACCGGCTGCTTGGTCCTCTTCGGTGTCGACGGCCGCGTGCCGCCCGGACCTCGGCGCGGCGACGGGTATGACGGCACCCGGTACCGCGACATCCGGAGCGGTGTGCGGAACCGCGACATCGGGATACACGACATCCGAATCGACCGCATCGGGGGCGGCGGCGGGATAAGCGTCGTCTGGATGGGCGGCATCCGCAGGGACATCCGGAACGGCGACGTCCGGATAGGCGGCATCGGTGTCGGCAGCATCCGCGACAGCGTCGGGATAGGCCGCCTCCGGATGATCTGCATCCGGATAAGCGGCCTCGTCAGCATCCGCGTAGGGCCCCTCGGCGGCAGCATCGGTATAAGCGGGCTCCGGGGCCGTGGCGTCCTCCGGATACGCGGCATCCGCGTAACCGGCCTCCGGGGCAGCATCGGAATAGTCGGCCTCCGCCAGAACGTCCTCTGACACCACGGGTATGGAATCGGTGTCCACCGCGTCGGGATCGTGCTCCTCGAGCCCCAACTCGCCCGACTCCTCCTCGGATCCGGACGGTTGTTCACCGCCGTATTCCTCGGCGAGCCCGGCCTCCTCGGCCAGACGGGCAGGAACTTCGTCGCCACGCGACCAGCTGACTCGCGGCGCGCCCGGTGAGCTCGACGACTGCTGTTCCGATGGCTCGGGCTCGCCGAGCCCAAAGTGCTCGGTGGCGGCATCGGCGTCCTCGTGGGCTTCCTCGTGGCCCCAGTGCCCGTCGGCCGCGGCATCGTAGCCGCCCACAACCACGTCGCGGTCACGCTCGTAGGCAGCGGCCTCGGCGCCGGCGCGACGACTACGCCGGGTCCACCCAAACGCCACGAACACGAACAAAGCGAGCAAGACCGCCAGCGGAACGACGGCTAGCAGGTACCACCACTGCCAGGCGAACTTCTTGGCGTGGGAAGGCATCGCCGCGCCACTTGGCTGGTTCTGCCCCGACACTTGCAGACCGGACAGCAATGGCGCCAGGTTGGACGGATCGGTGGTGAACGTGTTTTTCGCGCGGTTCCACGAGATCTTGCCGCCGGTGAACTTCTGCGAGACCACGTCGCCGTCCACTGCTTGATCGCCGACCGGCGCGCCCAGTTTGCCGGCGGGACCGCGAAGCTTGTCCCAGGCGGCCTTCATGGCCCCGCGTACGACGAATGCGCCGTGGTCGGCTGTCCAGAAGATCACCGGCTTGTCGGCTGCGGCGAACGCGCCGACCCGGCTGGAGGGGATACCGCCGTCAGACTCGTTGGCGATCGGGAAACCCAGGTCACTGCCGACCGGCCCGCCCAGCGACTCGTACTTGGCAAGAATGTCGCTCTCGACAGCGTTTGCGCCCGTGGCCTGGCTGAAAAACACCTTGCCGCCGGCGAAGTTCTGGGCAATGCCGTCACCGCCGATGGGATACTGGGCGCCCTGCCTGGCGCCCAGCGGACCGGAGGCGCCGCCGGCGGCGCGCCAGGCCATGTTGATGGCCGCGGTGGGATCGGTCGCTACCTGCAGGCCCTTGAGTTGGTCGGCCAGCGTCGCCGGGTTTGTGGCGAACTCCTTAGTCTTCCGGTTCCAGGAGATCTCACCGCCGCTGAACTTCTGGGAGGTGACCTCACCGTCGTAGGTTTCATCCCCGGTCGGGGCACCGAGCACGCCGCCCGAGCTGCCGAGTTTGTCCCACGCGGCGTTCAGCGCGCCGCGCACCACGAACGCGCCGTGGTCGGATGTCCAGAAAATCACGGGCTTGTCGCTGGCGGAGAAGGTGGCCACCCGGCTGTCCGGTCCGGCAAGGCCGGGAACTTCGTTGATGGTCGGGAATCCGAGATCGCTGGTGGCCGGACCGCCCACCGACTCGTATTTGTCCAGGATCGGACCGTAAACGAATTTGGCCCCCGTGTCCGGGGTGTAGAACATCTTCCCGCCGTCGAAGTCCAGGGCGAATCCGTCGCCGGCCGGGTAGACGTCGCCCTTCCTGGCGCCGAGCGGCGAAGTGTCGCCGCCGGCCTTCTCCCACGCGGCCATGATGGCGGCCTCAGCATCGCCTATCGGAGACGCAAACGCTCGGGGTGCCAGGAAGGCGGCGGCCACCACCGTGATCGCCGTGCTGACGAGTGCGCGCCCGACCAGCCTGCGCAATCGACCTCTCTGCCCGTTCACCAAGCCTCCCAGCCGACGGATATGCCCGTATCTGTGGCCATGCCCGTACCCTGCAGACACTGCGAGCGGATGACACCCCCGCCGCGAGTGACCAACCCGCATCGGTACGCATTGTCGCCAGGCTCGCATAACTTTGCTCCAGCGATCGAGAAATGCGAAGCAAAATCACGAATTTTGCAAAAACGGATACCACTCCGATGTCGAATTGATGCCCGGCCACGCCCATGTCGCGACCAATCGGGCCGCGGTTCGCGCGGCGTTCCGGCTACCGTGCCGCATGTTGCGAGCACCTCTTGCTCGCGGGTAACAGCCCAAGTGCTGCCGCACCACGACGCAGCGCCGCAGTCAGGGATTCCTGCGTCCACATACCCCAAGCACATGCGCCGACGGTACGCGAGGCCATTATTCGGCCGCAGATGTACCCGACCAAAACATCGATCACGTATCGACCAATTTCGCGCAGACCAAACGAGGAGTCCCCGCAGGACGACTGATTCGCCCTACTGTGCATCAGTGGTGGCGTCGCGCCACCCGAACGATGGATATCGTTGCCCGGCATGGTGCGCAGAGCGCGGGCCATGATCTCCGTTGCACGCCAACACAATTGCGTTCAGTAGGGCAGGCCGAGGGCTGCCCCCCAGGCTAGACCCCGAGACCGCGGCCGATGATCTCCTTCATGATCTCGGTCGTGCCGCCGTAGATCGTCTGCACCCTGGCATCGAGATAGGCACGTGCGACCGGGTATTCGCGCATGTAGCCGTATCCGCCGTGCAGCTGCAGGCAGCGGTCGATCAGGTGCACTTGCTTCTCGGTGGAGTACCACTTGGCCATCGCGGCCTGTTCGGCCGTCAGCTTCTCCTCGAGGTGCAGCCGGATGAACTCGTCGACCATGACGCGCACCACGGTGGCCTCGGTGGCCAGCTCGGCCAGCACGAAGCGGCTGTTTTGGAAACTGCCGATCGGTTTCCCAAAGGCCTTGCGCTCCTTGGTGTATTGCAGCGTGTGCTCCAGCACGGCTTCCATCGCGGCGGCTGCCATGATCGCGATCGAGATCCGTTCCTGCGGCAGGTTCTGCATGAGGTAGACGAACCCCATGCCCTCCTCGCCGAGGAGGTTTTCGGCCGGAACATGCACGTCGGTGAACGACAATTCGGCGGTGTCCTGCGCCTCCAATCCGATCTTGTCCAGGTGCCGCCCGCGTTCGAATCCCTTCATGCCGCGTTCGACGACGAGCAGCGAAAAACCCTGCGCACCCTTGTCCGGGTCGGTCTGCGCCACCACGATCACCAGGTCCGAGTTGATCCCGTTGGTGATGAACGTCTTTGAGCCGTTGAGCACGTAGTGATCACCCTGCTTGACGGCACGGGTCTTGATGCCCTGTAGGTCGCTGCCGGTGCCCGGCTCAGTCATCGCGATGGCCGTGATCAACTCCCCGCTGCAGAACTTGGGCAGCCAACGCTGCTTCTGCTCTTCGGTGGCCAGCCGCAGCAGGTAAGGGGCTATCACGTCGTTTTGCAGCCCGAACCCGATCCCGCTGTAGCGCCCGGCGGTGGTCTCCTCGGTGACGATCGTGTTGTACCGGAAGTCGGGGTTACCACCGCCGCCGTATTCCTCAGGTACCGCCATGCCTAGAAAGCCCTGTTTGCCCGCCTCGAGCCACACGCCGCGGTCGACGATCTTCGCCTTTTCCCATTCGTCGTGATACGGCGCGACGTGACGATCGAGGAAGGCGCGGTACGACTCGCGGAACAAGTCGTGCTCGGGCTCGAAAAGAGTGCGCTGATACTTGACGGCACCGCTCATAGCTGACCTCCGGCGGACGGGAACTCTGCCGCCCAACATATACCAACCAGACGGTTGGTCGGCAGCGGGGCGCGCCCGGCCGGATCGCGCCGCGCAGCCCGCAGCGCACTCAGTCGGTGGAGAACTCGCGCAGGCTGGCGGCCAGCGCCACCGGAACCCGAGCCCGCAGGCGTGTCCCCTGCGAGTTGTGCTCGGCCCGCTGCACCCGCCCGTCGGCGTGCACGCGGGCCACCAAGTCGCCGCGGTCGTAGGGAATCACCACGTCGACGGCGGTATCGGTGGGCATGGCGAGCTCGGCCATCCGTCGCCGCAGGGCGTCGATACCGTCGCCGGTACGTGCGGAGACGAACACCGCGCCGGGCAGCCCGTGACGAAGCTTGGCCAGCATCAGATCGCTTGCGGCGTCCACCTTGTTCACGACCAGCAGCTCGGGTGGCGGATCACCGTTGGCCTCGGCGATCACGTCGGAGATCACCTGGCGGACCGCATTGATCTGGGCCAGCGGGTTGACGTCGGAGCCGTCGACGACGTGTACCAACAGGTCGGCGTCGACGACCTCCTCCAGCGTGGAGCGGAAGGCCTCGACAAGCTGGGTGGGCAGGTGCCGCACGAACCCGACGGTGTCGGTGAGCACGAACGGCCGACCGTCATCGAACTGCGCGCGTCGGGTGGTGGGGTCCAGGGTGGCGAACAACGCGTCCTCTACCAGCACCCCCGCCCCGGTCAGCGCGTTGAGCAGGCTGGACTTGCCCGCGTTGGTGTAGCCGACGATGGCGATCGACGGGATGTCACTGCCTCGCCGACGGCTGCGCTGGGTGTCGCGCGCCTGCTTCATGGCCTTGATGTCGCGGCGCAGCTTGGCCATCCGCTCCCGGATGCGGCGCCGGTCGGTCTCGATCTTCGTCTCACCGGGACCGCGCAGGCCCACACCGCCGCCACTGCCGCCGGCGCGGCCGCCGGCCTGCCGTGACATCGACTCACCCCAGCCGCGCAGCCGCGGCAGCATGTACTCCATCTGAGCCAGCGACACCTGCGCTTTGCCTTCCCGGCTGGTGGCGTGTTGGGCGAAGATGTCGAGGATCAGCGCGGTGCGGTCGATGACCTTGACCTTCACCGCCTTCTCCAGCGCGGTCAGCTGCGCCGGAGACAGTTCACCGTCGCAGATGACGGTGTCGGCGCCGGTCGCCACGACCACTTCACGCAATTCGGCCGCCTTGCCCGACCCGATGTAGGTGGACGGGTCGGGCCGGTCGCGGCGCTGGATGAGCCCTTCGAGCACCTGCGAGCCGGCCGTCTCGGCAAGGGCAGCCAGCTCGGCCAGGCTCGCCTGGTTGTCGGCCGCGCTGCCCTCGGTCCACACCCCGACCAACACCACGCGCTCCAGCCGGAGCTGGCGGTACTCGACCTCGGAGATGTCGGCCAGTTCGGTCGACAGCCCGGCGACGCGGCGCAGCGCCGATCGGTCTTCGAGGGCAAGTTCACCGGTGCTCGGTACGGCGTCGCGCGGGTCTGAAGAATCTGGAAAGCCCACGTCGGGTGAGTCTGGAAATGTCATGGCTTACGTCCGATGGTGGCACGCCGCAGGCGGCTGCGCATCCGAATAAATTGCGCCCTGAGCAATGCCCTTCGGGAGATCACTGAAGCGCGGTCCACCAGGCGTCCGCAATCTCGCCGCGGGCCACCAGCACCGACGGTCCGCGCAAGTAGCTGGTGGCGTCGGTGATGGTGACCACGACGTCACCGCCCGGCACCCGCACGGTGATCGTCCCGGTGTCGGCGCCGGCGTCGGCCAGCGCAGCGACCGCGGCCGCGACCGTTCCCGTACCACACGACCGGGTTTCGCCGACCCCGCGTTCGTGGACCCGCATATGCACCAACCCGCCGACCGCTGCGGTGAGGACTTCGACGTTGACCCCCTCGGGGAACTGCGCACGGTCGAAGTGCACCGGCGCAGCGACATCCAGAGCCGCAAGCTCTTCGAGAGTCAGCTGCGCATCCAGGCACGCCAGGTGCGGGTTGCCCACGTCTACCGCCAGCCCGGTGAACCGCTTACCGCCGACCATGGCTTCGAAGGCCTCCCCGCCACTGCCCAGCCGGTTGGCCTTTCCCATGTCGACGGTGATGTCGGCGCTGGTCGCGTCGACGTGATGCAGGGCGACCAGCCGCGGGCCGGCCAGTGACCCGACGACGAACTCGTCGCGGGACTCCAGACCGCTGGCACGCAGGTAATGCGCGAATACGCGCACGCCGTTGCCACACATCTGGGCGGTGGACCCGTCGGCGTTGCGGTAGTCCATGTACCAGTCGTTCGCCTTGACACCGTCGGGCAGGCGCTCGAGCACACCGGCGCCCACCGCGGTGTTCGCGGTGGTGATCCGCAGCACCCCGTCGGCACCCAATCCCCGGCGCCGGTCGCACACCGCGGCCACCCGGGACGCGGTGAGGGTCAGTTCGGCATGCACGTCGGGCAGCAGCACGAAATCGTTCTGGGTGCCGTGGCCCTTGGCGAAGATCACCAGATCAGGATACTTGCCGCCACGCGTGCAATGCGGCGTCGACTATTCGGGCGCGGTCGGCCCCGGTCGCCGGGCCCACGTCGAGCCAGTGCACCCGGTGGTCGCGGCGAAACCACGACCGCTGCCGCCGCACATAACGGCGAGTGCCCACATACGTCTGCTCGCGCGCCTCACGCAGTTGGTCGACTGCACCGCCGGCGTCAAGCGCCGCTAGCACCTGGGCGTAGCCCAGCGCACGCGAGGCGGTGACCCCGTCGCGCAGGCCCTGGCGCAGCAGTGCGCGTACCTCGTCGACCAGGCCGCGGGCGAACATCAGGTCGGTGCGGCGGGCCAATCTGTCATCGAGAACCGTTGTGTCACAGTCTAATCCGACGATGACGGTGTCCCAACGTGGAGCGCCGATACGCGGCGCGGACGCGGCGAACGGCTGCCCGGTCAGCTCGACCACCTCAAGTGCCCGCACCGTGCGCCGACCGTCGGTGGGCAGGATTGTCGCCGCCGCCACCGGGTCGCGGCGAGCCAGCTCGGCGTGCAGTTGGCCCACCCCGACCTCGGCGAGCCGCCGCTCCCAGCGCGCACGTACCGCGGGATCGGTCGCGGGAAACGACCAGTCGTCGAGCAGCGATTGGATGTAGAGCATCGAACCGCCCACCACCACCGGCACCGCGCCCCGGGCCGCGATCGCTTCGATGTCTGCGGCGGCGGCGTGCTGATAGCGGGCGACGGACGCGGTCTCGGTGACGGTCAGCACGTCGAGCTGGTGGTGTGGAATGCCGCGGCGCTCGTCGACAGGCAGCTTGGCGGTTCCGATGTCCATACCGCGATAGAGCTGCATCGCGTCGGCGTTGACGACTTCGGCGCTGATCTCGCCGCTAAGGCGCTCGACGACGTCGAGCGCCAGCTGCGACTTGCCGGTACCGGTGGGACCGATGATCGCGAGTGGTCTCATGGCTGCCAGGCGCCGACGAAGTAGCCCACGCCGTAGGGCGCTCCCCGGTAGAACTCCTTGGCCGATCGCGGCCCCGGTTCGGTCAGGCCGGCCAGCACCTGGAATGCGACCCGCCCCAGGATCTGCTGCGGAAGCCTGGTCAGCGCGTCGGTGTCGCCGTTTGCCAACGCGTCGTCAAGGGCCAGCTGGGCGCCGGCGTTGCCGCGGTCATACCCGCCCGGGGCGCTCGGTGTCAGGGTGTTCGCGCCGTCGGCGACGACCAACACGCCGATCGCGTCCGGCGCCCGGTCGATCTCGGCGCGCAGTCGTCTGCCGTGGGCCAGCGCGGTGCCGGCATCGTGATCGCCGCGGTAGACGCGGACCTGCGCGCTCGCCTCGGGCCGGGCCTGGCCGCGGACCCAGGCGGCGAGCAGCGCGCAGACGGGGAATTCGACCGGCAGTTCGTCGCGGTCGTCGGCCTGGGGCGAGAGCCGGACCCGCACGTCTGCGCCGAAGCCCGCAAAGGTGCCCATGGAGTTTGGGCCGTTGGGGCCCAGTACGTCGTCTGATCGGCCCGTCCCGACGACGACCCAACGGGACGGCAACAAGGCGGCCGCCGCCAGCACTGCCGCGGACAACTCGGCGACCTCGGCGGCGGCGGCTCCGGCAAGTTCGGGGACAAGCACCGGCGCGGAGGGAACGATCGCGATGGCGCTCAGCACGCCACCAAACTAACGGACGGGCCCGCGACGCTAGGCCAACCGGCCAGCTCGCCCCTGCAGGCAGTCGGCGCGGTCGGCAACGTCGGCGTCCTCGTCGTCGGGCCGAGGCTCCACCGGTTCGGCAAGCCCATTGGTGGTCTTGCCGTTGTCGGCCACCACGGCCACGGCTTTCGCCAGGGCCTTTTTCGCCAATTTCTCGGCGACTTTTGAGGACATGATCGCGGCCTCGCCACGGGCCAGGGCGATGGTCGCGATGACCACCACCACGACCCCCGCGGCAAGCACCAACCTCAGCGGCCCAGTGCAATCCAATGTCTCACCTAGCACGGCCATGCCGAGTATGGAGCCGACCAGCGGCTTG
>Ga0307475_10001007_pt1 | contig 16869 bp, 18 predicted proteins | sample atmos_gasesECM1C_FD_203317 | JGI IMG/M metagenome (GOLD analysis project Ga0307475, IMG submission 203317) | Hardwood forest soil microbial communities from Morgan-Monroe State Forest, Indiana, United States - atmos_gasesECM1C_515 | ecosystem: Environmental > Terrestrial > Soil > Temperate... | reverse complement strand
CGCGCGGAGCCGACGTGCTGGGGATCGACCTGGCCGACAAGCCGCTGCGGGTGGCGCAGCTTCACGCGCTGGAAAGCGGCGCGCGGGTGCGCTACCGGCCGGTCAGCGCCGAGGATCTGGCGCGCGAGGCGGCCGCCTCGTTCGACGTGGTCACGTGCATGGAAATGCTCGAGCACGTGCCCGATCCGGAATCGACCGTCGCGGCGTGCGCCGCGCTGGTGCGGCCGCAGGGGTGGGTGTTTTTCTCCACCATCAATCGCAATGCGCGGGCCTTCGTGATGGCGATCGTCGGGGCCGAATACGTGCTGGGCCTGCTGCCGCGCGGCACCCACGAGTACGCCCGCTTCATCCGACCCAGCGAACTGGCGCGTTGCGCGCGCGCCGCGCAGCTGCAGATCGACGAGCTGCGCGGGATGTCGTACCTGCCGCTGAGCCGAAGCTACCGGCTCGGATCGGACGCGCGCGTGAACTACCTGATGGCGTGCAGAAAGAGCCCTTGAGCGCTGCCGCGCCGGCCGCCGCAGCGCGCACGCGGCTGGTCCTGTTCGACCTGGATGGAACGCTGGTCGACACGGCCGAGGATCTGGCGGCCGCATTGAACCGGTGCCGCACGCGGCGCGGGCTGCCGCCCACGCCGCCCGGGGAGCTGCGCCCGTGGACCAGCCACGGCGCGCGCGGCCTGATCCAGCGCGGCTTCGCACTGCAACCGCACGACGCCGGCTACGCGGAGCTGCGCGCCGAGTTCCTCGACTACTACGAGCAGGCCTTGTGCGTGCACTCGCGCCTGTACGAGGGCATCGAGCGGACGCTGTCGGCGCTCGAGGCCGCCGGCCGCCTCTGGGGCGTGGTCACCAACAAGCCGGCGCGCTTCACGGTCCCGCTGCTGCGCGCGCTCCAGCTCGAAGCTCGCGCGGCCTGCGTGGTCAGCGGCGATACTGCCGCCCGCTCCAAGCCGGACCCGGCCCCGATCCTGCACGCGCTGGCGCAGTGCCGTTGCGCAGCCGGCGCCAGCGTCTACGTGGGCGATGACCTGCGCGACATTCAGGCCGGCCGCGCAGCCGGCGTGGCAACCGTGGTGGCAGCCTACGGCTACTCGGCCAGCCTCGAAGACGTCCGCAACTGGCACGCCGATCTGGTCATCGACCGCCCCGAGGACCTGCTGCGCTGGATCCTGCCGGCGTAGACGCAGCCTGGTGGCGCTCGTGCCCCTGCGCTTCCAGGCGCAGCGTTCGGATGTCGTTCAGCATCACCTGCGGTTGCAGGTAATCGAGCGCGTAGATTTCCCGCACGGTGCCGGCTGGGTCGATCAGGAAGAGCTTCAGCATGTGGTTGATCGCGCGCGCGGGCCGGCCTTGCGAATCGAGCTCGATGCGCACGTCCTGGCCGAAGTCGTCCAGTACGGGCGCCAGGCGCGCCATCGAGGAGGCCGTCAGGAAGTCCCATTCGAACGGCGCGCCGGCCGACAGGCCGCGCGCGTAGCTGCGCAACCGTTGCGGCGAATCGTGGGCCGGATCGAAGCTGATGCTGACGAAGCGCACGTTGCCGGCCAGGTCCGGGTCGGCGCCGATGCGGTCGCGCAGCGCGCTCATCAGGCCAACTGCGAACGGGCAGCCCAGCGGGTCGGTGCAGTGCGTGTAGAAGAACGTGAGCAGCGTGATCTTGCCGCGGGTGAAGTCGGCCAGCGGGCGCGCCCGCCCCGACGCATCGAGCAGCACGCCGTCGGGGCAGGCCTGGATCCGCTGCAGCGCGTAGGTGCCGGCCGCCGGCGGGACGAACTGCATCTGCGGCGCGCGCGGCAGCCCGGGATCGGCCGCTGCCAGCGCGCCCGAGCACAGCAGCACCGCGCCGGCCAGCACCCCGGTGCGGACCGCGCCTCGCCGCCGGCCGCGCCGCGCGGCAGCGGCCTCAGTATCCGACCGACGGAATCGGCGTCGCATCATCGGCGGCCACGCCGACCGCACGCGAGGTGAACTTCATGTGGTGGGCGCGCCCGAGCTTTTCCTTGGCGAAATCGACCTCGAACGCGGCCGTGAGCTCCTTGCCGTCCCAGTTGAACGCGCGCAGGAACTGCTCGTTGTCGGCGCCGGCCTTGTCCCAGTGCTCCAGCAGGCTCGATGTGATGTAGACGCGCTTGCCGTCCCAGGACTGGCTGATCATGTTCACCTGGCGCCCGGTCTGCTTCGCATAGGTCTGCCGCGGCGCCTCGGGATTGCTCAGGTCGAAGTAGCGCGTCGTGCCGTCCATGAAGGTGTTCACCCACAGTCCCTTGCCGTCGGCGCGGATCGAAATATCCACCGGCAGGGGGACCTTGGCCGGATCGCCGATCGTGGCCACGTCCTTCGCGTGCCAGGCACCGCTCGCGTCCTGCCGGACCAGCCACAGCTTGGAGGTCAGCGCCGTGGCGGTGATGGCCCAGTGGTCGTTCGGATTGAGCGACCAGCGTATTTCCAGCGGCGCGCCCGGCACGCTGAAGACCTGGCGCGGCTGCATCGCCTTCAGGTCCCACAGCACCATCGTATTGCCGAAGTGCTTCATGGCCGCCTCGTCCTTGATCAGCGCTCCGAGGTCGCGCAGGTAGTTGTCCCGGCCGGTGAAGCTGGACGTCAGCAACACGTTCTTGCGCGGATCGATCGCCAGGTCGTAACCGTAGCCGTCGCCGCGAACGCCGTTGACCGCACCGGTCGGCATCGCGTATTCGTGCACAAAGCCGCCCTTGTTGTTGTAGACGGCCAGGCCGGTGACGCCGCCGCCGTCCCTGTTGTTGGAAAGGTTGCCGACCAGCATGCGGCCGGGCAGCGCATAAAACGTATGCGGCCCGGCCATCCCGGTGCGGACCGGAAGATCGGACAGCGTCTTCACCAGCTTGGGTTTGGACGGGTCGGTGCCGACGTCGAACACGAAGATCTTGCTGTCGTCGAGCCGGCCCGCCCACAGGTAGCGGCGGTCGTCGGTGAAGCCCATGTGATGCGCCTCGCCGTGGCCGCCCACGGAAACGGTGTGCACCACCTTGCCGTAGGTCTTCGAGCGCGGATTGGCGTCGACCGTCACCAGCTTGTCGGAGCCGTCGCCCCAGCCTTCCACCCCCAGCGTCCAGACGTGCACGTAGTCTTCCTGGCCTTTGATCAGCCCGGTCATGTAGGGCGAGTTGCAGGTCTCGTCGGCCAGGGCGCCGATCGGAATCGCCGCCGCGGTCAACAGGCCCAGCCACGCAAGAAATCCTCGAATCGAGACATGCCGTGTCGTCATTCTGGTCTCCCCGTTTGCCACCCGGCCGACGTCCGGGCGCAGGTCCATTGCGGTCGCCGCCGCACCTTGGCAGCCAGCATCTTGCAACAAGCCGCGAGCGTCCGCATCTATGGGATTAGAATACGAAAATCTTCACAGGGGGCGACCTGGTTTCGACGCAGGTTGTGAAGCAGTGCGGTGCGTGCCGAGGACCAGTCACCTCGTAAATCCAACTGGAAGCCAAACAAACGCCAACAACGAGCGTTTTGCTCTCGCCGCCTAAACCCGGTGAGACGCTGCACTAGCCGGCCACTGGGCTAGGCCGGGCAACCGGCAGCAGCGCCATTTTCAGTGGCTGGATCCGGGCGAGGTCACGGCGCCCGGATCGAGATCTAGTGACTGGCTGTGCGTCGGCCTGCCGGCTGGCTAAGCGCACGGCGAGAACTCAAATAGGCCGGCTACGCATGTAGAGCCGTCTGTGAATCGCTTGCGGACGCGGGTTCGATTCCCGCCGCCTCCACCACCCAGCAAATAGAAGACCGCGAGAGCGGTCTTTTTTTTCTCTCTGTAGCTTGGCGCCTCATGACCGCGGGGCCGATCCAGCGCCCAGCCGGTGTTAACGAGGTGGTTGACGTCTGAGAGCCGCACTCGTGTCGCGCGAACTCCACAGCGCACGGGCGGAAGTTGGCCTCGCTTCACCAGGAGCCACCCGGTCGTGTTCCCACAGCCCAAAATTCCGCACGCCTCACGGACAGTCATCAAGCCAGAACCGAGTTTGGTGCGCATTTTGCGAGACACGCAGGATAGCGTCGCAGCGGCTATTGGGCCACATTGTGGCCTATTGTTGCAGCGTATTTCTTGAAGACACGCGTGACGGCGTTCTGTGGACGCCGCGTCACCGCAAACCGTCGCGCTACGACAAGACGCAAGAAAAATTCGCCGACAAATACCCCGCAGCTGTGGAGGGGGCGGTAAGAAGGCGGCCTCGTCCGCGAGTAGCCGCGACCGACCCTGAGCGACCAGACCGACGGCTTTGCTTCGCAGGGCGCGTGCCATGACCTGCCCGAGATGCGATGATGATCCTCCAGAGCGTCATCATCGAAAGGTGGCGAATTGGCCATTCACGAGCAACCGTCGTGGCGTCTCGAAGACGCGGCCGTTGTTGCGGCTGAGAACCCGTACACCTTTTACAAGCCGTCCGCTGAGGCAATTGCCCTGCTTCGGCCCGGCAATCTCGTAAAGCTGATCTTCGCGTTCGAGTCCGACGACTTCGACGCACCTCGTGCGGAGCGAATGTGGGTTCAGATCGATTGCATTAACAAGGATTGGTTCTCCGGCCACCTCGACAACGAACCGCGCCACATCAAGGACTTGAAGCCGGGAAACGTAGTCGAGTTCGGCGCTCGCCATGTCATCCAGACGAGCATTGCCGACCCAGTCCCGGATCCGACGGCCCCGTACAGGCGACGGTGTTTCGTCACGAACCGTGTGCTCAACGAAGGCGCTCTGGTTGGCTATCTCTATAGAGAACCGCCAGATCAAGAAGGGGACTCTGGCTGGCGAATCACTGCGGGTGACGAGACCGATGCGTACATGGACAATCCGAAGGACTCCGCGTACGTCTCTCTCGGCGCGGTTCTCAGTGAAGACGATTCGTTCCGTGAACTTCTCGGAACCCCGGCTCCTTGTGCCTACGCTCGGAACCGCGAAACGGGTCGGTTCGAGTCGATAGGTCCGCCGAAGCCCTCCTAAGAAGCGGTCTGGCGCCCAACCGATCGCCGTGTGCCGCACGGCATCGCTGGCCGCCTCTGCAGGGTCGGTGACCCACATCAGTTCGAGCATGAAGTTGCTAAAAAAGAAGCGTCGATTCGCAGTTCCTTGCCCAGGATGGACGTTGGCAGATCCCTCGACAAATCCGTGCCCAAAGAGCACATCAGCCTCTGGCGCACCAACACCGCACGTGATGAAGGCGTGATCGACATAGACTGTCATCGCGATTCAGACCCATCGCGGCTCCTGCGCGTTGCGTCGCGAGATAGCCTTTCCGACGGTATCCGCTTTTCGGAGGCTTGTCTCGAGACCAGGCCGACCGCCTGCCGAATTTCAGGATCATCAGCTTTCACGTGAAGACGGCGTCCGGTCGACAGCTCGTAGTACATCCAAGCTCGAGCGACCGCAATGCCTAGCGCTGCGGTCAGACGTACCTCGGCTCGGATACCCGACGCTGTGACGCTGTTTCGCGCACACGAACCCAAGCGATCGGACGAACTGACGACAAGCGGACATCGAGGACCGCCAACGTGGGCCGCAAGGATTATTGCGTCGGCCACAGTCCTGCGGGGGCCACCATTTTCAGCTGTTCCAGAAAGTGCTGGCGTCCGGATGCAAAGAACCACACCACAAATCGCCGGCGGCCGCGGAAGAGTAGCAGGAGTGACCCTTTCCTCCCATCGAGCCACTGCATCGCTTCGAGCTGAGGTATCGAATAAGCGCGCCTCGGAAGCGGCCACCAAGTGTGTTCAAGGCGATCGACAGTCAAGACTGACTTTGCGCGGAGAAGAATAATGCCCGATACGAAGAATGACGCTGCTATCGCTGCGTAGATACCCGACAAAACGTCCAGCCCGGCCATACTGCTATCGAAGAGATTCATTACCGAAAGGCATGCCGCGAGGAAGCAATAGACGGCAACCCGTGCATATCCGAGGGTGGGGCGACCGCTGGCGTCAGTAATCTTGAGAGGTTTGGGCAAATAAAAGAAGGCCAAACCCGTCACCACCACCAGCAATTTGGGCAAAAGCATCGCCGTCTATGACAGTCAGTCGCCAGAATTCGATTGCCGGCTCATCACTGCCCTCCTCCGCTTTCGCGCCTGGATCGCGCGTTCCGCCACGTCTGCGTACTCAGACAGGAGAGTCCGCCATTGGCGCGACACCTGACGTGTAAGCCGCAACAAGGATCGCAAACCTCGCACATCCACGAAGCATAGACACAGATTCATCGCGCACGCCGAGCGTTCAGCAACAGGCGCTCACGCTGTGCACAGCGGCGGCGGCGGCCGCGATGTAGGTCACGACAGCTATGGCAACGAGCAAAAGCGTCGTACGCGTCCAGCTGATGTCGCGCCGTTCGACGCGCTCGATGTCCGCGAGCGGCAGCCGCTGCGCTCCACTGACCAGGGCGTCCGGCTCGACCGCGGTCAGCTGAAGATCCAAGGTCCGGCCGTCACGCATCCAGACACGGACGAAGTCGTTCGGCCCTACCTTGGCAATGAGCGGCTCCTTGCCGGCAAGATCGACCGGGCGCATCGTCCGGCAACCGGTGAGCGAGACCACGATGCACATGATCGCGATCAGTACATGGCGCACGCCCATGCTCTTCCTCCCTCGCAGGGCCTGGATCGGATCTGCGTCGGAATACGCCTCATCGGATCAGTTGCTCACGGCAATCGAAGCCGGCCCGCTTCCCGATGCGAACGGCGAGCCGGTGACGGGCGTCAACGCCCCGGTAGCCGGATCGATGGCATAGGCAGAAATATTGTTCGAACCGCTATTGACCGCGTAGAGGAATTTGCCGAGGTTGTCGACCGTCAGCGAGCTTGGGGCAGTTCCGGCCATGAACGGTGAGCCTACTGTGGCTCGCAACACCCCTGCGCTGATCTGGTAGGCCGAAATCGAGCTATCCGTCTTGTTGGCGACGTATGCAAAGCCGCCGAACGTGTCAACCACCGCTGAGGGACCTCGGCCCGCCGCGAACGGAGAGCCCGCGATGGGCGTCAGAGAGCCTTTTGCGGGATCGCCAGCGTAAGCCGAGACGGTGCCATCGCCTTGACTGGCGACATAGATGAATTTTCCAACGGGATCGACGACCATGGAAACTGGACTGCTTCCGGCCGGGAACGGTGAGCCGGACATCGCCGCCAAGGCTCCGGTCAAGGTCGTGCCATTCTCGTTGATCGTAAATGCCGAGATGTTGTTTGAACCGCCGCACGCATAGAGGTACACATCGAAAAGCGGATTTGTCCAGTCAGGAATCGCGACGGAAACCGGATTGCTTCCCATCGTGAACGGCGAGCCGGCGACGGCTATCAATGCCCCGCTAGCGGGATCCTGGGAGTAGGCGGAAATCGTCCCATCGGTTTGATTCGTTACATAGACTAGCGCGCCGCTGGGATGGATCGTCACCGAACTCGGGTTGCTGCCAGTGGGAAACGGCGAGCCGTTGACCGCCGTTAACGCGCCGCTCGCGGCGTCGACCGCGTAGACCGAAACGTCGTTCGAACCGCCGTTCGTCATGTAAAGGTACCCGCGCTGCGGGTTTACCGCGAGAAAGTGCGGAGTCCCCGCCGAGACCGATAGGGTCGCGACCGCTGTCAATGCTCCAGTCGTTGCGTCAATCGTGTAGGTCGAGATGCTGTTCGAGCCGTCATTGGCGACATAGACAAAGCGAGTGGCATTCGTCTTGCAAGTGACCTGAACGTTCGTGACGTTCGCGTTGCCGATCGTCCCGGTCCCGTTCGACACCGTACAAGTCTGCGAAGGGCTCGTCGGTTGGACAATGACAGTGATGTCGTAGGCTTGACCGGCCAAAAGAGGACCCATCCCCAAGTCGGGGTAGGTGCCGTTGGCACCCCTGCCGATGGATGACCCGTTTCGGAAGAACGTCAGCCCGCTTCCTGCCAGACCACTGATGGTGCCGCCGACCGTGTAGGCGGGTGGTGCAAGGGAAATCGGACCTACGCTAGGGGAGCAACCGGAAAGCGCACGCGCCACGAACAGAATCGAAAGCACGAGGCAGGTTCGCTGCGCTGTGCCGATCATGACTCCCTCCCTGCACGAGAACGACGCTCCGTGCGACCACAGAAGAAAATTCTTCATCAACGGAGACATGCGTCCCGCTCTCAGTCGACTGGCGCTACGAGGCCTAGGGATCCTGTAGCCCGGTGGCAGCTTCGACAACGTCCGCGAGGAGTTGTTGGCCCGACTGACTGGGATGAATATCACACAGATACTGGTTCTGTGGACTCGCGTTCAGCAGACCCGCCATGCACGTCTTACCGCCGGCAAAGCTCGTCGATGCGGCTTTCTGGAATGCCGAGAAAGCGTCGGCGACCACTGCGCCATGAGCGCTGGCGACGGCCGCGAGGACTTGACCCAGGGCTCCGACGGCTTCGGTGTCCAACGTATTGGTGTAGTCGGGCGAGTAGACGTTCACCACGATCAGAGGCCCGCTGAAACCCGTCGCCCGCACGCTGCGCAGGATCGTGTCCATGTTCGAACTCACCCCCGCCAAGACCGCCGGGAGTCCAGCTTGAATGCATGTTGGGTCATTCGAGCAAGCAGCCTGCAGCAAACGGAGGTCGTTTGCCCCAAGATTGATGGTCACCACCCGCGTTTGCGGATGAGTCTTAAGGAAGGTCGTCGCGAATCCGAGCTGACTTCCAGAATAGGCGACGTGCAGCGGGAACCCGGCTCGAAAGAATCTGCACCCGTTGTCCGGCAAGGTCCCCGATATGAAGCTGCCGGTCGTTTCCCCCGGGCAGGAGGCATTGACGGCTTTCAAGTGCAGCTCGGGTGCAATGTAAGCCGGGTAGCCGATGAAGTTGCCGGGATTGACGTACTCGAAGCCCGCCTGCGTAATGAAACCGAACGAGATGCTATCACCAAGGGCGAGAAGGGCAGAACCTTCCTCTGGGTCGGGGGGGCTGGCCGATGCCAAGGGTGCAGCCCCTGCCAGGATCAGAGCGGTTGCTGCGAGGCGCAGCTTCATTGTCAGCTTTCCGTCGCTTATCTTCATTGCGTTCTCCTCTTTCTCGGGTTTCCTTCGCTGCTCCCTAGTTCGTCCAGAGTGTGGTTGGTTCCAACTTGTTCCTAACTTCACACACCGTTGCAAGCAACCGATGGCTGCATGTCACTCAGATTCTCCCTTTCAGATTGCCGGGGATAACCTTATCGGGTGCCACCTAACGGATCGACTACGGATTGCTTCGGTGCGGCTGACGCCGTGGTCCCAATCACGGACGTCACGCCGGCGCTGGCAGTCATCGTGCCGAGCTGCCCGCTCCGACCCATTGTCAGACCTCCCCCGCACCTCGACGCGGAGACCAATGCGTAACCGATATGTAAGGCATCACACACTAAGGTGGCGTGGAGGTCTCAGCGCAGGACCGTTCGGCTCCGACACACTTGGAAAGTGGACAGCGCGTGAATGTCCGTCGTGTACTAATCGCCATCATTTGCGTCACGCTTCCGCTGATGGGCTGTCAAACGATGCGTCCGATCGAACTGACGACCAGCGAGCCGCTCATCGCAGTTGCTTCTCGGCTTATCCAGGGGCTGGCGCTGGGCGTAGAGGTGGGGGCTTCGACGGCGGTGCCGCTCGAATGCGTGCCAGCGGGCCGGGGCGCGGTCTACACGAGCTGGCAGGGCGCTCCTCCGATACCGCCGTGGTGGGTCCTCCTCACGAGTCTTCAGGAAGTCAAGGCAGAACTTTGAAGACGACACCAGCCCCTGAAGTGCCGCCCCCGTTTGTGGTGCCATAAAGGGCACCGTGATATCGCAACAAGGGGCCAAAAGCAGGCGTGGATCCGTCCGTTCCGTTGAACGCGTGGACCGTCGTTTCCTCTCCCGATTGATCGACCTCGAACACAACACCGCAGCCCAGGCCTTGGTTGCACGAAGAAGGGTTAGGACCTCCGAAGGCCACTGTGCCGTAAACCCTGCCGTCTCCGCTCCGAACCAGGCTTCCGAAGGGCTGCCATCCGTCGGTCCCGCCACTGAACGTATACAACACAGTTTCTTTTCCCCGTCGATCCAACTTGAAGACCACCCCGCACCCCGTAGCGCCACTCGGGCATGAATTGCTTTCGTTCCCGCCGTATCCAGCAGTGCCGTACAGGTTGCCGCCCTCGTCCAACACCGGGGTGTCATAGGGAGCGAGTCCGTCCGCCCCCCCGGTGAAGCCATACAGCACGGATTCTCTTCCCCGCTGGTCCAGCTTGAAGACGACCCCGCACCCATAAAAGACACAATTTGAGCCACTCAAGTTGCCGCCAAACTGGGTCGTGCCGTATAGGTTGCCGTCTTCATCTCGGAGCAAGCTGGCGTCCGGGCTGTCGCCGTCCGCCCCGCCGCTGAACGTGTACAGAACAGTTTCGTTGCCTGACGAGTCCAGCTTGAAGATCACCCCGCAGCCAGATGAACCGAACGGACATGAGCTACTCCCATTGCCGCCACCCATCGTCGCACCGTACAGGTTGCCGTCCTCGTCCCGAGTGAGGCCGGCTTGCGGAAATCCGCCATCCGTGCCACCGTTAAAGGTGTACAGCACTGTTTCTTTTCCTGACTGGTCCAACTTGAAGACCACTCCTACGTTGTAGGTGCCGCCGAGAAAGGTTGTGCCGTACAGGTTGCCGTCCTCGTCTCGAATGACGCCCGCGTAAGGGGACCCTCCATCTGCGCCCCCGGTGAAGCTGTAGATTGCCGTTTCGTTTCCCGACGGGTCCAGCTTGAAAACCACTCCAGCGCCGTAGGCGCCACCGCTGGAGGTTGTGCCATAGAGGTTGCCCGATTCATCCGCGATCGGACCGGAAAGGGGGAAGCCGCCGTCCGGCCCGTTGGCGAAGTTATATAGAACCTCGTAGGCCCCACCCCACGCGCTAGCGGTCAGGAACAGCAAGCTGAACATGATCACTCTTGATTTCATAGCATCCTCCTTCTCCATCCGCGGAGTGATTTTGAAGATGTTGATAGGGTTGCTTACGCGCGACCTCGAAGTAGGGTTGACTCCCGGCAGTCCCTCCGGTGAAGCTGAAGAGCACCGTTTCCGTCTGCGCCTAGGCCGATGAGGTCGCCAAGACCGATGGTCGGCATGTGGATAGTCCAGCGGTCGCGTAGGCTCATGACAGTTCTCCTGAAGCGCTTTGTTTACCACACGCCTGCAATCCGGCACGCGTTGCGACTCAGTAGTTGCATCCCCAGCTCCTTCCAGCACATGTCGGAATGCCTTGGGGTGGGGCTCGATTCAGTCGGGTGTGAGTTGCGACTGCAAGTTGGTTAGGAGTTCCGGCTGAAGGTGACGCGGGTCCAGCTTCGATGAACACTAACAGCGCGGCGAATGACACAAGCAGCATCGCCGCGATTGCAGCACCTGGTCGCAACCCGCCTAATGTAACCATCCACACCACCGCAGCAGTAATCGCAAAGAACCAGGCCGTTGCACTTGTACTTGTCGCACGGAGCCTCGAGTTGGAGTTGGGAACCGAAGTCATCTGGAATCTCCTCGATCCGGGTGGTCGAAATCGGTCCGCGGTACGTACTGGCGACGTCACGGAAAGGATTACCGCAGTGGCAACTACGGATGGAACCCGCTGGGTTTGTTTGGACGCTCTCACGTCCACTTGACTGCGATGCACCTTAGCGCATGCGGTCTTACAGATTCACTACGGATTGATCCCGCCGCCGTATAAGGGGTCAGATGCGATCAACCCACGGCACCGAGTGCGGCGCGGTTGTTGCCTTCGTTGCAGTTCTCGAATCCGTGGATGATCGGTTATGGGGGCCAGCGCATCCTCAGCCTTCACTCGCCCTTAGGGACACAAGCCTTGCCACCCCTCGAAGTCTTCGTGCTGCGGATCGTCCTTGGCGAACCCCGCGAAGACCAGGTTCACGGCGTCGTGGAGGTCGTGCGGAACGACCGGCAATGCACATTTCATAATTTCGAAGAACTGCTGCAATTGCTGCAGCGTGAATTGGAGAGCGCGCGGTCGGGGCGCCCGGTCCGTCCAGGCAGGCTCTCCAGACGGCACAAAGGTGTGGTCAGCTAGGTCTTCGCTTGCATTCGGCTACGAACGGGCGATCGGTTGCTCAGTTCGCAGCGACTCGAAAAGGGCCTCGGATTCTTTGGACGGGCGAATACCGAGCGTGACCGAGAGCGTCTGACGCAACTGCCGAAAGGCGCCCATGGCCTCCGCGCGCCGTCCGAGTTTCTCATAGCATCGCATCAGTCCCCGGTAAAATTCTTCTGCAAGCTCGTCTCCGTCAATGCCGCGAAGATACAAGTGCACCGCTAACTCAGTGTTTCCGGATAATTCGTGAAGGTGGGCCTGTCGGTTGATCGCAAGCATAAACTTGCGCCGAAGACGTTCACGCATGCTCACAGCCCAAGGTGCGTCCGGTTCCCTGTCCAGAAAGGCGCCTCGGTACAATTCGAGAGCACGTTCGATGTGCGGCTGCTGTATTTCGCCTCCGTCAATCAAACCATCGGTCACCTTCTCGAACGCGAAAGCGTCGACACAGCACAGATCGGTATTTATGGTCAGATGACCGCCCGATTGAATGACTGAATCGGGTTCGTCCAGCAAGGCGCGCAGACGGCTCACGGTCGTGTTCAAAGCATTGATGCCCTCGTCGCCGGAAGAGTCGGGCCATAGGGCGTCCACGATCCGTTCCTGGGCTACATCTCTTCCGCCGAACGCGATCAACGTCTTTAGAAGTTGCAGCGTCCGCTTGGGAGTCTTTCTTTCGAATTGCAATGACTCGCCGTTACGCAATATTTCGAATGAACCAAGGGTTCGAATTTCTATCGGCCACGGCCAGTTTCTCACATGCGGCGCAGGAGCCACCATTCGATGCAGCCGAATCAGTCGGTGTACGTACTCGGTCTCGATGCCTTCCTGCAACGCAAGCGCGTACAGTGGTGCGAATTCCTGCGGCCTCCAAAAAATATGCCACAAAGCAGCCAGTAGTTCATTCTCGTGACCCAGCCGCAACCCTTTCCTCAGCGCCGCCACAGCGTCTCTGCGATCGCGCTCGTCGAGCGCAAATCTGGCTTGAATCATCCAACCAACCTGCAGCAGACAAGCGCTCTTCATTGTGCGCGCGACATCGAACGCGTGCTGCAATTCCTCCTTGGCGCGATCGGGGTTTTCGAGCTGCCAAAGGGTGGTCGATAGGGCAATGTGCGCGAACGCCAGGAAGAAGAGCCCAACACCGGGCAGGCGAACCGAAGCTTCGACGTGCGGTAACGCCGACTTTGGATCTGCGCGCCGCAAGTGACCTGCTGCGACCAGCATGTGATAGACGGATGCTGTGCCGGGCTGTTTGAGGTCGGTAGCACGCGCCATGGCTTCGAGCAGGGCATCGGTGCACTCGAGATCGCCAATGCTGAGAGCCGCCACCACGCCTTGCGTCCTGATATGAAAATCCCACGAGTGCACCCCCCTTGATGCCGAGGCTTGAAGACCCTGCTTCGCGGTTTCGATGCAAGCCGCAGCCATACCGACCTCGCGCTGAAAATACGCACGTGCGAAATAGCTGATGTTCTGCACGATGGAGGGGGCATCGCGCAAATCTTGTGCGGCCAGCGAATCGAGCAAAAACCTAGCCTCGGCCGGATGACCCAGCATGAGCTCGAAAACGATGGCCATATAAACGGTGTAAGCCCGGCGTGACTGGTCAGGACCGGAACGGGCAAGCGCCAGGGCGCGCTCCTTCCAGCGTTCAAACTCGGGGTGCTGCGGTTGGCGAACGAACAGAGCGGCGTACATCCCGTGGGCGACCTGGAATTCGATCGCCTCCGATGGAAAATTCGCGTCCTCGAACAACAATTCGTCGAGGCGCGCTATGAGCTGATCGAAGGCGCCGGCGTCCGACCTTCCTAAGCGCACGGCCTCGACAGCACCTGCCCACGACAGAAACAGGCCGGCGCGATCGTTTTGTTTGTGGAACACTTCATGCGCACGCTCGAACCAGGGTTGACTCTGAATGGGGGCGAACGGCAGGCGCGCCGCGGCGCGCCAATACAGCAACCATGGATCGGTAGCGACAACCTCTGGCGGCAGGGCGTCGAGCCAGCGTGTGACAACGGCGTGACGCCCCTGGGTGAGCAGCGCCGGTGCTTGTTCTTTGGTAGCCCTGGCGACTGCGTCCCAGTCCTGCGACTCCAGCCAAAGATCGATCGCGTCCTCCACCATAGAGCTCGAATTCAATAAACGGGCCGCGTCGTTGCGGACCGCCATCAGCCGGTCGGCCGGAAAATTCTCCCGAGCGCGGGCTAGCAGGAACTGGCGGAACAAGGGGTGATATTGAAAGTACTCGCCATAGCGGGTCGTGAAGAGGTTATAGCGAGCAAGGTATGCGAGCACGCGTTCGGCGCCTCGGTGGGATGTCAGCGCCTCGGCCATGCCGGCGCTGAAGCGCGTCAGGAATGCGCTTGTCAGTAGAAAATTTCGCGCGTCCTGCTCGACTCTGTCGAATACCTGATCCGCGAAGTAATCGAACAGCACTTGTGGCGGTGCACTCTGCGGCATTGCGCTTCCTGACTTATCACGCGATTCCAGCAGCAAGATCAAGCCCGCCGCCCAACCATCTGCGCGAGCAAGCGCCTCCAGAGATATTTCGGTAACGTTCGGCGCACGGCTTCGTACGAGGTCCCGAACCTCGTCGTCGTCGAATTTCAATTCCTCCCAGGTCAGGCACTCGAGAACCTGGTTGGCGCGCCGGCACGCCAACTGTGGTGGCGGGTCACTGCGGCTCAGGGCGACGACAGATACGCCTTGTGGGATCTCCGCCCATGCCTCGCTCAATGCATCGTGAATTTGCGAGGCTTCTGTGGCGTCCTGGTAATTGTCGAGGACCAGAACACAGGGAGCGCCAAGCCGCGAGAAGAATTCGCGAAAGAAACCGCGACTAAACGCCGCTACACCGCGAGCGTGCTCCGGTGTAAACAGCGGGAGAGGTTTCTTCCGGCGGGGAGCGAACTGCCTCGCGGCTATGCCGAGGTGGTAGAAGAAGCTTGCGACGTCAGCATCCCCGCGATCGACGTTGTACCAGAAGCAGGAAAGGTCGCGCGCGCCGACATAGGTGGCGATCAGCGTGGTCTTCCCCGCGCCCGGCGGCCCGCTGATCCAGATTCCCGCGCCCTCGCGACCGCGGTCCAACCACGCGAACAAACGCTCGCGTTTACAAGCGTTGCGAGGTCTGGGCGCAGCGAACTTGGCCGGCGTCGCCATCGTCCTGCCTGGTTCAAATCGCGTCGGGGCGGTATCAGCTAACCACTCAGACGAAATTCCAACCGCCCAGTCTCGCGGCGATCACGCGAAGAGGGTAGCGGCTTAACGTGAACTTCCAAACGCTACTCATCACCAGCGGCTTGAAACTTGTTTCAGGCTGTTGTCATGTCTGCTTAGGACAACTTTTTCGGCGGCTCCCTCACCGGCCGCAATTGGCCGGTCGCGCACAGTATGCATCCCAAGACTTCGGACATTCCAATTGCCGGTTTCGAAGTATGGCAGGCTCGCCACAGCCGACGCCGGTCGATGGGTCGACGTGCAGCTGCGCCCACCATCCGCTGCGACGGGCGGCGTTCATGCGCCGGGGAATCTTTTCCGGCAGTAGCTAGTCCGAATGGGGATTTGCCCTCGACGGCAGTCTCACCCTGCGACCATCTGCAGCAGGTCCTTCATGATCAGCAGCAGGTGGTATGGGTCGCTTGGACTCGGCTCAAACGTGAAATGCTGATAAAAGGCCTTCGCCTCATCGTCCTTGGCATGAACGAGTAGTGCCCGAGCACCGATCGCGTCGGCGGCTTGCGCCGTTCGTATCAGTTCATCCTTCAGCAGCGCCGAACCGACGCCTTTGCCTTGGATCGACACGTCCACCGCCAGCCGGGCGAGCAGGATCACCGGGATCGGGTGCCTGGCCAGCCCTTTCTTGACGCGCTCGGTCGCCTCGTCGTGAGCCACCGACCCGGCTGCCAGGCTGTAGTAGCCGAGGACGCGCAGGTCCTTCGCAAGCACGTAGGTCTGGGCACCGTGTGCTTGCTGGGTAACCCACGCATGGCGTCTCAGGAAGCGATTCAGGTTTTCCTTGCCGCAATCGAAGCCGTCGAGTTGGTGCTCGCGCCGCAGCTTCTCGATCGAGCCGTAGTCGCTCACTCTAGGACGCTTGGCGTCTTGAGCAGCGTTTGCAGGCGCGGGCGGGGCTTCGGTGGCGCATCCAGCGCCGCGACAAAAGCGTCGTACTGTTTGGCGCTCAGGCGGAATTCAGTGCGTTCCGCCAGCGTTTCGGCGGCCGCCGCCAAGCCCTTGTCAACGATGAAGGCGCTGACGGTCTTGCGCTCGACGGACGCGGCGCGCTTTAGCATGGACTTCGCCTTCGGCGTCAGACGGACCTCTAGCCTGTCCTCCAGGCGTTTCGTGGAGCTACGCATCGTGATGTTCCTCTGCTCGCGGCAGACGTCAGTATTTCGTCCGCGTCCCAGAGCTGCTTTATGCCGTTCCCCGATCATCGGGCAGGAGAGCGGGGCTCGCGCTATACGTGCTTCGCTAAGAGTTCGAAATTCTTGCGTAGGTAGTGAGCCAACGGGTATTTTGCGTTCTCCTCCCGCCATTTCTCCGAAGCAACGCGTAGAACGCCTATTGCCGCCGTGGCAACCAGACGAAGCGCGTCGCGCTGACTTGCCGAGGGCCAGCGCTCGCACAAGGCCGCGAAGAGCGCGCCTTCCATCTCTACGTAAATCGCTTGCTTGCGGGCACGAAGTGCTTCCGTGGACCTGAGCAAGCGATCGTCGATGATCGATTCTTTGGTTTCAAAGCGCGAAACGAACCGAAGCAAGCAAGCTCGCGCCGCTTCCATGGGAACGGTT
>Ga0307475_10001006_pt1 | contig 16871 bp, 13 predicted proteins | sample atmos_gasesECM1C_FD_203317 | JGI IMG/M metagenome (GOLD analysis project Ga0307475, IMG submission 203317) | Hardwood forest soil microbial communities from Morgan-Monroe State Forest, Indiana, United States - atmos_gasesECM1C_515 | ecosystem: Environmental > Terrestrial > Soil > Temperate... | reverse complement strand
TGCGGTCCCGCCGACCGGACAGCGCATGCGTTTTTACGCGGAAGCCGATAAGCCTTTGAACCAGAAGACTGCGCCCTTCGTGCCGTGCGGGTGGGGCAGTTCGATTTTTGCCGCGCTGGGCGACTGCGTCCGGCTGATCCGCCAGTTTCCTTTTGAAGGAGAAGATGGAGCTTCATCATGATCCTGCAATTCACAAAACAGCAGATCGCACCCGGCGTGACTGCGCTGATCATCAAAGGCAGCATTCATTGCGGCCCGGAATGCGCGCGGCTGGAGAAGCAAGTTGATGAATTAATCGGCACCAGCGAGTATCACGTTATTTTCGACATGGCGGGAGTCACGCACATGGACAGCGCGGCAATCGGCGCTCTGGTTCGTTGCTTGACCAAGCTGAAGAAGGCTGGCGGCGGACTGCGCATGGCGTGCGCGCAACCTATGGTGGATTACAGCCTGAAACTTACCAAGCTGGATAGACTCATTCCCAATTTCAAAAGTGTCGGTGAGGCGGCGACAGGATTTTCCGCGAGGGCGCAAGCCTAGTATTCGTTTTGCGACTCGACTTCGCCTGTCACGTTCGCGTGCGGCGCGACCGGCGGAGCTATTTCGTTTGAAGCGCGGCGATAGTAAACTACTGCGAGACCATGCAAATTACCAGAAAAGAAATCGGTGACGGCATGACCGCAATCGCGATTGCGGGAAGCGTGCATTGCGGCGCGGAGTGCACCATGCTGGAAAGCGAAGTGAATGCACTGGTGGATGAGAAGCAAACGCGGCTGATCCTGGATTTGTCCGACGTTTCCACCATGGACAGTGCGGCGATTGGCGCAGTAGTGCGCTGCTTCAGAAAAGTGAAGAGTGTTGGCGGAGATTTGCGATTGGCTTGCGCTCCTGCGGTAATCGCGCGCATTCTGGACCAGACCAAAGTAAATAAAATTGTCCCCACGTTTGCAACCGTGGCGGACGCAGCCGCGAGTTTCGCTCCTTCGGCGTAGCAGCGATTTCCTAATACTCACAAGACTCTTGTCATCGTCCCAACTCTCGCAAATCGGTCGTCATCCTGAGCGGCGCGTATTTTCGCGCCCGAGGATCTCAACGGATACAATCTGCACGATTTCAAAGTCGAGATCCTCCACCGATCTCCATCGGATCGGCTCAAGACGGCGATCATCATGAAAAACAAACGCTAATGCGGAGGGAGCGGGAAGAGCAGCAGGTTACGCTTGCCGGGGGGAACTACCGCGAGCATGCCGCCATTGGGTGAGATGGCGAAATCGCGGAACGTCAGGCCGTGCAGAATCGCAATGGGGTCCGGCTGGACGACGGGTATCTGGTCGGAGTGCATGCCCGCTACGTTTGTCAACGGCGGCAAGGAAATCCACACCAGGTCGCCGGATTTGCGCTCCGGCGACCGCTTCACGAGCAAATAGGATTCGTCGGCGGACCACTGCACTGCGCCCAGTCCAATGCGCACGCGCGACAGGCGATTTGGCCTTTCCAAGTCGCGAACTTCCAGAACTTCCTTGTCAATGAAGTAGGCCACGCGTTTCCCTGAAGGCGAAACGGACAGACCGGTTTCGTAGCCGTCGAGCGTGGCGAGTTCTTTGTCATCTTGCGCCAGAAGTTCCAAGCGCTGCAGGCGTGGCGGACCGGAAAGATTTTTGTCGCGTTCGATGGCAATAGCGGAATTCGTGTGCGGGATGGGCACGGAAGCAATGAACGTGCGCCCTTCAAATGCCGGGCCGGCGGGACCGGTTCTTACGTTGGCGTATTTGTAGGAAAAGAGCACGTTGGGTTTAAGGATTTCGGTGAGATACACGATGGTGGCGTTGTCGTTCAGCCACATGGGATCGGCGGCGTCGTGAATCACGGCATTGTCACCGCTGAGTTTGATCTCGCGGCCGGATTCGTCCAGCACCAGGGTCATACGTTCGTCCTGCTGATGGTCTGATTCTGTCAAGATGGTGCTGGTGAGCAGTTGCACCAAAACCATGCGGCCATTGGGCGAAAAATTAAATCCGGCGACGATATAGGTAAATGGCGGAGTGAGAGGCCGGTCTTTGTCGCTTTTGTCTTTCTTGTGCTTTTTGCCTTTTTCATCACGGTCGTCGGACGAGTCGTCGTGCTCGACAGGAGTAATGGGTCCTGCGACGGTAAAGTGTTCGCCCTGGAAGATACGTTTGCGATGGCCGCCGGTGTCCTGAATCCAGATGTCATCGCGCTGCATGTCGTATTTTTTATTTCTGAACATGCGGCGGACGGAATAAACGATGCGTCCGTCGGGAGCGAAGGCGAAGGCGGTAATGTCTTCGTCGATGGTTGTGGTGGGTTTGTCGAGCGATTGCGCGATCGTTGCCGGCGGAAATGCGAAGAAAAATATGCCACAGAGCCACAGAGAAAAGCGAAGGGAAGAAGGAAAAATACCGTGCAGGCGCTCGGTATGACTCGGGACAGGGGGCGGGGCAATCGCCATACGGGTCGCGACAGTCGTCGTACGCCGAAACGCTCTCTTAATTGTCATTCCGAGCGAAGCGAGGAACCTGCTGTTGCTGGAAATCCGCGGAAAAAGCAGATTCCTCGGGCGAAAACCGCCCTCGGAATGACAGGCTGGCGGGTTGGCTCTTGGACGACAAGTTGGCGGATTGGCCGCTGACCGACAGTGTGGCGAATTGGCCAACTCCACATTATCTTTGGCCAGCGCCCAATTCCCATGTTTAAGATTCAATTGCCCGAACGTGGTCATGGCTTGGGGTGCGGACCAGTGTACTCGGAGCAGCAGGGTTTTTGGCTCGGAGTGAACTCCATCAGCTCGACGCGGGTATCATCCGGATCATAAAGATTGAGCTGCCATTTGCCGTCGCGGCCAATTTTCGGTTCTTCGGTGAGCTTCATTCCGTTGCTTAGAAGCTGTTTGGCGGCTGCATGGATGTCTGGAACACCCAGAGCAATGTGCTTCATCACGCCGAGAGTGTGCTTGTCGGCGTTGACGGGCACGTTGAGCATATACTCGATCCACTCGCTGCCGTCTGGAACTTGCATGTCCACCCAGTCATCAACGCCGTCCTTCATCCCGCCGTGCCAATAAACGTGGAATCCCAAAATATCTTTATAGAAGCGATCTTCAGCGGCCCGGTCGTGGACAACGAAGCCAGCGTGAATTAAGCGGCTGCTTACCTGCTTGTCGGTCGTGCCGTAAGCGTCCCGGCCGCTCGTGTGTTGAACAAATCCAATCTGATGTCCTTCCGGATCTTGCGCGCTGAAGTAAAGATTGTTGCGCGGCTCCTCAACAATATCCCCGACCTGTACAGCGTGAGCCATTAGATAAGCGTGCATCTCTTTCACGTCGGAAGCGCCAAACGTAATCTCAGCTAGTTCACCCTTCGTTCCCGTTTCTGTCGGCACCCGTAGGTCAATCCGCTGACGCCCGTTCACCTGCATGCACGTTCTGGAGACAGCTTCGCAAACCGGTTGTCCCGTGCTGAATCCCAGGTCCTTGGCGTAGAAATCGAGCGCACCGGCACCAACAGCAGACGAAGTTATACGAACGCTATCGATGCCAATGATTTTCGGTCGGGCTTGTTGAGCCGTCAGCGGAGAAAACACGGACATCAAAGAAACCGCAAGAACTTGGAGAATCGCGGCTCTCCGGGAGAAAAAGCAGATCCCTCGCCTGGCTAGGGATGACAACAGGGTGGATTTCGCTGGCGACGACGCAGTGCGTTTTGCGGACGATGGCCTACTGCGTTCTGGGGTGGGGCTGTCAGGCATTGGAGGCTCCGCGGGATTTGATTTTGCGAATTTCGTCCAGGCGCGCGCGGAGGCGTTGCTCGAAGCCCTGGTCGGTCGGTTTGTACCAGGTGCGGCCGGCTAGGTTGTCCGGCAGGCATTGCATGTCCGTGACTTTTTCTTCGTAGTTGTGGGCGTATCGGTAGTCTTTGCCGTAGCCGAGATTTTTCATTAGGCCGGTGGGAGCGTTGCGCAAGTGGAGAGGAACGGGATCGGCTTCGGTTTTCTGGACGTCTTCCTGGACATCGCCGTAGGCGGTGTAAAGCGCGTTGGATTTTGGCGCTAGCGACAAATAGACGGCGGCTTGCGCCAACGCGAGATGGCCTTCAGGAGCGCCGAGAAAGTCGAAGGCTTCTTTTGCTGCTAGTGTGATTGCCAGCGCGCTGGGTTCGGCCAGGCCGATATCTTCGCTGGCCATACGCACCATGCGGCGCGCGAGGTAGAGCGGGTCTTCACCGGATTCGAGCATCCGCGCGAGCCAGTAGAGTGCGGCGTCGGGATCGGAATTGCGCACGGATTTGTGCAGCGCGGAAATTAAGTTGTAGTGCTCGTCGCCGGATTTGTCGTAACGGAGCAGTTTGCGCTGCAGAACGTCTTCGAGCAATTCCGAAGTGATTTGCAGCGTACCGTCGGATGATGGCTTCGCGCTGCGGGCGCACAGCTCCAACGCATTGTAGGCAGCTCGCGCATCACCATTTGCGAATGACGCGATGCGGACGAGGACTTGTTCCGAGGCTGCGACATTTTGCTGGCCAAGTCCATGTTCTTTGTCGGTAAGAGCGCGATGCAGGAGTTCGGCGATTTGCGGCGTGGTGAGCGCTTCGAGGACGTAGACCTTGATGCGCGAGAGCAGCGGTGAGATAACCTCGAATGAAGGATTTTCCGTGGTCGCGCCGATGAAAATAATGTAGCCGGCTTCCACGTAAGGAAGAAAAGCGTCCTGCTGGGCTTTGTTGAAGCGGTGTACTTCGTCCACGAAGACGATAGTACGGTTGCCGGATTTGGATTTGAGTTCAGAAGCGGCCATGACTTCCTTGATTTCTTTTATGCCGGAGAGCACTGCGCTGAACGAAATGAAGTCGGATTTGGTGAGCCGCGCGATGAGCCGAGCAAGAGTAGTCTTGCCGCAGCCAGGCGGTCCCCAAAAGAGCATGGAGCCGATGTTGTCGGACTCGATCTGCATGCGCAGCGGTTTGCCGGGGCCGAGAAGTTTTTGCTGGCCGATGAATTCGTCCAGGGTGCGCGGGCGCATGCGCTCGGCAAGCGGTTGAAGAGCGGAAGGAGTTTCCGGCTCGACCGGCGAGGGAAGTGGAGGGAAGAGGCTCATGGTCAAGAATAAGTGTAGAGCGTGAGGCGGTCGAAAGTCGAAAGTTAGTAGTAAGAAGCGAGCAGCGATCTGCGATCAAAAGAGGCGGACAAAGAACCAAATGTTCCACCGACGTGTGGGGGCACTCGGCGGGCGATTTATAGGGCATAGGTATATGGTTAGCATGTGAGGCCCGCGCTGGTAGGAGGCCGTGATGAAAAACAGAGGACTTACGAGGATGGCTGCTGGAATGTCGAGCTTGGCGCTGGCAGGACTGCTGGCTGGTTTTGCGGTTTCGCCAGCTTCGAGCGCCATTAGTACGAGTGACACGAAGGCCAAGACTCAGGAGCTCAAGGTCACCATCAAGGAGTGGCCGGTGCCGACCAAGGGCGGGCATCCACATGATCCGGCGGTTGGGGCGGATGGCGCATTGTGGTTTACCGAGCAGATGGCCAACAAGATGGGGCGGCTCGATCCCAAAACGGGAGACATTAAGGAGTATCCGCTGAAGGTTACGAACTCCGGTCCGCATGGACTGGTTTCCGATCGCGAAGGCAACATCTGGTTCACCGCAAACTTTGCTGGGTATATCGGCAAGCTCGATCCGAAAACTGGCGAAGTGACAGAGTACAAAATGCCGGTGGAGAAGGCGGATGATCCGCACAGCCTGATTTTCGATGGGAATGGAACGCTGTGGTTTACGCTGCAGGGCGCGAACAGGGTGGGGCGTCTCGATCCCACGACCGGGAAGGTCGAGTTAAAGGATGTTCCGACTGAAAATGCCTTGCCTTATGGCATCCAAATGAGTAGCAAAGGCGTGCCGTTCTTCTGTGAACTGGGCACGCACAAGATAGGCCGCATCGATGCAAAGACGATGGCGATCCACGATTATGATTTGCCGGACGAGGTGCGGCCGCGCCATCTGGCGATTGACGCACGGGACCGGGTTTATTTTTCCGATTTCAAGAGCGGACACCTGAGGCGGCTGGACCCGAAATCAGGCGAAGTGAAACTGTGGGATTCGCCGGGCGGAGCGGAGTCGAATCCGTACGGCATCACGATCACCCCTGATGGAATGGTGTGGTACAGCGAATCGGGCGTGAAGCCCAACACGGTCGTTCGTTTCGATCCAAAGTCGGAAACATTTGCCAAGGCGGACATTCCGTCGGGAGGCGGCGTCGTGCGCAACATGGCCGCGACGAAAGATGGGCGGGTGTACATTGCCTGCAGCGGGGCGGATAAAGTAGGCGTGGTGCAGCCGTGAATCATCTACGTGTCGCCGATCATGGACGCTAAGGGCGAATCAAGCGATTAGATGAAGAGGGCACGATGTATCGTGCCCCTGGAAAAGACACTACTTGCCGCGGAAGAGGAAGAAGAATTCGATGATGAGGATGATGACTACGGCGAGTTCGAGGACGAAACTGCGGGTTTGGTTAAACTGGTCGACCATAAAGCGATAGAGTTCGCCGGCGGTGCGGAGTTTTTGGTCGACGAGCGCGCGGTAGTCCGGAACCCCGACTTTCACGGCCACCAGGTTATAGAGTCGCGCGTAGAACATGTCGCTTAAGAACTTGATGGCGTTATCTACTTTTTCGGTTAGTTCCATCACGTCCAGGCGAATGGTGTTCAGTCGCGCCGCCTCGCGGGATTGCCGCCAGGCATCGATGATCCCGCCCTTGCGCTCCAACGAACGGTAGACGCCGTCGAGCAACTGAGTAAGCAAACCGTCGTAGTGGCGGAACTCCAGCAACTGCGTGTTGGCGTATTCGAGCATCTGAATGGTCATCTCCGCGACTTCCGTGTTGCCGTAGACGAGAGCGCCAGTCCAGCCGACGACGAGCAGGTCGGTACGGGAATAGGAAATGCTCGATTGCAGAACTTCCTGGCGTTCGGCGTCGGAGAGGGGAACGGAATCGCCGCGAACGAGTTGAGCAATTTCGCGGGCGCGGGATGCCTGCAGATCGGCGGCCGTGAGAGTAGTGCCATCCTGGGCGGCGATTTCCGGCAGATGCACGATGAAGTAGTCCTCGCGCAGCCAGGTTTGGTAAGGGCGAATGAGCGCGCGGCTGACGCGCTTTAGAGCGATGGCAAGCATGTCATTGGCACGATTTTCAAGTACTGAGGCATTGATCCAGTCGCTGGATTGCGCGATAAGAGTGTCCCAGTCGCTTTCGAAGGGCAGCTCCATTTCGATGCTGACGACTCCGTAGTCGTAGTATTTGGTGGTGACTTCGACGCTTTCTCCCGTGTCGAGAGCCATGAGGCCGGCGGGTTCGATGGAGGGCGGGCGTTCGAAACGGAGATGATGGGGAACCGGGTGCGCACGACTGGAGCGAAGCTCGACGCCTTTGGTTTCAGCCATGGAACGTAGGACGTCGAGGCTGATGGCTTCAGCTACGTCGTAGAGGAAGAGAACCCGGACATGTCCATGTAGAGGGATAGCGGTCACCAGAGATTTATTCTAACGCAGGCGCAAGAGGGAGATATTCCTCGCTTCGCTGGAATGGCGCCACCTGGCTTGTTTTGCGCGTTTTGCAAGGCGCCTATTTCAACAGGCCTTTGATGCGGTCGCCCATTACCGCGCGGGCCGTTTTTTCGGAAACGAAACGATTGAATAGGCCCAAGTCGGCGTCTACGGTGATGTCGTGGTCAGTTACTTCGACGGTTCCTTTGATGGGCGTGCTGAGTAAGCCCCACTTGGCGGTGAGCGCGAAGATCAGTGTGGACCCTTGCCAGGTGCGCTGTTGAATCGTCACTTTTACCGGCAGTTCCGCGACGCCTTTGAACAAATCGTCGAAGGAGCGATCAACCGCTTCGACGACTTCGCCTTTCGGTCGATCGTGAGAAATGGTGATTCGCATGGGCCCCCGTCCTGATGGCAGTGAACTGGCGAATATTGCGGGCTGAGGCTTCAGGGCTGGTTCCAACATAGCAGGCCTGGTGGGGTTTAGGAATGCAAGCGACAGCGCCTCACACGGAGACAAAAGCCCGGGCGTTGTATTGGGCGATTAGCGGCGGGAGCTGCGTTGCCGGGCGGCTTCGTAGAAGAGGACGGCGGCTGCCGCAGCGGCATTCAGGGACTCGACCGACGAAGACATCGGGATGCGGATGCAGGCGTCGGCGCTGCGCTCGATTTCATCCGGGAGGCCGGCGCCTTCGTTGCCTATGAGGAGAGCGACGGGTTGGCACCAGTCGACCTGCCACGGAGTGAGCAGGGGCTGGTCATTTTGTGCGGGTTCGGCTTCGCGGGAGCTGGAGGCTAGGGACTGGATGCCCGTGGCGCGCAATTGTGCTAACAGGATTGGCAGCGAGACGCCGGTTAGGAGCGGGAAATGGAGGGCAGCTCCCGCGGAGGCACGAAGCGATTTGGGTGCGAAGGGATTCGCTGTGCCGCTTTGTCCAGAGGGGGAGGCGACGCCTGCTGTGGCGCCGAATGCGGCGGCAGTGCGGATGATCGTGCCCACGTTGCCGGGGTCTTGCACTCCGGCTAGAACGACGATTAGAGGAGCAGCACCGTTGGCGGACGGGCGGGAGATGTCATCGAAAGTGAAAGAGCGCGGCGTCACCAGGGCGGCGACGCCTTGAGGATGTTCGGTGTCGGCGATGCCTGCGAAGAGACGGTCGGTGGTCCGCAGGATCGGGATGGCCACTTCGGGTCGGTCGAGGTAGGGCGCGAGGCGTTCGGCGTGGCGTTCACCGGATTCGCTGAAGAGAACAGCACGGATGGGCGAGGCCGAGCGAAGAGCTTCTTCGACGAGGCGCGGACCTTCCACGCCGACAGCGCCGGATTCAGATGGCAGGCCGCCGCGGAGCGCGATGCGGAATTCCTTGAGCCAGCGATTGTCGCGGCTGGTGATGATAGCTGGCACGGTTAGTGCATCTCGGGACGTGCGCGGCGCACTGGGACGGGGAGACATGGTGAAGAGAGTTTACCGTTCGCCGTTCACAGCGCAAAGTCGGCGGCAGCTGCTAGCGAACAAGTAAAACCGAAATCAACGGCGAGCACCTACGACAGGAATCTGAACGAGCATCGCTACTTCGTTTCGCAACCCGTAAACGGCAAACGACAAACATCCCCCGTGAGTCGGCGAACCATACCATGCCGCCGAAACACGCCGAAACGTGAGTTATTGCATGGTACTTGGGTGTGTGGTAGTTTCGCGCGCAGAAAGGCAGTGAGCGCGGAGCGCTGCGGTGACCGGATCACTCCGCGAGAGGCTCGGAATTGCCGGCGGAAATCCTGCGGATAAGTGCGCAGTCGCCTTCAGCAGACGTGTTGAGATATGCAGCTGAGCGGCTGCTGCACGGGGAAGTGATCGCGATACCGACGGATACGGTGTACGGGTTGGCCGCGGATCCATTCAATTTGTCGGCAGTGGAAGAGATTTATCGGGTGAAGGGGCGGCCGGAAGAGAAGGCGCTGCCGATACTGGTGAATTCGCTGGACCAGGCGATGTTGCTGGCGCGCGAAGTACCCAGAAATTTTCTGCGGTTAGCGGAAGAGTTTTGGCCTGGAGCGCTGACGCTGGTGGTGGATGCGTCGCACCGGTTGCCTCTGAAAGTTACCGCGAATACAGGAAGGATTGCGTTGCGCTGGCCGCGAAGCGAAGTGGTGGCGCGATTGATCGAAGAATTCGACGGGCCGCTGACCGGAACCAGCGCGAATCTTTCTGGATCAGAAGCTTGTTCGGATGCGCATCAGGTATTTGGGCAATTAGGCAGCCGGCTGAACTTGATTCTGGATGCGGGCGAGACCAAAGCAACGGCCGCTTCGACGATTGTGGAATTGCATCACGACAAGTGGAAGATTTTGCGGGTTGGCGTGATTAGCGATAAGGAAATCCAAGACGCGCTGCAGTGAGGAAGGCAAGAAGACAGTGCGCAGTTCACCGAACGCCGGACCTTAGTGCGCGGTCGAAGCGCCGCCATTCTGGGACGGCCGCAGAGTGGTGAGGAAGTCATAGTCGCCAGTGGGGGAAAGTTGCAGGTCGCCTAGTTCGCGGCGGTGGACCGAGACTACATCGGTGAACCACATCGGGATATAGGGCAAATCGTCGGCCAGGATTTTTTGTACTTCGCTGCAGAGTGCTTTGCGTTTGTCGCGGTCCGTTTCCACACGAATCTGATCGGTGAGTGCGTCGATGCGGGGATTGCGGTAGCGTCCGCGATTGGCGCCATCGGGCGGGAAGCGTTTGGAGGAAAACACAAACTCGAAGACATCAGGATCGTTGTTGGCGCCGACCCAACGCAGGAATGTGAGCTGGAAATTTCCGCGGATGGAATCGGATAGGAGAGTGGCGAGTTCGAGAGGACGGAGTTCCAGTTCGATGCCGGCTTTGCGCCATTGTTCTTGCAGCGCGGCGCCGATGAGGCGAGCTTGCTCTTCGGTGGACGTTTTTAGTGTGAGATGAAAACGCATGCCGTTTGCGCCGCGTGGGTAGCCGGCCGCGTCGAGGAGTTTTTCGGCGCGAGGAGTGTCGGCGGGATATTGCGCGACGTTGGGTTCGTAGGCCCAATGATTGGGTGCAAGGATGCCGTCGGCTACACGGGCCTGGCCGTGGAGGAGAAATTTTACCAGTGCTTCGCGATCGGTGGCGAAAGCTAGGGCTTCGCGAACTTCGCGTTTGCATAAAAGAGGATCTTGAAAATTTATTCCGAGATAAGCGAAGTTCGTGCCGGGGCGTTCGGACAGAGCGAGTGACGGTCTGCGGACTAACACCGGAATCAAGTCGGCCGAAAGGGAGCTCATTTCGAGGTCGGCGGAACCTTTGCGGAGTTCGAGCGCGCGTACAACAGCGTCGGGAACGATGCGGAAGCGGATCGTTTTCACGTCCGGGTTTGTAAGCGCAAACCCTGGAACCCGGGTGATTTCGGGGGCGGCGGCGAAATAGCTGGGATTACGGGCCAGGACGACTTCGTCGTCCTGGGATTGGCTGACGAAACGGAACGGGCCTGTGCCGATGGGATGGCGCGAAAAATCTGGCGCAGCGTTTGCGGGGACAATGCCTGCTGCGGACGGGATTAGATTCCAGAGGAAGGAGGCGTAGGGTTCTTTGAGATGAAAGACGACCGTGAGTGAATCAGGCGTTTCGATTTTTTCGATCATCCGGAAGCCGCCGCGTTTTGGGGATTTGTTGGCGGGACTGAGGATGAAGTCGAAAGTGGATTTGACATCCGCGGAGGTGAGCGGGTGGCCGTCGTGGAAGTGGATATTTGGTTTGAGATGGAAGACGTAGCTGAGCGGATCGGGAGTTTGCCATGATTCGGCGAGGTCGCCGTGGAGATTCATTTGGGCGTCGCGGGCGAGAAGGCCGCTGAAGATCAGGCCGTCGAGGCGTTGTGATTGGCCGTCGGTGGCGAAGCGCGGGTCGAGGTTGACGGGGTTGGCTTCTATGAGGAAGGTGAGTGAGGAGGGATCGAATTTGGCGGGGTGCGAGCAGGAAATAAGGACGCACGGAAGTAGCCAGGTAACGAGCAGGAAAAAAGAGGCGAGTCCTGAGTGGCGAGTGGCGGGAACAAGCAGATTCCTCACTTCGCTCCGAATGACGGCCATTCGGGCTTGTTTCAGCCTATCGGGGCGGGGCATAGCAGATTTTTCCTAGGATGGCTGGGCCGTGCGCGCCTGTGGCGGATGGGAGATTCGATGGCCGGTGGTGAAAGGTTTCGTAGGCGAGTATGGCGAAGGCCAGGGCTTCCTTGGCGTCGGTGGGAACGCCGAGCTGGTCGGAGGGGAGAACCTTGATCCGGGGAGAGTGCAATGGCCTTGACTCCTTGCCGAGATGGGGCGCAGCATTTTGCGCCCGTACGGGAGAATTCAAGAGCGCTGTGAGTTGCGCCATCAGAAGAGGATTTTTTGCTCCGCCGCCGGATACGATTAGTTGATGCATGTTTGTTTTTGGCAGGACGAAACGGTGCAATGCGTCGACAACTGAGAGCGCTGTGGAAATTGTGGCGGTGCGGATTAGGTCGTTTGGTTTTGCGTGATGCCGGCGTCCTAGCGCGAGGATTTTTTTTGTGTAGTTGCCGCCGAAATATTCACGGCCGGTGCTTTTCGGCGGTTTTTGGCGGAGATAAGGATCGTTCAGGAACGTTTGGAGTAGCTGCGGGATAAGCCTTCCTTGCGTCGCGAGTTGGGCGTTTTGATCGTAGCTCCGGCGGCCGCAGGTGAAGTGCTGGACCAGAGCGTCGATGAGCATGTTGCCTGGGCCAGTGTCAAACGCGAAGACGTCGGATGGTTTGGCGTTGGCGGGGATCACCGTGAGGTTGGCGATTCCGCCGATGTTTAGGGCTACGCGGCCAAGTTTTTTGTGGCGCCAGAGAACGTAATCGACGTAGGGGACTAACGGAGCGCCTTGCCCACCCAGTGCGACGTCGGCTGGCCGGAAGTCACTCACCGTCGTGATACCGGTTAGTGCCGCGATTACCGAGCCGTCGCCGATTTGCAGTGTGGAGGCGGTTTTTGCTCCTAGGAAGTTTACTGGCTGGCCTTGATGGAAAATGGTTTGGCCGTGGTTGCCGATTAGTTCGACTTTGCGACGCGAGATTTTCAGTTTTTTGCAGGCGTTGAGCACAGCTTTGGCGTAGAGATGGCCGAGGCAGGCGTGGAGTTGGCTGAATTCGCCAGGGGTGAGGGGATTCTGTTCGGCTACACGCAGGATTTCTTTGCGGATGGAAGGTGGGAAATTTTGTTTTATGTGGCCCAGGAGATTGATTTTTAGATTTGGTGGGGCGCCGGAGATTTTTACTAGTGCGGAGTCGATGCCGTCGGCGGAGGTGCCGGACATCATGCCTAGGACGAGCATGGGTTTTGTGGGCATGAATGGTTGAGAGTGTTTTTTAACACAGAGGGCGGAGAGAACACAGAGGAGAGGAGGAGCAGACACGCTTAGAGGTAACGCCTGCTGTGCGGATGTCTCTGCACCGCGAACCGCAACCGCCGTTCTCGCACACGTCCTGTTCCTCGTCGTTCCGAGCCTGCCTGCGGCAGGCACGGCGAGGAATCTCTCTTCGAGTGTGGCGCGCCTATCGTCGATGAGCCCTCGACAGGACCTGTGCGAGACGGCGGTTGGGTCCGCCATGAGACGAAAACGGCCGCCTCCCCGCTAAACGCGGGGCAAGCAGAAGGCGGCCCGCTACAGGGGACTAGGAGATTTGCTTTTTTAGCGCGGCTAGGAGGGTTAGGGCGTCGATGGGCGTGAGTTGGTCCAGGTCAGTGGCGCGGAGGCGATCGAGAACTTCGCGGTCGATGGGCGTGAAGAGGATTTCTTGGGCGGTGACCGGAGGTGTGCCATTGGAGGCACCGGGCGTCAGGCGTTCGCTTAGTTCGTGTTCGCTTTGCTCGTGTTTTTTCAGCACTTCGCGAGCGCGTTCGATGACGCTGCGGGGAAGGCCGGCCAGGCGGGCTACTTCTATGCCGTAGCTTTTGCTGGCGCTGCCGGGTTCCACGTGGCGCAGAAAAATAATTTCGTTGGGCGTTTCTTTTACGGAGACGTGGACGTTCTTTACTGCTGGGAGAAGATCGGCCAGTTCGGTTAGCTCGTGATAGTGCGTGGCGAAGAGCGTGCGTGCGCGGGTGTGCTTTTGCAGATGTTCAACTACGGCCCATGCGATGGACAGACCGTCGAAGGTGGCGGTGCCGCGGCCTACCTCATCGAGAAGAACCAGACTCGCGGGCGTTGCATGAGTGAGGATGCTGGCAACTTCGCTCATTTCGACCAGGAAAGTGGAGCGGCCACGGGCGAGGTTGTCGCTGGCGCCGATGCGCGTGAAGATGCGGTCGGTGAGCGGAAGTTTGGCCTGGCGCGCGGGAACAAAGGAACCCATTTGCGCCATAAGAATGATTAGCGCGGTTTGCCGGAGATAAGTGGACTTGCCGCCCATGTTAGGCCCAGTGATGAGAAGAAGTTGCTGGCGGCGCGGTTCGAAATACAAATCATTGGGGACGAAGCGCTCGCCTTTTTGGCGCAAAAGTTCCTCGATCACCGGGTGGCGGCCGGCGACGATCAGAACTTCGCCGGCGTCGTTGAACTCTGGACGAATGTACCCACGATCCGCTGCGAGTTTCGCCAGGCTGGAGAGGACATCGAGCTGCGCGACGGCTGCAGCAGTACGGCGCAGACGCAGGGCTTTTGCGGCGATTCTGGAACGAATGTCTACGAAAAGCTGGCGCTCGATTTCGAGGATGCGTTCGTCGGCGGCAAGAACCTTTCGTTCGTACTCTTTCAGTTCTGGCGAAGTGAAGCGTTCCGCGTTTACGAGTGTTTGTTTGCGTTCGTAATCCGGGGGCGCAAGATGAAAATTGGCGCGGGAAATTTCGATGTAGTAGCCAAAGATCTGATTGAAGCGGATTTTCAGCGAGTTGATGCCGGTGCGTTTACGTTCCCGCTCCTCCATCGATGCGATGATTTGTTTGCTGTGCTGGCTGAGATTGCGGAGTTCGTCGAGTTCAGCGTGGAAGCCGGGACGAATCATGCCGGGATCGGTCGCGAGAGCTGGCGGCTCGTCGGCGATGCCGCGGTCAAGCGTTTCACGAACGTCGGCGAGTTCGTCAATTTCCTCGTGCAGACGCCGGAGCAGAACGCTGCCACCGGCCGGAGCTGGCGTGACGAAATTTCGCAGCAGGGGAAGCTGCGCCAGCGATTTGCGAAGGGCAACCAGTTCGCGCGGGCCGGCCTGGCCGAGACTGATGCGGCTGGTGAGGCGCTCGAGATCCTGAATGCCGCGCAGCTCTTTGCGGATTTCGCCGCGCACCACAGTTTGTTGAACAAAATGTGCGACGGCGTCAAAGCGTTCTTCGATGGCGTTGCGGTCAATCAGGGGACGAAGAATCCAAGAGCGCAAAAGCCGCGCGCCCATTCCGGTCACGGTGACGTCGAGTGCTGCGACGAGCGTGATTGGTGCGTTTTTGCCGGAGTCGTCGGAAGAAATTGGTGCGAGGAGTTCGAGATTGCGCACAGAAACAGGATCGAGCACCAGCGCATCGTGTTGTTCGTAGAAGCGAACACGGTCCAGGTGGCGCAAGGCTTCAAGAGTTGGCGGACCACTGGCGCTAGCAGCGCCGGAGGACTCAGTGCCTTTCGCAGCGTTTTCGCGCAAGTAGTGAACGATCGCGCCGGAGGCCGCCAGTGCGTGTGCATGGCCGTCTAACCCAAAGCCAGTCAATTCCGCAACGCCGAATTGTTCTTTGAGGATGCGTTGCGCATAGTCGTGCTGGAAAGCCCACTCATCGATGCGGCTTTCGACTCCACCGGTTCCGTCGAGCAAGGAAGTTTTGGCGGTTTCGAAAAGCTGCGCAGGGCGAGGCAGGACCGTTTCGCGGGGGTGCAAGAGTTGCAACTCGTCGCGGAGCGCATGCTCGGAAAGCGGACCGGAGAATTCCGTGCATTGGAATTCGCCGGTGGAGAGATCGACGAATGCGAGGCCGATGGTGCTCGCGGCGACGTCTTGAAAAACGGAGGCGAGGAAATTGTTTTCTTTGGCGTCGAGGACGGCGACGTCGGTGGCTGTGCCGGGCGTGATCACGCGAACGACTTCGCGGCGAACCAATTTTTTGCCGGGGCCGGGAAGCTCCATCTGATCGCAAATGGCGACTTTGAAACCGGAGCGAATCAGGCGCGCGATGTAGCCGTCGGCGGAGTGATAGGGCACGCCACACATAGGGATGGGTTGGCCCTTTTCGCGATTGCGCGAGGTGAGAGTGATTTGCAGTTCGCGCGAAGCCAGGATGGCGTCTTCGTAGAAGAGTTCGTAGAAATCGCCGAGACGGAAAAGCAATAAGGCGTGCGGGTAGCGCGATTTTATTGACTGGTACTGCTGCATCAGAGGTGTGGTTGGGTCGGACATAGAAATTAATCAGTAGTTGTCAGTACAACCTCGCTCGACAGACTCTTTGCAGACGAATCAGTTGAGATCCTCGGACATCCTTATCGGATGTCCTCAGGATGACAGGTGGTTTACGCGAGCGATTTTTTGCCAACGCCATGAGGCGTCGGCGCAGAGCTGGACGCACCCACAGACTTGATGAGCGAATCATGAATGGATTCCGATTTGTTGCAGCAGGAAGGCGTAGTCCAGCGCGATTTCGCGGAGATAATCGTAACGACCGGAAGCGCCGCCATGTCCGGCTGCCATATTGATTTTGAAAAGCAGCGGATTCGAATCGGTTTTCAGCCGGCGTAGTTTGGCCACGTACTTTGCTGGTTCCCAGTACATCACCTGGCTGTCATTCAAGCCGGTCTTGACGAGCATGGCTGGATATGCTTTGGGCTGCAAATTTGTGTAAGGGCAATAGCTCTTTATGTAGAAGTAGTCTTCAGGGATTTGCGGATTGCCCCATTCTTCGTATTCGCCAACGGTGAGCGGTAGGGAAGCGTCGAGCATTGTATTGAGGACGTCAACGAACGGGACGTGGCTGATGAGCGCGTGAAAGAGATCGGGACGGAGGCTGGAGACCGCGCCCATCAACAATCCGCCGGCGCTGCCGCCCTCGATGATGAGCTTCTTGCTGCTGGTGCAATGCAAAGCGATTAAGTGTTCGGCGGAAGCGATGAAATCGGCGAAAGTGTTCTTCTTTTTGTGCATGCGGCCGGCGTCATGCCAGGGCTTGCCGAGTTCGCCGCCGCCACGAATATGAGCGATCGCGTAAATCACGCCGCGATCGAGCAGGCTTAAACGATTCGAACTGAAGCTGACCGGCACTGAGATGCCGTAGCTTCCGTAGCCGTAGAGGAGTAGAGGAGCGCTGCCGTCGCGTGGCGTCTCTTTTCGATAAACGATCGAG
>Ga0307475_10001005_pt1 | contig 16878 bp, 10 predicted proteins | sample atmos_gasesECM1C_FD_203317 | JGI IMG/M metagenome (GOLD analysis project Ga0307475, IMG submission 203317) | Hardwood forest soil microbial communities from Morgan-Monroe State Forest, Indiana, United States - atmos_gasesECM1C_515 | ecosystem: Environmental > Terrestrial > Soil > Temperate... | reverse complement strand
GCGTGGACAGAATCATGGCGGCGTTTGCTTTTCGCCAGGTCTTGAGCGCCTCCACAACGTATCTCTGAATGCTCGGATTCTTCAGGAAGACCCAGGCCTCGTCGATGAAGAAAGCCTTGAACGTCGCGCTGATCTGGCGGTTGGCGATGATCGCGTTGGCGCGATGCAGGATGTAGAAAAGCAGCGGTTCGAGAAGCTCGGGATACTGGCGCAAGCGCTCGAAGTCGAAGCACTGGAATCTTGAAAACGAAATCGTGTCTTCCGAGTTGTCGAACACGAAGCCGAACTGGCCTCCTTCGATCCACTTCGCGAGCCGGTCCGACAGGCCATGAGGGAGGGTATTGGCGAGCACTCCCAGAGTTCGGAGCGCCGGATCAACGGAGTAAAGGTTTTCGATCTGCTGGTAGAGGTCGCGCTCCTCAGAAGGATTCAGTTCGGGCGGGGCTTGGCCTTGCAGCAGAACCTTTAGGAAAAGGGCCAAGAAATCGAGGTTTTGCTTTGTGGGCGGTAGCGAGAAGGGATTGATTTTGAAGTCCGGCGAATGGATTCCAACCTTTATATAACTCCCGCCAAACAGTTTGGTCAGACTCTCGAAGCTTCCACCCAGATCGAAGATAAACGTCCAGGGATCGTACTTCTGGAGGTTGGTGACGAGAAAATTCAGGAGAAACGATTTCCCGGCGCCCGTGCGGCCGAGAACCATGGTGTGCGCGACGTCGCGGTGATGGAGGTTCAAAAAGTAAGGCGTGTGGTGGTTCGTTTCCAGGACCGCGAGATACTCCTTCTCGAGATGGCCGTTTTGCGGCTCGCCGCAGTCGAGGGTAAAGAGAAAGGAATAGTCCGCGTAGTTCGAGTTCAGGAGATAGAGGGAGCGGAGATTCCAGGCGTAATTGCCGGGAATGGTCGCAAGAAATGCGTTCAGAAGGTTGTATTTCTCTTCATAGAGCTGCGCGTCGTGGACGCTAAAGACCTTGTAGAACTCCGCCGACGCGCGGTCCACTTTCCCGAGTTCGAGATCGTAAATGACGACGCTAAGGGAAAACTGGCCAAAGTAATTCCCTTTTAACTCGATCTCCTTGATGCTCTCTCCGAGCTCGCGGACCCGGGACTCTTTCGAGTCGTCCCATAGAACATCTTGCGCCGGCTGATCGTTCAGGTTCACCTGGCCCAGGAAAGATCGCTTGGTGTTGTGAAAATGCCTGCGCTTGGCCTGAATGATTCGCCTGGCTCTGCCCGAATCTTCCCTCTTCCATTCCGTTACCACGTGGTAGTTGGCCTCGACTTCGAGCAGGCGTCGGAAGATGAGCGGAAAGCTCTCGGCGGAGGGTTCCTTGAGCGTCAGAACCTTGACGTAATAATCGTCCACGCGGAGGTGCCCTCGGTGGCATTCCAGATGGGACTCAGAGAGGGAAAAGTCCAAAAACGTGTCGTGAAGGAGTTTTGAAAATGCGATCTTTGCGGGGGCGAAGTTCAGGGTCTGTTTGAGGATGCGGAAGGCTTCTTGCTTGCCGAGCAAGCGGGCCGGCAGAAAATCGCTGACCTGGAGGAGGAAGCTTTCGACCCTTTGCAGGAGGTTCGCCTGCGCCCGGCTGAGTTCGCCCTCGAGGAGCAGGATCTGGTTTCTCGCTGAGAAATGGGCTCTCAATTCCGAAAGCGCTTTGGCAGGCTGCTTCGGAATGGCCACGAGCGTAGCCGCGAGCGTGCGCGTGTAGCGGAAGCCTTCGAAGAGAATGACGTAATAGATCGACAGCGAGAAAAGCGTGTCCGCTTTGCCCGCAAAATACGCGAGGCGATTCTTGATGGCCGTGTCCACAACAGGCTTGCCATAGAGCCGGTACGGGATCGTTTTGTTATTCCGTTTGAAGAGGTACTGATAGATGCGGTAGTTGTCGTCAAACAGCTTGAACGCCGATTCAAGCCGCTTCGTGAGGCTGGCGAGCGTGGTTTGGTCCAGGCATTCGTAATCGACGCCCCGCACTTCCACCACAACGCCGAGGTCTCCCGTCTTGGTGAGGAACATGTGGGAGTCGACGAAGCCGTAGAGGTTCACCTGTTCGTTGAGAGAACCTGTCTCTTCGTAGTTCTTGAAAATCCGTTTCAGCTTAAGCATGGGGGATCCTGCGGACCGCAATCGGGCTGAACTTTGACGGGTCGTATTGGGCGCGCAGCCTGGGCGATGAAAGCAGGAAACGAAGGATCTGCGGGTCTGTTTTGGTGGCCCAGCGCGCGACCGAGTAGAGCAACACAAACATAAGGACCCCTCCCAGCAGACTGCCGAGCAGGTTGAAGGTTCCCGCGCCGACGCACATGGCGAAGAAAAAGAGCTTTCTTTCCGCGCCGAGAATCGTCAGAGGCCTCGAGATCGATCTATAGACTGGATTCACACGCTCGCCGCTTGCCATGCGCCGCTCCCGCGAGAGTATCTAAAACCGCTCCCCACTCACGGAAAGAGCCAGGCGAGGAAGTTGACGGCGGCGATGGCCATGCCGACGCCGAAAAGCACGCCTGCGAGCACTCGCTTAGAGCCGCCTTCTCCGAAGGCGAACGTGAGGCCGGATACCACGATGGCCACCAAGGAAAGGCCGCGGGCGATGGTGCTGGTAAACGCGGCTTGCAGCACGTTAACGGCGTTTTCCCACGGAGAGCTCCCCGACACTTGCGCGAAAGCTGGAGCCGCGAGAACGAGTCCCGTCACGGCGACGACCAGTTTCCTGAATGCTTTCTTAAACCTAAGGACCTTCCACCAATGGTGTCTCATTTTCCGGCCACCTCCCTGTTGACGTCTTCGCTCGCCGATCAAGTTCGGAGAGTTCTCGCTCGAGCGGTTTGGCTCCCAAGAGGCATCACACGTGACCAGGCAAAACCGTATCCCTGCTTCCAGTACGCGGAGCCAGAGCTCCAGGCAGTTGGTTTCTACCTTAGTACCCGGCGCGTTGCCCCCTGGGGCTTTAAGAAGCAACCAAGCTCCCAGGAAAAAACCGGCGAGAACTCTCCTCACTTGCTAGGGAGCATCGGGGAGAGAGAAAGTAGGAAAAACAGTTTGAGAGCAGGAAGCCAACGCTTCGCCAACGGATGCTGGTGGCTCCGCGATTGGCCATTTGCTTGTTGACGTGGAAATCTGCGCGAGGTTCAATTGAAACTCATCAAGGCACTGCAATACACTCGATTGGACGGCTCATTTTTCTCCTTGTTGCGCTGTGCTTGACCATTGCCGGTGGCTTATCCGTACCGACGCCCTCAATGGAGACCATGCGCTCGCCGAGCCTTTCGCGTATCTCCTCGCGCATGGTTTGAAAATCGTGGGAGGTGCGGCAGGTGGTTTTGCAGCACAGCGACGAGCTACTGTGTTTCGTGCCTGAGCCAAGGGCCTCGATCCGAGCCATGTTCGTTTACCTTGTTCGGAGATGTACTGCGTGATTGGCCGCTGAATCGCCGGGCTTATTTCTGTATCAAGGCAGGAATTTCTTCGGGCTTCTTGTTCGGCATGAGGCTCGCGTCAATAGATCGGCTCAACGCCCGGCCGCCATAGATCGAGCGTTCGCAGCGTGCGCGAGGTTGTGACAGCTTGGCAGATACAGAAGTTCGTCCGGCTGTTCTCCATCCGCGATCGTTTTGAGGTATTTGTGGGCGTGCAAATCCATGGCGACGATGACGTCAAATCGTCGGCCTCCAGCTCTCTCCACGTAGAAAAGAGATATCCCATCCTCGGCCTGGGCAATAGCCTCGTCCTGCGTGAGTGACCAATGACTTCCGTCTGCTTTGATCCCACAAATTGCCTGGATTTGCTCATGGGCGCTCGGTCGCTCGGTTTTGACTACCTGCCGTATGCGGAGGTATCGGGCCATTTTGCCCTCCCAGTTCCTCAAAGGCTCAGCACACTCTGGCTTTGAGGGCTACTCTGCGACCGCTGCATCGGACCGCGCAATCCGGTGAATACCTGTTCAACACCGGATCAAGATACAACTTCACAAATCGGTTTGCTAGATTAGCCGCGAGTTATTTCGCTGCGCGATGCGTACATGAGTTCAATTACTAACAGTACGACCGTGCACGCCCTGCTAGGGGGCGGGTGGAAGTTTCGCGTCCCTACTATTTGTGCGCGCACTGTGGCCGAGGGCAATTTCCTGTCGATGTCGAACTGGATATCGAGAATACGGAATTCTCTCCCGGAGTACGCCGGATGCAAGCCATGGTCGGGCAGGAGGCACCGTTCGATGACGGTCGCGAACAAATGAAAACCCTGGCAGGCTTGGAGGTGACCACGAAACTCTCCGCGCATTTCGGGAGGACGCAAGAGTGCGGGGAATGTGATTTTGATTGCCAAACAAGGTAACAGCTACGGATTCTCTCTTGAGTCAATTGGACCGAGGAACTCGGGGTCCAGTGTGAATTTGCAGTGCACGACGAAGCCAGCCCCGAGCAAGGTGAATTCTGCCCAATCGCGTCCGGGGCCGAGCAGAGGAGCGGCATCCATCATTCGCGGGAAAAAGTAGTGGACCGAGGAACTCGCACCGACTCCGGTAAACTCGACTTCCAGCGGGACGACGATGCCGCGCCGGGTTTTTAGTTTACCGACCAAGACTGGTTTACCGGCTGGGGTAACGGCAAAAGGATCGAAACCTTTGCCGCCTGGGCGTTCGAGCACTGCGGTGACAACGTAGCGGTCTGCCGGAAGACGCGGCGGAGGAGCCTGGAACGCTGCGGCCGGTCTTTCGCCGAGTTCCGCGAGGCGCGCAAAGGCCTGGGCGACAGGAGTGGCTGATTCCCAGCGCACCAGGATGCCGGCCCAAGGTTTGATTAGCGGTGCTGCATCCGTCTGACGGGAAGAATCGACGGGCGCCTCGATTCGCCCTTTCTGCATGCAATTCCCGTTTTGGTCGATGGCATCCGGGTCGCAGTGTTTTGTGCCCGTGGGAATGCTGAAGGCCGCTTCAGTCTCTTTCTCGCCGAGCACCACGATTTCCAACTTGGCCCACGGCGACCTTCGCACCAGCTTCAGGGCTTCCGCAGCGGACCACTGCCGAGAAGGCTTATGCTTCCAGAAATCATCCGAGGGGGCTGCAGAGGGCATCGCGAGGAGCAGACTCACAAGCGGGACAATCGTGCGCCGTGGCAGTGCCAGCAGCCCGCCGCAGCGTGCGAGTGCTCTGCATAACTGAATTATTTCGCTGGTAAACATTTTGCCAGAAGCTTTAGGTCTTTCACTCCTTGGCGAGTGGATAGCACTGGAAGGCCCGAAGACCCAGCGATTGGATTGTGAAGATGACAAGCAACTGAGTCAAGGCAAATGACAAGGCATCGCAAGCGTGGCGTGTGCTACGCTCAAACGCCGTGGGGATCCTGCGACTTATCTTCTATTCGTGTTTGGCCACGGCCGCTCCCATTGCCCGCGCTGGCGCCGGTGAAAAGACGCCCCCCGGAGATGTTTTTCTCATTACCATCGACACGCTGCGTAGCGACCACGTTGGCTGTTATGGATACCAATGGATCCAAACTCCCACGATAGATCAGCTGGCGAAGCAGGGAATTCGCTTCGCGCAAGCATTCACGCCAAGCCCGATTACGAATACATCGCACGCCAGCATTCTGACAGGGCTGCTACCAAGTTCCCACGGGGTGAGCGACTTTGGCGTGCCCTTGACGGCCGATCATTCCACGCTGGCGGAATTACTCGAGAAGCGAGGCTATCAAACGGCGGCATTTATTGGATCCGTCATTCTAGACAGCAAGACCTTGGCGCCGGGTCTCGATCGTGGATTCGAATTTTATGATAATTTTCCGGAGAAGACTGAGACGAAATCGCGCTGGGGACGACTTGAGCGCAGGGGCATGGATGTAGTACAGCGGGCAGAGACATGGCTCGATGGGCACCGGACGGGGCCTCATTTCGTTTGGGTGCACTTATATGATCCGCATGATCCCTACGAGCCCCCTCCGCCGTATTCCGAGAGGTACAAGGATCACCTCTACGATGGAGAGATTGCGTTCGCGGATTCGGCGCTGGGTCGCTTCCTCAACCACTTGAAGGAGCAACACTGGTATGAGGGAGCGCTGATCATCGTCGTCGGAGATCACGGGGAAGGATTGGGGGAGCATGGTGAGGACACGCACGGGATTTTTCTCTACGATTCGACAACTCACGTTCCCTTGATTGTGAAGCTGCCCAATGAACAGGAAGCGGGCAAAGTGGTCGAAGAACAAGCGCGTACAACAGATATTCTACCCACTATTTTGGAGCTACTCGGCATTCCCGCTCCGGCGAGTCTGGATGGCACTTCACTGAAGTCTACCTTGCTCGGTACCGAAGCGCCTTCGCGGACCGTTTGGGGGGAGACCGACTATCCGCTGCGTTTTGGATGGGCTCCGTTGCGGTCGGTCAGAAAAGACGGCTTCAAATTCATCGAGGCTCCGCGGCCAGAGTTGTACGATTTGCGGTCTGACCCAGGAGAAATTCGCAACGCCTACGTGCCCTGGGACAGCACGGTGCAGAAACTGCGCAAAGAGCTTGCGAAGTTAAGTGCCAAGGCGGCAGGAAAACCTTCAGCCGCAGCTGTGGCCCCCAGCACAACCGATGAGTTGCGTGCACTCGGATATCTGAGTACGGCAGACGCTCGATCCTCCACCGATGTTCCCGAACCTTCCTTGTTGCCAGATCCCAAAGATAAGGTCGAAGAGCAGAACCTGCTGCATGTCGCGATGATGGCCTCGGAAGATGGGCAAACGGCAAAAGCAAGAACGGCTTTAGAGAAATTACTACGATTGGACAATCGCTCTGAAATTGGGCTCTCGCAGCTAGGCCGCCTGGAAATGGAATCGGAAAACTACACAAAGGCTGCCCTTTATCTGGGACGGGCATGCGAGGTAAACCCCCATAATGCAACCATTGCATACGATTACGGGCGAGCGCTGGAGCTGAGCGGCGATTTGGTCGGTGCGCGACATGCCTTGCAAGCAAGCTTAAAGCTGAACGCGAAGCAACTCGCCGCTCGGCTCCTGCTGGGGCAGGTCTGGCTCAAATCGAATGATCCGAAAGCAGCTGAAGATGAATTTGAAGCGGCGCTTCTCCTGCAACCAGCGAGCGCGGAGGCGCAAACAGGTCTTGCGAGAGCACTGCTCCGTCAAAAGAAGTTTGGCGATGTGGTGGGCTTCCTTGAAGAGAGGACCAAGTCTTCGGGAAACAACGCAGATTTTTTTGAGCTGCTGGCCCAGGCGTATATCGGCGTTGGCAAACCAGGGCCGGCGCAGAGAGCCAAAGACAAGGCCAGGAGGATAAGAGCGGGGACAGTACCTCACTGAACAGCCGACACGGAGGATTTCCGTGCCTTACGGTACGGCACTTTGCTTGGGGTCCAAGAGGGTTGGGATCTCTTCGGAATAGCTCAGCGATTACTTGTGCACCGCTACTTTGTTTTCGGTGGCGCCGAAGATTTCGGTGAGAACATGCCCCCGCATCTGCTTTGGTTGCTCGAGGCCATAGATGTGCAAAATGGTAGGCGCAATGTCGTACACGCTCGCGCCCAACCCCATCAGCCGGAAATCACTCTTGATACCCGGCCCCATCGCAAAGAACGAGCCGGGAACGTCATCGCCATCCGCAAAATCGTGCTTGGCAATGACCGGTGTAGTCTTCTCGTGGTCCATGTGTGCGTGAGGATCTTTCTCCTCGAACTCGCGCAGTGGCTTAATGCCGTGGTCAGAAAGGATTAATAAATAGGTGTTGGCGTCGACGTGTTTCAGCACTGTGCCGAGAACCTTGTCGAACGCAATGTACTGGTTCGGAAAAGCATCCTGCCGGACGGCGTTGATGTTCGGATTGTAGCCCACATTGAAAGGCGTAATGGGGTAAAGCCAGTGGCCTGTGCGGTCTTCGCAGGACTGCGCCATGAAAGTAAAGTCAGTGGGATGCTCGGTCAGCAGATAATCAAAGAGTTTCGTCTGTTGCTCCCGAATAAGCTGAACTCTGGCCAGCCATTGGTCGATCACCGCCGCTTCGTGGCCTCTCAAATCAGCGGCCGACGGCATGCGCTCGCAGTCGATGTAGAAATCCCCCACATTTTTTAGTAAGTCGGCTTGCAAGCTCCGGGGATAGACGGCGTCTCCGCCCATCACTTCGCTCAGCTTTGGCGCACAAAGAACCCCGTCTTCGCAGTTCTTACCGCGTGTCAACATGCCGCTGATCATGTATCCATTAACGGGCATGACTGGGAAGGTAGCCGGAACGTTGGCCATACCTACGGTGATGCCGTTCTTTGAAAGCATCGACCAGATGGGTTCTTCTTTTAGCATGTTGGTATTGGCGGTGATCCCCCCGACAACGAAGCCGGTAACGCCGTGCTCGTCGGGATCGGTGCTGGTGAAGACCGTGGTATAAACACGCGGGCAATTCGGGGCGGAGACGGTGCGCAGCTTTCCATAAGCGCCTTTTTCAATGACGCTGGCCAAATTTGGCATCTGTCCCTTGAGGATGAGCGGACGGATAATGTCCAGCTCCATTCCATTGACACCTACGACGATGACACGCGGCTTAGCCTTGGGGGCACTTTGTCCTTGTCCAAACAGAGGAATCGCCAGCAGAAAAAGGGATACCCATATCACGGAATTTCTTCGGATAACCATAGAACACCCGTTGGATCTGAAAGCGCAAGTATATAGCCGTGAATAAAGCGTGTCCAGGTAAGGGAGCGGCCGACTGCGCGGACGCGTTGCGCTTGGAATGGGACTGAGGGACTCGAGCTCGGATTCTCACGGCTGAGTGGATGTCTTAAACCGTTGAGCCTCAGCGCGTTCGCGCGCGGCATCCGAGGCGCGGCCCAGCTTCTCGTATTCGTCCGCCAGGAAGGAATGCGCCTCGCCGGAATCTGTTTGTACCGCCGCGGCCTTTTCCAGGTAGGGCAGGGCCTCGGCGAAAGTGTCGTTCAAAAAAAGCATGCGCCCCAGAAGCAGGTTTGCGCGGTAATGGTCCGGCTCTCCCTGGAGGACTATGAGCAGGTTCTTGGCTGCTTCCTGAGGCCGTCCAGTGCGGGCATAAATGGAGGCCAAAGAATAGCGGGCGTCGCTCCAATCGGGCCGGTTTTCCACCAGGATTTCGAAATACGTGGCAGCGGCATTCAGATCGCCGGTTTCGTAGAGGCAGATAGCCAGCTCGTACTGCGCCATCAGGGCATCCGGCCGCAGCTCGACGGCTTTATGCAGGGGAGGAATGGCTTTGGCAAAGTTGCCCCTCCGCGAGTAGGCGATGCCCAGGTAATACTGCGCTGCCTGGATTTGCGGGTCTTTGGCCACCACGCGCAGCAGCAGCGGGATAACAGTGGCTTCCTTTCCCTCTTCGATGGCCAGGCTCGCGTCGTGCATATCGTTGGCCACATCGATGCGGTCCTTGGGGTCAATGCTTGTGGGCGGGCTGGTCTTGCCAGAGGCCACGTAGCCCAGTGCGGAGAGCTTTTCCCTGCTCTTTTCGTCAAGTCCGTCCTGCAAGGCCTGAGGCGCCCCTGTGCTGATGCGCTTCACGAAATCATCCAACTGGATTGCGAGGCGCACCGCGGCGACGCGGTGGTCCGGATAGAGATTTATCTTCGCGCCAGGGTCTGAGGCCAGATCGTAAAGCTCGGGCAACGGCGCGCGCACGTAAAGCTGGTTATCGATGCGCAGGGAAGCAAGCGGGCTCCACCCGAACGAGCGTTCGGAGTGGTCGCCGGTGGCAAACGAAGGACGGTTTCCAGGGTGCGGATTTCCAATCAGAGGGAGCAGCGAACGGCCCTGCATAGCCGGAGGCGGCGTCTGCCCCAGCGCGTCGAGAAGGGTAGGCGCCAGATCCACCAAGCTCGCCGCGGCCTTGACGCGCTGGCCGACAAAACGCTTGCCGGGAAGTTTGAGGAGCAGGGGTACGTGGATGGTAGCGTCGTAAAGGAAAATGCTGTGGGTCAGTTCGCCGTGGTCGCCCAGGGATTCGCCGTGATCGGCGGCGACAGCGATCAGCGTATTGTCATACAGCCCCTGGTTCCGCAAATAGTCAAGCAGTTTCCCCACAGTCGCATCCACGTAGGCGATACACCCGTTGTAAGGGGCGTTCGGAAACCGGCTGCGGAACGGTTCCGGTGGATTGTAGGGATCGTGCGCGTCCCACAGGTGAAACCACAGAAAAAACGGACTGCCTTGCTGCTGGCCGAGCCATTCGAGTACGTGTCCCAGGGTAACCTCGCCGCGTCGCTGCATGGAAGCCTCGCGGCGCTCCCCGGTCTTCTGCCGGTGAAAGCCTGCGTTGTAGACATCGAAGCCGCGCTCGAATCCGGAGGCAAACCCGTTTTTTGGGTCGAGGATGATGCTGCCGACGAAGGCCCCCGTGTGGTAGCCCTGGGCGTGGAGAGTATCGGGTAGAAAGGGGACGCTTGGAGGCAGGCGATCGCCGAAGTTGCGGATGCCGTGGTACTGCGGATAAGCCCCGGTGAGTATGGTCGCGTGAGAGACCGGCGTAATGGGCGCCTGAGAGTAGGCGTGCTCGAACACCACGCTCTGACTCGCCAGCGCATCCAGTTGCGGCGTCAAACCATGCTTTGAGCCGAGAAAGCCCATGCGGTCGGCTCGGACCGTATCCAACGTGATCAGGATAACGTTGGGCTTGTCTGTGGCCGCCGCGGCGAGCGCGGGGAACAGAACGAAGAGGCAAAGGATGCAAGCGCGCCGCATAAAAGAAAAAGGAGTCTGCATTTTAGCAGACTCCCTTTTCGGAACTAAAGCCTTGGAGCCGAAGGTCAGAAAATGAGCTTCACCCCGATTTGCCCAGCCCGCGGGCCGCCCTGGGAGAGGAAGGGGTTGCCCGAGGAGACGTCTGGCGTTTGCGCGTACGTGGAGAAGCTGGTGTTCGGGAAGTTGTCTATCTTTTTCTGAGAAATCGTGGTCCCCGCCGGTAACGTGTTGAAATTAGGATGGTTCAAGAGATTGAAGATCTCAAAGCGGAGCTGGAGGCTGATCCTTTCCGTGACCTTTGTGGTCTTGTTCAGGTTGAAATCCCACTGGACTATATGCGGACCGCGGAAGGCGTTGCGGCCGCAGGTACCGATGGTTCCGTCGGCTGGAATGGCAAATACCGCGGGAACATTGGTGATGGTGGGGCTGTTGGGATCGCTAAACTGGTAGATGGGCTTTCCGATGCAGTCTGGCCTCTGGTAGGAGAGGTCCTGCCCGGAGTTATCCGCACCGCTCGAGAGCAGCGCGGTCCACGGCCGCCCGCTGGCGTAGGTGGCGACGCTCCCAATCTGCCAGCCGTCTCCCAAGCGGCCCACTGCGCTCCATTTCGGGAAGTCGTACCCGATGCCCGTGTTGAAGTTCCTCCGAACATCCGTGTCGCAGGGGCCCTGGTTACTTCTGGGATTGTACGGATTCTCCGCGATCGGAAGCGTAGACGAACCGCCGCGATTGATGGAATTGGTGTCGATGCAGTTCGACCAGGTGAAGTTGACTATGGTATTGAGCCCGTGCCAATTGCGCTGCCGGTAGGTGACCTGCATAGAGTTGTAGCGAGAAAAGCCGCCGTTGGTGAGCTGGTTGATGTACTTGAATGTAGGCACACCGCCAGTCTGGAAAACCGAGTCAAACGGCCGGTTGCAATCAAGCTTGGTCGTGTTGGTTGGGGTGCCGGGCAGGCCAGTTTGCTGGCCCCCGTTCGCCGAATCAAAGCAGCCGATCGGACGTAGATTCAGTTGGCGGTTCAGGAGCATGTCCGTGCCATGAGCGCCAACGTAGCTGACCGTGAGGACATTATTCGGGAACAGTTCGTGCTGGATGGTGGCGTTGTAGTATTGGATTCTTGGCGTCCGCAAAGGGGAAACCGTCCCGAATACGTTGAAGGGCGGCGTGCCCGTAGGATTGGCGCCATAAGTTTGGAAAGCCGTAGTCGGATTCGGGCTGCCTGGCTGCGGGCCGATGCAAACCCAGTCGGGAGACTGGGTGTTGACCGCAGGGTTGTAGCATGTATTGGGCGCAAATGCTTCGAAAAGAGTCGATAGGTTCGTGCCCAAGCTCGCGTTCCCATCGGCGGTGACCGAGAAGACCCCTAAGTCGGAATTGGTAAAGGCGCCAGCGCGCGCTCCCTGATAGAGGTAAGGGGCGAGGATGGCTGCAAAATTCGCCACGTCGTATGCCATGGTGTAACCAACTCGGAAAGCTGTCTTGCCGTTACCGAAGATGTCCCAAGCCAGTCCGGCGCGGGGCCCAAAATCATGCAGGTCCAGGTCATAAAGACGGGTGATCCCTTTGCCTAACTGGACCAGACCTTGGTTTGGGAAAAAATTGGAGCCACGATTGCCAGTTTCACCAAGCGCCCCGTTCAGATCCCAGCGCAGGCCGTAGCTGACCGTCACGCGCGGCGTCGCCTTCCACTCATCCTGGAAAAAGAGTCCAAGAGAAGGTTGGTAGATGTGGCGTGTAGTATCGCCGAAAGAGCGCGCAGCCCGATCCAGCCGGCCAAGCAGCAGTTGCGTGAGGACAACGTCGTAGCCGGGGATCGGAATGTTATTCGCTGGGTCCGCGGCGGTAAATTCGTTGTCTCCCTGGAAACTGAAGAGGCCCGTCCGGGCGCGATTCCGCAGGCTGCCCGTCGACGCGCGCTGATAGTTACCACCGAATTTGAACGTGTGGTTGCCTTTGATCCAGGTAGTATGGGCCGACACATCGTAGGTCTGAGTGGGGCGGGTGCTGAGCGGGTAGCCCTGGATGCCGCCGATGTTCCCATAGGTCACACTGCTGGCATAAACAGGCGGCACGCCAAAGTCTGCGGGGCTCAGCGGACCCGTGTCGATGCCCAGGCTCAGAGGATCAACCTTGTTATTCGGCGCCAGGATCTGGGAGAAGCGTGACCAGCTGAAGCGGACATCGAGGATCTTGTTGGCAGCAATGTTGTAGATCCAATTGCCGCCGGCAAACTGCACCCGCGTGGGCACAATGCTGTTAAATCCGTCTGCGCTCAGGCCGCTTCCGGCTGCCGGGGGAATCGTATAGCCGAAGGCGGGACCAGACTGCACGCTGTCCGCATAAAGATAGCGACCCGAAACACTCATTTTGCTGTTCAACTTGTGGTCGATCTTGACAATAAAGCTGCCGGGAAGGGTGTTGATGTCGGGAAGCAACACGGTTTGCGTAAACCCTCCGGGTTGCACAGTTGCGCTGGCGGCCGCGGGAGTACACTGGACAGTGCCACCCGCGCCATCTGAACATGGGTAATACTTCAACAGGGTCAAGCCTGCAGAGTTCATCGGCAGATTATTTGTATTGGTGACGATAGGATTGCCGGTCCCGGCGTCAATCGGGCAAGAGGCTGTATTCCCGGGCGTGCAGTTGAAAAAGTTTGTCACCGCCTGGAGGTCGCCCTGAGTCGGCAGGATCACGTTGTAAGGAGCCAGTGACTTGTTTCGTTGCGCTTCGAAGTTGACGAAGAAAAAGGTTCGGTCCTTGATGATGGGGCCGCCCAGCGTGCCCCCGTAATTATGATTGTGGTAGGCTGTCCTTGTGGACGAGAAAAAGTTGTTTGCATTGAGCCAGTCGTAGTCGCCAAAGTAGAAAGCCGTTCCGTGGAACTGGTTGGTGCCGCTCTTCAACGTCACGTTGATGGCCGCCCCGCCCTTGACACCGTTCTCAGCAGTAGGCAATTGCTGGACCGTATATTCCCCTATCGAGTCGTTGCCGAGAAGCGCGGAAGGAACCCCCAGGAGTCCGGGCTGGCCGACCAGCTCGTTGCCGTAAAAGCGGTCGTTATTGGGCACGCCGTCGATCATATAGTTGTTGGTGCTCGTCCGCTGTCCGTTGATGCTGACGTCCATAAAGCCCCCGCCCGGGGAGCGCTGCACGCCCGGTGTCAGGCCGAGAATGGATTTGAAGTCGCGGCCTTCGGTGGGCAGATCCAGGATGGCCGTGGTGTCCACGTCGGTGTTCACGCCTGGCGAGTAGTCCACCAGCGGCGTGGCCGCCTCAACCGTCACCGTTTCCGCCTTCTCACCCACCTGGAGCGCGAAATCTTTCTTGATGGTAATGCCGACTGCGACGTCCGCGCCGCTAAGGGACGTCTTGAACCCTTGTGCCGAAACACTCAGGTTATACAAGCACGGCGGAAGGTTCGACAGGACGTAACTCCCCGAATTGCCAGTTGTCGCGGTACGCGACGCGTTCGTCGCGGTGCATGTCGCGGTGACGGTCGCCCCGGGCACAGCCGCCCCGGACGGATCGGTCACCGTTCCCGTGATTTCGCCGGTGATGATCTGCGCCGATAACAAGGAAGCATAAGAAAGAAGACCCAACGCGAATACGTTGAAAATACGAACGTGCTGAAGCTTAGACATACGCCCCACCCCCGTGGGTTTTTGTGCCCCCAGTCACTCACAAATGTGATTTACCGGGCATTCTATTCCGATCCTGCCTCTTGTCAACAACAATTCAAATCTGCAAAGTCCCATGAATCCTCCCCGAAGACGCAGACCCCGCAACGGAGAACTTGTATCCGCGCGGCGGTTGATCCGGTTGTGCAAAGCCAGGGATGAGAGACAAACTTTTGACTTCGGTGAATCAGTGCTTCGGCATATCCTTTGCACTTGTAGGTGACAGCCATGAAAAATGCGGTCCTGGCTTTGTTAGTCTGCGCTCTTCCTTCGATTGCCGCGGCGCAGCTCACAGCGGTCCGCGCAGGGCGTCTGGTCGATCCGGATTCCGGCACAGTCCTCACCGACCAGGTCGTCGTTGTTGCTGGCGGGAAGATTCAGGCCGTGGGCAAGGGCTTGGCGATTCCGGCGGGGGCTAAGGTTATCGATCTATCCGACAAGACAGTGCTGCCGGGTTTCATCGACTGCCACACGCACTTGGCGGACGGCAAAGGGCTGGAGAACGGGGACCCTTTCAACGTGCTCAAGAAGACGGCGTCGCAAGTCGTGCTGGAGTCGGTGCCGAACGCGCGGGCAACGCTGCACTCCGGGTTCACGACTGTGCGGGATGTGGGAACCTACCGGGCACTGAACGATGTCGCGCTGCGCGACGCAATCGCCGAAGGAGATATCATCGGTCCACGCATGTATGTGGCGGGGGCCTACATCACCATTACGGGCGGCGCCGGAGCTATGACCGGCCAGGCGCCCGATATCCGACTGCCGTGGGATTTGCATTACGGGGAAGCGAACAGTCCGTGGGAAGTGCGGCAGAAGGTACGGCTGCTGGCGCATGACGGGGTGGATCACATTAAGGTGCTTTCGACCGGAGCGGTGCTGACACACGGGAGCAGCCCAAAGGCCACGGAGTTCACGCTGGAAGAACTACAGGCGGCCGTGGAGGAAGCGCGGAATTTTGGACTGCGGGTGGAAGCGCATGCGCACAATCCGGAGGGAATCAAGAACGCGATTCGAGCGGGTGCAGCGTCGGTGGAGCACGCGACACTGATTGACGACGAGGGAATCGCGCTGGCGAAGAAGAACGGCACCTATCTGGACATGGACATCTACGACGAAGAGTGCATCCAGGAAGCGGGTAGGAAGGGAACCATCCCAGTCGATTTTCTGGAACACGATCGCCAATTGGGCGAGAAGCAACGAGAGAACTTCCGTAAGGCAGTGCAGGCGGGGGTGAAAATGGCGTTCGGCACCGATCTGGGAGTGTGCCCGTACGGGACCAGTCCGAAACAGTTTGCCTTCATGGTCAAGTACGGGATGACACCGATGCAGGCGATCCAGGCGGCGACGTCGAATGCGGCCGACCTGCTCGGGCATTCGGATGTGATCGGGTCAATCAAGCCAGGAAAATCTGCGGACATGGTGGCGGTAAGCGGGGACCCGCTGAAAGACATCAAGTTGCTGGAGGACGTCGAGTTCGTGATGAAAGAAGGCAAAGTGTACAAGGAGCGAGGAATTGTCGCGTGCCCGCAATGAAGGTAATGCTGTGAACGCACCTATTATAGGTGCGAGAACTGGACCAGCGGATGCAGCGAATTTCGCTTAAACGCGGCACACGAGCTTTTCCCGGGAACGTACAACTGCCCGGTAGTCTACAGCGTTGTTACGGTTTTGCGTCCGGATACTCCAGCCGGTAAAGCGGTTCGAGCCCCGTCTTCTTCAGCAGCTCTACGACCTCCGCAGGCGAAAGCCTCCGCCCCGGGGGTTCGTTAGCATTGGCGAACTGATAGCCAATCACCGCCATCATTGCCGTATGCATTCCCAACAGGCTTGGATGAATCCTTTCAAACGTATCCACAATCGTGTGGTGCCGGACGTCATAATCGCCGCGTTCGACGAGCAGCGCGTAGGCCGGCACACCGGCCACCATGAAGGATTCGTGATCTGAGTCAAAGTCCGCGTCCAAGGACACGCCGTCGGCACCTAGTGGCGCAAGCGGCTTGAGCAATTTCTTCGTCGCTCCTTCCAGGTCCTGGCGGCCGTTTAACTGCAAGCCCAGCGGCTGCTGCGCGCCGGAGTCGGTGTTGATCATCGCCCGAATGTTGTTCAGTTCCCCCTTATGCTGCTCCACATAGGCTCGCGAACCGTTGGCCAGTTGCTCTTCACCTGAAAAAAACACAAATCGAATGGTGTGCTTGGGACGGACCTGGAGCGCTTTCAAAACCCGCGCCGCTTCGAGCACCGTGGCGACTCCCGCTCCATTATCGTTGGCGCCCTGTGCGGGATCCCAGGAATCGAAATGTGCTGTCAGCAGCACCATCTCGTGGCCTTCCCATCCCTCAATGTCTGCAACCACGTTGCGTTCGCGTCCTGGGCCGCGGTCAAACGAATTTTCAATGTCCAAACGTACTTTCACGGGTCCCTTGGCCAGCAATCGCCGGAGCAGTGCTGCATCTTCTCTCGCAATGGACAGAATTGGCAGAGGTCCTCGGGGATAGAATCCAAACGCCGACGTGTA
>Ga0307475_10001004_pt1 | contig 16887 bp, 16 predicted proteins | sample atmos_gasesECM1C_FD_203317 | JGI IMG/M metagenome (GOLD analysis project Ga0307475, IMG submission 203317) | Hardwood forest soil microbial communities from Morgan-Monroe State Forest, Indiana, United States - atmos_gasesECM1C_515 | ecosystem: Environmental > Terrestrial > Soil > Temperate... | reverse complement strand
AATTCCCTCAGTTCTTCCGCCTTCCGCATTTCCAATTTTCCTTCAACATCGGGCCGGTATTCTGATGCGCGCCGCTCTCATTCCAATTCTGCTGGTTTGGTTTTCGGTGGCGGGAGAAATCTGCACGCACGCTCAAACGCAGCCGCCTTCCGAAGCGCCTGCCGTGAAAGTGGAGAACGGGACGCAAACCATTGATGGAATCGCGGCACGCATTGAGGATGACATCCTTACGGAAAGCGAGGTACGTGAACTGGCGGCGTTCCAGCAGCTCGTGGATGGAAACGCAAAGCCGCGCATGGAAGTGATCCGCGAGCTGGGAGATCAGTGGATCATTCGCGGCGAGGCGAATGCGGCCAAATTCCCGCGCCCCTCGGCGGAGACGGTGGAGCAGGCCTATGAGCAGTTCGTGAAGCAGTTTCCTTCGCCGCAAGAATTCGAGCGGCGATATCGTGCCGCCGGCCTCACCGAAGCTGGAATCCGCCGGATGCTTCAGGAGCAAATCTATCTTTCCCGCTTTCTCGATTACCGTTTCCGGCCCGCGGCGCAAGTGGATGACAAGCAGGTGCAGGCGTATTACGAAAACGAGTTTGCGCCGCAACTCAAGACGCGGGGCGAGTTGGTGCCGCCGCTCGAAGACGTGGAAGACACGATCCGGGAAGTGCTGATTCAGCGCGCCATCAACGACCGCGCGACGAAGTGGCTGGACCAAACTCGAGGGCAGTTGAAGCTCGACATTGAGGCACAAGGAGAGAGCCGGTGAGCGCGCGCTGGAAGCGCTGGATGCGGCGCGGCCTGTTGCTTGCCTCGGCAGCGGTGCTCGTGGCGGCGGTTCTCATCGAGACGGGAGTGATCGAGCGGCAGATGCGGCGCACCACTATCCGGCAATTGGAGCAAAAAACCGGGGCGCGCGTCGAGATGGGCGGATTTCATCTGCACCTCTGGCGGTTGCACGTGGAGATTGAAGATCTGACGCTTCACGGACTGGAAGATGCAAACATGCGGCCGCTGTTCCATGCCGCCCGGATGGACGTGAGAATCCGCGTGATTTCGTGGTTGGGCCGGAAGTTCGCGCTCGACGAGCTGATTGTGGAAGGGCCGCAAGTGGTGGTGAACGTGGACAAGAACGGCCACAGCAATGTGCCGACCCCCGCGATTCACCCGAGCGATCGTCCGTGGCGCGAGACTCTGTTTGAATTGCAGATTGCGCGACTCGTGCTTCGTGATGGCAGCGCCATCATCAACAACCGGCAAGTGCCACTCGCGCTGCAGGGCCAGAATTTCGAGTTCTCATTGCAATATGATCCTCAGGCAGGCGCGGAATCTTATGTCGGGAACTTGCAGTGGAAGCGGGTGGAGATTGCCGCATTGCAGGATGAGCCTTTCCGGTTCGATATCTCCACGAAGTTCACGCTTCATCGCGACGCCTTCGAGCTTGACGAGCTTGTATGCAAGTTGCCGCATTCGGAGTTGAATCTGCGCGCCGAACTTCCCAGTTTTGACCGATCCGATTGGAACTTCCGCTATCGCGGGCGGCTTTCGCTTACGGATGTGCGGACGATCCTGCGCGCCCATGAGACTCCGGATGGCGTCGCCGATTTTTCAGGCGGGGCGCGCTACGCTTCGGGCGAGTGGACGGGAAGCGGGCACTACGACGGCCACGATATCCGGTTGCCATACGCGTGGTTTCACGCGGGCGGGATGCACACGTGGGGGGATTACGAAGTGGCGCGCCGCCAGCTTGTGGTGCCGCAGGTTTCTGTTCGAGCTTTGGGCGGCTCGGTGGACGGCCGGCTGGAGATGGATTTCGATAAGCTCGAATTTCGGACCGAAACGCGACTGCGTGGGGCTAGCCTAGCCGCCATCTTTGCCGCGCTCGATAACAAGGATTTTCCGGTCGTAGCATTGCACTGGGACGGGCGAGTGGACGTGGACTCCGTGAATACGTGGGAGGCCGCCTTCAAACATTTCCGGTCGAAGGGCGAATCGCGGTGGTCGCCTGACACGCTTGAGCCGGGCAAAATTCCCATGACGGCGCGGATTGATTACGACTACTCGCAAGACAGGCGCGGAGTCGAGCTGATGCCGAGCGAGATCACGTCGCCCAAGACGCGCCTGGAATTCGACGGCACAATCGGCGCCGACGATTCCGCGCTCGAAGTGAAATTCCACACGGACGAATTGCTCGACTGGGACGACTTCATCAATGTGCTGCTGGGTCCCCATTCCGGGCGGACGCGCATCGCCGGAAACGCGAACTGGCGGGGACGAATCCTCGGACCGATCGTAGGTCCAACATTCGTCGGGCATCTGCACGGCACCGAAGCGCGCTACAACACGCTTTACTGGAACGAAATTGACGGCGACATGGAGTATTCCCTGGATTTGTTCCGGCTGACAAAAACCACCGTGCGCCGCGGCAGAACCTCTGCCACTCTTGAGCTTTTTCTCGGCTTTGACGGCGACTGGAGTTTTGTTGCGCAAAGTCCATGGACTCTCGAGGCACGTCTGGAACACGCGCCCACGGAAGACGTGCAAGCAATGTTCGGGACGAATTATCCGTTTACCGGATATTTGAGCGGCGAGTTCCGCGGAAGCGGCACGCACTCGGCGCCGCTGATGGACGCGAACTTTGTCCTGAACGACATCACCGCCAAAGGATTCAAGTTGGACCGCTTCAGTGGACAGTTGCATCTCGCGGCCGATGAAATCCGATTGTCCCGGGCGGAGTTGCGCCGCGATACGGGACGGGTCACCGGCGACATCCTGTTTCGCCCGATGGAACAAGAAGCGGAATACCATGTTGCAGGCACGGGCATTGCACTCGACAAATTCGGCATCGCGCAAAATACCTCAATACCTTTTGCGGGACGCCTTGAATTCGATCTTCGGGGCAGCGGCCCCCTTCGGGCACCCAGTGGACAAGGCAATGTGCGGATCTTCGGCCTGAAGCTTGGCACGGAAGCGGAGGGCGATCTGGCCGCCCAGGTTTCATCCGACGGTCAGAGCGTTCACCTCGCGCTCGCATCACAAATGACTACCGGGAAGCTGGAAGGCCAGGTGGCCGTCGAATTCTCGCGTGACTATCCCATCTCGGGCCGTCTCGCCGTCGAACAGTTCGATATGGACGCATTCATCATCGCAGGCCTTCACTTGAAGCAACTCACGGGGCATAGCAGCGTGGACGGCGTCTTTACAATTATGGGCGCGCTCCGTCAGCCCGATACCATCCAACTGGACGCCGAAATTCAGCACATCTCATTCGACTACGATCTCGTGAAGCTGCAAAACGATGGTCCCGTCCGGCTCATCTATAAACGAAACGAAGTACGCGTCGAGCAAGCCCATCTGAAAGGCCCCGATACCGATGTAAGCATCAGCGGCTCGGCGCGGTTCGATCGAGATCGCCCCGTCCGTCTGGTTCTGACAGGAGGCATCAACCTTCGCTTCCTGACTGGTTTCCTTCGCGATTTGGAAGCGCAGGGTGCCGCGCAAATCAATGTGTCAGTGGAAGGCACGATGTCTCGCCCTCGCGTCACGGGTCGCGTCAGCGTCCAGGATGCGACTGCAAACTACGCCGATTTCCCTGTGGGCCTGAGCCACGTGAATGGCGACCTGGTTTTCGATCGCAGCCGTCTCTTGTTTGATCGCGTCACCGCGGAATCGGGCGGCGGGAAGATGACGCTAAGTGGGAACGTGACCTACGGCGAGGGAGACCTGCGCTATGAAATCAATGCGGCCACGGACGTAGTTCGCGTTCGCTACCCTGCCGGGATGAGCTGGCTGGTTGGAGGCACGCTGCAATTGTCCGGAAGCAGCAGTGCGTCGCTTCTCACCGGCCGGGTGCAGGTGAAACGCCTTCTCTTTGCCGAAGGCGCCGATATCGCGTCCTTTTTCGCTGCAACCTCCGATACATCTCCGGCGCCCACATCCACTTCGCCGTTTCTTCGCAATCTGTCATTCGACGTCGAGGGTACCACTAGTCCCGGCGCACGAATTGAGTGGACATCGGCGCAAGTTGAGATTGAAGGCGACGTGCGGCTGCGCGGCACCTGGGACCACCCTGTTCTCTTGGGCCACGTCCACTTGCTCGGCGGCGAGATGGCCTTCCGTGGCAACAAATTCGAACTTACCCGCGGCGACATTAACTTTTCAAATCCATTCCGGCTCGACCCCATCCTGAACGTCGAAGGAACATCCACGATCAGCCAGTATCAGGTGACGATTACTTTTTCCGGCCCCGTCAGCCGGCTTTCGCTCAACTACCGGTCCGACCCGCCGCTGCCGGATTCCGACATCATTGGATTGCTTGCTCTCGGCAGCACGGGTGAAGAAAGCGCGCTGCGCTCGTCATCCTCGGGATCGCAGAACTACGGAGCGACAGCATTGCTCTCGGAAGCGATCTCAAGCGGCCTGGGCGGACGAATCGAGCGGCTCTTCGGCATCAGCCACTTTCGCGTGGACCCGTTCCTTTCAGGAACGGCCACTGAAGCGAATGCAGCCGCGCGCATCACCGTGGAGCAGCAGGTGACGCACGACCTCACGATCACCTACTCGTCCAATGCCAGCACGTCAAACCAGTACCAGCTCATCCAGGTCGAGTACACCGTGAAGCGCGATCTTTCCGTCCTTTTCCTGCGAGACGTCAACGGCACCTACGGCTTCGACGTCAAGTTCGTCAAGCACTTCAAGTAAGGAGCCCAGCGCGAATCAGGTTACTTGTGGGGTGGATTGGGGGTCGGCGGCGGCTGAGCCGGAGCGGGCCCCGGTGCAGGTGCGGATGAAGGAGCAGGGGCCAGCGAGGGCTTAGGATTGTCCTCGGGCGGGAGAACGGCCTTCAGCTCCGGATACTCACCCGTCATTTCGCGAAGAGTCTCCAAAGTTCCCTTCTGTCCCATATCCCCTCCCGCTTTCTGTGCCTCCTGATAGATCTGCGGCATTGTCTTCACCGTGCGCTGGCCGAGTGGTGATTCGTAGAACTGTATCATTCCCTGGATGTCCTCAAGCGAAAAGTGCTGCGAATAAATCGGGATGATGGCGTCGTGAATTTGCCCGGCTGAGACTCGCGACTGCAAGTCCTGTCCGAAGGTGTCCATGAATTTTTGCAAACGGTCCGGTGAAAGTCTGTGAGCCATTCCGTCGTGAACCCGCGTTGTGATTGTACCCACGATCTGATCGCCTAGCTTCGAGGTGCCGGTGATCTCCATCAGATGGCGAATGGCCGCTTCTTTCGCGGGGTCCACCTTCCCTGCCGTGGGCTCGAGCGTTTGCGGACCCTGCGGTTGACTCCCGGCCGGCTTCGCCGGTGCGCCGGGCTGATGCTGTGCTGGCGGCGTTTGCTGTTGCCCTCCGGCGGGTGATTGCGCGTAGGCAGCTGCACTTATGAAAAACCACGAAACGATCAGGGCAATAATTGCTCTCATCAACATCTCCTGTTTTCCGCGCGGGGCCGTTTGTTCTTGCCCTGGCGCCTGGAATCTCGATCGTATCCGACGAGGTGACGGTATGCAATTTTCATGCGCTGCCCGCCTTGAAACGGAAGCCATCCAGTTTCGCTTGCTTCCGGGCCGTGTGTTATTTTGGTTGCGGGCCGTGTGCGCGATTGTGAAGCGCTTATGCAAAAAGAGATGAACGAAAACGGAAATCACGGGGCAAACACGGACGCCGGTTTCGAAGCCGCGCGCCGCGATATGGTTGCCCGGCAAATCCGGGGCCGGGAGATTCGCTCCGAGCGCGTTCTCGACGCGATGGCCGCTGTTCCGCGGCATCTTTTCGTCCCACCCTCGGGAATTCTGGAGGCTTACAGGGACGTGCCTCTGCCCATCGGGTCCGGACAAACGATTTCGCAGCCGTTCATGGTTGCGGCAATGGCCGAGGCACTTTCGCTTGAAGGCCATGAGCGCGTTCTCGAAATTGGTGCGGGGTCCGGGTATCAGGCGGCGGTCCTCTCTCTCCTCGCGCGCGAAGTCGTGGCTGTCGAGTCGCAGCACGCACTCGCCGAACAAGCGCGCGAGCGCCTGGCGCGGTTGGGTTACTCGAACGTGCGCATCGAAGAAGCGGACGGCTCGCTCGGATGGCCCGCTGGCGCTCCCTACGGCGCGATACTCGTCACGGCTGGTGCTCCTGCCGTTCCCCCGCCGCTTGTGGAACAACTAGCCGAAGGTGGACGCCTGGTGATCCCGGTGGGAGAAGCGGACCAGCAGGAATTGTTGCGGCTCGTGAAGCATGCCGGGCATACCACGCAGCAATCGCTCTACGCGTGCCGGTTTGTGCCTCTGCTCGGGCGCTATGGCTGGCCGCAAGGCAACAAGGACGCATCCCGCGGATGAGCGCCCAGACGCCTGAGCTCTCCATCATTATCCCCGCCTATAACGAAGAGGCGCGGCTTCCTGGCACACTGGCGCGTATCCGCGACTATTTTGCGGGCCGCAATGTAGGGCCCGACCGGATCGAGATTCTGGTGGTGGACGATGGCTCGGCGGACGGAACCGCGCGCGTAGCCGAAGAGTGGAAGCGGGAGTTTCCTTCGTTGCGGCTCATCTCAAACGGCCGAAATCATGGAAAAGGCTACAGTGTTCGCCACGGAATGCTCGAAGCCTGCGGAAGCATCGCTCTTTTTACGGACGCGGATCTCTCTTCGCCGATCGAGGAATCGGAAAAGCTGCTAGCCGCGATCCGAGGAGGAAACGATGTCGCCATCGGTTCCCGCGCACTCGATCGTTCCTTGATCTCGGTCCACCAATCGCGGCTGCGCGAACTCGCCGGCATTATCTTCAATGGCGCCGTGCGCTTGTTCACGGGGCTGCCGTTTTCGGATACCCAGTGTGGGTTTAAGGGCTTCGTACGCGAGCCCTCGCGCATTGTCTTTGAGCAGCAACGGATCGAAGGCTTTGGATTCGATCCCGAGATTCTCTTTCTTTCCAAGCGCCACGGGTTGAGAGGCATCGAAATTCCCGTGCGCTGGGCACATGACCCCGCAACAAAAGTTCACGTATTTCGCGACAGCCTCCTGATGTTCGGCGCGCTGTTCTACATTCGCTGGAACTGGCTCGTCGGACGCTATCCGAAGTCGCCGCCCTCGAAACCCTGACCCCGTTCTAGTGAGCTGGGTCTATTTGTGCTCCTGAGCTGTCGGTGGCAGCAGGCCGTTCAGCCGCAAATACATTGCCGCCGCGCTGTAGTGGTCTGCAAAGTCGTTGGTCAAGGCGAACATGGCGCCGGCGCGGGAAATGGTGCGTCCTCCGAAGAAAGCAAGCTGCTCGCCAAGGTTGGAATCGTCAACCTTAGCGAGCGACTGCGCGCAGTAGTCGAACGAAGCCTTCAGTGCACTCACCAGCTTTTCCTTGGGGTCTGTCTCGCTTAATTTCTCGTCCGGCGGAGCGGGATTGCCGGAAATCTTCGAGCACAGAAAATTGTTCGAGCCCGCCATGTGCATCACCAAGTGCCCGAATGTCATTTGCGCGGGCGTCGGACGGAAGCTGAATTTATCGGCCGGCATTTCCTCGACGGCGGCGACCATGTACTTCGACTGCCGCTCGAGGCTCTTTCGAACGGAATTTGATACGGGATTTGTCTCCGACTGTGCCGGCTGCGCCTGCTGCGCTCCGGCTGCTGCCGATAGAAGCACCAAAGCCAGGATTGCGAGAATCATCTTTCTCATGCGATTGCCTCCTTCGAAAACTTCGACCTGAGCATACCACCGCGGCTGGCATCCCGTGCAACGCGCCACCAATGCCTGACTTTTCTGCGGTAGGGTGGGGCTTATACTTTGCAGTACAAAGTACTTGACAGAGCTGGGGCGCACATGCCATAATTTTGATTATGTTTTCCGGCGAATCGCCACGCCTTCGTCAACCGGTTGCGCTCGATGACCGCGCCCGCGACAATATTCGCTTCATTCGCGAAACCATGGAGCGGGCCGGCTCCTTCACCGCGGTTCCCGGATGGGGCGGCATCGCTATGGGAATTACGGCATTGGGTGCCGCGGCGATTGCCTCGCGACAGTCCCGGCCCGGTATCTGGGTGCTCGTCTGGGTCGCGGAAGCTGTCATCGCCATCTCGATTGCCTTGTGGACGACGATATCGAAAGCGCGTGTCGTTTCGACATCGCTCTTCACGGGGCCGGGACGGCGATTCGTCTATAGCTTTGCGCCTCCGCTTTTTGTCGGCGGGCTGCTCACATTTCTGCTTGTCCGCATTGGCTACATGGATGCGATTCCCGGCGTGTGGCTGCTCCTCTATGGCACGGGCGTTGTCACGGGGGGAGCCTTCTCCATTCGCGTGGTGCCGCTGATGGGGCTTTGCTTCATGGTGTTGGGAACCGTGGCGTTGTTCTGTCCCTCGTCCTGGGGAGACATTTTTTTGGCCGCGGGGTTCGGCGGATTTCACATTGTTTTCGGCGCGGTGATTGCGAGGAATTATGGCGGTTAAATCGAATGCGGTTCGCGATGCTCGTTACCAGGGGTCCAGACGGGGCGCAGCAAGTGCGCTGCCGGCGGCTGAATCGGCCGCGAATCTCGACCGGCTCATCCATGAGCGCACGCGGCTTGCGATTGTCAGCGCGCTGGCGGTGAATTCGTCGCTCACGTTCAATGAGCTCAAGCAGTTGCTTAGCGTAACGGACGGTAACCTGAGCGTGCATGCCCGCAAGCTTGAAGACGCGGGTTATCTCTCCTGCGCCAAATCGTTCGCCGGCCGCATGCCGAAGACGGAATACCGGCTCACAACCGCCGGGCGCCGGGCGCTCGAAAAATATTTGGACCACATGGAAGCTCTGATCCGCGCTACGCGCGAAGGCTGAAACATGGAACCAATCCAGAAAGGAGACCAGGCCCTTGCGTATGCAGCAAATCAACAGAGTTAGCGGCAAGATCTTAATCGTTCTCTCTCTCACAGCTTTGCTTGCGGTGCTTACCGGGTACACTCAGCCGTCTCAACCAGACGAAGGCACGGCGGCGCATATCTTTCAGCTGTTAATCGTGGCGCTGGTACCAACGCTCTTGGTTTTCTTCGCGACCGCGGATCGACGGCAGCCTTTGCGAAGCGCGCGATCATTAGCAATTCCAGCCGCCGCCTTGGTTCTCGCGTTTGGAGCCTTGTATTACCTCGAGCACTACCGATGAATTGTGACGTACCTATGAGGCGCACTCTTTGCAATTTGCATGGCAAATTTTTTTGGGCTGACACTTTATGAGTAAAAGTACTTTGACAATCGCACCTATTTCGAAGCTGCACGTTGCCATCTTGCTGGATGGCAACGGCCGCTGGGCGGCTGCGCGGGGCCTGCCTCGTGCGGAAGGCCACCGCATGGGCGTGGCCGCCGTCCGCCGCGCGGTCGAGGCCGCTCCATCGCTGGGCATCGGCACGCTTACGCTTTACGCATTCTCCTCGGACAACTGGGGCCGCCCGGCGAGCGAGGTTGTCTCGCTGCTCGGTCTCGTCGAGGAATTTCTTCGCAGCGATACGGGCGCTTGCGCATCCGCGGGAGTCCGGCTTCGCGTGATCGGCCGGCGCGACCGCATTCCGCCCTCGCTTGCCGGCGCGATTGAATCGGCCGAGCGCCTCACCGCCTCCGGGCGCGGCCTCGAGCTTCGCATCGCGCTCGACTATTCAGCGCGGGACGCCATCCTGCGCGCGGCTTGCTGGATGCTATCGAGCCTCGAAGTGTCGCAACGCGAATTCGCGCGGCGCCTGGGCGAAGTGACGCACGCGGGCGGGCCCGCGCGTGATGTGGATTTGCTCATTCGCACCGGCGGCGAGCGGCGCCTGAGCGACTTCATGCTATGGGAATGCGCCTACGCCGAACTGTTCTTTTCGCCGCGCATGTGGCCGGAGTTTGATGCGGCTGATCTTGCGTCGGCGGTCGAGGATTTTCTTGGGCGCGAGCGCCGCTTCGGCCGTTTGCCGGAAGCCGCCGCGAGTTGAGTTCGATTCGAAAGGAGAGCCACAATGGAATTGAAGCAAGCGATGGCGGTCTTCGGAGTCTTGGCGTTCCTGGGAACGTTCGCGGTGGTGGTGTTTTCCGGCACCGCGATCTTGGCTCTCCGACTCATAGGCGAAGAGCGCGCGTCGCGCTGGACCGGGCATGCTTCGGTGTGGCTATTCGGCGGCCGCGGCCTGACGCGAAAAATCGCCGTGATTCCAATGGTCTTGCTCGCAGGTTACGCCACCGTGTTGCTCGCCGCTTCCGTCGCGAGCAGTGAACGCGCACTGCCACCCGGCGAGGAGAAGTACTTTTGCGAGATTGATTGCCATCTCGCCTACTCGGTGGCAACCGTCGAGAAAACTAAGACTCTTGGCTCCGCCGCGGACCAACAAGCGGCCAGCGGCACTTTCTACATCGTTGCCGTGCGAACACGCTTTGACGAGCGCACCATTTCACCGCATCGCGGCGACGCGCCCCTTGTGCCCTCTCCGCGCATCGTGACCGTCGAGGACCCGGCCGGACACTCGTATTCGATTTCGCAGGAAGGCCAGCAAGCGCTCCAAAACTCGCTCGGTTCGCAGTGGACGCCGCTCACGCAGCCGCTGCGCCCGGGCGATTGGTACTCAACGCAACTGGTTTTCGAACTTCCTTCGAACGCGCGAGGGCTGAAGCTTCTGATCGCGAGCCCGGCCGAGCCGGAGTGGCTTGGCAGGATCATCATCGGCGAGGAAGCCAGCATCTTCCACAAGAAAGTGTATCTGCAGATTCCGGATTGAGGGTTCCTCACTGTCAGGGAAGAGACTTACGCCGCCGCGACATCTCAAACGCTTTGCGGATGACGCGCGTAGCCGTTGGCGTGAGGGAAAATTTCGGCAGATCCGCTTCCGCGGCCCAGGCGGCGTCGGTAACGTCGCCGCCCGCTCGCGTTTCGCCCCCGGCAATTTCGCAGAGGTAATCGAGGATCACGAAGTGATATTGCGTCCGGCCATTACCATCGGGGAAAATGCGCTCGAAAACTTCGATCAGATCGAGCACGCGGACCCGCATGCCGGTTTCCTCTTCGAGTTCGCGTTGCACTCCCCTGACGATCGTCTCGCCCACCTCCAGCGTGCCGCCGGGAATGGACCACTCGCCTTCCAGAGGCGGATGGCCCCGGCGGATCAGGAGGGCGCGGCCGTCCGCAATCACCACGCCGCCAACTCCCACAACCGGGCGCTCCGGATATTCGCGTCGGCTTGGCATCTTTAAGCACCTTCCCGCAAAGCTTGACAGCGGCGTTATATAATACGCCGTCCGGAAAGCATCGGCCCAGGAAGGAGCAGACCCGTGACGAAATGTCCGGAATGCGACACAGAAATCGATTTGGACGAAGATGAAGTGGAAGAAGGCGAGATTGTGAGTTGCCCGGAATGCGACGTCGAGCTGGAAGTGACGCAAATTCATCCCGTGCATCTCATCGTCATCTCCGAGGACGAAGACGAAGAGGAAGAAGAGGCGGACGAAGAGTCGAGCCTTGATGAGAAAGGCGAGAAAGATGAGAAAGATGAGGAAGAAGAGGTGGAATAGCTTCGCCTTAGGCTTTCTCCGGCTATCTTCCCTCGCTGAGAACATGCAACCCCGCGCAATCGCGGGCAGGAGAAACATTTTGAAGAGTGTTGCGGCTTTGCAGTCCGCCCTTGCGCTGCTGTTTTGCATTCTTGTTGTGCTGCCATCCCATGCGCAGCAAAGCAAGGAAGAAAAAAAGGCCGAAGAGCAGCTTCGCACCCTTCACGGAAGCATCCTTGACAAGGACGAGAACCCTGTTCCTTCGAGCATCGTGTATCTGGTGAATTCGAAGACGCAGGCGGTGAAAACTCTTTTCGCGGATGACGAAGGCCGGTACCGCTTCAGCGGCCTCGACCCCAACATTGATTATGAAATCCACGCCGAGCACAACGACATGATGTCTCCCACTCGAACGGTTTCGAACTTCGATACGCGCCGCGATATCGAAGTCACGCTCAAGCTTTCCCGCAAGAAGCCCGCACACTAGCGCTACCCGGCTGGCCAAGGGCCAGGATTACCAGGAGCACGTCGGGCGGGATGAATAGAGCGTTTTGGCCGCCGCATCACGATTTTTTGCGCCGATTCGTGCTAAACAGTTGTCGCTTTCTTGCAGTTGGCCAAGAACAGAACAGCCCGTTCCATTTCGCCTGTGCGGGAACCTTCTCGCGGCAATTCTGGAAGGAGAAACTACTGATGGGGTCAATCATGAAGGAATCGGAGATTGGGAAGCTCGGTTTCGCGCGGTGGATTTTTCTGCTGGCTCTGACCCTGTCGTTTCCTTTCTTGGCCGTTCATCGAACCTCGGCACAAATTTCGGCCGACTCCGACAAGCTTCTGCACCGATTGTTCGCATCTTCGGATTTCAAGGTCAAGACCTTCGGCCCGGCGCGCTGGCTGAATGGAGGAGATTTCTATACGACGGTCGAGCCTTTGAACGAATTCAAAGGCGCGGACATCGTCCGGTACGAGACATCGAGTGGAAGGCGAGAGGTTCTGGTTTCCGCGTCGAAACTCGTTCCGGAGAATGCGCAATCGCCGCTCGCGATCGAAGACTATGCCTGGTCCAACGACAACTCGAAGCTACTGATTTACACGAATTCAGCACGGGTATGGAGAGAGAACACGCGCGGGGACTACTGGGTTCTCGATCTCAAGTCCGGCGGGCTGCATAAGCTGGGGGGCGACGCGCCCCCATCAACGCTGATGTTCGCGAAGCTCTCGCCCGATGGATCGAAGGCCGCCTATGTGCGGGCCAACAATATCTACGTGGAAGATCTAGCGAGCGGCCGCGTGATTCCCATCACGCACGACGGCTCGGAGAATATCATCAATGGCACGTCCGATTGGGTCTACGAAGAAGAACTCGCCCTTCGGGACTGCTTCCGATGGAGTCCGGATGGCCGGCGGATCGCGTACTGGCAATTCGACACGCATGGCCTGGGCATTTTTCCGCTCGTATACAACAATGGTGAGCCGAAGCAGATTGTCTCCGGTTTCCCCTATCCCGGTCTTGGCACGTATCCCACAATTCTCAACATTCCCTATCCGATTCCCGGAACCACTAATTCAGCCGTGCGAATCGGAACAGTAAGCGTTGACGGCGGAGAAGCACAGTGGATGGCCGTGCCGGGAGATCCTCGCGACAACTACATCGCCCGCATGGAATGGGCAGGGAATTCCCAGGAATTGGTGCTGGAACATCTCAACCGCTTGCAAAATACAGACGATGTTCTGCTTGCCGACGGAACGAGCGGTAGCGTGCGAGCAATCTTTCAGGATAAAGACGACGCATGGGTAGAGGTGATGAGGAGTTTTACATGGCTTCACAACGGCGCTGAGTTTCTGTGGCTCAGTGAACGAGACGGCTGGCGCCATGCGTATGTGGTCTCGCGCGATGGAACGCGCGTTCATCTCATCACGCCGGGCAATTTCGACGTAGTCTCCGTAAGCGGCGTTGATGAGAAAAACGGCTGGCTGTATTTCATGGCGTCTCCCGACAACGCGACGCAAAGGTATCTCTATCGATCAAGACTTAATGGGAGCGGCAAGACGGTACGCGTGACTCCGCCGGATGCAGCAGGCACGCACGACTACCGCATGTCGCCCAACGGCCGCTGGGCTTTTCATACCTATTCGAACGCAAATCAAATCCCCGTCACGGATCTTGTCAAGATACCGGCGCATCGCCCGGCCCGCGTGCTCGAAGAAAACTCATCCCTTCGAGCGAATGCTGCCCTGGCTTTCGCAACCCCGATTGAATTTTTCAAGGCCGATATTGGCGGGGGCGAAACTCTCGACGCGTGGATGATGAAGCCGCCCGATTTCGACCCGTCGAAGAAATATCCGCTCCTCGTCTACGTGTATGGCGAACCCGCTGCGCAGACAGTGGTTGACCAATGGTCGAATCAGTTTTATTTCAATCGCGTGGTTGCGAATGCCGGCTATGTGGTCATCAGCTTTGATAACCACGGCACGCCCGCTCCAAAAGGGCGGGCGTGGCGCAAGGCTATCTATGGCTCGATCCATCCGGTGGTCGTGAAAGATCAGGCGGCCGCGCTGCGAGACTTTCTCCGCTCGCATCCTTTTGCCGACGCTTCGCGAGTTGCTGTCTGGGGCAAAAGCGGAGGCGGCTCGAGCACGTTGAATCTGATGTTTCGCGCGCCTGATCTATACAGGGTAGGGATGTCTGTGGCTCCCGTACCGGAGCTTCGGCTGTACGACACAATCTATCAGGAGCGGTACATGGGCCTGCCCTTGCAGAACGTTGAAGGCTACCGCAACAGCTCCGCGATCAATTTCGCCGAGGGACTTCGCGGCTCGCTGCTGATAATCCACGGGTCGGGCGACGACAATGTCCACTATGCCGGCACCGAGCTATTGCTCAACCGGCTTATCGAGCTCGACAAGCCCGTGGATTTCATGGAGTACCCAAACCGCACGCACGCGCTGACGGAAGGCGCCGGCACCGCTCTTCACTTGCATACCCTGCTGTTGCGCTATCTTGAGGAACATCTGCCACCGGCCGCGACGACGCCTTAGGCGGTTGCGCGTAACTTCGATGACGTGCCGGATCGCTTGTAAAACAACGAACGACGGTTCGATTTGCATGTCGTACCGCTCTGAACACCCGGGGCTGAGGGTGGTGCCGGCGGGGGGAATCGAACCCACGGCCTAGGGATTATGAGACCCTCGCTCTGCCACTGAGCTACGCCGGCACGCGTGAATGTTCGATGCTACGGATGAGTCCGCAGGGTGTCAAGACACGACAGCATAGCTAGGCAGCGCAGGAGCCGGGCAGTAGTACTTTCGTAACATTGACGCGATTCGCTTCAAAACGTTAATTTCGTCTCGACAATTCGGAGAGGTTCTGGCACAGCCAGGAGGGAGGGGTGTGTACCGTTTGGACACACACCCTGAAATATTCCTCTTGACGGCACTAGACCGCCTATAGACTCCGCCGCGTAGTGCGTTCCCTACTCGGAGGAGTACTGTGAATAGGTGGCTAGTAGTGGTGGTTTTGGTTCTGCTGGTGTTGACTAGCGCGGCTGGTTTGAATGCGCTGGCGAACACCTCGGCGCCGATGCCGCCAGCACCCTGGTCAATAAACACGTCGGCACCGATGCCGCCGGCACCGTGGGCAAACACATCAGCACCAATGCCCCCGGCACCTTGGGCACGCAACACCTCGGCACCGATGCCGCCAGCACCGTGGGCGAATACGTCAGCACCAATGCCCCCGGCGCCCTGGAACTAGGGGTAACCGCGTAAGCCCCGGCAAAAAACGGGGGTTGGCTGGGTCAGGGCTCAAAAGAGCACATTTTGACTCTCGGTCCTGCTGACTATTTGATCTGGTCGATTGGCTTCCTTGCAGAAGTTTACGTGGTGGTGTGTTCAGTTTACCGCAAGAGTTTTCTTCGTTACCTTCCCCTTAACTTTTATATGGCTTGCGATGCTCTTGTGACGTTTGGCCTGTATTACTCGCTGCACACGTATGGATATAATTCTCCCGCATACTCCTACATTTACTACTACTCAGACAGCCTGCTGATGGTTCTGATGTTCTGGGTGATTATCAAGTTCTATCTGCAGGTATTCGATGAAATGGGCGTTAGCGGATATATCCGCGGGGCGGCTGTGCTTCTTCTGGTCTTCACGGCTCTATTCTCATACGGAGTAGTTCATGAGCATCGCAGCAACCTAACGGGACGTTTTGTCGTCCAGCTAGGACAAAATTTGTACTTCATCGGAGTCATTTTGACTTATCTCTTGTGGGGAGCCATTCTCAAGCTGCGCGAGACACGCGCACGACTGACTCAGCTTGTTCTTGCCCTTGGCATCTATTTCAGCGCCACCGCGGGCGCTTACGCGCTGCGAAACCTCTTTCCCGGTCTTCAGGCATCCGTCCTTCGATGGGTACCTCCTATCGTCGGGGTGTGGCTGCCGATTGCCTGGGCTTACACCTTCACCAAGGTGTCTGAAAGGGCGCGCCTGGTGCCGGCGCAACTGGCGGTGCGAGCCCGATGATTGCCGCACTGATTTACGTGGTTTCGGTCGCGGTCTTCTTGCAGTTCTTCGTGTACTACTGCAGATCGATCCTGGCGGCGTCGCGAAAGGTGGAGCTTTCCACGCGCGTTCGTGAAGTTACCGGGATTGTAAACGAGGACGTGGCCGCGGAGGATTTTGGCCGGTTGCTACAACTCGTCCGCCTGTGCCCTGAGCGCGGCGATGATCAGACGGAAATTCGCGCGGTCGGGGCCTACTACACACTCCTCAACATTCTTCGCCGCGTATCCTCGCCGGTGATTCCGGGCGTGGCCGCGTGGGCCCAGCAGGAACGCCGGAGCTGCTCTCATTTTGCGGCGGTGGCGCTCGACCGGCGGATATCGTACAGCCGAGACCTGTTCACGCAGCAGGTTGCCGACCGGCTCTAATCCCGGCCCCAAACGGGTTGGCCCTAACCTCGACCCCGTTCCGTCCGACTGCTACTATAGAGACATCTTCAAAGTCTGAAAAGCTCGGCTATGCGAAACCCGCTCGAACAAAGAGTTCTTGAACACGTCCGTGAATCCGGAATGGTGGAACCTGGGGGGCGCGTGGGCGTCGCGGTATCGGGCGGTGCCGATTCGGTTGCGCTCTTGAGATTGCTCGAAAGACTCCGCGGAGATTTGGGCATTGCGTTGATCGTCGTTCATTTTGATCATGCTCTTCGCGGCACAGAATCGCAGGAAGATGCGAGGTTTGTTGGCGACCTGGCGCGGGCGGGCGGGCATGACTTTGTTTCCGCCCGCGAAGACGTTGCCGCGGAGGCTGCCCGGCATGACTGGAATCTCGAAGATGCAGCGCGGCGTCTTCGATATGCGTTTTTTGCCCGCGTGGTGAGCGAAGGACAGGCCACCCGCATTGCCGTGGCGCATACAGCA
>Ga0307475_10001002_pt1 | contig 16896 bp, 13 predicted proteins | sample atmos_gasesECM1C_FD_203317 | JGI IMG/M metagenome (GOLD analysis project Ga0307475, IMG submission 203317) | Hardwood forest soil microbial communities from Morgan-Monroe State Forest, Indiana, United States - atmos_gasesECM1C_515 | ecosystem: Environmental > Terrestrial > Soil > Temperate... | reverse complement strand
TCCTCTCTTAGTTTTTCGGCGGGGATAATTGACTCCAAACTTATGAACAGAAGGCTGGAAAGAGCGCCCAACGCGATAGCTGATTTCCAATTCCCGATTGTCAGCCCCACTGCATATACGGAAAACCGAGAACGATTTAGCAATGCGACAACCACCGCGAGGAGGATGAAATACGATACATAAAGCACCATCCGGTCCGCAGCCTCGGCTTGCTTTTGCACACCGGGTGACATTGGAGCAAGGCCGCGCTTAAAGCCCCATTGAAACCGGACAAGATTGAGCGGCAGATTCATCAGAAGGGGGTAGAAGACCAGGAGAGAGACAGCGGCGACAGCTGACATTTGAGCACATGGTAACTCATCTACAGATAAACAGCTGCACGTCCGGTCAGGTTGTGTCGTTCCGATTTTGGCGAGTATCGATGCATGTCCCTGGCTCGAAAATTGGAGCGTTTCTGGATAACTGTTGGTAACAGGGATTATCACCACCTATCTCGAAATGAGATAGCCGGGTGCCCGACCCCCTGAGTCCCAGGGGTGGGAGCTTTCGACTTCATTCCAACCTGTCCTATACCTTTCCTGTACTTCCGACCAGTCTCCCACCAATCCGTCCCAGTGTTACTCTGTATCTGGCGAATTGGCGTCAGACGCTAAAAGCCCGATAAGGAGGTCCTAGATAGGCGACTGAACGAAAGTCAGCCGGCGCCAGCCGGTTCACGACAAATCGAACGATCTCCCGCCTCACCACACCGCGCCCGCGTCCTGCGGCCCGCGAATCCAAAAAAGGACAATCCAACATGACCTCGAAAACAACCACGAAAGCTACCAGCGCAAGAACCAACAGAAAGAACTCCCAGCAACCCCGAAAGAAGCATTCTGTGAATCGAATCAACCGTCAACGCCGGCTGCAAGAGCAGCTGCAAATCCTCCTCCTCGAACGCCACAGCCGCCGCTGCATCATCTGCCACCATCCCGATCGCGAAGCCATCGAAGAGGAATTCGTCCACTGGCGCTCCCCCTCGAGGCTCGCTCACGACTACAAGCTCTCCGACTATCGCACCATCTACCGCCACGCCCGCGCCGCCGGCCTTCTCCTCCAGCGCCGCGAACGTCTGCACTCCGCCCTCGACGCCTTCGTCGAATCCGTTGACGACGTGACCTTCACCGGCGACACGATTCTTCGCGCCATGCGAGCCTACAGCTGCATCGACAGCCACGGCCGCTGGACCGAAATCCCCACCCAGGTCCAATTCTCCACTTCCCACGACGGCCACCCGCCGCAGCCGCCCTCTCCATATCCGAAAAACAATTCGACAGCCGCCTCCGATGTCATCGACATCAATCCGGATGAAGAACGAGAAGATGACGAAGAAAACGAAGACAACGCGCCCGAAGAGCGCGTCACCGCTCTCGACGTGCTCAATGTCATCCGCAAATACTCAAATCAAGCATCGCAGAGCGATGCCACCGCTTCCTCCGTCCCTCCAAAAATAAAGTCGCGCAGCAATGGCACCACTTGCCCCGTCTCTCCAAAAATAAAGTCGCGCAGCGATGCTACCTCTTGCGCAGTCTCACCCGCGCAAGCCGTTAATGTCACGTCGGATGACTACGACGAACTCGACGACGATCCCGATGGCGACGAACCCGACGATGACGCCGACGAAGAATCAGAAGAGGACGCAGAAAACGCGCTCGAAGAGGCCCTAGCCTCTCTCTCCACCTCTTCAAAATCACTGTCGCGGAGCGACACTACCGCTTGCGCAGCCCCAACCGCGCAATCTGTGCTGCCGCTAAGTTCAAACCGTCGCGGCCGAAATGGGACCGCTTCCGCCGCTTCTGCCTCTTCAAAAACAAGGTCGCGTAGCGATGCTACCGCTTGCGCTGTTTCACCCGCGCAAGCCTTGCCGCGAGACGTTATTCGCGGCCACAATCCGAATGACCGGTCGCCGTCGGACCGCACTGATTGCGCCGCTTTACCCGCGCAACCGGCCGCCCCTCAAAAACCGAAGCCGGACGCCGACGGCCTCATATGGCACCCACACCCGGGCTATCCGAATCAGGAGATGTCAGAGCCAGATGCCCAGGGCCGCGTCCGCTACAAAATCCATATGACGACTGCTGCTTCGCAGCTTCCCTAGCGCGAAACGGACGCCCGCCGCGCCGCAGAGTTAATCTACCGTTCCGTGATTAAAAAATACGGTAACCCATGAGCTGTCAGCGGCTTGAAAAATTCTAATAGGCGGTAAAAGGGGGGACAAGACGACCATAACTCACAAAAAATTCGCCGCAGAACGAGCATCGGTCGAATGTCCATGCCACGAAAGAGGAAAGGCAAAAACGCCGGCCAGAGGCCAGCGGTACGAACAGCGGAGCCACGTCTCAGTATATTCGAGCGCGCTTTGTGGCGTCAGACTGTGCTGGATCGGGGGGCGGGGATTCCTGCTCGGTGGCGACGCAGGGGATAGATTCGGGGTAGAGGCAGAAGTCAGGGTATGGCGCCGGCTCGGCCTTGTCGATATTAACGAGCATCGACTCGGTGTAGTGCGGCGCAGCGTAAAAAGCGAAATGCTCCGCGCATACGTAGTAATCAAGGAACCTCGGCTTATCGCAGTCTTTCGCAGAGCAGGAGTTCGCATCCTTCATGTTGGTCTCCTTGGCGCGGGCTTTGATCGCGCGTCGTTTTCAGGTTCCCGGCGTTGCAACACCGCGCCGCCTGATTTCTCGCCAGGGAAAGCGCGAGACGAACGGAGCCGGCCGCCGGTCTGCGACCTGTACTCCGGCGAGTGCCTCGGTTAGGTCTTCACGGCTTTGTGACCCACAGCTACTGGCTCGTAAACGGGGACGAAATTCGGAAGGATTGTCTTCATACCGAACGCTTCGAAAGAAAGTGGATAAGAACTAACCAGAGGTTGAAAAGGGCCATGGGCGAAGCTCCTTTGTAGGGCGGGTGATTGCGATGATAGGCGGCTGGGGTGTGAAGTGGAATCGGCGCGACGTCGGATTCGGCGAAGGGGAAATGTGTAAGGAGAAAAGCTGATTTTGGAGGGGAAATGCCAGTGGCGAAGATGAGGAGAAGGGTGCGATAGATCGTGGCGGATGGCTGCTGGCTCGCGCGGCAGGCTGGCGCGTGGCGAAAGCGCGCGATGGCGTTGGAGCTTGTGTCAGACTGCTGGCGGGCGTGTCTCCTGGCAAGCTAGCGTGTCCGCTGCGCCTCGGCGTCAGCGAGGCTCGACGGTGGGGCGATCGAGCGTCAATCACGCAAGTGGTACATTTCGCGGTGCTTCGCACAGAGGCGGGTTGCTCGATCAGCGTGGCACTCGGCCTGCAACCGTTCGCGGTGGGCGAGCTGGGGCGGGCCCAAATTGGCATGTTTACCTAAAGGGTGCGCGGCAGGCGGCGCGGTGGATTTTTGCTGGGTGCGGCGCGGCGGGGCGTGGCATTCTAAAAGGCCAAGCGAAATGACGAAATCAATTCATGTCGGCGGGCGTCCTGTGTGGGCGGAAATTTCGCTCAAGGCGATCCTGCGGAATCTTGAAATTATACGGAAGCATGTGAATCCGGGGCGTGAGTTTGCGGAAGCGCGTGGCGGCGGAGAGCGGAAGAGCGCAGGCAAGAGTGCCCGCGCCACTGAAAGCAAAAAGCAAAGGCGGCGGATGATTTTGGCTGTGGTGAAGTCGAATGCTTATGGGCTTGGTGCGGTGCCAATTTCGAAGGCGCTGCAGAAGGCTGGGACGGAATGGTTTGGGGTGACTTGCGCAAATGAAGGGATTGAGCTGCGCGAGTCGGGGATTCGCAAACGGATTCTGGTGCTTACTGGATTTTGGCCGGGGGAAGAAAAGCGGCTGCTGGAGAATTATTTGACGCCGACGGTGACGCGTGTGGATGACTTGCGGCATCTCGAGCGGGCAGCGAAAAGTTTTCTCGGCAAGGCGTCGTCGAGAAAATCGGCGCGCGGGACCTCTTCTTACGGCAATCTATTTGCCGCTAAACCGTCGCGCGTGCGCTTCCATCTGAAAATCAATACGGGGATGAACCGGCTGGGGATTTCGCCGTCGGAAGTGGAGGCGTTCGCGAGGGCGCTGGCGGAATGTCCGCACCTGGAGCTGGAAGGGACGTTCACGCATTTCGCTTCGGCGGAAGATTTTATCGGCGGGCAGACGGTGACGCAGGAAGAATTGTTCCGGTCTTGTCTAGACCGGCTGCGGGCGCTGGACGTCGAGCCGGGGATCGTGCATCTTGCAAATAGCGGGGCGATTTGCGCGCGGCCGGAGACCTGGGCGGACATGGTGCGGCCGGGCGCGATTCTCTACGGTTATCATCAGCGCTTCGATCCGCCGGAAAAGCGGAACGAGGTGATGGCGGAGATGCCGCTGGAGCCTTCGCTTTCGTTGCGCGCGCGGATTATTTCGCTGCGCGACGTGCCGCCGGGAGAAGCGGTGGGATATTCGGCGCGGTTTATCACCGAGCGGCAATCAAAAATGGCGGTGATCAATGCGGGATACGCCGATGGGGTGGTGCGCGCTCGAACGAATCGCGGTTGCGCGCTGGTGCGCGAGCGGCGCGTGCCGCTGGTGGGCACGATTTCGATGGATTTGACGACGCTCGACGTGACCGATGTGCCGGGCGTGGCGCTCGGCGATGTGGTGACGATTTACGGCAAGGATGGAAAATCGGCGATCGAAGTTTCCGACGTCGCGCCGGAGATTGGCACGGTTACGTCGGATCTGCTGTGCGCACTCGGGCGGCGCGTGCCGAAATATTACGTATGACGCTAAGTCACATTTAGCGACTCCTCAGTAGTTCCTTCGTTGACTCGCGCGCGAGTGGCGGTGCTATACTACGGCCTCATAAGATTAATTCCGGGCCACTTTCCTTCCGGCGAATCGCAAACTTTTCATAGAGCCGGGCTGCAAGAAAATGTGAATCGGATAGCGAGGTTTCATACGTACCGATTCGTTTTCATACTTTCATAAGGTGCCATGATGCAACGGACCCCTAACGGACCCAGCCGGCCGCAACACAACACCGCAAATTCTGAAATCCCAACGCACAAATCTACGGCAGCGGCTCGCGCGCAGCAGCACGACCAGGTGGGAACATTCTGGGACATGCTGGCGATTCGCGTGGTGTTTACGGCAATTTGCGTGGCGGCGGGATTTCATTTCCGGCCGTTCAGCGTGTCGAGGGAAGCGGGCGCGGCGACGGGATTTTTCTTTGCGCTGGCAGTGATTCTGTTTGAAGTGCGGTTGCGGCGCGCGAGCATGCGGCGGTTGATTGGCGCGGCGACGGGCTCGATTCTGGGAATCCTCGGCGCGTATTTCACGACGCTGGTGCTGTCGCACACTTCGATGCCGGAGAGCACGCGGTCGTTTTTCAGCCTGGCGATTTTTCTGGTGATGGCCTACATCGGGTTGATTCTGGGCGCGAATAAAGGCGATATGCTCAACCTGCAGGCGCTCGGCGGACTTTTTGGCAGCGAGCGTAGCATGAAGCATTCGGTGAAGCTGCTAGATACAAGCGTGATTATTGACGGGCGGGTGGCGGACATTGCCGAGGCGCAATTTCTGGACGGGACGATTATTATTCCGCAGTTCGTGTTGCGCGAACTGCAGCTGGTGGCGGATTCGGCTGACCCGTTGAAGCGGCAGCGGGGGCGGCGCGGGCTCGAAGTGCTGCAGCGGGTGCAGAAGATGGCGCATCTGGAAGTGCAGATCGCGGAAGACGATTTCCCGAGCATTGCGGAAGTGGATCTGAAGTTGATCGAGCTGGCGAAGCGCTATGACGCGAAAATTGTGACGAATGATTTCAACCTAAACAAGGTGGCAACGCTGCAGGGCATCGAGATCATGAACGTAAACCAGCTCGCCAATGCGTTGAAGCCAGTGGTGCTGCCGGGCGAGTCGATGCGCGTTTTTATTTTGCGCGAGGGCAAGGAATACAATCAGGGCGTCGCGTACCTGGATGATGGGACCATGGTGGTGGTGGACGGCGCGCGCAAGATGATCAACAAGACGATCGATATCACGGTGACGTCTGTGCATCAGACGACCGCTGGGAAAATGATCTTCGGGCGGTACGACGAGCGCGGCGAGCAGGTGACGCGCGTGGCGATGGCGGGTCAAGGGCAGGCAGGGCAGTTGCAAGGTGAATCGCAGCCTGGGCCGCGGGCGGTGGAGAGTTCGGGTGGCGGGGAACGTCCGCCGCGGCCGTTGTATCCGGAGTCGAATCGGTCGTAGTTCACACGCGTCGCCGTTTGCGCGCAGGCCTCGAGCAATTCAAAGGCTCGCGGGAAATGCACCGCGAAAGGAATGAGCTGCGCGCTTATTCTTTCCCAGCCCTTCCGGGCTGGGCTAACTTCTGTCGCGCCTACGGCGCTTTCGTTACCTTCGTTAATTTTCTTCCCGCATCAATATCGACAATCAGCAGGGCCTCACGCTACGGTTTTCTCGCATGCTGGGTTTGCTTGCGATAGACTGTTAGCCCTTTGATGAGCCGGATTGCCGCTATCGTGCCTGCTGCAGGACTTGGCACCCGCATGGGCGCTGAGACGCCGAAGCAGTTCCTTGAATTGGATGGAATGCCGCTGATTCTTTTTACGCTGAGACGTCTGGCGGCGTGCGCTGCGATTACCGAGTTTTTTATTTCAACGCGGGCCGAAGATATCGTTTCGCTGCAGGATACTGTGGCGAAGGCGGGGCTTGGACGGCCGGCGCGCGTGGTGCATGGGGGCGATACGCGGCAGCAGTCGGTGGCGAATGCGCTTGCGCAGGTGGATCCGACGACGGAGATCGTGCTGGTGCACGATGCGGTGCGGCCGTTCGTCACATTGGAGCAGATTGAGCGCGTGATTACGGAAGCGCGGACGCGGGGCGCGGCGATTCTGGGCATTCCCGCGATTGATACGGTGAAGGAAGTGAAGCGCGCGAGCTTGCCGCAGGATGTGGCGTTGATTACTTCGACGATTCCCCGCGAACGAATCGTGCTGGCGCAGACGCCGCAGGCTTTCCAGTATGAATTGATCCGGGATGCATTCCGCACCGGGCAAAGCGACGGCGTGACGGCATCGGATGAGTCCGGACTTGTAGAACGCTTCGGGCATGATGTTTATGTGGTGCAAGGCTCGGAGCGCAATTTGAAGATTACGCGGCCGGCGGATATGGATTTGGCGCGATTTTATCTCGCGCAGGAGCGGGCTGGGAAATGACGCGTTCGGGGATCGGATACGATTTGCACCGTCTGGCTGAAGGGCGAAAGCTGATGATTGGCGGCGTCGAGGTGCCTTTCGACAAAGGCTCGGTGGGGCATTCTGACGGAGATGTGTTGTGCCATGCGCTTTGCGATGCGCTCTTGGGCGCGGCTGGGCTTGGCGATATTGGCACGCATTTTCCGGATACGGATGCGAAGTGGAAGGGGGCGGCGAGCTTGGTGTTTCTCGAGCATACGCGGAAGCTACTTGATGAACGTGGGTTGAGAATCAGTCATTTGGATGCGGTGGTGATTTGCGAGCGGCCGAAGTTGGGGCCGCATTTTCCGGCTATGCGGGCGGCGATTGCGAAGGCGCTGGGAATTGCCGGGGAGCAGATTAATTTGAAGGCGAAGACGAATGAGGGGACGGGGGAGATTGGGCGGGGCGAGGCGATTGCGGCGCATACGATTGCGACGTTGCAAGGGTGAAGAAGGAAAGGTCAAAAGAGCCGGCGGGACGCCGGCGGTACGGAACGGCAGGCTTGCCATCAACATGGTGCTTGGTCTTCTTAGATTTTTCTTTTCGCGCGTCCTACAACTGACCGAAATTCCTGCTATGTAGGGTTAACGACGACATGAATTGGTTGACTGGATTTCATGCGGTGGAAGAGGCGCTGGCGGCTGGGAGCGCGATGGATCGCATTGTGATCGCGCGTGGGCGGCACGGGGAGAGGCTTGAGGCGATTGTGCGGCTGGCGAAATCGCGGAATGTGCCGGTGCGATTTGAGGAGAGGCAGCAGATTGACCGGTTGACCGGGACGCGGGAGCACCAGGGAATAGCTGCACTCGCGGCTGCGAAGCTGGTTGTGGAGCTGGAGGATTTGCTGCGCGCGAAATATGCGCAGGGGTTGCTGGTGATTTTGGATGGGATCGAGGATCCGCATAATTTGGGGGCGATTGTGCGTACGTCGCTTGCCGCAGGGGCGAATGGCGTTGTGATTCCTGAGCGGCGCGCGGCGGGGCTTACGGACACTGTGGAGCGGGCGGCTGCGGGTGCGCTCGCGCATCTTCCTGTGGCGAGGGTGAAGAATCTTGTGCGGGCGATGGAGGAGATGAAGGAGGCTGGGTATTGGTTGGTGGGGCTGGATGAGCGCGCGGAGAAGAGTTACACCGAGGTGGATTTTAAGGGAGCGGTTGGGATTGTGCTGGGCGGTGAGGGCGAAGGACTGCATGAGTTGACGCGGAAGCGATGCGATTTTCTGGTTTCGATTCCGACGACTGGGCCGGTGCGGTCGTTGAATGTGTCGGTGGCTGCGGGGGTGGTGTTGTTTGAGGCTGTGCGGCAGCGGGGTGGATCGGAAAAGGAAAATAGAAAAGGGAAAACGGGGACGGCGGGGTTTGAACGATTGTGATTGGTTTGCAGGTCTGACGTGTGGTGACCGAACCAAGTCAAAAGAGCCGGCGGGACGCGGCGTTACGGAATGGCAGGGTTGCCATCGAGATAATGGTTGGTCTGCTTGAGTTTTGCATTTTGGGCGCATCGAATCAGAGTCAAAAACGCTGGCCGGAAGTCAGCGGTGCGAAAGGCATGGCTTCGAGTTCGGTGGTCGCAGGTATAGTGCCGGTGTCGCGCCTACGGCGCTCTTACGTCTGCGTTCTTGAGTTCCCAGCCCTCCCGGGCTGGGCTAACTTCTGTCGCGCCTACGGCGCTGAGCTGCTTTTCGTGTTTCAGCTGAGCTACTTGTCGTACTTCAGCAGGGAGAAGACGTCTGTGCCGGGGAGTTTGGCGCGGCCATCTAGGAAATTTAGTTCTACTGCGAAGGCGGCGCCGGCGATTTCACCACCGAGTTGGCGAATCAGCTTGATTGCTGCGGCGGCGGTGCCTCCGGTGGCTAGGAGATCGTCGCAGAGAAGGACGTGCTGGCCGGGCTGTATGGCGTCGGCGTGGATTTCGAGCGCATCGCTGCCGTATTCGAGCTGGTAGGTGACGGACATGGTTTTCGCGGGGAGTTTTTTGGGTTTGCGAATGGGGACGAAACCGGCGTTGAGGCGATAGGCGAGGGCGGGCGCGAAGATGAAGCCGCGGGCTTCGATTCCGGCGACGACGTCGACTTTGTGGCCGTTGTAGTGTTCGCAGAGGCGATCGACGAGCGTATGAAATCCGCGCGGATCCTGGAGCAGGGTGGTGAGGTCGTAGAAAAGAATGCCGGGCTTGGGGTGATCGGGAATTTCGCGGATCAGTTTTTTGAGATCGGCCATCGCGTCTTTGAGGTCGTTCATTGAGTCCTCAGTCTCGGCATTGATTCCTCAGGTTCAGGTATCGCGCTCGACTGTAAAGCGAGCCGCAAATTTCGAATCGAGCGGTGCTTCTTCCTCGGTTACGCCGGCAACTGATGCGCCGTTTGGGCCGCGTTCCAGTTCTGCGCGTATCGATGCGAGCACCGAAGCGGGACCGATCGCGTAGACTTCCACGCGGCCGTCGCGAAGATTCTTCACGTAGCCCGCGATACCGAGCCGCTGCGCCAGCTGCCGCGCAAAATAGCGGTATCCGACTCCCTGAACCATTCCACTGACGAAATAGCGCTTGGCAACCTGCGTCTCGTGCATGCCCGAACGACTCGCGAACTGCAAACGCGGGATTTTAGCAGAGGTGCGGGCGAGCGCGTCACGGAATTGAGAGGTGGGCGCTACGTGAGTGCGGAATTTTACGCTGGGATCCTTCGGGCGTAGTTTTGCGCCAGTTGGGAAGTTTTCAAATTGAAGGCTCGCGGGAAAGACACCGCGAAAGGAAGGACGCTCCGCGCTGTCTTTGTACCCAGCGCTTCCGCGCTGGGCTAACTTATGTCGCGCCTACGGAACCTAGATCGATACTTGGGAGACCTTTGTTGGATACGCCTGGCGCTCGATCGATGCTTGGCAGGATTGGCGCGGTGTCCGGTTGGGAGGTGCTCCTTCGAAGCGAGGAGTTGCGTGAAGTAAACGCGGGCGGCTCTTAGAGCCGCCCCTACTGGGAGGGGCGCTTTGGAGCTTGGCGGAAACGTGGCAGAATTGGTGGAGTGTCCGCGCGGGCCACTCCTGGACCCTCGATGCGTTTGCACCAGATGAGCCGAACTAGACGGAGAGGCCTGCCGGTGGCGCTTGCCATTGCGTGTGCTGCGGCATTCAGCGGCGCTGCCCCGCGGCATCCTTCAGGGACAATTCCGTCGCAAGCTCAAACTGCAGAAGCACCGGCGCCGGCGACCGGCGGCCTGGAAATTGTGGAAAATGGCGGCTATCCCGAGCTTCGGGTGGACGGCAAGCCGTTTTTCATTCATTCGGCGGCATTCTTTTATTACCGAATTCCGGTGGATCAATGGGAGCACCTGCTGCGGGTGTACCGGTCGTACGGAATCAATACGATCGACCTTTATATTCCGTGGAACTGGCACGAACCGAAGGAAGGTGAGATTGACTTCGACGGGCACACAAATCCGCGCCGCAATCTTCGCGCACTGCTGGCGCTGATCGAAAGCGCGAATTTGCGGCTGATCGCGCGACCCGGCCCGGAAATTGGCAACGAATGGAGATACGGCGGCTATCCCGGCTGGTTGCTCAAGCGGCCCGAGTACAAGATGGATCCGATTGATTGGATCGAGGGCCGCTATGCGCCGCTTGATAATTTGAATGCGAGTGACGCGGAAGCAGCGGCAGAAGGCTGGCTCGCGAATCCGACGCACATGGAGAAATCGCGGGAATGGCTGACGGCGGTGGCGAAGGAGCTCGCAAAGTACAGCGCGCGGAGGATCGTGCATTTTGAGAAGGATGAGAAGTCAGCGAGGCCGCGTGACGTTAACGGGCCGCTGCTTTTCGTTCAGCTGGGTGACGATTTTGCGATTGGCAGATCGAATCGGGCGGGGCCGAATTTCTGGCGCTTCGTGGAATCGTTGCGGGCCGCGGTGGAGACGGGTGGAGTGACGGTGCCGGTGTTCATCAATCCGACTGACATGCGCGTTTCGGCCGCAGGTTCGAATCGTGATGGGACGATCGGGGTGATGGGTCAATGGTATCTGGAGAGGCGTCCAGAAAATTCCGGTGGCCTGAGGCGTTTTACCGCTAGCGATGCTGCCGAGGTGGAATTCTTCACTGAAGAGCTGAAGACCCAACCCGCATTTCCGCCGGTGATGATCGAGTATCAAGCCGGATGGTATACGCCGGGCGATGATGACGGGCCGATGGCGAGCCCGCCGGAGAATACGCTACTGAGCTCGCGGCTGCTGATCGCGAACGGAATTCACGGAATCAATTATTTTCCGCTGCAGGATACGTACTCGCCTGCGGGTTATTCGGTGCCTTGGGCGAATCGTTCGTATCGCTGGGATGCGGCGCTTGCACCCGATGGCGAACAGCAGCCGAGGATGCACGCCGTGATTCGCAATCTGGAAATCCTCCAGCGATGGGGGCCGCAGCTCGCGGCTTCGCACAAGCGCGCGGACTTCGGAATTATTTATCCGATGGGAGCCTATCCGCAGGAAGTGCTAGAGCGCGCGGATGTTTCGGCGGTGTCAACGACGGTGATGCGAATCGAGCGGCTGGGGGCTACGGCGATGCTTTCGAGCGAGCTGCTCGACGCGGAATATCAGCCTGTGGAGCATCTCTTGCGAAACGCCGTCACGTTGTTGCCGGTATTCGATCCGGGCAAGCCACAATTTCAGATTTCCGAGAAAGCGCAGGGCGCGATCGTGGAATACGTGCGGCGCGGCGGAACGCTTGTGGTGTTTCCGCAGAGGCCGCGGGGGAGCGTGATTGATGCTTTGTGGAAGGACGCGCCTGGAGACGAGACGAACAAGGAAACCAATTTGAAATCAGGGATTCGCTCGCGCTGGAAATTCGGCGAGGGCGAGGTGATTTTGTCGACGAAAGATTTTTACTCCTGGATTGCGCTGGAGCGCGCGCTGCCGGAAATTCGCGGCGAGCGGGAGGCGGATTGGGCGGCGGGAGTGCTACGCGAATTTCTTCAAGCGGCGGGCGTGCGGCCCAGCGTGGAAAGCAGCGTGACGCCCTCACAACCGAGCGATCTGCAGATCGATGAGATAGTGTCAAATGAGGGGACGGAGGGGCTGGGAGCGCGCAAGAGTGGCCGGGGTTTTGTGAGCGTGACAAACTTGAGCGCGAGCGAGACAGCGGACGAGTCGTTTCAAATTCTTTCGACGGCAGCATCGGCGCGCGGCACCGACCTGGCGTATATTCCGCTTCACGTGACGGTGCCTCCGCGAGAATCGTTGCTGCTGCCGCTCGAGGAACCGGTGTGTTTCGCGGATCCGGGGAACGCGCCGTGCGGCGATTCGGTTACGACGGGCACCGCGGAGTTCCTGGATGCGCGGCGGGAGGGGAAGACCCTTGGTCTAATTCTCTACGCTCCCACACGCGCGGAGATTCGAATGCGGTTATCGCAAAAACCCATTCACATTTCGCTGGATGGCAACCATATCGAAGGAGAATGGGAGGCGGACAGCCACGAATTGCACGTGACGATCCTGCGAGGCATGGCGCCGCAATTCATCCGCGTTTTGTCGCTTGACCTCACAACGAAGCCGCACGTGGAGGAGCGAGAAAAACCCGTAAGACCCGCGCTTGGCGAGATTGACTACTTTGTTTCGAATGCGGTGCGGTTGCCCACGGGGGCGGACACGAGGATGCGGACATATCCACCGCTTGTCGTCGCGGAGAAGAATCGTTCTTTTGTGGTGGTGATGCAGGCAGATCATCAGACTGGCGTTCCGAACATGTCGCTCGATCTTACCGTGAGCGGGGCGTTGCGCGGCGGTGGTGCGCTCAGGCTTTTGCCGCGGGGCGTGTCTGTGGAGAAGGTGGCGCTCAAGCCCGCGCAAAATGAATTGATGGCGCTGCCGGCTTCCGCGGACGGATTGTTGCACAGCGATATTGAAGTGCGGCTGGGGCATGAGCGTCGGACGTTGCCGGTGGCGTTTCTGCAGCCGAGGGAAGACGGTTTGTATCGCTACCGCTACGATTTCGATCGCGACGGAGCGGACGAATGGGTGCTGGAGAATTCGAATCTGCGTCTGATTGTTTCGCCGGAGTCGGGAGGAAGAGCGCTGGCGCTGGTGGACAAGACTTCGGGGCAGAATTTGGCGACGAGCGTGGGTTTGTTTCGTGATGGCTTTTCATTTACTGGTGCTGCGAATCCGCCGCGAGCGGATGAAGGGCGCGCGCGGGGGCGTTATGGTCTTTTTAATCGTCCGTACGCTGCCGAGTGGCTGGGTGAACAGAAGGATTCGATTTTGAAGCTTCATTACGACGCGCCTGATGTTGCGCCAGGAGGGGCGAGCATCGAGAAAGCGATTCATTTCGAGGGACCGAACGAGGTGCGCGTGGAATATAGCGTCGCTTTGAAAGGTGCCGCCGCTGCGAACGGCGTGCCGGAGAATAAGGAGCAATCGTTTGTTACCGTGAATTCGTTTCCTGCCATGGCGCGACCGGGGCGCGAGACGAAGTTTTGTTGGCCAGTGGAACGTGCCTCCGGGGAGGGTGCCGCCGGCGACAGAGAGCGGGGGGCGAAGGGTGGCTGGCATTGCGAGGATTTCAAGCCGGGTGGCGAACAGATTGAGTTGCCGGCGGGGACGAAACGCGTCGAGGTGAGAACCACGGGGCGCGCGGCGACGACTCTAGAATGGGACTGCGCGGCGGAGTGCGGGCGAATGACCATTGAACCAAAGCATTTTTCGGGATTATTTCGGTTGGAATTTCCGAAACTAACGCCTGGTGCTGAGCCAGAGCACTACACGATTCATATTCGAACGAGCGAAAGGGAGTGAAGGCAAAGGCACAGCGTGAACTTGGGCAGCGCGAAATGCATCTAACCAGCATGGAAACATCAATGCGACGTTTGTCCCTGCTTACGGCGATCGTGGCGCTTTTGTCCTGCGCGGCGCCCTGCGTTCAGGCGCAGGATCCCGGGCCAATGGCGCCTCCTCCGAAATTTGATGTGAAGCGAATCCCCGCGCAACCGCGTCCGGGTCCGCCGCCGATACCAGAGCCCGAAATCATCCGGAAATTCGCGGCGAATGAAGACGTGATGAAGAAAGAATACGACGCGTATAACTTTGCGAGAACGATCCGCATTGAGGAGCTCACCGATCCTGGCGGGAAGTTTGTCGTGTCCGGCGTGGTGTACACCAAGGTCGATGGAGAAAGGACCTTGCGCATCGAGAAGGAACCGGAAACCAATTTGAAGCAGACTGACTTCACGCTTGAGGATGTGAGGATCATCGCACAGCTTCCGCTTTTCATTTTGACGACCGAGGAGATACCGAATTACACGTTCACGTACGCGGGGCAGGACAAGCTCGATCAGCTGAATACTTACGTCTTCCAGGTAAAGCCGAAACAACTGAGCCGCAAGCGCCGCTTTTTTGAAGGCGCGGTGTGGGTGGACGACCGCGACCTGACGATCGTGAAAAGCTATGGGAAATTCATCAGCGAGCTTACGGGGAATGGAACGAAGCTTCCGTTCACGATGTTCGAGACTTTCCGCGAAAACTTCCAGGATAAATACTGGCTGCCGACTTACACACGTTCGGACGATTTCATCGAAAACGACAAATCGGGCGAGATGCATATCCGAATGGTGATTCACGATACGGATTTCAAGCTGGCTGGGCCAGGCGCACCGCCGCCAGCGACCGGGAACGCGAATGAAGGGCCCGGCGGGGGAACGTCGCAAGATCCGCAAAAACCTTCGTCACCTTAGAGCGGCTCACGTTTCATGCGCAACGGGCGGAAGAGATGATCGAGCGGCGATCAGTCGGCGGATTCTTCGAGCCTCTGTAAATATTTTGGTAGTTCGCGAATCGAGTTGAGGATGGCGTCAGGACGAGCCGCGCGAACTCTTGCGGCGGTAGGAAATGGGCCGAGCACACCGATCGGCCGAACGCCCGCGCGCCGCGACATTTCGATGTCCTCGGCGGTGTCACCCACATATATGCATTCTTCCGGCGCCAGGCCGATCCGCTCAAGGGCTAGATTCAACGGAGCGGGATGCGGTTTTCTCTTGGGCGCATCTTCACAGCAAACGCACGTGGAAAAATAATCGGCGAGCGCGAATTCCCTAAGCTGCTTGCGCACCCTGGGCCGATTTCCGCTGGTAACCACTCCCAAGACGAACTCTCGCTTGAGTGCGCGGATAATTTGTCTTGCACCGGGCATCAGCCGGGGATTTTCTCGATTGTAGGCGAGAGTCCAGATGCGGTCTGCTTCGTCCCATTTAGAGCGCGGGAGACGCGCGGCGCGATAGACGCGATACCAATTCGGGGAATAGTGGCGGGCAAGATCGCTGAGGCTCCACTTGATGCCCAAGGCTTCGAACATCGCGAGGTAGGCGCGCGAGTCCGCGCCGTAGGAGTTGACGATGGTGCCGTCCCAGTCAAATAGAACGGCGCGAACGGAAAAGCGCCTTCGTTTCACCAGGGAATCGTAGCAGAGATTTGCGACTATGCGGTGCGATAGCGAGTCGGGACGACGTCGTCGCGACGAATCGCGAAGTCGTCAAAACTTGCCGCGTAGCCGTGCCAGCCGGGCATGTCCGAATCTTCCGCTCGCACGATATGCGCGGCGGTACACATCTGGACGGTGCCTTGGCCGAGCGGGCGTTCGACGAGAGCTACTTCGAGCTCGATCGCGGTGCCGGCTTCGAGCAAACAAGGCGCGAGGAAGTACACGCCGCTCGAACTTATATTCCGCGTCACGAGGACAACGGGAATCGGCTCGACCTTTCCGCCCACGCGAGTGAGACGAAGCGGCAGCGAGAGATACGCGCGAGGATTGCCGCGCCGTTCCCGAGCCACGCCAATCGCGTGCGTCGGAATGCGAGCGAAGCGTTGCGGTCCAGGTTTGTTAGAAAAAGCAGTTACTGTGGTAGTGCGGACTTCAGATTCACGCAGCGGCGACACGAACGACAAGTTACTACGTTCCGGAGCAGCCCCCATAGCGTCTCCTCAGCCCTGTCCTGAATTGAAACCTAAAACACCCCAACTTGGTTCGACAAATATGCTCGCAGCCTGAGAGCGGGTCAACCCGGTACAGACCGAAAGTGCTGTATCGTGTAACATGGCGTGACCCGGAGTCAAGTCCTTTCTGATGTTGGTCTTGGGGCCGTAAGAAACGGCGGGCTAAGGTCTAGGGAGACCGCGAGACCTTCGGCCGAGAAGAGGTTTCCTCCTGCGCGATCTTTAAAAACACGCCCAGAGGAAAGCGGCAAGGTTTGAGCGCAAGAAACGGATAGTAGCTTGGCCCCGGAGTGCGCTAATTTCGGAGCGCAGGAAGAAGTAGCGGACGAGAATCTATGACACCGAGCACGCTTCGAACAGCAACGGAAAAACGGTACGAGCCAGCGGCCGCGCGGTGGCGCGCCGTTCAGTCACGCGACCGAGGAGCGGACGGCTTATTCGTTTACGCGGTGCGATCTACCGGAGTTTACTGCCGTCCGTCGTGCGCTTCGCGGAAGCCGCAAGCGAATCAGGTGCTGTTTTTTCCTTTGCCGGAAGCGGCGGAGCAGCAGGGTTTCCGGGAATGCAAGCGATGCAAACCGCGAACCGTCAATCTGCGCGATCCGAGAACGAAGGCAGTGGCGCAAGCGTGCAGAGAGATTGATTCACGGGTACACGACGGAAACGAGGCGCCAGTGACGCTCTCCGCTTTGAGCGCGCCGCTGGGAATT
>Ga0307475_10001001_pt1 | contig 16907 bp, 10 predicted proteins | sample atmos_gasesECM1C_FD_203317 | JGI IMG/M metagenome (GOLD analysis project Ga0307475, IMG submission 203317) | Hardwood forest soil microbial communities from Morgan-Monroe State Forest, Indiana, United States - atmos_gasesECM1C_515 | ecosystem: Environmental > Terrestrial > Soil > Temperate... | reverse complement strand
GTCTGTCAGCATCCAGCAACCCGCGCTGAGCACGCCGGGACTGTACCCCATCGTCGTGCAGAACCAGAACCCCTTGCTCGCAGCGCCCGCGGCTAACATGTCTGCCGTGAATCTGGCGGTAGAGCCATCTGCCGGGTCCTTGGCGAGCGCGCCGATCGTTCCGGCCATTGCCGTTGGTAACGCGCCTTCGGCTGTGGCAATCAATCCGGCCACGGGAACGGCTATTGTCGCCAACACGGCTGACGGCACGATCTCGATATTTGATCTCACGGCCAATTCGCCCACGGTGACGACGGTCCCAGTGGGAAATCAGCCGACCGGGGTGGCAGTGGACGATCAACTGTCCGTCGCGCTGGTGGTCAACAGCGCCGATAACACGATTTCCGTCGTAAACCTGATCTCGAATACAGTGACGAGCACCGTACCACTCGGGGCATTCACTCCCTCGGGAAGCAACCCGTTCTCCATCGGGATCAATTCGCTGACGCACCGCGCTTTCGTGGCGGATACATCCACGAACGAGGGAACGATTCTCGATCTCGTGAATGCGACACCTAGCTCGACTCCGCCTTGCAACGTCGCCCCTTGTCCTGTCGGGACGGTCGGCGGCGCGTTTACCAACTACAGCACGGGTCCGACGCCCGCCATCGCGATTGATCCACGCGTGAATTGGGCCGTGATTACGCCGGGAGGCACCGAGCCGGTGAACATCGTGGACCTGGGCCGCGCCGCGAGTCCCGGCGACGGCGGGCGCGCGCCAGTGATTGTCGCCACGCTTCAGCTCGGAGTCACCGTGCAGGGCGTGGCCATCGACACAGAGACGCACAAGGTTTTGTTGACCACGCCAAACCAATCCACTCTTACTACTTTCAGCCTGCTGGACCAGTCGGTTGGCGCCGTGAACTTCGCCACTACACAATTGAATTTGGTGGCCTCGGCGATCAACCCTTTGTCGAACGTCGGAATGGCGCTAAATAATCTCGGCAATACCGCGGCGATCGTGGATCTCCAGAACGGAGTTCCGCTCGGAACTGTCACTTTTCCGGCGGGCTCTGCTCCGCAGGCTGTTGCCGTGGATCCAGGCACGTCCAGAGCCGTTGTCGCGAATCAGGGGAATGGTACTGTTTCGATCGCTTCGCTCGGTGCGGTTCGCGATCCGCATATTGTCGAAGCGAGTCCGGCGATCGCGTTTGCTCCAGCGGTCAATAATTTGGCTCTGAATATCATAGGACATGGGTTCCTTGCAGGCACGGGGACTACCGTGCTTCTCGACGGGACGCAAGTGCCCGCAAATGTAGTGAGCGATCGCCAGATTTCGGCGACGGTTCCTGCGGCCATGCTGGCTTCCGCGCGGCGGTACATCGTCACCGTGCAGAACTCCCTGGGCTTGTCGAACGCAACCGACCTTACGGTCATCCAGCCCGTCGAAGTCGGCACCGCACCGTTCGGAGTGGCAGTGGACACCGACCGCGACATCGCCGCGGTGACCAATTCGGCCGATGGCACTCTGTCTTTTGTGGACCTAACCAAGGGAACAGTTCTCCAAACGCCAACCCTCGTTGGATCGAACCCGCAAGGCGTGGCCATGATTCCGCGGCTGGGTCTCGCGGTCGTTGCAAATTTCGGCAGCAACAATGTCAGTATCGTGAACGAAGACGGAAGCGGGCCTACCACGGTCGCCCTTTGCCCCTCGTGCTTTGAGCCTGTGGGCGTAGCAGTCAATCAGGACACACAGACAGCGGCAATCACAAACAGTCTCCAGAACAACACCGGAGCGATCTCGTCGGTGAGCTTCATCAATATTACGAGCGCCGGTGTCCCCACTCTGGGCTTTAGCCCGCAAACGGATCAGGACCCTGTTGCCGTCGCGATTGATCCGGCTTTGAATCTGGCCGCCGTTGCTTGCGAATTGGTGCCGACCTCGGCGACGGTCCAGGGGGGCGCTCTCGATGTCGGACCCATAGGAGGAAGTCCGACCCAGGACCGCGTTTCGGGATTGCAGATACCGACCGGCGTTATTTTTGATCCCGTCAACCAGGTGTTCTTGGTCGCAAACAGCGCGAACAATGACATAGTAATCGCCGATCCCACGGCCACGTTCGGAACCACGCTGAGCCCGACATTGACTCTTTCCACGGTGCCCACCGGCATTGATCCGACGTCGCTCGATTACAATTTCCAGACGAGCACGCTGGTGACGCTAAACTCATCGAGCAATACTTTGTCCGTGCTCGACTACGTGTGTCCTCCGGTGACCTCGGGCGGGACACCTTCGAATTGCCCCGCGACGCGCGTGCGGGAGGTGCTCGGGCTCAACAGCGCGCAATCATTTTCGACCTTGCTGCAATTCGCGGTCGCGATTGATCCGACGTTGAATCTCGCGGTCGTTGTGGATATGGCGAATAACCGCGTCTTGCTCGTCCCGCTTCCACACTGAAGCGGCGGCGGGAATTTCGTGGGCCAACCCAACAGGATGGCTGTTGCATCTGAAGGATTTGCAGGATAATTAGAGTGGGCGGGGGTGTTTACCTTGCTCCTCAATGGTACCGGTTCGGTTCCATCGTGAATGCAATTGACCGTCCTCGCATTACGCGGCTATAATCCCGAGTTTGCGTCTAACGCAACATTGGAAGAAGGAGTCAGAATGAAGATTCGATTGGCAGTTTCGGCCCTTGCAGCCGTCCTGATGGTCCCCGCTATGTGGGCGCAGTCCAGCGGTGCGAAAGCGGCGGACCCGCCGAATGCGAAAGTAGGCGTCATCAACGTTCAAGTAGCGATCACCAACACGGCGGAAGGCAAGCAAGCCGCCGCTGAGCTTCAGTCGCAATTCGCCCCCCGACAGACCGAACTCGACAACATGCGCAAGCAAATCGAGGAAATCGAAGTCCGGGCGCGTACCGGCCAGACGACCCTGAGCGACGACGAAAAGGCTCGCCTCGCGCGGGAGCATGACCAATTGACGCGATCCTTCCAGCGCAAGCAGCAGGATTCGCAAGACGATTTCGCCGAGGCCCAGCGCGAAGTGGTGGATCGCATCGGCCGCAAAATGATCGATGTGTTGGACAAGTATTCGAAGGAGAATGGCTACGCCGTAGTCTTCGATAACTCGTCGCAGAGTTCGCCGGTCATCTATGCCGCAAACCAACTGGACATCACGCAGGAAATCATCCGTTTGTACGATCAGAACTATCCCGTGAAGAGCGGGGCGTCGTCAAAGCCGGCCGCCAGGCCCGCTGCTCCGAAAACGAACCAGCAGCCAGGACAACAAGCGCCACCCAAACCGCAGTAAGTCTCAAGTGGTCGTAATATTAAAAGGCCTCTCGTAAAAAACGAGAGGCCTTTTTCTTGCAGCCACCTTTATCTACGGAATTACCCTGAATTTGCCCCTTGCATGGTTTTCCGGGTGCTGGACGGCAGCCTTGCGTTTTCTTGGCAGGGAAACTATACTGAGGTGCTTCCAGATAGGTCGCACGACCCAGTGGGCGCGAGCCCACTTTTTTGTTGGCGGTGGCATCTAGCCGCGGGCGCAGAGGCTCCGGTCGGCGATAAGTGGCGCAGTTCGAATAGAATGGACCTGGGAAAGATTCGAGAGGCGGCGGAGCGGGTGGCTCGCTCGGAAGGCCTCGAGGTTTTTGACGTCGAGTGGAAGATTGGCAAGCAGCGGCTGCTGCGGGTTTATTTGGACCGGTTGCCAGGACCGGAGAACCGGGAGGGTGCTGGTGTCAGCCACTTGGATTGCCAGCGGGTGAGCGAGCAGTTGAGCGTGATCCTCGACGTTGAGGATCTCGTTCCAGGGCCGGGCTATATACTCGAGATCAGCTCACCGGGGCTGGATCGGAAACTGATCAAGCCAGCCGACTACGAGCGGTTCATCGGGCGGCTGGCAAAGATCTGGCTGAATGAGCCAGTCGAGAACAAGAAGTATATCGAGGGGCGCCTGGCAGGTTACTCGGAGGGCGTCGTAAAGGTAGCGCTGAAGAATCACGAAGTATCGGTGCCTTACGACGGGATTCTGAGGGCGAACCTCGTGGTGGAGTTTTAGGGAGAAACGAGGATGGCGAGTCTGCTGTACCAGACAATCGAGCAGATCAGCCGGGAAAAGCATATTGAACCGGAGATCATCGTTGCGGCCATTGAGGACGCAATGGTGGTGGCGGCGCGGAAATATTACCGCACCGAGGAGGATCTCCGTTCGAGGTTCAATCCAGAAACCGGCCAGGTAGACGTGTTTTCCGTGCATACAGTGGTCGAAGAAGTCGCAGACCCTCTGCGCGAGGTCTCACTGGCGGAAGCGCGTAAGCATAATCCGGGAATCGAAGTAGGCGGCGAGGTTACGGAGCCCAAGCCGACCGACGTGCTCGGGCGAATCGCGGCGCAGACCGCCAAGCAGGTAATTCTCCAGAAGGTGCGTGAAGCCGAACGCGACACAATCTACAACGAATTCCACACGCGCGTGGGCGAGCTGATCAACTCGATTGTGAAGCGCATGGAAGGCCCCGACATCATTGTGGACATGGGACGAACCGAAGCGCGGTTGCCCAAGCGCGAGCAGTCGCGCCTCGAGGCCTATAACGTGGGCGACCGCCTTCGCGTCACGATTCGCGCGGTGGAGCGCGCCGCGAAGGGCCCCCAAGTGGTGGTTTCGCGCGCGGACCCCGCGCTGGTGCAGCGGCTCTTCGAAATGGAAGTGCCGGAGATTTATGACGGCACGGTCCAGATCCGCGCGGTGGCGCGCGAAGCCGGCGAGCGCACCAAGATCGCGGTTGAGAGCCGCGACAAGGACGTGGACCCCGTCGGCGCGTGCGTAGGGATGAAGGGAATGCGCGTGCAGTCCATCATCCGGGAGTTGCGCGGTGAAAAAATCGACATCATTCCGTTCAACGAAGACACGGTCACCTTCGCGCAAAAAGGCCTCAGCCCGGCGAAAGTAACGCGCGTTCAGATTGTGGACGCGGAAGAAAAACGTCTCGAAGTAATCGTGGAGGACACGCAGCTCTCGCTTGCAATCGGAAAGAAAGGCCAAAACGTTCGTCTCGCGAGCAAGTTGATTGGCTGGAACATCGATATCAAGAGTGAAGAAGAAAAGCGCCGCGAGATCGAAGCGCAGATGGCTGCTCTTACCGCCCCGGGCACTCCGCTTTCGGAATTGAAGGGCGTGGGTCCGAAGACGATCGAAAAACTCGAAGCGCACGGAATCACCTCGATCGAAAAGCTTGCCGATATGACGCCGGAACAGCTCGTCGAAATCCCGGGCATCGGCGAAAAAATGGTCGAGAAAATTCATCAGTCCGTCGCTGCGTACTTTGAAGCGCTCGAGACACAGGCAACTGCGGCGGCGGAAACGCCCGTTTTGGAAGGCGCCGTGGACGCGACGCAAGGAGGCCTGGAAGAGGCCCCGATAAACGAGGAAGCGTCCGGTGAAGGCGAAGCTCAGGCATCCGTCGAAGCCTCCGCAGAATCTGTGGCGGAGTCGCCGGTACAATCAGGTGACCCGGAATTAACGGAGGAATCCGCGGCGGCACAGGAATCCGAGTCAGTCGAAGAAGCGCCCAACGGCGAGAAAATGAGCGAAGCAACACCCATGGAGGGCGCAGATCCAGGCTCGGAAGAAAAAGCGCAAAAACACGGTGGTTCCGAGTAACGAAGTCTGAAAGATAGAGGCTAATGCCAGATTCCAATCAAATCCGAATTAACGAGCTGGCCCGGGAGCTCGAAATCAAGGCCAAGGTCTTGATTGACTACCTTCCGGAAATCGGTGTCACGGAAAAGAAAACCCACTCGAGTTCGCTTGACAACAGCCACGCTGAACTCGTGCGGAAGCATTTCAGCGAGCTGGCCGCGAAGGAAGCGGCCGCCGAAGCGGATAAACAGGCCAAGGCAACCGCAGCAAAAGCGAGGCCTGCGGCCCGCCCCGCAGCCGGTGCTTCTGCGCCCGTTGCGACAAAGCCTGCAACTGCGGAGCCGAGCGCGCCAGCGGCTGCTCCCAAGAAACCCGCGGCACCTCCGGCTGCTCCTGCCGGAATCCCGGCCCGGCCAACTCTTGTGCCACCGCGTCCGGCTGCGCCGGGAGCATCTCCGGCTGCCGCAAGACCGGCCGTGTCGCCGGTTGCCGGTGTGCCAGCCGCAGCTATGAAACCAGGAATTGCTCCGGCCGCGGCAACTCCAGCAGCTACGAAACCCCAAGCTCCTGTGCGGCCCGCAGCTTCGGGCGCGTCTCCAAGCCAGCCTGGCGCGGCAACCGTGAGGCGCCCCGCTGCAGCAGCTCCGGCGTCAGCTCCTGGTGCTCCGAGACCGGTGGGCGGTCCGCCGATAAGCCAAAGATATCCCGCGCGCCCCGGTGCTCCTTCAGGCCCTGGCCAGGGTCGTCCTAGCGCACCCCAGGGATTCCGTCCCGCTGCCGCGCCCGGCGCATATCGTCCGGGAGGTGCGCCACGGTCGGGTGCCGGAGGACCTCCATCGAGATTCCCGCAGCGCCCGGGCGGTGGTCGCCCATCGAGTGAGCCCGTGGGTGGGCAGAGACCGGGCGCCGGTGTTCCAAAGGCCGAACCAGGCAAGCCGCTTTACGCTCGCAAGCCTCCTGCATCCACTCGGGGACGTCCGCTGATCGAGAAGCGATATGCCGAAGGTGAGCGCAAGCTTCATCCTGTGCGCACGCGTCCGGGTGTCGGAGCAGGCCGCTCGACGCTGATTGAACCCATCGCGCCAATCAAGCGCGAGCCACGCGAAGTGACGGTCACGGAGGGAATAACCGTCCGCGAATTAGCGGAGAAGCTCGATATTCGCGCCAAGGAGCTGCTCAAGACGCTTCTCGATCGCGGCGTCTTCGCAAGCATCAATCAGGCGCTGGACGTTCCCACGGCGACCAACCTGGCTGAGGCGTTCAGCGGCGTGGTACAGGTGGTCACGTTTGAACAGCAGGTTGTCGAAGAAGAAAAAATCAAGGAAGAGCGAACGGGGAATCTCCAGCCCCGTGCGCCGGTCGTAACCGTAATGGGTCACGTGGACCACGGCAAGACGAGCCTGCTGGACGCGATTCGCGAAACGGAAGTAGCCGCGGGAGAAGCGGGCGGAATTACCCAGCACATCGGTGCGTATGAGGCCCACGTGGGCGATCGCCGGATCGTGTTTATTGACACGCCGGGCCACGAGGCGTTCACGCGAATGCGTGCTCGCGGAGCGAAGGTCACCGACATTGTCGTTCTTGTTGTCGGCGCAGACGACGGCGTGATGCCGCAGACGGAAGAAGCGATTGACCACGCGAAGGCCGGGAATGTGCCGATTGTCGTGGCGATCAATAAAATCGACAAGCCGGATGCGCAGCCCGAACGCGTGAAGCGCCAGCTTTCGGACCGCGGCCTGATGCCGGAAGAATGGGGCGGCGACACGGTAATGGTGGAAGTTTCCGCCAGGACGAAACAGGGTCTTCCAAAACTGCTCGAAATGATTTCGCTGGTGGGCGACCTCCGCGAGCTCAAGGCCGATCCTGATGCGCCCGCAAGCGGGACTGTGCTTGAATCGCGCGTGGACAAGGGGCGTGGGCCGGTAGCCACCATGCTCGTACAGAACGGCACGCTGCGTGTCGGTGATGTCTTCATCGTCGGCGCCGTTTACGGCAAGGTCCGTGCGATGTTCGACGATCGGGGCCAGTCCATTACGAAAGCCGCGCCTGCCACTCCCGTCGAGGTTCTCGGATTGCAGGGAGTGCCCGAAGCGGGTGACAAATTTCAGGTGGCGGATGAAGCGAAGGCGCGCCATATCGTCGAGTACCGCCAGGCGAAACAGCGGGACGCTGCTCTTGCAAAGACGGGCTCTTCGGGCCGCCTCACTCTCGATCAATTGCACGAACAGCTCAAGGCCGGCGAAGTGAAGGAACTGCCCGTCGTGGTCAAAGCAGACGTGCAGGGCTCCGTCGAAGTGCTGAGCGAGATGCTTCCGAAGCTTTCGAACGATCAAGTGAAGCTCAAGGTGATCGGTGCGAGTGTCGGCGGCGTGACGGAAAGAGACGTCCTCCTCGCGTCGGCCTCCAACGCCATCATCGTTGCGTTCAACGTGCGCCCGGAACGCAAGGCTTCCGATCTCGCGCAACGCGAAGGCGTGGACATTCGTCTGCACACGATCATCTACGAGCTTCTCGACGAGTTGAAGAAAGCAGTTGCGGGACTGCTCGCTCCGGTGATCAAGGAAACTTATCTGGGCCGCGCCGAAGTGCGCGATACGTTCCGCGTCAAGGGCGTGGGCATGATCGCGGGCTGCATGATTCAGGACGGCCTCGTAAAGCGCGACGCGGAAGTTCGCGTGCTGCGGGACAACGTCGTGATCTACACAGGCAAGATCACCTCGCTACGGCGCTTCAAAGAGGACGTTAACGAAGTCCGCGCGGGGTTTGAGTGCGGCATGACGGTTTCGAATTTCTCGGATGTCAAGGTAGGCGACATCCTGGAGTGCTTCAAGATGGAAAAAACGGCGATCCTAGAAGTTGCCAGCGGTGCCGAGAGAGTGCGCCAGCAGGAAAGCGTCGAAGCGCGACGAAATTAAGAGTACGTGCAGCTCACCCGTTGCCGTCGAATTCAACGGGGGCGGATATGCCGATCGGCCTCCTTACCCTGGAAATTCACATCCCCGACGCGCAGTCCCTCAAGGACAAGCGGCAGGTGTTGCGCAGCCTGAAAGACCGGCTGCGAGCGCACTTCAACGTGGCCGTTTCGGAGCTCGAGCATCAGGAGCTCTGGCAGCGGTCCCGCGTCGGCGTCGTGACCATTTCGGGCGACGCCAAGCATCTCGAGGAATCTCTCACCGCCATCGCGGCGGAATCCGAGCGGGTGTTGGGGCGCGATCTGGTACGCCAGGAAATTGAATACTTTGAGGACGGCGAATGACGATTGGGGGATTTCGCACCGAGCGAATCGCGGAGGAAATACGGAACGAAGTGAGCTTGATGCTGGCAGGGGAGCTGAAGGACCCTCGTCTGGCCGCTGCCTTGGTTGTCACGGAAGTGCGCATGACTCCGGATTTGAGGACAGCGCGTGTATTTGTCCAGCTTCTTGGCGACGATTCCGAGCGCGCCAATGTCCTCAAGGGATTGAAGGCGGCCTCCGGGTACGTGCGCCACGAATTGATCGAACGGCTGCGGTTGCGGCGCGCGCCCGAAGTGCTTTTCATTCCCGATGATTCCGAGGAATACGGCCAGCGCATTGACGACCTGCTGCGAAAAGTTAAGGTGAAAAGCCCAGAGCAGCCCTAGCGCCGCCCAGGCGCCCCTTTTTTTCCTATGCCTCGCACTCCACAGCCTCCTCCCATTGACGGAATTCTCGTGGTGGATAAACCGCGAGGGAGAACCTCGCACGACGTAGTGGAATCGGTGCGGCGCCTTGTGGGCTTTCGTCAGATCGGACATTTGGGCACGCTCGACCCGCTCGCAACCGGTGTACTGGTTCTGGCACTCGGGCGGGCCACTCGGCTCGCGCGGTTTTACGCAGGCCGGCGCAAGCGCTACACCTGCGCGGTTCGCTTTGGATTCGCGACGGACACCTACGACGCCGACGGCGAGGCACTCGGTACGGATTCGGCGCCGGTGCTGGACCCGGAGCAGCTCCGCAATCTCGCCTCACAATTCTTGGGAAAAATCAACCAGATGCCGCCATCGTTTTCGGCTAAGAAGATTCGCGGCCGCCCCGCGCACGAGCTGGCGCGAAAAAACAAGCCGGTGAAGCTTGATCTTGTGAAGGTCGAGGTTTACGAATTCTCGCTGACGGGTGTGGAGGGTTCCATCGCGCGGTTCGTTGTCGAGTGCGGAGCGGGAACGTATGTCCGCTCGCTTGCGCACGATCTGGGAAAGCTACACGGAGCGAACGCGCATCTCGCGGAGATTGTGCGCACGGCGGTCGGTGAATTCACGCTTGATCACGCCGTGCCGCTCGCGGAGTTGCAGGAGGACGCAAAGGCGGGGCATATTGCCAGCCGCGTGATCCGCCTCGAAAACCTGCTAGCTGAACTGCCCAGCGCCACAGTTCTTCCCATCATCGAAAGGCGCGTGCGGCACGGCGCAAAGTTTAATCTGCCGCTCGCTCAAATTCAGCCGGGTCGCGCGATGGCGGCGCAGGGTGCGCCCGCGGAACTCGATTCCGGCGATTGGAAGCCTGCCCGCCTTCGCGTTTTCAATCAACAGGGTCAATTGATCGCAATCGCTGAACCTGTCGTTCCGCGTACGTACCAGCCCGTCGTTGTCTTCGAAGCAACATAATCGGGCCCGGAAAAAAACTCCCGGCGCAAGTCTTGGAGTTCCTCTCCGTTCCTAGACCAGATGATGTGTCAGGCTTCTTTTACTGTGGAGATGGGGGCGGAGTCTCGGGCGCCGGATTCGGCTGGGGCGGATTATTGGCCGGAGGTTCCTGCGGTGGAGGTTGTTGCGCCGGTGGCTGCTGCTGTCCCGGCGGAGGCTGTACGAGGGGCTGCGGTGGTGGTTGCGCTGACGGCGGCCTGTTGTCCGGAGGGACCTCGCGCTCCCCGCGTGCGGGAGCAACCCCACCGGGGCCTTCGAGTGCGCCACGTCCGGCGTAAAACTCGTGGTCCTTGCGTGGCGCGAGGGTCATCATGCGCGGGGTAATCAGGATCAGGACCTCGGTGTCCGCGTCTTGGGCGTTCTGGTCCGAGCCCAGGGCTCCTGCCACGGGAACGTCCGCGACCACCGGCAAGCCGTTGATATCGAAGCTGCGCTGCCTTTGGAGGAAACCAGCCACCATGGTCGTCTCGCCGGTCTTCAAACGTACTGTCTGCTCCACTTCCTGATTCGCAATTACGGGGATGCCGTTGAAGCTCTCGCTGGCGAGGCTTGTGACTTCGAAATGGAGTTGCAAGGAAACTTCATCGTTCAGGTGGACCCGCGGCGTTGCTTTTATCTTCACGCCAATGTCCAAATACTCCACGCCGGGAAAGGGGCTTGCGGACAGGCCATTCGACGATCCCCCGAAAGTGGTGGAATCGAGAATCACCGAAACGGTGTTCGATCCTTCGTTCGCGACCGCCACATCCGGAGTTCCGTCCGCATTGAAATCGGCTGATACGATGGACACGGGATCCGTTCCCACGTTCAACTCGAAATTGGGGCCGAATACGCCGCCTCCGAGCCCCAGCAGAAGCGAAATCGCGTTGTCGGTGGAATCGGCGACGACGAGATCTTGCAGGCCGTCCACGTTGAAATCTCCCACGGCAATTGACGTAGGTCCGTTGCCCGCCGGGAAATCTCGAATTGTGCCGGGGCTGAACGTGCCGTTTCCGACCGCTGTATTGGTGGTGCTTGCATTGCCCAGGAGAACCGTCACGGTGTTTCCAGTGTTGGTGTCCGTCGGTGCGCCGTCATTCGCGATGGCTAGATCCAGAATGCCGTCGCCGTTGAGATCGGCGGCCGAGACCCAAACCGGCCCATTGCCGACGGCATCATCCACGCGGGGCTGGAACGTGCCGTCGCCGTTGCCGAGGAAAATCGAGACCGTGTTGTCGCTCTCATTCGTTACCGCCAGATCCGTGTTCCCGTCACCGTTGAAGTCGCCTGTAGCGATGGAGGAAGGACCGACGCCCGTGTGCAGCAGCGTCGTCAGCGCCTTGAACGTTCCGTCGTTGTTGCCGGCAAAGATTGTGACCGTGTTGTCCCCGTGATTTGCGACGAATAGATTCACCGGCGCGCCCGTAGTGTTGTTGAACGGCGCAGCCGCCACGGAAACCGGCGCCGCTCCGGTTTGTAGATCGGACTCCGTCGGAAACGTGCCGTCGCCTTTGCCAGCCAGGACCGACAGGGTGTTGGAAGTTTGGTTGGCGACTGCCAGATCGATGTTTGTGTTCTTGTTCGTGGTGTCAAAAACCCCCGTCGCGATCCATACTGGGCCTGTGTTCCCGGTCGCGAGAGTGACCAAGGCCGGGGCCCCGAACGTGCCGTCGCCGTTGCCGAGAAAAACGGAAAGCGTGTTGTCGTTGTGGTTCGCCACCACTAGATCCGCAATGCCGTTGTTGCGCAAGCTCGCCGTGGCCACAAAGTCCGGCGCGTTGCCGGTCGTTAAGTCGGTGGTCGGGAAATTGATGGACGCGACCCCGGGGATGTTCGCGCCCGTCCCGGCGAGGCTGGGGGAGAATTGCGCGAGCGTCACAGGAAATCGCTCGCCGACAAAAAATGTTGCGGGCTTGCCGTCTTCGGCGCGTAGCAGAATCCGCCGGCCGTCTCGTACCACATTGAGTAATTGGGAATAATTGGCCGCGCCGCCCGATAGCGTCGCAAGGAATATTGAGTTCCCACCTCCGATTGTAATCAGCGGTGGTATCAGCGACCCGAGGCCCACTTGGCCCGTGCCCAACAACGAGGTAACTTCCGTGGTCGACAGACCAGACAGCGCAGAAGGCGTGCCAAACAATTCCTCAATCACGTTGAGCAGGCCTTGCACGCCTGACTCGGCCTCCTGGATTTCTTGTTTGCTGAGCGTGAATATTTTCCCGGTTTGGGGCGGCGTGATGCCCAAATCCTGGGCGCGCGTGATGTTCGTATCGAGGATTTCCACTTCCAGAACCATTTCCCCAACCGGCTTTTCGAGATTCTCGATTACGTCGGTGGCAACGGCTATGGCCTGGGGAGAAGCGCGCATCGTGAGCGTCCGGCTGCGCACGTCGAGATCGGATCGCGTGATGCCCGCGACTTCGCGGACGAGCCGCAGCATCTCTGTCATCTGATCCTGCGTGGATGCTGCCGGCAGCAGGACCGTGCGGACCAGGACGGACGCGAAGTCCTTGCGCTTCTGCGCAGTGTCATCCGAGACGAAGAAGAGTCGTTTCGTCAGCGGCCGCCAAAACGTTCCCGTCATAGTCCCCAGAATCCGCAGCGTTGTCGCGAAGTCCTCCTGGTTGGTGACCAGGTGAACGGGCCGCATATGCAAATCCGCGTCGAACGCTACCTCTACGCCGTACTGTCGTGCCACTTCGTCGTACGCTCCCTGTGTGTTGCCGCGATAGTTGAAACTCTTCTTTCCCGCCTGATGTTCGAGGCGCACCGGGCCTGCCAGCTCGTACTCGACCGGCTTCTGCTCGCGCAGGTTCGGCTCGAGTGCGGTCAGTTCAACAAGGCGATCGCGCACGACCGTGTTGGTGGGATCAAGGTAGCGGAGTGTGAGCAACTCACGGCGCGCCTCTGGCAGGCGCCCCGAAATGGCTTCTCGTTCGGCCTTGTCCATTTTAGTTTGCACCAACCGGCTCTTCGCAAATTCGCGCTTCAAAAGGATGTCCCGGTTGTCCGGCGCCCAGGCGAAGGCATCTGAATACGCGTCATAGGCGGCCTGCCACTCGCCCTTCTGCTCGGCCTCGAAACCCCTCTGGAAAGCCTCTCGCGCTTTCTCAGGGTCCGGTTTGACGGCCTGCATCCGGCCCGCTGTCACGGGTCGTCCTGCCTGAGCCTGTTGCGAGGTCGGCGAGATCGACTGGGTCTGCAGCAGTGCGGCAAGCGACCGTACGGGCAGGGTCAACACCACCGCCAGAGCCAAAATTCCAGCGCCGGCGGGGACCATGTATGAATCCCCTCGATGAGTCAAACCATGTGTCATAAGAATTGAGATGCTATTGTACAGGGAATGGCTGGAGGCGAAGCGGCGGCGAGACGGTAAATTCTCTTGACGTCCTGATGGGCCACGAGATAAACTCAAGATTCAGTTGAAAGTTAGTTGCAACTGGATTTTCCATGCTTTCAGCTCTTCTCGTTGCTCTTCGCGAAGGCGTCGAAGCCGCGCTTGTCGTCGGCATCGTCCTCGTCTACCTGAACCGAACGGGGCGCCGCGCGCTCGTGGGATATGCCTGGGCGGGCGTCGCGTGTGCCGCTGCGGCCAGCGTTGCCGCCGCCTGGTTTCTGCAGCGCTGGCGGGTGAGCGAGGATGGGTTCGAGGGCCTGCTCATGTTGCTGGCGGCGGTCCTCGTGGTCACGATGATCGTGTGGATGAATCGCGCGGCGCGGCACTTGAAAAAAGAGATCGAGGAGCGCGTTGAGGCCTACGCTCGGAAGGCTACTGCTGCGGCGGGTTGGGGCATCGCATTCTTCACGTTCCTGATGGTCGTGCGCGAGGGCGTGGAGCTGGTGTTAATCCTTCGCGCCGTCGAGCTTTCCAGCGCAGGCATTGAAGTGTGGATCGGCACGGCGCTTGGCATCGCGATTGCCGTGGCCGTCGGGCTCTTCTTTTTCCAGGGCACGCTACGAATTCCGTTGCACCGCTTTTTCAAAGCCACGACCACCATCCTGATGGTCGTCGCCTTCCAGTTTGCGCTGACCGGCCTGCACGAGCTAAGCGAAGCGATGTGGCTGCCTTCGAGCAAGGCCGAAATGGCGACTATTGGCCCCGTCGTGCGCAACGAGGTTTTCTTCTTCGTCGTAATTCTGGGCGTAGCGGCGCTCGTCGTGATGCGCGAATGGTTCAGCGCGCGCCAGCCGGCCGCGGACGCGGCGATCGATCCGGCCGAGCGGCGCATGCGCGAATGGCAATTCCGCCGCCAGCGCCGCTGGAGTTTCGCCGCTGCATTTCTGTGCGTGCTGGTTGTGCTGTCTCTTGCCGCGGAGTTCGTTTACGCGCGGGCCTCGGCGGCGCCTACCCAGGCGACGCAGCTGGTCGCGCGCGGTGGTGAAGTCCGCATCCCAGAGTCCGATCTCGCCGATCCCAACTTGCACTATTACTCCGCCGACGTGAGCGGCACGGTGATTCGCTTCCTCGTGGTCCGCAAAAGCAACGGCGAATACAGCACGGCGCTCGACGGTTGCCAGATCTGCGGTTGGTCCGGATACCGCCAGCAAGGCCAGAACGTGATTTGCCGGAACTGCGGCGCTGCAATTTACATTCCTTCGATCGGCGAATCGGGAGGCTGCAATCCTGTCGCCGTGAAATCGCGCGTTGAAGGGGGAGAGGTCATCGTGGATCTTTCGTCGCTCGCTGGCGCCGCTTCGACGATTCATCCTCACTGAAATGTTTGCCCGCCTCGTAGCAGAATCCTTCGTTCGCAATCCGCGCCGCAAGATTCTGACGGCTGCCGCGCTTGTCGTGGGTATGGCCGTGGCCACCTCAACGCTTACCGTCGCGCTGGATGTGGGCGACCGCCTCGCGCGCGAGTTCCGCAGCTTTGGGGCGAATCTTCTGGTCACGCCACAGTCGGATACCCTTCCGGTTGAAATCGGCGGCGTGGATTACCGCCCGGTGGACGAAGGCTCGTATTTGCACGAAGCCGATCTCGGCAAACTCAAGACGATTTTCTGGCGCCACAACATTGTCGGCTTCACCCCGTTTCTCGACGTGCCCGCGCTCGTGAATGGTGCCCAGGTCACGCTGATCGGAACCTGGTACGCGCACGATGTTCCAGTTCCGGACGGCTCGACGTTCAAAACCGGCGTCAGCATCACGCATCCGTGGTGGAAAATCAGCGGACGCTGGTTCAACGACGGCGCGGATGAATGTGTCATGGGTTCGGCATTTGCTGCTTCCCATCCCGAAGTAGCCGTGGGCCAAACGGTTCATGTCTCGCGCGACGAGATTAGTAGCTCGCTTACCTCCTTGATCGTGACGGGTATCGTTTCGACGGGCGATGCGGAGGACAAAGGCATCCTCGTCCCGTTGCAGGTCGCGCAGGAAATTTCCGGTCACGCAGGAGAATTCCGCCAGCTCTTCGTAAGTGCGCTGACCAAGCCCGCCGACGCGTTTTCCGAGCGCGATCCCCAATCGATGACGCCCACCGAATACGACCGCTGGTTCTGTTCGCCGTATATTTCTTCGATTAGCCTTCAGATTCACCAGGTCCTGCCGGGCGTGGATGTGCGAACGATCCGCCGCGTGGCGGATACCGAAGGCCGTATTCTCTCGCATGTCGGCATGCTGCTCTGGATGGTGACGCTCGCAGCGCTCCTGGCCGCCGCACTTGCTGTGGCTGCCACTTCGGCCACCACGATTCTGGAACGGCGCGCGGAAGTCGGCATCATGAAAGCGATCGGCGCGACGAACGCACTTGTGGCCGGGATTTTTCTTGCCGAGCAGGTCATGCTCGCAATCGCTGGTGGTGCGATTGGTTTCGTTCTCGGAGTGGGCCTGGCGCGAATTCTCGGCCAAAGCGTTTTTGGCACCCCGGCATCGCTTCGCATTGTCCTGCTGCCGGTTGTTCTCGGACTTGCGGCGATCGTCGCGGTCCTTGGCTGCTTGATTCCTCTGCGCCGCGCCGCGCGTTTCGATCCCGCACCGATCTTGCGGGGCGAGTGAAATGTTCGCGCGGCTCCTTTGGAAATTGTTGCTGGGCAGCCGCGGCCGCCTTAGCGTCGCAATTGTCGCAATCGTGAGCGGCGCAGCCGTAATCTCCGCGCTCATGAATCTCGATCTCGGCGTCGAGTACAAGCTGACGCGGGAATTCCGGGCATTAGGCCCCAATTTGGTTGTGTCTCCCAAGGAGCGCGCCTCGACAATCGACACAGGCACACTTCCGCCTGCGCTCATGGACCAGGAACAAGTCCTTCCGGAGATTGCCGCGATGCTTCCTCGGGGCCCTTCTAAAATCTCTCGGCGAATCCAGTCTCTTCAGCCGCAACTGGAAGTTGTGGGCGTAGCTCCATACCTGTATTTAGTCGCATATGCGGGGAACACGCCTGTTGTCGTCGCTGGGACATTCTACGGCGAAGCCTGGGCGCTCGAGCCGACCTGGAAGCTCCAAGAGGATCCCACTCCGGGAAGTCACCGTGAGGGCTGGTGCATTGTGGGTCGTAATGCCGCGCGACAGCTGAAGCTTGGCCTTGGGAGCACCTTCGAACTGCGATATGGCGATCGGAAAACGCCATTCACCGTCGGTGGAATTGTGGACACGGGAAGCACGGAGGACAATCAAATTTTTGTGAATCTGCCCGCAGCGCAAAAGCTCGCCGG
>Ga0307475_10001000_pt1 | contig 16920 bp, 17 predicted proteins | sample atmos_gasesECM1C_FD_203317 | JGI IMG/M metagenome (GOLD analysis project Ga0307475, IMG submission 203317) | Hardwood forest soil microbial communities from Morgan-Monroe State Forest, Indiana, United States - atmos_gasesECM1C_515 | ecosystem: Environmental > Terrestrial > Soil > Temperate... | reverse complement strand
ATGGATCTCGACGAACGTGCTGTGGCACACGGTGGACGGAGGCCTGATCGACGGGACCGTGAACGGCTCGGCCCGGCTCGCGCGCGAGACGGGCGGAAAATTGCGCGAACTGCAATCGGGAAATGCGCGCAGCTACGCGTCGTGGGTTGTGGTGGGCGCTGTGGGCGTCACGGCGTTGCTCCTCGGAATCTGGATGAAGGTGCACTAAGTGGAAATGCAGCCACATCTTTTGACGGTGATCACGTTCCTGCCGCTGCTGGGTGTTCCGGCGCTGCTCTTGTGCCGTTCGGACGATCACACCTCGATAAGGCGGATTGCGCTCGGGCTTTCGCTTTTTGAGTTCGCGACATCGCTGCGGTTGGTTCAAGGTTTCATCGCCGCGAATCCGGGCTACCAGTTCGAAGAAATTCACCCATGGATCGGCTCGGCGATTCGCTACCACATGGGCGTCGATGGAATCAGCCTTTTCCTCGTGATTCTGACGACGTTCCTTGTGCCCATCTCGATTCTGGCTTCGTGGCAAGACATTCACGAAAAGGTGAAAGGCTTCTTTATCGCGCTGCTCGTAATTGAAACGGCGATGATCGGCGTGTTCGTCTCGCTCGATCTTTTCCTGTTTTTTGTGTTCTGGGAACTGACGCTGATTCCGATGTACTTCCTGATCGGAATCTGGGGCCACGACCGGCGCATTTATGCCGCCGTGAAATTCATTTTGTACACAATGTTCGGCTCGATCCTGATGCTGGTCGCAATCCTGTGGCTCTACAACGTGGCCGGATCGTTCGATTTCGTGGAGATTCAAGCGAAGCTGCATGCGGGACTCGTGTCGCTGCCCCCGAATACCGAGCTGCTGCTTTTCTGCGCTTTCTTCCTGGCTTTCGCGATCAAAGTACCGTTGTTCCCACTGCACACCTGGCTGCCCGACGCGCATACCGAAGCGCCTACAGCTGGCTCCGTGATTCTTGCCGGCGTGATGCTGAAACTCGGAACGTATGGAATTTTGCGCTTCTGCCTGCCTCTCTTTCCCGATGCGGCGCACCGCGCGGCACCCGTAATCGCGGTGCTGGCGATTATTGGAATTGTGTATGGGGCCCTGGTCGCGACGGTGCAAACGGATTTGAAGCGGCTCGTCGCCTACACATCGGTGAGCCACCTGGGGTTTGTCGTGCTGGGAATCTTCGCGTTCAGCACGATTTCGATTCAGGGCGCGATTTATCAGATGTTGAATCATGGCGTCTCCACCGGCGCGCTCTTCTTGGGCGTGGGCATGTTGTACGACCGGCGGCACACGTTTGAGATCAAGCAGTTCGGCGGGCTTGCGACACCGATGCCGGTGCTGATGGCGTTTTTTCTGTTCGCGTGCCTGTCGTCGCTGGCGCTGCCGCTGCTCAATGGATTCGTCGGCGAGTTTCTGATTCTCATTGGAGTGTTCGAGCACCACCACGCGTGGGCATCGTGGGCTGCTTCGGGCGCAGTGCTCTCGGCGATATATCTTCTCTGGGCGTACCAGCGTGTGGCGCTTGGCGAGGTGACGGTCGAGAAAAACAAAGCGCTGCCGGATGCCTCGACGCGCGAGCGCGTGATTCTTGTGACGATGGCGCTGGTGATTTTATTCATGGGCGTCGCTTCCCCGCTCTTCACACGGCGCATGGAGCCTGCGACAAATGTGCTGCTGGAACAGATGACCGGCCGCGCGCAAAATGCAAGCCGGCCGGCACCGCCGGCAACTTCCGCGGAGAGGACTTCAGTTCCTGCCGGCGCGGCGACATTCAAAACTGAAGCAGTTCGAGTGCGTCCCTGATGCAGATTTCCGCTGAACAGCTCGTTAATCTCAACAGGCTCGCGCCGGAGATTATTTTGTGCGCGACCGGCATCCTGATTATGGTGCTCGATCCTTTCGTCGGACCGGCACGGCAGCGGACGCTTGGTTATTTCGCACTGGCAGGAACGATTGCTGCGCTTTTCACCATCCGCTTGGCCGCGATCGATCCGGGACTGGCCTACAGCGGGCTGATTCGCGCTGACGCGTTCAGCGTTTTCGTGCACGCGGTGGTGATCGGGGCTGCGGCGATCGTTATTCTTGGCTCCTACAGCTACCTCAACGATGAAGGCCTGCAGCGCGGCGAATATTACGCGCTGGTGCTTTTTGCGACGGCCGGGATGGGGATTCTCGCGGGCTCGAACGAGCTGGTGACGGCTTTTATCGGGCTGGAGATGAGCTCGATCTCGACCTACATTCTTGCGGGATTCCGGCGGCGCGCTCTCGAGTCGAACGAAGCTTCGTTGAAATACTTTCTTCTGGGTTCCTTTGCGACCGCATTTTTTCTCTACGGCATCGCGATGACGTACGGCGCGACGGGCACCACACGCATTGATGCGATTCAGGCAGCATTTCAAATCACGCCTCCGGCCGGGCTCGCGATTCTGGGGCTCGGGCTGATGTTTGTCGGCCTCGGATTCAAAGTGGTGGCGGCGCCATTTCAGATTTATGCGCCCGACGTGTATCAGGGTTCGCCCACACCCGTGACGGCGCTCCTCGCGTCGGCTCCGAAGGTGGCAACTTTCGCGGTGATGGTGCGAATTTTCTACGTCGCTTTCGGCACGTCGAGCGATTTGTGGTTCTGGGCGATTTGGGTCTCGGCCGTTCTGACGATGTGCATCGGAAATTTCGCAGCGCTGGTGCAGACGAACGTGAAGCGGATGCTGGCGTATTCGTCGATCGCGCACGCGGGATACATCCTGGTGGCGTTCGCGGCGGCAACGGACCTCGGCGTCGCTGCGATTTTGTTCTATCTCGCTTCGTACGCGCTGATGAAGATTGGGGCGTTCCTTGTGCTGTCGCACCTCGGTCAACAGGGCGAGAAGCGGCTCGAGATTCAGGATTACGCCGGACTCGGTTCGAATCAGCCGATGCTCGCGGCGTGTTTTTCTCTCTTCCTGCTTTCGTTGCTCGGCCTGCCAGCGACGGGCGGTTTCCTCGGAAAATTCTTCGCGTTTCAGGCCGCGCTCGATTCGCGCGTCGTGTGGCTGGTGGTGATTGCCGCGATCAACAGCGTGATCGGCGCCTATTATTATTTGCGCGTAATTGTGGCGATGTACTTCTGGGAACCATCGAAGGATTACGTGCCGACGCCCGTGGCGGCTTCGCTGGCTACGGCGCTGGCGGTTTGCGCGATTGGCACGCTGTACCTCGGGATCCTGCCCGGGCGGGTGCTGAGCCTGGCGCGGGCGGCGGCCGATTCGCTGACGGTACGCTAGACGCCACGCCTTCCTTGCTACTCCTGTCGAAAATCCTCCCACGAAATTGCCGCGCAAAAGTGCCAAATATTTGCGATTAGAAAAAGTTAGTAGGCTGATTTTTCTATGGCTTAGGAGAAATTCTAATTCCAGATTTGCGATTAGAATTTTGGGCGGGTATGTTGCGGACCAGGCGCCTTTCGCACCTACCGGACCTCCTTCGAACTGGCGCTACCCTCTTTGTTCATCGTTCCTTCCTGTACGCGCCTGCACGCGCTCGTTAATAGGACGCCTGGGGACAGTCATCACGGGTTGGATGGAAACGCAGTCATCCAAAGGCCTGGAAAAGAAAAGGCCCGGAGGCTCATCCGGGCCTTGCAATGCCGTTTGGCTGTTGGATCGAGGCTATACGACCTTCAGGAAGACGATGGCGAAGGTATAAAGCGCCATCGACTCGATCAGTACGAGCGCCAAAATTAGGGCGAAGCGGATTGCTGCGGCTGCGCCGGGGTTGCGAGCGAGTCCTTCGCAGGCTGCGGCGGTGGCTTTGGCCTGGGCGTAACCGCCGGCAGCTGAAGCAATGGCCATAGCGAAGCCGGACGTGATGGCGACCCAGTTTACGGCAGAAGTTGCCGCACGCCCCGTCTCCTGCGCAAATGCGGCAGGAGCCAGCAGGCTGATGGCGACGATCGACAGCAGGAACAGCGCGTACCTTTTCATTGTGAAGCTCCTTGTATGAAGTTGCCGCCAGGAGGTGGCTCCCGTCATCCTCAAGCAGCCGGGATCACACTGGTGGCGATGATGCCGTTCGTTTATGAATGCTTCGGGCTAGTGTTCTTCGGCTACGGCGCCGGCTACGTAAATTACCGGCAAAATTGTGAATACGAAGGCCTGTAGGACGGCCACGAAAATATGAAGCAGGATAAATGGAATCGGGCCGATTAACGGAACCACGAGGCCGATGTAGCCGGCTTTGTTCAGGTGCTCGAGGAAAATGGAAAGCTCGAGCATGAGTCCAAGAAACAAGATGTAGAGCGTTTCGCTCACGAGCATGTTGACCCAGAGACGCACGGTGAGCGAGAGCAAGCGCGCCAGATTGCTCACGATTTCAATTGGCAGCATGATGGGCGACATGGCGAGAACCGGGCCAAGGAAATGTTTGCTGTGGCCGAGGGGGCCGTGTTTCACGATGCCGGTCCAGTTGTAATAGAGGAATACGACGATCGCGCAGCCGAGCGGGACGGAGACTTGCGCCGTGGGCGATTCGAGTGTGGGGACAAGGCTGACGAGATTATTCAGAAGCACGAAAATGCCGATGCTGCCGAGCATGGCGACGTATTTATTGGCGTCGTGGCCGACGTTGTCTTCCAGGAGATCGCGGACGCCGACGCCCATGGAATTCGTGAGGAGTGCTTCCATGCACTGCTGCGTTCCGCCTGGACGATCGACTGAGATGCGGGCCCTCAGCCAGAGGAAGAATGTGGCTGCCATAAGGAAAGCGAGCACTTCCATCGCGACGTGCGTGGGAATCGGATAGGCGGCATTTGCAGGTTGAATGTGCAGAGCTGCCAGCAGTGCCAGAACGGGCTTGGCGAACAAGCGATTCAACAATATCGAGAACCAGACTGGATGTTCCAAGACCACCTCATCAAGCGTTCTTCAGCTGTATTTCAACTGTCTTCGCGCGGCTCGGACCCTGACCGTAAGAGCTGCCCGATCAATTCCACGAGAACCGCTGCGATGACGGCAAAGAATCCAGCCAGCAGACTTGCGGCCGGCAATTTGAAGCCCCGCAGAATACCATAGGCGGCAACGATGAGCAAAGCGTAGCGCCCCAGGAACTTCAAGTAAACGCTGGGCGGGACGCGCGCTTTTTCGGTTCCGGCTTGGGCTGTGGAAAGGCGGGCGAGGGTCGAGACGCCTTGTTTCAGCCAACGGTAATTGATCCAGGAGAGGGCGGCGCCTGACGCTACTGCTGCTCCGGCTCGCCGGTTCCAAATCGCGGTTGCAGCGATTGTGGCGAGCGCGCCGATGGCGATGGTGAGGTATTCGATGCGGCGCTCGGAGGCGGCGTAGAATGCGTCGTCTTGTTGCATTTTTTGTGGCAGGGCTTCCCCAGAAGCCCAGCGCTAAAGCGCATTATCGGAGACGGAGCATGTATCGGAGCGCTGAAGCGCTCCTCCCCCCGCATCAATGCGGGGGCTCCCACCTGAGAACCTTAACCCTAAAGCTCAGGCGCTGCCGCTGTCACTTTTCTCTGAGCGCGAGAGGCGACGGATGATTTCCCACACGCCTGCACCGAAACCGAGCATGCCCAGTATCAGCGCGAGGACGGGGCTCGTGTGCAGACGCTGATCGAGCAAATAGCCGAGACCACCACCGATCACCACCGAGCCAATCATGATCATCGGAAGCTCCATGACCATGGCGAGCTGTGTGACATCCCGCTTAGACTGCTTTGGCGGAATCGGAGGTTGAGAGGTCATTACCGACCTCTGATTCTAGTGGAAGAACGGAGTGATGATGGAATATTTCGCGAAGAGGAGGAACTGCTCGGGGAAAATTCCAGCAGCGAGGGTGACAATGACCATGGCAGCGAGAGCGAATTTTTGGGCCCAGGAAATAATCGGCCTCACCGGGTCGGTAGATGTGCGGACCCACATGGCGGCAACCATGCGGAAGTAGTAGTAGACGGCGGGGAGAATATAGGCGACCGAGACGATAGCTAGGATGTAGTGGCCTGTTTCGATCAGCGACCAGAAGATGAGGAGTTTCGCGACGAAGCCGGCTGTGGGCGGAATACCGGCGAGCGACAGCAGGAAAATCAGCATCAGAATAGCGGCGCCGGGATTGCGTTCGATGAGGCCGTTGAGATCGTCGATGTCATCGCCGATTACGCCTTTGTGGCGGAGCACCATCACGACGGCGAATGCGCCGGTGTTGAAGAAGGCGTAGACGAGTAGATAGAACGCCATCGCCTGCAAGCCACGCGGATTGAGCGAGCCGTCGGGATTCACGGAGGCGACGAAGCCGAGGAGAATGTAGCCGACCTGCGTGATCGAAGAATAGGCGAGGAGGCGCTTGACGTTGTTCTGCGTGATGGCGGCAAGTGTGCCGATGGTCATCGAAAGGACGGCGACGGTGGCCATGAGCATCACCCAATCGCTGCGGACGGGCCAGAAGACTGTGAGGAACAAGCGTAACAGCAGCGCAAAACTGGCGGCCTTCGACGCGACGCTGACGTAGGCGGTGATCGTGGTGGGCGCGCCTTCGTAGACGTCCGGAGCCCATTGATGGAATGGGACGGCGGCGATTTTGAAAAATACGCCGGCAGCGACAGTGGCGATGGCGAGAAAGATGAGAATATCGCCGCCTGGTAGCATCTGGTGACGCTCAGCGAGGCGCAGGGAGATTATGTCGAGGTGCGTGGAGCCGGCAATGCCGTAGAGAATCGAGAAACCGTAGGCGAGGATGCCGGAGCTGAACGCTCCCATCAGCAGGTATTTCATGGCGGCTTCGTTGGAGCGGCGTTCGCGGCGGAGGAAACCGGTGAGAACGTAAAAGCTGAGCGCCATGGTTTCGAGTGCAAGAAAGAGGACAACAAGATCATTGCCGCAGGCGAGAAACATCATGCCGGCGGTGGCGAGCAGCATCAGCGCATAGTACTCGCCGTGCTGTTCGCGCTCGAGCTCCATATAGCGGACGGAGAGCAGGATGACGAGCGCGGTGGACGCTAGAAACAAGAAGCTGAAAAAGATGAAGAACGGGTCGATGACGATGGAGTTGTCGAAGGCCGAGTAACGTTGCCCCTGAAGATTCTTCCAAATGATGCCAAGGGCAGCGCCGCTGAAGACGACACCTAGCATGGCGGTGATCGCGTTCCAGCCTTTTTGCGCCGGCGTGAGGAAAAAATCTGTGATCAGAATCGCCAGCGCGAAGAAGACGAGCATCGCCTCCGGAAGGATGAAGGAGAAGTCGACGCGCGATTGCTGAAGAATGCTATTCCAGTCCATCTACTTGACCTCGGGCTTGCCGGACGGCGTGGGTGATTTGGGCGCAGGTGTTGGCAGGACCGGGGCTGCTTCGGCCATGGGCGGCGGCAACGGCGCATCCATCAACGCGGCTGGCACCGCCGGCGGGAAGTAACCAGGGTTCACAGTTCGCATCAGGCGATCTACCGGCGCTTCCAGCACGTGAAACAGCGGCGCGGGGTAGATGCCGATCCAGAACGCCAGGAACACGAGCGGGAGCAGCGTGGCCCACTCGCGGCCGTTGAGATCAGGCAAATGCTCGTTGAGCAGATTCGTGATGTTGCCAAACATCACGCGCTGGTAGAGCCAGAGCAGGTATGCGGCGCCGAGCACCACACCGATTACGCCCCAGGCAGCATATTGCCACTTCACTTCGAAGATACCGCGCAGGATCGTGAACTCACCGATGAAGCCATTCAGCAGCGGCATGCCGAGAGAGCTGAGGGTAACGATCAGGTAGACCGCCGCGAAATTGGGCATGGGAGTGGCCAGGCCGCCGAATTCGGAGATCAGGCGCGTGTGACGGCGCTCGTAGAGGACCCCGACAATCAAGAAGAGCGCGCCGGTGGAGATACCGTGGTTGATCTGCTGGATGATGCTGCCGGTGAGGCCGAGCGGCGTGAGCGCGAAAATTCCCAGCGTGCAGAAGCCCATGTGGCTCACCGAGGAATAGGCGATGAGTTTTTTCATATCCTTCTGCATCATGCAGACGAGCGCGCCATAGATGATGCCGATCAGCGAGAGGACAATCATGAAGTTGCGATATTGATTCGTCGCGTCGGGAAACATCGGGACTGAAAAGCGCAGGAAACCGTAGGTGCCCATTTTCAGCAGGACGCCGGCGAGGATGACGCTGCCGGCTGTGGGCGCTTCGGTGTGCGCGTCGGGCAGCCATGTGTGAAATGGGAACATCGGGACTTTGATTGCGAAGGCGAAGAAGAAGCCCCAGAAAAGCCAGCGTTGCAGCTGCAGTGTGAAAAGCGGGTGCGGGGATTCCAGTACGTCCTTGATGCTGAAAGTGTGCGCGGTGAAATAGATTGCAAGGACTGCAAGCAACATCAGCACCGAACCAGCCAGGGTGTAGAGGAAGAATTTAATTGCTGCGTAGAGACGGCGCTCGCTGCCCCACACGCCGATGAGGAAGTACATCGGGACGAGCATCACTTCCCAGAAAACGTAAAAGAGAACGAAATCGAGCGACATGAAAACGCCGAGCATGCCGGTCTGGAGGAGCAGCAGCAGGATGTAGTATTCCTTTTCGCGCTTCTGAATCGCGGACCAGGACGAAAGGACGGCGATCGCGCCGAGAATCGTGGTGAGCATCACCAGTAGGAAGCTCAGGCCGTCGATGCCGAGCGTGTAGCGGGCGCCGATCGAGGGGATCCATTCGTGGTCGGTGAGGAATTGAAATCGCGGCGCGTCGAGAGCCGTGTTGAAGCGCCAAATCAGCGGCAGCGAGACAAGCAGGCCGAGGCAAGCGAAGATATTGCCCATCCAGCGGTGCAGGTCGGGGCGCTCGCGGGGGATAAAGAGCATCAGGATCGCGCCGACCAGCGGCGTGAAGAGGATCGTGTTCAAGATGTGGCTATCAGAGAACATCCATTCCCTCGCTTGCTTTGGCTCGCTCGTTCGCGAGCGTTCGTTGAGATCCTTCGCTCCGCTCAGGATGACAAGCGTTTCGTTACCGCATCGCTCGATGCGCGATGTGAAAGTAATATGCAAGAAAACCGATCAGGCCGATTACGATCAGCAACATATAACTCTGCACCAGGCCGTCCTGGACCATGCGCACCGGATAGCTGAGCAACCAGACAAGGCGCGCTCCGAAACGCACTGAGCCATCGACGATCCAGGTGTCCCACCACATGGAAACTTTCGAGATGAGGCGCGTGAGCCATCCGGCGCCGTTCACGCCCGCGCCGTCGATCACCGTGCGATCGAAGGCGCCGAGTGCGAGGCCAAGATCCTTGGCGCGGTTTACGAAAAGCGAATCGTAAATTTCGTCCACGTAGTATTTGTTGTAGACGAGGCGGTAGAACCAGCCGAGGCGATTGGCGATCTGCTGAGGCAGTTCAGTGCGCTTGATGTAGAGGTACCACGCGGCGAGGATGCCGCAGACTACCAGGCCCTCGGAAAGCAACATCAATCCGATTTCCCCGCCCGGTGAGCTCACTCCCTTGGCAGCTTCGGCGCGCAATTCGTGCGGCACTGCGACCACGGGCTCGAGGAAACGAATGAAAGCGCTATTTCCGCCGAAAATTTCCGGCCATGCGACCCAGCCGCCGGCAATTGAAAGGCCGGCAAGAACTACGAGAGGGACAAGCATCGAGCGTGGCGATTCGTGGATGTGATGCTCCACTTCGTGGTCAACGCGCGACTCGCCATGGAACGTCATGAAAATCAGGCGGAACATGTAGAAGGCCGTCATGCCGGCTGTGAAGTAGCCGATGGCCCAGAGGAGTGCGTCCTTTTCGTAAGCTTTGCCGAGGATGAGGTCTTTGCTCAGGAAGCCGGCGAACGGAAAAATTCCGGCGATGGCGAGCGTCGCGATGAGCATCGTCCAATAGGTGATGGGGATTTTTTTGGAGAGCGCGCCCATTTTGCGCATGTCCTGTTCGCCGGAAAGCGCATGGATCACGCTGCCGGCAGCGAGGAAGAGCAGGCCCTTGAAAAACGCGTGGGTCATCAAGTGGAAAATTCCGGCGGTGAAGGCTCCCACGCCGCACGCGAGAAACATGTAGCCGAGTTGCGAGACGGTGGAATACGCGAGAACTTTTTTGATGTCGGTTTGCACCACGCCCATTGAGGCGGCGAAGAGCGCGGTGACGGCGCCGACCAGAGCGACGACGGCCATAGCGGCGGGGGCGAGTTGGTAGATGGCGCTGGTGCGCGTGACCATGTAGACGCCGGCGGTGACCATTGTGGCGGCGTGGATGAGCGCGCTGACGGGAGTGGGGCCTTCCATCGCGTCGGGCAGCCAAACGTAGAGCGGGATTTGAGCAGATTTTCCGGTGGCGCCAACGAAAAACAGGAGCGCGATGGCTACGATGCGCGGGTCGCCGACGCTGAAATTTCCTTTTGCGAGGGCGGGGCCGATATCCGCGAAGCGAATCGTGCCGAGGAGCGCGGACGTCATGAAGATGCCGAGGAGAAAAGCTGCGTCGCCGATGCGGTTGACGATGAATGCTTTCTTGCCTGCGTCGGACGCGGACTTCTTGTGGAAGTAAAATCCGATGAGCAAATAGCTGCACGTGCCCACGCCTTCCCAGCCTACGAAGAGCAGGAGGAAGTTATTGGCGAGCACCAGCATCAGCATGGCGAACATGAAGAGATTGAGATAGCCGAAGAAGCGGTAATAGCCGCCTTCGTGCGCCATGTAACCGGTGGCGTACACGTGAATCAGGAAGCCGACGCCGGTGACGACGAGGATCATCACTGCGGAAAGCGGGTCGAGCTGGAAGCCCCAGTCGGCGACAAAATTCGCGAGGCGGCCGTCGAGCATGTGGAACGGGACGGCGGGTAGCCATTCAAAGAGGACGTTGATCGCGATGCGATTGTCCTGCGGGAGCGAGAGGAGCTGCAGGAAACTTCCCGCCGAAAAAATAAACGAGACGAACACGCTGCCAACGCAGAGGGCGTTGATGACGTCGTTCTTCAGCCTGCGGCCGAAGAAGAGCATGGCCGCAGCCGTGATAAGCGGGAACATCGGAATCAGCCAGATGTGCGCTAGAAAAAATGGCAGGTGTGACGTCATCGGGCGGTTTTCACCATTTCAACATGTCCATTTCGTCCGCGAGGACCGTTTCGCGATTGCGGAAAAACGCGAGAATGATGCCGAGGCCAACGGCAGCTTCGGCCGCAGCATCCGTGATGATGAAAATGGCGAAAACCTGTCCATCGACGGAGCCGAAGTGCCTCGAGAACGCAACGAGGTTGATGTTGACCGCGTTCAGGATCAACTCGATGGACATGAGGACGATAATCACGTTGCGGCGAGTGAGCACGCCGACCACGCCGATGGTGAAAAGCGCGAGGCTCAGGATCAAATAGGCTTCGGTCGGGATCATGGGCGGCCGTTCTGCAACCTAGTTGACAATCTTAGAGCAGAAAACTGTTCGCTTTTTATTCGCTTATAGTGTCTCATTTCTTTCACACCCTCCGCTTGGCCATCACGACGGCGCCAATCATCGCGACGAGCAACAGGACCGAAGCAATTTCAAACGGCAACATGTAGCGTTGGAAGATTGCGTCACCAATGGCTTCGGTATTTCTAACTGGCATTTTGTCGGCGGGATTGGTCAGGTTCAGGCCTGCGCGTGCTACCCACAAAGCGAAAAACACCTGGGTCGCAAGGACCAGCGTGAGGACACCGGCCACATATTTCTGCCGATTGAATTGAATTTGGCGGAGCGCCACATCGAGATTCACCAGCATGATGACGAAGATGAAGAGGACCATGATGCCGCCGACGTAGAGAATGATTTGAACTACGAAGAGAAATTCGGCTTGGAGCTGAAGGAAAATGCCGGCTGTCGCGAGCAAAGTTGAGATTAGAAAAACGGCGCTGTGCACGATGTTGCGGCGCGTGACCATAAGGATCGCGGAGCCGATCGCGAGCAACGCGAAGAAATAGAATAGGATTTGATTCAGGATCATATTTCAGTATCCGCCGGCTGCAATGTGGATGCGGGTTTTGCGCCTTCGCTGGCGAGCCACATCGCGACGCCCAGAGTGACGAGCGTCATCAGGAGCATGGCCCAGAACGGGCTCCAGCCTAACTCCTGCCTGAGGATGATGGCGATGCCAACGTCAATCACGTTGACGAGCGCGAGAGGGATCAAGAAGCGCCAGCCGAGGCGCATCAGCTGATCGAAGCGGTAGCGCGGAAATGTAAATCGGAACCATAAGAAGGCGTAGAGGTAGGCCACCACTTTGGCCATGAACCAGAACGCGCCGTGAATGCCGGCCATTACAGCGGGCGACGCAAAAAGCGCCGCGGCCATCGCTCCCGCGAGCAACAGGCATGCTGCGCCGAACGCTGCTATCACGATTTTCTGAATTTGCACTGGCTGCTTCGGCGCTAGATAGAAGCAGTAGCCCGCTGCGGCTAAAAACACGAGCGACGGGATCACGTCGAAAAATTCGAGCGAAGTTCCGGGGAAATGATCATGCCAGCGCGCAAAGGGGCGCAGCCAGCCACCGAGAAACAACGTGGTGGCGATTCCCGCGACGATGATCATGTTCGCATATTCAGCTAGGAAATATAGTGACCAGCGGAAGCCGCTGTACTCGGTCATGTAGCCGGCGACGAGTTCCGATTCAGCTTCGGGAAGATCGAAGGGCGCGCGATTGGTTTCGGCAATCGAGCCAACCATATAGATGAAGAATCCAACCGGCACCGAGAAAATGAACCAGGTGCCTTGGTCGTATTGCGCCTGCACGATTTCTTTCATCGAGAGCGAGCCGGCGAGAAGCAGGGCGGAAACGAGTCCCAGGCCCGCGGCTGTTTCGTAGCTGACGAGTTGCGCGGCGCTGCGTAAAGCGCCCAGCAAAGAATAGTGGCTATTGGACGCCCAGCCACCGAGCACGATCCCGTAAATTCCAAGCGAGCTTATGCCCAGGATAAAGAGGAGTCCTACGTTGAGATCCGCAATTTGAAATGCAGGGCCAATCGGCAGTGCCGCGTAGGCGAGCAGCGCCATCGTGACGCTGACGAGCGGCGCCATCCAGAACATCAACTTGTCGGCGTTCGCGGGGATGATGTCTTCTTTGAGCAGAAGTTTCACGGCATCTGCGATTGGCTGAAGCAATCCGTGTGGACCGACGCGCATGGGCCCGAGACGCGCTTGCATGTCGGCCATCACTTTGCGTTCGAGCAGAACGATGTAACCGGCAAGTAGAGGCAACACAGCGACGATGACAACCGCGTAGACGACCGGCAGCACATAAGGCGCAATCGAGGATGGAATGAGGTGGCCCATCAGCGGTCGACTTCTCCGAGGACGATGTCAATCGTGCCGATGATCGCGACAACGTCCGCAACGAGCGCGCCCTCCGCCATTTTCCGGAACGCTTGCAAATTGATGAAGGATGGCGGACGGACGCGCAGGCGATACGGCTGCGTGGTGCCGTCGCTCACGATGTAGTAGCCGAGCTCACCTTTCGGCGCTTCGATCGAGTGGTAGACTTCGCCCGGCGGCGGCTTCAGAACCTTGCCAACTTTTCCAAGAATCGGGCCGGACGGGATATTTTCGATGGCCTGCAAACAAATGCGGCGCGATTGTCGCATCTCTTCCATGCGCACGATATAACGATCGTAGGTATCGCCCGCGGGGCGCGTCGGGATGTCGAATTCGTATTGGTCGTAAGCCGCGTACGGCATCGCTTTGCGCAGATCCCATTTCACGCCGCTGCCACGCAGCACCGGCCCGGTGACGCCGAGTGCGATCGCATCTGCGGCGGTGATGATGCCGACACCCTTGGTGCGCCCAACCCAGATGCGATTCTCGGTGAGCAGCGTTTCGTATTCATCCACGCGGTGCTCGAAATCGTTGCAGAAACGCTTCACATCTTCTTCGAAGCCGTCGTAGGTCTCGTATTGCAGACCGCCGATGCGGAAGGCGTGGGTGGTGAGCCGCGCACCGCAATACTTTTCGAAAATTTTCAGAATTTCTTCGCGTTCGCGGAAGCAGTAGAAGACGGGCGTGAGCGCGCCGATATCGAGCGCATGGGTGCCGAGCCAGAGTAAGTGGCTCGCGATGCGCTGAAGTTCTGTGAGGATCGTGCGCACTACTTTCGCGCGCGCCGGTGCTTCGGTGCCGAGCAGCTTCTCGACTGCTTCACAGTACCCGAGACCATTCGAGACGGCCGCGACGTAATCCATCCGGTCCACATAGGGCGCGAATTGCTGATAGCTGCGATGCTCGGCGATTTTCTCGACGCCGCGATGCAGGTAGCCGATGATGCATTCGGAATCTACGACGCGTTCGCCATCAAGCTTCAGCTTCACACGCAGCACGCCGTGCGTGGAGGGATGCTGCGGCCCCATGTTGAGGATAATTTCGTCCGCGCCCAGGACGGTGGTGGTGATTTCGGTTGTGGGGCCCTTGGTCATTTGATTTCGTGCGCTCTTCCCTGCTCTCCTATTGCCCGCTCTCGATGCCGAGGTTTTCGCGCACCCAGTCTGTGTCCTGCTTCAAGATGTCGTAATCCTTGCGCAGCGGATGGCCCTGCCATTCGTCGGGCAATAAGATGCGTTTCAAATCCGGGTGGCCATCGAAGACGATTCCGAACATGTCATAGCATTCGCGCTCGAGCCAATTTGCCACCGGCCATATTTCGCAGACGCTTGGCACCGGCTCGTTTTCGCCGAGATGCGCTTTCAGGCGCAGGCGCTCATTTTTCGGAAACGAGTACAGAATCAGAACCACGTCGAAACGTTTTTCGCGCTTCGGCCAGTCGACAGCCGTGAGATCGTCGAGCATGTCGAATTTTTCTTCGTCGCGACAATAGCGCGAAATTTCACGCAGCTTATCAGCGGCGACGAGCACGATGGCCTGCTTGCGGTCTTGCGTGGTGTCTCTGACGGCATCGCCAAATCGGGCTTTCAGACGCTGCACGAGCTCGTTATCGAGCGGAGTTGGTCCTTCTTTCGGCGGAGGTGGCGCAGCTGGCGGCTTAGGAGGTGCGGCAGCGGCGGGAGCGCCGGGAGCAGCAGGTTTCGCCGGAGCAGCAGGCTTCGGTGGTGTGGCTGGCGTAGGCGGAGTCGCTGCTGCGCCTTGAACAGGAGGCTTCGGTGGGACAGGAGATCCTTCCGCTGCCGGTTTCGGCGGGTCGGCGGGCGGTTTGGGAGCTGGCGTCTTTTCCGAGGGATCGTTAGCCATCGTTTCGATCGGCCGCAGTCGTCAAGCAACGACGAGCGAATTCGCTCCATCGCGCGCGAGCAGCCCGCCTTTTTAACACACCCCAAAAAACAGCGTCAACGCATTCGGACAGATATTTCGGACCAGCTAGACCCAGTCGAGAGCGCCTTTGCGATAGAGCCAGATGTAGCCCACCAGCAAAATTCCGAGAAACACGAGCATGGTCAGCAGCCCGTAAACGCCGAGCTGGCTGTATTTGATCGCCCAGGGGAACAGGAAAATCGTCTCGACGTCAAAAATGACGAATAGAATCGCGACAATATAAAAGCGGACCGAATAGCGGCCGCGGGAGCTGCCTTCCGGAGGAACGCCGCACTCGTATGGCTCGAGGCGAGCGCCTGTGGTCTTCATGTCCGGGCGAATGTATTTGAAAAGAATGAGGGATACGGCGGGAAACGACGCCGCGAGGAGCGCGTAAATCAAAATCGGAATGTATTGGCCCGGCATCACCGAATTAAGGCGTCATCGTAGCACAGAGGTCAAGCAGCGACCAGCGGCAGGAACGTATGAAAATGCGAGCCCTTAGGCGGTTTTTTGCGCGGCAGGCTTGTAGACGAGGCCGATTGCGAGTCCGGTGACGAGCCAGCCGATGAATCTTCCGAGGGCCATGAAAGCGGCGAGCCTGGCGCCGATATTGAGCGTGACATATTCGTCGGCGACAACGGCGAAGACGATGAAGATTCCGATCAGCGCGCCGAAGCGCAGCCCTTCCAAGGCGCCCGAACCGCCTTCATAGCCCTTCGCGTAGATCGCGGCAAGAATAATTATCGCGATGAAAGTGGCAGCGATGCCCATCGGGAAATAGTGCATGATCGCTTCCCGCGAACGATAGACGCCTTCATACGGCTTGTATTCTTTCGCGATCAACTGGCCGGATATCACGCCTCCGCACACAAAATAAGCCACCGCTCCCGCGAGGCCGGCAAGAACTACGCGCCCATAGTTCATCTGCGCTCCTTTAGAGTGGAAATGCCCTTTGTTGCTTGGGGATTCAGACCACCTGTCCGGACAATACCTGATCGAGCCGATCGAGCGATTCCGTGGTGCCCTCCGAGACGATGCGGGAGAGATTTTCGTCGGGGAATCCTACTTGCGTGAGAATCACTTTGGTCTGGTTTCCTTGCGCGATGAATTCGATTGCCACTTGTGTGGTGGCCGGCCCGAGATTCACGTGATAGACAATTTTCTCGGGTTCAACGATCTCATCGTAGGTGCCGGTGATTGTGTATTCGCCGACGTTGCGGATGTGCAATTTCTGTGTGAAGGTGCCGCCGACGCGAAAATCCATCTGGACTTCGACCTTTGTGGAGTCCTTGCAGCCGGACCAGCGCTCGACCTGGTCGCGCGTCTTCCACGCTGCGAATACCCTCTCGCGCGGCGCGTTGAAAATGCGCGTGATTTGCACCTGATTCCCGCTGATCCTCACATCGGATTTCATCGCTTCTTTTCCTTTCGCTCGCCTTCGGCGAGGAGCTCGTCTATTGCGTCAAATCGTGAATCCCATTCGAGCGCACAGCGCATGAGCCACTTCTGCGCTTCCTTTATGCCGGCCGAGCGCGTGCGGATGAAATGAATCCTTCCCTGGCGCCTGCGTTGGATGAGGCGCGCTCGTTCGAGCACGTGGAGATGTCGCGAGATGGCTGGAAGCGAAATACGAAACGGCCTGGCCAAAGCGGTTACGCGCCGTTCGCCGTGGCCTGAAAGGCGCTCCATGATGATGCGGCGGGTAG
>Ga0307475_10000999_pt1 | contig 16921 bp, 9 predicted proteins | sample atmos_gasesECM1C_FD_203317 | JGI IMG/M metagenome (GOLD analysis project Ga0307475, IMG submission 203317) | Hardwood forest soil microbial communities from Morgan-Monroe State Forest, Indiana, United States - atmos_gasesECM1C_515 | ecosystem: Environmental > Terrestrial > Soil > Temperate... | reverse complement strand
TCGGTGGGGTCAGGTAGGAGAAACTTGAGCCCTCCCCGCTTTGCGACAGGGACAAATGAGGCCAGCGCCGTGCTTTCGAAGTTGAAGTTCTGACCAGCGAGAATGCTGGTGTCGAGGAATACAGCGGATGGTAGTGGCGCGTTGGACATCCTGCGCGACATCCTACACTTACAATGGTCGATGCTATGTCCCTCGAGGAATCGTTTTGACTGCCGCTGATTCGGTGTCTTAAACAAGTAGAATTTCCTTCTCTTGTCGCCGCGTTTACGCTTCGACTGCATGCCGAAGACGGGAAGATCGGTCCATCAAGGCGACACGCTGGTGACTGTTCAGGCATGATTGGCGACACGGTAACGGCTCCAAGGGGGTGATCATGCGCGGGCTGCTCGTCCGCGTCGGTATTGATTCGGCCTGCGGCGCGTGGAACGGCCCGGTTCGGCGCACCAGTGGCGAGTTTGTCTACGTTCCCATTCCCGAAAGCCAGCCGCAACGCTCGCGCTTCCGAACGTCCTATAAGGACTTTCTTGATCCAACATCGCGCCTCGGAGATCGGTTGCCAGCGCGGCTCCGGTCGCTTGCGACGCACCTAGATCCCGACTTTGCACACCTCACCTACGGCGACCAAGGTCAGCGCGGCGCCCGCCTCGCGCACCTCACCCGCGGGGACCTTCTTGCCTTCTACGCGGGCCTGCGCAGCATCGAAGGAGATCGCTCCCTCGTGTACGCGCTGATCGGCTTGTACGTAGTTAAAGAGATTGTGCGGGTCGCGGACGTGGAGCCAGAGCATCGGGGCGATAACGCCCATACGCGCCGCGCTGAAGCCGACGGGGCGGACGTGGTCGTGCGAGCGGACGCAGCGGCGTCTGGGCGCCTTGAACGATGCATCCCGATCGGCGAATACCGTGACCGCGCGTACCGAGTTCGGCGTGACCTCCTCGCAGCGTGGGGAGACTTGGACATAACGGACGGCTACATTCAACGCAGCGCCCGGCTTCCCGCCTTTCGGGACGCGCTTCGGTTCTATCAGTGGTTTCTAGGCCACCGGCCTCACCTGCTTGTGGCCAATAACCCATGAGAGTGTTCATCGTTCTGTTACGGCGACCCGGTCGGAACGATTTGCGCGACGATCCATTCTGGGAGTTCGGGAGCTTCGGCGTGACAACCTGCCACGATGGCAATCTAATGCACCCGACTCGCCGACGGGTCCGGAATGGAGATCGACTTGCCTTCATCCAAGGCGGTCGGGCTGGTAGCCGCCTTATATTAGTCACTCCACCCGTGACCCTTCGCCGTCACGGCAATCGCCTGCTCGAGGCGAAGTGGGATCATCGGAATGTGCGACCCTTGAAATACACGAATCACAGCGCGACAGCGCCGCTCGTAGCCGACGAGCAGGTGTCGCCTCACCTTCCGCTTTTGCGCGCGCACTTAACTGGCGTTCATCGAACGACGGCCGCCGGGGCTCTTTCGAGCAAGTTTCGGGCTCGGAGCGAGCCGCTGGATGCAGGAATGGCGCACGAGCTGGTTAGCCTGTGGGAAGACACCGTCGAGCTCGCGAGCGCGAGCGACTTCGCGGTGAACTACCAGGACGCGATCCCCGGAATCGCGCGCCCGGCCCTCGATCGCAAGGTCCGTTACCGCGAGTGCCTGCAGAACAACGCCGGGGCATCGCTTGCGCGATGCCATCGCCGACTGAAGAGCGAGGCTGGGAGTCGCTGCACCCCCCGGCGGTAGTGTCTGGGCCGGCGGCGCCGTATCGGTGACGCTTGTGGTTACCGCTTATGGGATGCCAGTGCGTATCCGAGAAAGCCACTTTCGCACGCCGAGCAGATCGTTCGCATAGAACTCGCGTCCCAAGGGGCTGACAAGGTCTGCGAAGACGCGGTCTCTTCAAAGGATTCCGGGTGCGTCGACCGGCAAATCACCTGATCGTGATTCCATGAAGTGGCCGCGTGCCGGGCTCCATTGTGGATCTCAGGATCTAAACACGTACTCACGGTGGTATGCCATGTACGGCTGGTGGAGCGGACGGAAAGGCAGCGGCGGCCACGATCGGTCCAGTCCCAGCAAATGACATTCGCTTGCACCAAGGCGAGTGCTGATCACCAGCTCACCCACGGCGCCAAACGTGATTAGCCCGCTGTCGAATGCGGCATCGAGATGCGCGGTGAGCAGCAACCCGTTATAGATGTCCAGCCGCTCTGCGTCACTGGAAACGGCCCACGGTTTTGCATGGCTGGCGCGCAAAAGTTCCGGCATGGCCAGCCCACTCAGGGCGCACCGACCCTCCCATAAAGCAAGCAGGCCTCGGCGGAAAAGATCCTGCCCCACCCGCTGTCTGACGGCCGCCTCGCGCTCGGTTGACGGCACCGCCTGAACCTGTTCCTCCCAAACGTGCAGCAGTTGCTGGGGCAGCGCATTGGCCAGGGCGTAAGCCCGGGCCAGCATCATCTGAACTTGGTCGAAATCTTTCACAACAAAGGCACCCACCGACCCCGGTGGCAGTTCGACGTTCGCCGCGGAAAGCCGGAGTTCTTGCAAAACGTTCGCCATGGACAGCGCCGCAACGGATTTCGTGCCCACGATAGAAAGACTGACCCGCAACGGGCAACTGGTACTGGCATAGGGCAGCCAGCTAGCTACGGGTTCCTGCTTGATGTCGAAGCCCGCGTCCACGGCCGCCTTGTCCAGACGAACGCGATCGAGCATGCTCGGGAGGTCCACGCGCGGCTTCGTCATCGCGGGCCTTTCCTTTCTGCGGTCGGAAGGGTGTCAGTCCGGGTGTCAGGATGGCTGACGCGCGGGTCGGCGGGCGGCGGATCTAGGCGGGTCTGGTAGGAATTGCCCAGGCGCGCGGCCTCGGCCATGACGTCGTAGATCTCGAGGATGACGCACTTGGTGCGATACTCGCCGTGGGCCTTCTCATCGTTCTTGCGGACAATCGGGAAGGTGTCCAACACGTAGGCGGCGTCGTTGCGCGAGAGCCCATAGGAGAGCAAGAACGCGGCGTCGAGTTCGCAGCGGAGCAAGAAGCGGCGCTCAGCGTCCCAGCGGAAGGGCGCGCGGTCGTAGCCCACGTCGCGCGCGAAGGGCTCAAGATCCCAAGCCGTGTAGGTTAGCTCGAGGACTCGGGGGAGGAGCCAAGCGTTAAGTGAAACTGCCGACCACGCGGCGACACTCTCATACGTCTCTGGCGGGAGCACCGGGAGTTGTTCGGTGATGAAGGTCGCCATGTGCGTACCGCCTGTCTTTTGGCGAGCCACAAAGTCGAAGACGAAGCTGCCAAGGTTCGCGATCAGGGCAGGCAAACGCGGGACTAAGTCTTCAGGTGGGAAGATCACCTTCGCCGTGTTGGGAATCGCGAGAGAAGGGATCACGGCGGCGATGAACGTTCTCTCGTTTGTCGCGTTGGTGATGTCCCGCCACGCCAGTACCCACGGGTGTTTCCAGCTCACTCCGAACCGCGTTCGCGCGTCGTCCCCGGGATACCAGTAGCGTGGACTGATGGCGTACGATGGATTAGCTCGCTCACGTACGGTTAGTGCTCGGTCGGATTCGCCGTCATGGGTTGCCCAGCGATGCTCGTAGTGATTGAAATATTTGCCCTCGTACAGGGGCAGGCTTCCGCGACTCGGCTCGGTTTCGAAGTTACTCGAATCATCCGACTGATTGATCAGGCGCTTGAGGTCCAGCTTCCAGCCAGACGCAGTGAGGGTCGGGACGCGTCGGTAGATGGTCTTGGTCAGCTCGGCATCGCGCCGGTTACGGAAGACGGGGCAGGTCCTCGTTGCGGGGTTGAGGAGCGCGATATCCTCGGCCGACAATGTGAAGGCCCGGTCTTGGTCCTCGAGATGGTCTACGCGCGTAGCGAAGAAGACAAACTTCGCTTCAGTGTTGACGTCGCGCGCACCAGCCAGCGTCAAGATGCCGAACTTCATCGATCGGTGAACGGCACCGAAAATTCCTTCGCGGTTCTCAAAGTCGAAGAACGAGACGAGCTGCCGGTGCTCGACTATGCTTTGGAAGAATAGCTTGGTGGAGTCGTCGGACACGATACCCGACGGAAGAATTTGACCTACTCGACCTCGTTTGTTCATGAGTCCGCGAGCGGCCTCCGCGAAAAGCGCGAACAAGTTGACGCGTCCAACGCCACACAATGGGTACCGAACGCCCGAGCGGACGAAGGCGTTAATGCCATCAACCTCACGCAGACCCGCTCGATAGGCCCAGAACAGTTCAGGGTCTTCAGTCTTAAGGTTCGCCACTAGCCTTTTGCGCGCTGATGCAGTCGCTGCCCGTGCGATGTCGGGCCGGTGTCCTGCGAAGAACTCCTCCTCGTTAAAGCGAACTGAATCCCACGGTGGATTCCCAAGCACAACGTCGAACCCCCGTTTCTCGAACACCTGCGGGAACGAGAGGTGCCAGTGGAAGAACCGGTACTGCTCGGCAAGCTCCCTCACCGTCTCTGTGGTAAGCGCGGGCGGCTGGCCCTGTCTATCGCGAAGCTGCCGCCACAGCTCGTTCGTAGGTGCCGCGTCGGCGAGCTCACCCGGTTGCTTCGGCCACACAAAAGCGGCGCACCAAGCATCCGCGACAAACTTCTGATGACGGTACAAGGCCGAACCGAGGATGCCTTCCCACTGCGATTCCTTCCTCGCAAGCGCCTCGGGGTTCGCGTCGCTTGCAGCTTCGAGATCAGCCACCGCGCGCGCGACGGCTTGCGCCTCGGCGTCTCCCGACTTTGACCACTGCGTGTCGAGTGCGCGCTGCCCCTGAGCAGCTTTCGCGTTGCGCTTCTTCAGCGCGCTCGCAGTATTTTTATCGTCACCCTCAATGGGCTCCCACGCCCCGTCGGGGATGCCATTGGCCATCAGCGCTGGCGTCGTCCCAAGGAGCGCGTTTCCGCGCTGGATGTGCGAGTCAAGGAACGTGAGCGGCAGGCCCGGCTCGACCGCTTCCATCCATAGGCTTACCTTGCACAGCTCGACCGCCATCGGATTGAGATCCACGCCGTAGATGCAGTGGCCGACTACTCGCCGCAGCGCGTGCCGGTAGTCAGCAGGCGTGGGCTGCCCGCCGCCCTGGTTCTCGGCCATTACGCGCGCGAAGTGCGTCGCGATGCGCCGCGCCGCTGCGAGCAAAAAGTGACCGCTCCCACAGGCGGGGTCCACCACGGCGATCGACAGCAATGCCTGGACCGCGGCCTCCCCGCTGGGATGCGCGGCCAACCGATCGGCAACCACGGGCTCCAAGGCGGAATCCAACAGGGCCCGCACGAGGCTGTCCGGCGTGTAGTAGCTGCCCGAGGTCTTGCGCGCGTTGCCGCGTGTCTCGACGCCCTGCAGGAAGCTGAAGCTACGGCTGTTGTCGCCGATCTGCGGCACGAGTTCTAGCAGACTCTCATAAATGCCGCCCAGCTCCTCTGGACCCATGTCCCTCCAGTTGACGCGCGTGAGTGGCGCATTGGGCTGAGCCTTGTCACGAAGCCAGGCGAGGTGGAATAGTGCAAGCAAGAGGTGGCGGTTCTCCAGCCGGGCGACCTCTAGCTCGCTGCATTGAGACTCTGCGAACAGACCACCGAGAGCTGGCAACGCGAGTCGTGGCTCGCCCTTGGCTACGCCCTTCCAAACCAGCTTAAGCCCCTCCCACAGGTCATGATGGCGGTCGTGTGCATTGCGGCGCACGGCACGATCGCGCAGGCGATGCAGGCCGTAGCCCTCGGTATACAGCTCGCGCGCTGCGGGGTCCGAGTCCTTGCGGTGGAGGATGTCGCGCTCTTCGATGGTGAGCAAGAAGATCTGCCGGTAGACCAGCCGCAGCAGTTGCTGGAAGAACTCGCGCGTCGAGATGCGGTTGCTCGCCAAAGCTTCGCGCAACGTGGTATTAGCATGGTGCGAGAGAAAGCCATTGCCGAGCGTGAGCAGCGCTTGCTCCACGCCCTGCCGCAGCACGTCGCGCGCACGGATGCCTTGATCGCGGCAAGCTTCGCGCCAGCGCTCCAGGACGCATTCGCTGGGCGCCACGTTGTCGCCACCAAAGCGCGTAGCGTGCAGCAGGAGCCACAGAACGCTGAACTCGGCAAAGCGCCCTTCCTCGAACAAGCGCTCCAGATCGGCCTCCAGCCAGGCAGGACGGGTCAGGCTGGCGTTGTCGCGGGCCACACGCAGCAGCAGGCCATTGGAGGCGATACCCCACAGGGCAGTGGTCTGCGCGTTGAGGTACTCCTGCAGCAGGCCGAAGGCACTGCGACGGCGACGCTGGCTGGTGGGATCGCCAAAGCGCGCGTCGGCAGCATCGAGCGTCAGAGTGTGGACGCCGGCAATAATGGGTACAGTGCCGTCGAAAGCGGAGTGGGTAATCGAAAAGGTGCGGCCGTCCGCGGTAACGGGCACCGGCCCGGCGCGAAGCTGGAAGCCGAATGCCTGCTTTAGCAACTCGCTGACGAACCGCTGCGTGACGGCCGCGGCGTGGCCGTTGGCGGTCCGCGTCTTGTCAAAATGTGCCCAGAGCGTCTGCGCGGCGCGCCAGGCCAGCGCGATCTCCTCGCGCAGCGTGAAGCCAGCACGGACCTGGTAGTCGTGCTCGCCCTGAGCCGGGGCGGCGAAGTTAGCGACCTTGCCCAGCCACTCAGCGGTGAAGAGGCCGCCTTCGAGGACGAGCGTGTCGAACTGAACTTGCGCCGCGTCGCGTGGCATCGCTCGTTGTTTAGAAGCCCAGCGCCGGCAGCAGCACGAAGACGCCGATCACGTCGACGGGCAGAAGCGGCGTAACGGCCGTATGGTCGCGACGGCGACCGCGGCGCACTTCCGGGTCCGAAGCTTCGCGCACGCGCAGGTGGTCCGCGAGCAGCGCATAGGCGCGCTCCCGGGCAAAGTCTTCCAGTACAGGTTGCCAAGCGACCCAGTCTCGCAGGGCACTGGCGACCTTGTTCAACCGGACGGCGTCGTCGAGGTGCTCTGCGACCGGCGCCGCCAGGCATTCGAGCGGTTCCAGGTCGGTGACGATCGTGCCGACGGAGTTGGGATCGGAGGTAGCCAGTGCAACGGCGGCAGCTTCTTCAACAAGCAGCGTGTCCGTGTCGCGGCCACGGCTTACGCTTAACTGGTGGCGGAGGCGCAGCAGTAGTACTGTGGTCTGCCGCTCGACCGCGCGCGTCGCCCAGCAGCCGGTGCGCCCAAGCACGGCAGGGTCGCATGCTGCGCCACTGCCATTCTCGATTTGCAAATCGCTATCGGCCAGTGTGGCCTCGAGCAGACCCTCCGCTAGCACGCCGGTGAGTGGGTGGCTGCGATGCACGAAGCGCGTGCCCTGCGCTGGCGGCTGCACGAAGCTGATGCCTACCGTACCCTGCAGGCCGTCGGCTAGCAAGCGCTCGCGCAGGTTTTCGGGCAGATTGTTCAACGCGACGAGGTAGCCGGTCGCACCGGCCGGACCACGCGGAGAAAGTCCGGAACCTAGGCGCGCCAGTGCGCGCTGCATGAAGCGCAGCACGTCGTCGGTGTTGCCGAGCGCGGTCTGCATTTTCCGCCACTCCGGCAGCACCTCGGCTGGCTGTAGGCGCGTTTGGGCGAACACGGTGCGGTTCTTCCTGGCCTTCTCGGCGATATTGGTCCACGCGACGTCGAAGTCCTTTGCCTGCGGCAGAGTATCGAAATCGAGCGGCAACCGGCCCTGCGCGCGCTCTGATTTGCGGCGCAGCAGCAGCACGGCCCGCATCAGTGCCTGCGTTAACGAGTGTCCGTCGTCGGGCACCGGGACCAGAACCCCAAGCTCGTCGCGAATCTTCTTGGCCTTGCGCAAGATGACTTCGAGAACGGCGGCGTCGACGGGGTTATTCCGACCGTACATGAGTGTTGCGCGGACCAATTTGCGCGGCTGGCCGAAGCGATCGACCCTACCTTCACGCTGCTCATGGCGCGTAGGGTTCCACGAAAGGTCGTAGTGGACAACGGCGCTGAACGGCTGCTGCAGGTTCACGCCTTCCGAAAGGCAATCGGTTGCAATCAGAAGGTTCTTGGCGCCGGGATCGAAGGCCTCCACCCGCTCTGTCCGCACCTTGGGCGTCAGCTCGCCGGTCACCACGTCGACCCGCACGCCGGCGTAGCGTGACTTTAGGTACGCGTGCAGGTAATGGGCGGTGGCAATGTAACGGCAAAACACGACGGGCGAGAAGCCGAGATCGAGGAGCCTCTCCAGGTGCTCAGCCAGCGCACGCAGCTTGGGGTCGCCCGCCGCACCGCCGAGCGCTTCGGCTTCCGTCAAGAGGGCCGCCAGCTCGCTATCCGTGGCGACGGGCGGCTCGCCGTCATCCTCGGGCTGAGCCTCCTCAGTGCCGTCGAAGATTTGCTCGCGCAGCGATTCTTCCTCCTCAGGTGAGACATCTAACCCCATTCGGGTACGCAGGGCTTGAGCCGCGGCGGCGGGGCTGCTGGAGACGCAGCGCATCAACGCGAGCGTCCCCCAGAAGTTCAGGCGCTGCCGGCGTTCATCGGTCCCCGCGCGCTCGACCACGGCTGAGCAGTAGTCGAGCACGGCGTCAAAGAAGCGCTCCCAGCGGCCGGAGAGCACGTATGGCAGATCAGCCGTCTCGCGCTGGGGAAAGACTGACGAGTCCTTCCATTCATCGATGTCCGGACGCCGCCGCTGCACGAAGTGGCGCGAGAGCCGATCTCGCAGGCGCTCCCGCGTGCCGTCGATTGCGGTTGCAAACTGCGCAAATTGCGGCTCCAGCAGTCCGAGCAAGTTGTGGAAGCTTTGCTCATCGCCGGAGTGCGGCGTTGCCGTCAGCAGCAACATATGACGCTCATTACCGCTGGCCAGCGCCTTGAGCAGTTCATAACGCTGGTGACGGCCTGCACCAGCGTTGGTGCAGGTGTGTGCCTCATCGATGATCACAAACTCAGGACAGCGCGACACGAAGTCCAGGCGGCGGCGGTCAGCCTTAATGTAGTCGAGGCTTACGACCGTGTGCGGGTGCACGGTAAAGACGTTCTCGGTGGCCGGCAGCCCGCGCTCCAGACGGGCAGCGCTCCCCGCAGTTACAGCGACTGCCTTGATGTGGAAACGGTCGTCCATCTCCTGCACCCATTGTTCGACCAGATGTGGTGGGCACAGCACCGAGAAGCGACGGATCTCGCCGCGGTCCAGCAATTCGCGGGTGATCATCCCCGCCTCGATGGTCTTGCCGATGCCGACATCGTCTGCAATCAGCAGGCGCACCGGGTCCAGCTTGAGTGCCATCAGTAGTGGAACCAGTTGATAGGTACGCGGCTCGAAGGCGAGATAGCCGAAGCTGCGGAATGGACCTGCACCACGCCGTAGGGACATCAGCAGCGCATCGCGCAGCAATAGCGCAGACTCCTGACTCGCGCGCTGCTGGGCTGAAGGCGGGGAAAAGTTCGCGGGCGCAACCGGATCCCGCTCCAGGGCGGGCGCAAGCACGACCGCATCCTGTTCCGTGCCACTCAACGGTCGCAGCCTCAGCCGGTCGCCGCTGCTGCCGGGCAGCACGATCCACTCGCGGCCGCGCGCCTTGACGAGGGCGCCGGGGGCGAGTGCCGGCTCCCGCGGGACTGCACTCACTTCAGCTCAACCACTGCCGAAGTGTGGTCAGTGCCTGCGCCTGCGGCTCAGCATCGCGGGGCCAGTGAATGGTTTGCACACCCTTCTCGGTCCACGGTGCGTGGTCGGCGCCTTCAGCGAGAACGGCGACGCGTTTCGCCCGCCACACCGCGTGCGCGCGCGAGCCTCCGACTTCGACTTCACTTGCGTCCGGTCCGGGCAGACCGTGCGCAGTGGCATCAAAACCATTCGATCCTGTTGGCGCCGCGCCGAGGTCAGGCGGTGCGGCGATTGCAGGGATCAGCGATGTCTTGCTTGACGCCAACCGAAGGAGAATGGAGACGGCTGGCTCGTCCTTGCGATCGAGGATCAAATGGTCCGGCTGGTTAAAGTACGAAAGCAGGCAGCGATAGCAGCCGGCGACGCAGTCCGCCTCTGGAACATCGACCAAGGTATCCAGCCCGGGCATCGGCTGACCAAAGTCCGGAAGATCATAGTGCATCGCTTTCAACGCGGCGTGAGCAACCCGGGCGAGAGCGTCTTTGTCATGCACGAGACGGGTAAGCACGCCAGCGCCGCCTTCCGTGGCCTCGTAAAAGAGGACACCCTTTCGATCCTTACGGTCGGGCAGTGGCTCGGCCAGCAGCTCACTCTCTTCAAGCTGGAAGACTGCTTCGATGCCGCGCTTCAACGCGTACTGAACGGTGGCAATCGTGGTTTGCGACGCACCAGCCTGGCCCAGGTGGAACAGCAGCGCGTTCTTCTGGTCTTTGACCCACGGCACGATGAGCTGGGCCCGAACGTGCGTGGGATCTTCTTCGCCCGTGGTATCGTCGTCCTCGAGTTTGGCCCACTGGCCGTTTACGGGGTTGATCATGAACCCGTGCTGCAGCGGATTGGCGCGCCGGCGAAGTCCCTTGTTGATGCGACTGATTTCCGCCCCGGGCCCGTAGTTCAGGCGCGCCACTACACCTTCGACGTCCGTTGCCACGACCTTGCGCACGTCGGGCTGGCCGCCTTCGCGCCGTGCCCAGCGGAAGGTGGTCTGCAGTTCGAAGCCTTGGCGTTTCCGCTCTTCGTCGTTGACGGTGATGCGTTCCGCCGATCGGGTGGAAACGTTCTCGATCCGGTACAAATTGCGGACGATATCGGAGTTGTCAGTCAGTGCGGCCCCGCAGGCCCGGCAGTGACTGACGTCCTGATCATTGAGATCGGACCGCAAGTGACCCGCTCCGCATTTGCGGCAGATGGTGACGACGTCAGTCAACAATGCTGTGTCATTACCGGAAGCGGTGTCGCGCACGCCGAGCATCGCTGCCGTGACGCGGTATGCACGGCCTTCGTGATAGACGAGGCTACGCGGCCCAAATTCCGACAATGCGAGAAAACGCGGGCGCTGCAGATAGGCACCCGGTGCGCGGTTGTCCAGCGTGCCCGGAATAAAGGCGGTCAACGGTAAGCGCGGGAAGTTGTAGCCCGGCAGAAAACCTTCGGTGGCTAAGTATCGGTAGGTGTAGTAGTCGCTCGACGAACTTTGGGTTCCACGCTGAAGAAGGTTGAGTTGATCAATCGCTTGGCCATGCAAGATGCGGGCGGCATTGCGCTCCCGCTCTGGCAGCGCATGGTTATCCATGATCCTGCGGGATAGGTCCCGTTGCCGGGCGGCAGAAAGGAACAAGTCGCGCCATCGGCTAAATGCTCGGTCGAATCGTTCAAACGCGCCACGGATGACACCGTCGGCGAGAGCCTCCTTGGATGAGAACCATGGGGCTAGCTCCGGTGTCAGTTCGCTCTCGAGCAGCGTCATTACTGCGAGCATTGCGCTCTTTGCACGCGGCGCGATCACGGCATCTGTCAGGTTCTTGCGAACGTCGTCCCGCAGAGGTAGCGACTTACCTTCATCTGGCTCAATGACCTTGGCAATCGACGGGTCGAGCCGGGTGTCGGTGGAGGCTATCCACACCGCGTTAAGGTGGCTGCGTACCAGTTCCTCGTTCGCTAGATCGAGGGTCGGGGTGCGCACCTCGCCGTGCACCATCGCGGGCGGGTCAGCGAAGAAGTACTGATCGTGCGGACTGCGCGCAGCGCTGTACGTCAGTACAAGGGACGGCATTCCACTGCGCCCAGCACGGCCACTGCGCTGCGCGTAGTTGGCCGGAGTCGGCGGCACATTACGTAGATAGACGACGTTCAGCGCGGAAATGTCGACACCAAGCTCCATCGTCGGCGAGCAGTAGAGAATGGGCAGAAAGCGCTTGGCCTCGCCTAGCTCGCGCAGGCGTGCGGCGTTTGCCTCCAGCTCAGCCTGTTCCTTGGGTCCGTAGCGGAAGCGCAGCTCGCGAAGCTCACGTCGCTCGCCCTCGACCTGGGCTGTGTGCTCGCGCGCTTCTAGGCGGAAAAGACCGTGCGTGGGATTGACGAGCGCCTCGGCAAGGTTGGCGTACAGATCACGGAAGTAGGCGTTGTCCATCGCACCCGAACGCGCCATCCCCGTACCACGCATGAAGACGACACTCGATGCCTTGAGCTGCCAGCCGAGCGATGCGCCAAAGGGCGTAGGCACTTGCACGACGAGGCCCCACTTGCGCGCGGCGTCCAGCATGGCGACGAGCAGCGCGTCGTAATCAGGGCGCTTCAGCGCGCGCGCACGAACGTCGTCAGCCCAGCTCTCGGACTGACGTAGTGCTTTGCCGAGTTGGCTCTGAAATCCACCACGGACGAGCAGATCTTCGTCGGCCAGCGAATTGTCACGACGTGCGGGCGGGGTAAGAAGGAGGTAGCGGCATCCGCGCGGCTTTTCGTCTCGGCTGAACCCCCACGGCTGGCGAATCGTGCCAGCTGCCCGGCTCTTCAGCGCGTCGAGCTCGGCGGTCGCAAAGACATCGACATCGAGCGCCAGCCCTTGTCGCAGAGCATCGAAGAGCTTGCGGAAAGCCGTCAGACGCGCGGTAGGGCTGGCCGAAGCCAGCAGATCCGGGGCACCCGCGAATGCTTCGTCCCTTTCGGTCAACTCCTCCAGCCCGGTGTACTCGACCTCTATGAGACCCAGCTGCTCCAGGTTCGGGTTGTTGAAGCGCCAACCCTTGCGCTGGTCGAACCAAACTCGGTACGTAAGCAGTTCTCGAAGCGTGCGTTGCCCTTGAACCAACGCGGCACCCTCGAGATCGGCGTCGATCAGCCACTCGCCTCTGGTCTCCTTGTCATTGCGATCGAATCCGAGGGCTCTGCACAAAGCAAGACCAAGACGATCGCTGGTGAGACCCTCGGCTCCCGCAGTCGTTGCCGCACCCAACATGCCAGCGCGTAGAACACTAACGAAGAGGAAGTCGTTGAAATGCCCTGCCTGCAGCGCGGCATCTTGTCGGTTGTCGGTAAAGCCAAGCAGTTTGCGACGAACCGGTGGAATGCTATCTGCGGTTTGCTTCGCCATCCACCGCAATATGCTGTGAGTGAATAGTGTGGTCGCCGAGGAGCGTCCTTCCGCTGACAGTGAAGCGAGCCGATTATTGTCTTTCCCCTGCGCGGAGTGCACCGTCTTGCAGGACAAGCAGAACCGGAACTTGCCAGGAATAAACCAGGCGACGCTACCTGCACCAAGGCGGCCCGAAGGATCAATCAGGATGCTCTGGGCACGGTGAGCGCGATGAGTAGCTTTTAAACGCGGATCGCCAGCACTGTCGAGCTCAAGCCAGTCTTCGGGATAGTCCAGCGGACGATTTTCGAAATCAAATGCAGACTCGCTTGGCTGAACTACTGCGAAGCCAAAGGAAAGGTCGTCCATATCGTCGTCAGATTTTGGTGGTACGTCGTCGATCTCGCGAGGCAAGAGCGTCCTGACGCCGTCCCTCTGTTCGATGGTGACCGGGTGGTACTCCTGTCCACATTCACGACAAAAATGCACGGAGTACAGCCGCTTGCTCGGATCTTCGGGGAGGAACTGCTGACCATTGGTCGTCACGCGCCTTGCAGGTGCGGGCTCAAACGTCGAGTAGGCCACGCCGGCACCGCCGATGATCTGATGCAGGCGGAACGCGAAGAATCCGTGGCCGGTCTTGAAAGTGGCGGCCGACCGATCCTGTTCACTCAGCGATGTAAGTAGCAGGAACTGCTTGAGCACCGCAGCGCATTGACTGACGGCAAGGCCGCCATCCTCGGCGAGAAGTGCCGCAGCCTCCGAGAATTTGCGAGGCTTCGCGCGCACCCACTTTCCGCTCTCCCGGTCCAAACCGAGCCGCGTTTCGATCCAGATGGCCAGTGGATGGCGAACAAGATCAGCGTCCTTAATGGACGCAGGGATGCCACCCTCGATTGCGCTCTTGAGGTTGCTCTTGACCGTTTCATAGGTTGCTGAGCTGTCCGTGACTCGGCGCAGGGTTTCGCCGATAACCTGGGTTGGTTTTATCTCGATGCCGAACACTCTGGAGGCAACGCTAGCGACAGCTTCGTTGCGGGCCTCGTTCGTACCGCTAGCCATCGTGGCCGATGTGCCGATGCATTGGAACCGATCTGCCGCCAACCGCGCTCGGACTCGCCGCACCAGCAGAGCCACGTCTGCCCCCTGCCTCCCCCGGTATGTATGCAACTCGTCGAGCACAAGGAAGCGCAGTCCCGTGCAGTTGCCGATGACCTTCTTGTCAAGCTCGTCCTGACGTGTCATCAGGTACTCGAGCATCATGAAGTTCGTCAGCAGGATGTCTGGTGGGTTGTCAGCGATGCGGCGCCTTTCCTCGTCTCGTTCCTGTCCTGTGTAGCGCGCCACCGAGATTGGCGCCGGGTTCACGTTTTCAAGAAACTTTTCAATCTCCTCGATCTGACTGTTGGCCAGAGCATTCATCGGATACACGATGATCGCTGCCGTCTTCGCCGCCATGCCCACCTCGCGCGATCTGATGACCACATCAACGATTGGGATGAAGAAGCACAAGGACTTGCCCGAACCTGTGCCAGTAGTGACGACGAAACTTTCTCCCTGCTTGGCCGCAGCGAGCGCCTGCGCCTGATGCGTATGCAGTCGCAGCGGTTCAGTTGCGTTCCCTTGGCCTCTGAGCTGGAAGACCGCAGCGGTTGCGGCTAGCACTTCGCCGCGAGATGCAAGTTCCTGTACGGACGGCCCAGGTTCGAAGTGCGGACTGACCTGCAGAAGCGGTTCCGGCCAGTACTTGTCTCGGGCGTAGATCTCATCCACCTGCGCCCGGATATCAGGGGCACGGATACGCGTAAAGGAGCGCGTGAACGTGGCGTAGTCGGCGACGATCTGATTGCGGAGGTCAAAGACGTCCATAGCTTACGCGGCAGCAAATTGTGCGACTGCAGAGGCTGGAGCCTTTACTTCGTTAGCACGCCCTCGAACGGTCAGTGCGCTCATGGAAGCTCCCCATGTCCTAGGTGGTCCGTCTTGTCGGCTTGCGGTGGGCATCGAATAGGCGGCCCCGCTCGCGGATCGCAATATTGTTGCGCTCGCAATATTCCCGGATCAGCACCTCCACCATGTTTGCAATTGACCGATGTTCAAGGCCAGCCGCCGCGCGGAGCGCCTCCTTCACCCCGGGTTCGATTCGGAAGGTCAGGGTGGTTGTCTTGGTGCTAGCCATGGCGCGATCTCGCCGAGATGCTGCGCATGTACTGCAATGTACAGTAATTTCCATGGAGCACCAATGTGCATTCCCTCGTGCGCACTGCGCACTGAAGAGGCGCATGGCCCGCCATCCTCGCGCAGCCCGCAAGATAGTCGCGAGGCTTGGCGTCCGGCGCTCGGTCCGCCAACGTTAGCAGTGGCGCGTGGTCCTCAGGGGACAGACCGTAGCGTCGCCGACCAGTCGCCGCTGCAGAACAGATGCAGCGCCGAAGCCCATGGTCGCCGCCAAGGGATCAAGATACGACATCTGGCCACCGGCCATATGCTCGCAGCAACCGCGCCGTAGCGTAGCCGTCGATGAACATGTACCGACATGGTGCGACGAGTGACCGATGCAACGCCATCGCCTCGACCGTCTTCCGAACAGCCGGGCCGATGCGGTGACAGTGCTGGATCACGTAAACGTCCGCTGGGATGTTGAACAGCCGGTAGATCTGGTCAGCGTTCTTCCCGCAATCAGCGAGTGTCATTTCGTGGAATCGAGCGGGCCCCTTCAGCAAGAAAGCCGCGGTACAACGTCGTCCGTCCACGCTGAGATTCGCTGAGAACAAATCCGCCTCTTCGCCACCCCAGTCCTTGGCGACTTCGATTTCTCCCAGTAGTTCAACTACGAGTTCTTTGACGATCTGCTCCGGCACCCCACGCATCCGCTTGAATTCGGACGTCGAGGGCATCCAGGTGAGATCCATCTGCCCAAATTGCGCCATCGCTTCTGGCGCTAGCTGCAGTCCGACGTGAAAGGCTATGGGGAGAGCCCCGGTTCGTTCGACAAGGTCACCGATCGCATACGGAATCGCGCGGATAATATCTGCACCAATCTCAGCGACGTATCCGAATGCGAAAAGCCGCGTCGACCCCGAAAGGCGAGAATAGGCAGTGGCGTTGACGAGTCCGGCCTTAGAGAACTCGAACACGAGCCTTTTGCCATCGAGCGGGGCATCGAGCTTTTCCTGAAGCGATACGCTATTGCCTTTGTTGGATGCCCCAAATCCCTTGCCGTAAAAGTGTCCGTTGTAGATGAACTCCGCTCCAGCGCAAAACTGCCCCTCAAGGGCCACTTCTTGCAAGGTCTTCACGCCCCCCTTTATTACGTAGGCGATCAGATGTTCACCAAGCATGTTGGACAGAACCATCGATGCACCGGATGCACGTTCATCCTTGAGGGCGGTCAAGACGTGCTGCGGCACGGCTTGACCGCCGAGGAGAGTGAGGACTCGATCGCGGCTTATGTAAAAAGCCATTAGTGAACGCTTGCTCGGGATGGCGTTCATTCGGCTGCGCTGAACCCAATTCTCGAATCCCAAACCCGTGAACGACCTAACCGCCGTTCAAAGATGGCACGACCTCGCCAAATTCACGCGTCGCACTTCTTGGCCGCGCCGCGCCTGTAAGTGGTCTCACGCTCAGCTTCAGAGGCATCTGACTTGCCACACCGCTAAATATGCAGGTGCCCGTTGGCAACGTTGGTATCGACTCCTCCGTTACGCGGTCTATGTAAGAGACCGCGCTTGAGATTGTTCGCAGATCGCGCTCGTTGATGAGCCTATGAATGAAGTAGTTGTGCGCCTGCGAGGTTATCGTCGGAGAAATGTCGTTTGGTCGCTGACTGGAGATCGTAACGAAGACGCCGAATTTACGGCCTTCCTTGATAATCTCTTCAAAGGTCTCGAGTCGGTAATCCTTCCAGCTTTCGGCTTCACGGAAGGATTCCGTCGAGAGGATGTT
>Ga0307475_10000998_pt1 | contig 16927 bp, 11 predicted proteins | sample atmos_gasesECM1C_FD_203317 | JGI IMG/M metagenome (GOLD analysis project Ga0307475, IMG submission 203317) | Hardwood forest soil microbial communities from Morgan-Monroe State Forest, Indiana, United States - atmos_gasesECM1C_515 | ecosystem: Environmental > Terrestrial > Soil > Temperate... | reverse complement strand
CCGGCTCCATCGCAATCCACCGATCGGGGCATCCATGTAGGCGCGGGAAATAGATGTTGTATTTGGCATTGTCCACTTCCTTTGTTGAAATTCTTGCCCCTATAATGGTCGGCGATGTCACTCTCCGACTATCGGCAAAAAAGGGATTTCAAGGCCAGCCCGGAGCCTCGAGGCAAAGGGGACGCTCATCGAGGGAACAGCTTCGTGGTTCAGGAACATCATGCGCGGCGCCTTCATTACGATTTTCGCCTCGAGATCGATGGGGTGCTGAAATCCTGGGCCGTGCCCAAGGGCCCTTCGCTCAATCCATCCGACAAACGCCTCGCGGTTCAGACGGAAGACCATCCGCTCGAATACGGCAAGTTCCATGGAGTGATTCCGGCGGGCCATTACGGCGCGGGAGAAGTTAAGATTTGGGATGAAGGCACATTTGAACCCGAAGGCGCACTTTCGGCGAGCGAGCAAATCAACCGCGGCGAATTGAAATTCGTTCTGCACGGGAAAAAACTGAATGGCAGCTTCGTGCTGGTAAAAATCCGCGGCAAGGATCCCACCCGGAAAAACACCGGAAAGGAATGGCTGCTGATCAAGCACGCGGATGGCGCGGCGCATGGCGCGTCTCGAGCTCGTCCGGTGACAGTTATTTCGCCCGCGAGTCCTGACGCTGCCGGATCAGGTTCGAAAAAAGCCCCCACGCTCCATGCGCCTGTGAAACTTCCGACCGGTGCCCGTCGGGCTTCGATGCCAGAAAAGATTCAACCGGCCCTGGCCACGCTCACGGATAAGCCATTCTCGGGGCCGGATTGGCTCTTCGAAATCAAATGGGACGGCATCCGAACGGTTGCGGAAATCCGGGATGGCAAGACGCGTCTCTGGGCGCGCTCCGGCCGTGACATCACGAGCGAATATCCGGAGCTTGCAGACCTCGCGCACCATGTTGCGGGGAATCAAGCCTGGCTCGATGGCGAAATTGTGGCGCTCGATTCCCATGGCAAGAGCGATTTTGAGCGATTGCAATCGCGATTCGGTGTCAGGAAACCGTCGGCGGAATTGATGGAAGAAGTTCCGATCGCCTACTACGTGTTCGACATCCTGTACTTCGACGAGCACGACCTTCGAGATGTGCCGCTACTCGAGCGGAAGGAATTTCTGAAGCAAGTCGTCCAGTGCGACGCGCGCGTTCGTTACTCGGATCACGTTGTCGAAAAGGGAGAGGAGCTATATGAAGTTGCTCGCGCGCAACACCTGGAAGGAATAATCGCCAAGAAAATCGCGAGCCCGTATCCGCAGGGACGCGCTTCCACCTGGGTGAAGATCAAGCTCGCTGCGGACGTGGACGCTGTCGTGGGAGGATGGACGGACCCACGCGGATCGCGAGAATATTTCGGCGCCCTCCTGGCGGGCCTCTACGAAAACGGCCGGCTCGAATATATCGGAAATGTTGGCACCGGCTTCTCCGTGGAAGTGCAAAAGCGACTGTGGCCGCAGCTTCAGGACTTGCGGGTGACGCAATGTCCCTTTGCGACCACGCCCGCGACGCGCGAGCGCGCTTTCTGGGTCAAGCCCGAGTTTGTCGCCAGAGTCAAATTCACAGGTTGGACTGATTCCCGGCACCTTCGCGCCCCTCGGTTCCTCGGTTTGCAGGCGGATCGCGATCCGAAGGCATGCACCTTCGAAGAGCAGATGAAGCAGACAACTGCTGTCGCGCGGGAGCCGGAAGACATGAAGCCACCATCCAAACGAAAGCACCAGCCGGGGGATTCCGGACGCGAGACGAAGCCGCTGCAACGGTCTATTACGGGTTCGGAAGTTGAATTGACGACCGAAAAGCGAATCGAAGAGGAGCTGGCTCGGGGATCATCCGACAATGTGTTTATCGAGCTCGACGGACGGCGGCTGCGATTCACGAATCTCAACAAGGTTTATTTCCCCGAAGACGAATACACGAAGCGGGACCTGCTCGCGTATTACTACCACGTGGCTCCATTGATTTTGCCGTTCTTGAAAGACCGTCCGCTGGTGTTGCGCCGCAATCCCAACGGAATACACGGGGAGGCGTTCTTCCAAAAAGATGCCGGGAAGGGGACTCCGGCATGGGTCAAAACCGTGCCGATCGAATCGGAGGGTAAAGGCAAGTCCATTCAATATATTGTCGCAAACGACCGCGCAACCCTGCTCTATCTCGCCAACCTTGGCTGCATTGACCACAACCCGTGGTCGAGCCGGTACGACGATCCCGAGCATCCCGATTATATTTTTTTCGATCTCGATCCGACAGAAGGCACGCCATTCGAAAGCGTGATTAAGGTTGCGAAGGATATTCTCTCGACGATCGAAAAGTTTGATCTCATGGCATTCGCGAAAACCTCCGGCGCCACAGGTTTCCATATCTACATGCCGGTGGAACCGCGCTATACCTACGAGCAAGCGAGGCTGTTTGTGCAAGCGATTGCTTCGCTTGTCGCGAAAAAGCATCCTGGAGTGATTACGTCCGAGCGCGCTGTCAGGAAGCGGCCGCGCGGCACGATCTATATGGATGCGCATCAAAATTCGCAAGGACAGTCGCTCGCTTCCGTATATTCAGTGCGCGCATTTCCACATGCGCCCGTGTCGGCACCCATGCGGAAATCTGAGTTGTCGCGTGTTTTTCGCCCGGAGAAGTGGAACCTGAAGTCCATGGCCCGCCGCATCGAAGAGGAAGGGGATTTATGGGCTGGATTCTGGCGCGCGCGGCAAAGCCTGGAGTCGATGCTGAAACATGCTGACGTGAAGATATAACGTCGGAATGAGGGCGAACGAGACGCCGTCTGAAGAGAGGAGTACGGCAAATTGCAATTGGTTCCAGTGTTTCCGGGATCGGGCCGATCGAGCTTGGTCCGAATGAAGGTTGCTGCAGCGATTCTCCTTTTGCTGCTCGGGTTGCCGATTTGCTCTCGGGCATATTCGGTGCTCACCCATGAAGCGATTATCGATTCCGCCTGGGATGACGCGATTAAGCCGCTGCTGCTGGAGCGCTTCCCCAGCGCCTCTCCGGAGGATCTGAAGCAAGCGCACTCCTACGCGTACGGCGGCGCGATCATTGCGGACGCGGGATACTATCCGTTTGGCAACAAGTTCTTCAGTGATTTGATTCACTACGTACGCAGCGCAGATTTCGTCGAAGCTCTGTTGCGTGATTCCCAGGACGTCAACGAGTATGCCTTTGCGCTCGGCGCGCTAGCGCACTACGTTGCGGACAACAATGGCCATCGGCTCGCGGTGAACCTTGCGGTTCCGATTCTCTATCCGAAGCTCCAGCGGAAATACGGAAACCGAGTGATGTACGATCAAAGCCCCGGCACGCACCTCAAAACAGAATTCGGGTTTGACGTGGCTCAGGTCGCGAAAGGGCACTATGCGTCCGATAGTTATCACGACTACATCGGTTTCAATGTCTCAAAGCCTTTGCTCGAAAAAGCGTTTCAGGAAACGTACTCGATGGAACTGCGGTCGATTTTCGTGGACTACGACCTTGCATTAGGCACTTTCCGGCGAAGCGTTAGTACTGTGATTCCGGAGATGACGAGGGTTGCGTGGGATCTCAAAAAGGATGACATTCAGAAGGACATTCCCGGGATCACCAAGAAGAAATTCATGTACAACTTGTCCCGCGCCAGTTATGAAAAAGAATGGAAAGGGAATTATCACCACATCGGCTTCGGCACGCGAATTCTCGCGCTGATCATTCGATTGATCCCCAAGGTTGGTCCCTTCCGGGCGCTGTCGTTTCGAGCGCCTACTCCGGAAACCGAAAGGCTGTTCATGGCAAGTTTCAACGCTACGATTCAACAATACGAACAATCCATCCGCGACCTGCGCAATGCGAGCCCGGTCCCCTTGGTGAACGACAATCTCGACACGGGGGCGGTCACCGCGCCCGGCGAGTATCCGCTCGCGGACAAGACCTACGCCGAACTGCTTGATCGCCTCGCGAAAGATCATTTCGCGAATATTAGTCCACAGCTTCGTGATGATCTTCTCGCTTACTTCAGCAACCCGAACGCGCCGCTGGCCACCAAGAAGCACAAGAAGGATTGGACAAGAGTGGAGGGCGAAATACGCGACTTAAAATCTTACGCGCCCGCGAACCAAGCCGCGTCACCGGTCATGAGTGAGCAGAGTGACTAACGCGGGAGCGCGGCAGATCCTGGCGCAAGGATGCGGCGAAGGCAAGCAGGAATACGGCAGTCACCACTGAAATTGCCGCTCCCGCCGTGCGATCCCAGGTGCGGCGAAAACTCAGTTCGATGTGGTGGCCGCCGCGAGTTAACGGGAAAATCATCTGCGCCGTTTCCGGTTCCGAGTCTGGGATAGCGGGCTTGTCGTCCACTCGTGCTTCCCAAGCGGGATAATTCACAAGCCGTGGGGCCAGCGCAACTGCCGTGGCGGAATCGACGGAAAAAACTTTGCGTTCGGCGGTCCATTGCTCGGCGTGGAAGCGAACTCCGGCGGCGGCGACGATGTTTCCCGTCTCCGGATCCACTTTTGCAATTCGCGGCGCCACCTCCGCCAGGTTGTAGCGGTCGCAATTGAGCGGTGCGTATTCATCGGTTCCTTCGTAACCGTGATCGGCGCGGATCCCGCGCGCCAGCACGGGAATGTCTTCGCTGTCCCACCATGCGTCCGGAACGATCAGGGCGGCAGTGGCGCCGATTGCAACAATCAAGGCGACCATCAGCAGCCACGGCCTGCACATCCGGCCCATCGAGGCCGCAGCAAACAACGCGAAGGCAAGATCGAGCGGGAGGAGCCACCGCCACGGGAATTGCACGAACTGCAGTTCCGGCAGAACATGCCACACCGGGGTGCTCGGGGGGAACATCAACAGCACGGAGGCGGCGCCGAGGGCGAGGAGCATCCACCATAGCTCCGCGAAATTGCGCCGCAATTTCGCTGTCATCACGACGGAGATTCCCGCCACGAGCATCACTCCCATCGCCACACCCGAAACCTTCCAGTTGAAGAGGAGGAATTCGGGGTTGTCGGCGCGCGTGAAAAGAAAATTTTGCTGGGGCCGGAGATTATCCGCGATTACCTGCGCGATCTGCACCCAGCGGCGCTCCCAGGCTGCCGGAAGGATGTAGAACGCAGCGAGTCCAAAGCCCGCTGCCATGGCGGCGCCGCCGCGAACGATCGGCAACACACTACGGCCGAGAAAGCAGCCCACGACGAAAAGCAGCACGAGCGAATACGTCGCAATCACCGCCGCCGGCGCGTTCGAAAGCCATATCCCAGCAAACACCGCTGCCAGCATCGGCACGCCGTGCCAGCCCTGCCGCAGGACGCGCAACACTCCCAACAACAATAGAGGAAACAGAGCACTCGCGAGCAACTCGGCGAAGTCGCTTCTGTAATAGATCATGATGAGGTGGTAGGGATTCACCGCAAAGAAGAGCGCCGCGGCGGACGGCTGCGGCCCCGGCAGCCATTCACGCGCAAGCCTCCGCATTCCCATCCCGGCCGCAACAATCGTCAGCCAGATGAAAGCTCCGGGCACCATCCGCCAGGGCAGCACGGAGCCGAGTGCGGCTCCGGCGATCCACGACGCGGGCGGATAGAAAATGAAACGCGGCTCGCCGAATCCCCAGTTCGCCCACTCAGCCCAGCGCGGAAACAGTATCCCTTCATGCCACTGGCCAGCCACGTCGAGCCAGGATGCGAGGTGGAACTGGAAATCGTGGCCGGAAGCTTGGCCGAGAAAAAGCATCGGTGTGACGATGGCCGTCGCCGCGATGATTACGAGAATCAGAGTGGCGCGCGCCGAACCGACGCCGTACCGCTGCTCGGTTGCATGTACTGTTTCAGTTGTACTCTCTGCGCTCATCGCCTCGACTCGAATCGTCGAGGATACATAAAGGTGCGCTCTCTGCGCCAGCAGGATGGGAAGGTCCGGGCAATCAGGCTATGACGAAGGGCTCGAAACTCACGCGCAGCATGTCGCTGTACTTCTCCCGGTCGTATCCGTGCCATCCCTCCCACAAGGCATAGGCGCGAACACGATCATTGGGCACGGACGCATCGGCGTCTGTAATCACGTACTCAACCGTCTGTCCTTGCCGGAGCCTTACACCACTGCCGAACAATTGCTGCGCGGCAATAGCCGTCAGACCAGCCTTACTGTAATCGCGGGGCTCGCGCGTAATCCGCTTGCTGATGACAAGCTCCTCGATCGCGACGCTACCGTCTTTGACTCGATCCAAGTGACCGTGAAGCACTTTCCGTGCATCGTCGAGCTTCCGGCAGTAGGCGTCGTAATCGTGCGCCTCCGAGAGTATGGCCAGAGCCTCACGCTGCATTTCGGCCACGATGGGCGGCGTGTCGTGGCGGCGCAGCTCAAGTCCCCGTACTTTCAATCCATCCGCTCCGCCGACCGCGAAAAACCGGTTCGGAACGGGCACGTCGGCGAATTGTTTCGAAGGCAGGAACACAACGTATTTATAGACGGCTTCGACCGCGATCGGCAGCTTCGTTCTCGCCTCAATCTTTCTGGCGAGCTTTTCGTAGTCTTCGGGCGTGGCGTCCGCCTTCCCAACGTAGATCGAATCCACAAGGGCATGCAGCAGGATGTAACCCTCATCCTCCGCCATCTCCTTGGCGACCAGAATGGCTTCGCGCGCGACAGCGTTGATGGCTTCGTGCGCCTCGATCTTGCCAAAGCGTGCATTCTTGTAGCCCGTGTATCCGAAGCAGCAGACCAACAGCCACTTGAGCGCCTCCCGCTGGAACTTATAATTCTGCGCCGTGACCCCAGTGGAGGCGCGCTGCAGCCGCTTCAAATCCGTTCGCTTCAAGATGAGCCGTTCGACTGCGCGACTTGTAATGCCTCGTCGCTTCTTGCAAACGCGGTAATTCAGCTCGGGAACACGATCCGCATCGGGACAGCAAGGGCAGTTCACCGTCTCCGGTGAGATGTTGAACCGCGCCATGATGCTTGGATACTCGCTGACGAAATCCAGTTCCGCCACATTCTCGTGGAAGCCGATCTTCGGAGTGAAGACCAGACCGCCGCGATCCGCGCAGAGCAGTTCATCCGGCGTCTTCATGTCTTCCGGTTCTGCCTTCTGCGCCGGGATGAGCACGCCATCGCGCCAGGCGATCTCCATCTGCATGTAGGAGATGCCGGTTCCTGCCGTGGTCCGCGCGGCGTATTGAACGGGCAACTTCGTCACGCGCACCAGTTCCCAGAGTCCTGCTAATTCACATTTGCTCGCCATGAACGAATTCGAGCTATCCACGTGCAGGCGGCCCAGGAGGGTGGTGGCAGAATCCTTGAACAAGATTCGCCCGTAGCTCGTATAGCTTCGCGCGCGGCTCTTTTGGATGGGCAGCGAGTCGCGATTGAGTGGAAGCGGGATGCGGTATTGCTCAGCCTGCCGCAGCAAGCAGGGCAGGATGGTCGAGTCGCCCCAGTTCGTGAGCAGCAAATCGGGATCGTATTTTTTCAACAGCCGCGCAAAATTCTCGGCGGCGGGAATATCCGAATCGTCGAGCGAGTGCGTTTCGCCGTCGCTCTCGATTTCAAGGGCGCCCCGCTCGCCGTGCGCAGGATTGATGCGTGAAAGGCCGGCCAGGCGCATCTCCATGATGCGGAGCGGCGGCAGTTCGTAGACGAGCGCCCAAGGATCATCGACGCAGGTAAGCGCTTGAATTTGGCATTGCTCATCTACGTCCGCCTCTACGCGCGCGAACGGGAACACGTTCCGTTGCCAGCAATACAGCGAGGCGAGCATGAGGTCTGAATTGAAGAGGCGTGCTTCCTCGTCCGCGTTCTGGATGAAATTGACAACCGAACGAAAAAGCGTCGGATCATGGACGGTGATTTCGAGAGTCAAAATCGGCTTTGCTTGCCAGATGTCCATGCGCTCCGTTCGGGCGCAATCGGCCTGGAAGCGCGTGGCCACCAGATGGGCAAGCCTTTCGAGCGCGGATTCCTGCGCGTGGACGTAGAACGCAGGACGGAACGAGGGATCAATCACTTTTTGGACTGTCCGGTTTGCCGTCAGAAGCCACACCGTCATTCCCTGGGAGCAAGGGTAGAGATCCAGAATCCATCCTGTGAGACGCATGGTCAGGCTCCGCTAGTTTTTCCAGCACGCCTATCCGTTTTTCCTGGTCGAGCGCAATGGAAAGCAAAATGGCTTCCATCGGGTTGTCGCTGCATTGGTAGGTTGCCGCTTGCGTGTAGCAGCGGACGCGATGGAATAGTCGGTCGAAATGCTCCTGGTCCTCGCGCCGCAGGGCGCGCCGGAATTTCCGCCATCTCTGCGCCGCTTCCTCGACCAGTTGAACGAACGTAGGAACAGTGCGGCCCATGGCGGATTGATCCTTATGCAGGAAGCGGCAGCGCCGCCTTTTCGCTCACGAGGCGCGGCCTGCCGTTGTTTTCGAGATCGAAGCGCCAAACATCGGAAGCTTGCGCGACAAGCTGCCGGAACATTCCGAGCCGCGCCGTCTGGAAGGATGTAGCGTCAGAAAACAGCGCGACGCCCAAAGCAAAGGAATGCAGCGCGCCCAGCGCGGCGAGTGCACGGCGGAAAGAGACGTATGCTTCGCGTTCGTGCACGTCCTCATCGAAGTACAGCTCCGGCAACCCCGTGACGATGAGCGTATCGGCAGCAAACTTTTCGAGAAGACGCGGCACGCGAACGAGCAACTCGGTCAGCTGAAAACAAGTGAACGCACGCGCCACGCGCACGCGCTCGCCGAGGCCGGCGGCCTCACATTCTTTCTGGCGGGCCATCCGCCCGAGGAGCAGAGGATCGAAACGATTCGCGCCGTCAACGTAGAGGACGCGCCGGCCTTGCAGCAGAGCGCGCGGCAGAAAGTAGTGCGACAGCCGGGGCGACTCCGGCAGTCCGTAGAATAAGGACAGACCCGAGAAGGGCAATGCCCACGGCGCGGGCTTGGCGAGAGAAGTCATGGAAGTTACCGGCTTTCAGACGCCATCTATGATAGGCGAATAAAAAGCGAAAGTAAAGAGAGGAGCGAAATGCGCGCTGTGAGGCGAAATCAATCCTCTGTGAGATGCCAGATGATGCGAGGTATGGTCCGCGGTTGATATTCTTGAAAACGGATATGGCGACGCTCACGACGGAAAGATTGATTCTGAGGCGGTGGCGAGAGGCTGACCGGGAGGCATTCGCGCGGATGAATGCGGACCGGCGCGTGATGGAATTCTTTCCGGCTCCGCTTTCGCGAGAAGAAAGTGACTTGCTTATGGACCGGATCGAGGCTCACTTCGAGCAGCATGGCTTCGGTTTGTATGCTGTGGAACTGCGCCACGATGGTTCGTTTATCGGCTATGTCGGTTTGGCGGTTCCTACATTCCAGGCCGCCTTCACGCCATGTGTGGAGATTGGATGGAGGCTCGCGGCGGATTATTGGGGCGAAGGGCTGGCGACGGAAGGTGCGCGGAGAATGGTGCGCTACGCATTCGAGGACCTGCGACTCGACGCGCTGGTTTCGTTCACCGTTCCCGGCAATACCCGATCCCGGCGAGTGATGACGGAGCTGGGCATGACTCATGACCCGGCCGAGGATTTCGATCATCCGAATCTGCCGGAGGGCCATGCGCTGCGGAGGCACGTGCTGTACCGGTTGCGGCGGGCGGAATGAACGCCGAGAAACAATGTGTACTGTGCGTCCATCGGTGCGGCTTGCCAAGGCGTCCGGGAAACAGATAGAGTGCTGCACGCCAAGTAAGAAGCATTCGTACTGTTATGAACTCCACTATTCGAAAGCTTAATCCATGAGACAGGACCGAGCGATGACGGTAGAAGACAAGAGGCTACAAGAGAATGCCGCCCGCAACGCTAACTGGAAGCGCTGGGGGCCGTATCTTTCGGAGCGCCAATGGGGCACGGTGCGTGAAGATTACAGTCCCAATGGAGACGCCTGGGGATACTTCACGCACGAACAATCCCGCTCGCGCGCGTATCGCTGGGGAGAAGATGGCATCGGCGGAATCTGCGACCGCCACCAGCACATCTGCTTCGCGCTTGCGCTGTGGAACGAGAAGGACGGAATCCTGAAGGAGCGGCTGTTCGGTCTCACGAACGGGGAAGGCAACCACGGCGAGGATGTGAAGGAGTATTACTATTACCTCGACGCAACGCCGACAAACTCGTATCTGAAGTACCTCTACAAATATCCACAGGCCGCATACCCTTACCAGCAGCTCCTTACGGAAAATGCGCGCCGCTCGCGCTTCGACCCCGAGTACGAGCTGGTGGAAACAGGGGTGTTCCACGAAAACCGCTATTTCGATGTGTTCATCGAATATGCCAAAGCGAGTGCGGAAGATGTGCTGATCCAGATCACGGCATGGAATCGCGGGCCCGAAGCGGCGCGGTTGCATCTGTTGCCGACGCTGTGGTTTCGCAACCGCTGGGCGTGGGGCGAGAACTACGAACCGCCGTGGGTGAAGCGAGTGGATGGCCCTGCGGGAACGGCGCTGATGGCGCTCGAAGAGTTTCACTATGGCCAGCGGTGGCTCATTGCCGAGGGCTCGCCCGAGTTGCTTTTCACCCACAACGAGACAAACACGGAACTGTTGTATGGGGCCCGGAACATAACTCCGTATGTGAAGGATGCATTCCACCGATATCTGATCCACGGCGAGCGTGGCGCCGTGAATCCCCAGATGGCAGGGACGAAAGCGGCGGCGCACTACGCCGCGGAAATCGAGCCGGGGAAGAGTTGGACGATCCGGCTGCGTCTTTTGGACTACGATCCGGCGGCCGTTCCTGGCGCGGCGAAAGATCTTTTTGGAAGGGCATTCGATGCAGTTTTCGCTCAGCGCTTGAAAGAGGCCGACGAATTCTATTATGCGCGGCACACGGGTCAGGGGATAGACGAGGACTCGCGTCTGGTGCAGCGGCAGGCGTTCGCGGGACTTCTGTGGGGCAGGCAGAGCTACCACTATGATGTTCGGCGGTGGCTGGCGGGCGATTCCACGCAACCGGCGCCGGATCCGCAACGGTTACACGGCCGAAATCATAGCTGGATTTACCTGCACAATTCGGACGTTATCTCGATGCCGGACAAGTGGGAATATCCGTGGTATGCGTCATGGGACTTGGCATTTCATTGCGTCGCGATGGCGCTGATTGACCCCGAGTATGCCAAGGACCAACTCATACTGCTTCTGCGCGAATGGTACATGCATCCGAACGGGCACTTGCCCGCGTACGAGTGGAATTTTTCCGACGTAAACCCGCCAGTGCAAGCGTGGGCAGCCTGGCGCGTCTATAAAATCGCCGGGCGCATTCGCGGTGGAGAAGACCGCAAGTTCCTCGAACGTGTTTTTCACAAGTTGCTGTTGAATTTTACGTGGTGGGTGAACCGGAAGGATCCCGACGGCAAGAACGTCTTCGAAGGGGGCTTTCTAGGCCTCGACAATATCGGAGTGTTTGACCGCTCGCACCCGCTCGGGCCGGGAAGCTACATCGAGCAATCGGACGGCACGAGTTGGATGGCGATGTTCTGTCTGGATATGCTGTCCATAGCCATTGAGCTGGCGCATGGCGATCCCGCTTACGAAGACGTGGCCAGCAAGTTCTTCGAGCACTTTGTGTACATCGCGCAGGCGATGAACGATATGGGAGGAGACGGCATCGGCCTTTGGGATAGCAAGGATGGTTTCTACTACGATGCGCTCCATCTAAACAAGGAAGAGCCCATGGCCATGAAAGTACGGTCCATGGTGGGGCTGGTTCCGCTGTTTGCTGCGCAGACATTCGAGCCGGAAGACCTGGAGCGCCTGCCTGGTTTCCGGCGGCGGATGCAGTGGTTTCTCGACCATCATCCCGACGTGAGCGAACACGTGGATATGAGCAGCAAGTCGGAAAAAGGAACGCGGATCCTGCTGACGATCGCCAACCGCAAGAAACTCGAAAGCATCTACCGGTATCTGTTCGACGAGAACGAATTTTTGTCGCCGTACGGAATCCGCGCGCTTTCAAAATTTCACGCTGAGCATCCATACATGCTCACAGTGGACGGCACAACGAATACGGTGGATTATCAGCCCGCCGAATCCACTACGAGTTTGTTCGGAGGGAATTCCAACTGGCGCGGGCCGGTGTGGTTCCCGATGAACTTCCTGATCATCGAAGCTTTGCAGCGCATCCATTATTACTACGGCAAGGAATTCAAGGTGGAGTTTCCCGTGAGGTCAGGACGGATGATGACGCTGTGGGACGCAGCCGCTGAGGTGTCGCGGCGGCTGACCGGAATTTTTCTGCGCCGCGACGGACGCCGGCCCGTCTATGGGGGCGTCTCGCTCTTTCAAAAGGATCCGTACTGGCGCGATTTGATTTGTTTTTACGAGTACTTTCACGCCGAAAATGGCGCGGGGCTTGGCGCAAGCCATCAAACAGGTTGGACTGCACTGGTGGCAAAGCTGATCGAACAAAGCGGAGGCAAATAATCAGCCAGTCTTCTTGGCAGTTTCCACCAGCTCGATGAGCACCTTCTTTCCTTGCGGTGGCGCCACGAGGAAGAAATTTATGCGCGTGCCATCGGCTCCGGGGCGCGTGGCGGGATAGACCGGATCGAGCTTGAACCGCGTGCGCAGAATATCCGTGGCGCGATCCACATCGCGAACGTAGATTTCCACCTGCTGGATTCCCTCGCCGAATTTTTCGAGAAATCGCGCGATCGCACCCGAGCCGCCGGGCTCGCGTGTCGTCAGGATGTCGAAGTCCATCTCGCCGATGCGAAGCTCGAACTCTTTCGCGTCCTGATCCCGGGGCACATCCGCCAGTTTCGGCGAGTTGTTCGCGGCGCGGATTCTTTCGAAAGTATCGGGATGGACCGCGAGTCCGGCTACAATCGCCGGAAACCGGGGTTCCGCATGAGGCGATTCCGCGCGGACGGGAAGCGAGAGCTCGCGAAATTCAGGATCCTTTTGCCACTGATTGAGCAGCGGCAGCCACAACTCGCGCGCCACGCGCCACAGGAATGCCGCCGAATTAGTGCGCGATTGGGAATCAGAATCAGCGAGACGGTGAATCGATTCAGTTACTTGGCGAGCAGTATCAGCGGCATCCGTCATAAGCCAGGAAAAGGACTAGGGCGAAATGCCCGAGGGATGAGTGGCGTTTATGTTCGTAAGCGCGACGGTGGCGACGCTCCCCGCTCGAACAGTTATGGGCACGTCCCAGCGCAAATGGGCGTCGCCGATGCTGGCGGCCACCTCCAGGGTGGTGAGCCAGTAGTTTCCGGGTGGAATGCCGCGCAGAAATCCTTGCCCCTGCAGGTCCGTCTCCGCGCGTGCGACCAGATATTTTGTTTGCGCCAACTCAAGCAAGCTGCGGTGAAATTCCGGCTGGTTTTTCGCCACAATCTGATCCCACTTGTTCGAAGGGTCCACTTCTTCGAGATTGAGGTCCATTCCATCGGTGCTCTTCGGATTCGCAGTGAGAAAGCGGCGGACGGCGTCGTGGTATTCCGCGACGAGCCGGTCGTATTTTGCGGGGTCTTTGGCTTTTTCAGCAGGTTTGTACTTGGCCGTGGGAAACGTCACCGTTTGGTCGCCGGTCATGCGTTCGGTGTAGGCAGCGAAGAATTCCGGAACGTCCATGATGTCGGACACATCGAGTTTGTTGACGAAATCCTCGCCCGATAGGCGCACGCGGTGGTTTTTCTTCATCCAGGCTTTAAGAGGCTTGGAGTATTCACGCGAGTCAAGCGTGTCAATGAAAGCGTCCATATCGGGCTTCGGATACGTGGCTTCCGCTTCCTTGCTGATTTCCCGGAAGCTCTTGCTCAGGAGATAAAAGGGAAATCCTCGCACAGGTTCTTCGATGCCGCTTGAAGGAGTGGCGCGCGCGACAAACTCAATCGAGCCGGTTTGCGCGCCGGTTTGCGCGATGATGTGCGGGGCGCTGATTGTGCTGATGACGCATGCGAGGAGAAAAATGCTGACGGTTCCAAGACGTTTCATGCTGCTCATCGTAACAGAAAGCGAAAGCGCGCCGATACGTCGTGGTCCTTAAGGTAAACGTTCGCGTTCGAGGTGGGCGGCCTTCAGTACAGGCGGAATGTGACTTCAATCGGCGCGGACACCGCACTCGGTTTGCCGTCGGGACCCAGGGCTGGTTTGAAGCGCCAGGTGCGAACTCGTTCAATGGCTTTCTCATCGAGCCCGAGGCCCAGGCCCTTGGCAACGTGAATGTCCGTAGCGCGGCCATCCGCTGTGATAATAGCCATTAGAACCACGACGCCTTGATATTTCGCCTTCACGGCCGCGTCTGAATATTCCGGAGGTGGACAATAGAGGCAATCAGGCACGCCATAACCGTTGGTGCCCGCGCTTGGAAACCCTCCGCCGGCTCCCCATTGGTTTCCCGGTCCGACGCCACGGCCGTTTCCGCTGCCAACACCACCACAGCATCCCGAGCCGATTCCTCCGCCGCTCCCGGGCCCACTCGAGTCGTTCGTCACTTTTGCGAGCGGATCACCCCAGTTTGCCATGTTCGGGCTTGGCAACTTCAGGTCAGGAGGCCCGAGCACGGTGGGCGTCATGGCAAGTTTGGGATTCTCTGGCGGCCTAACCGAGGGTGGCGTGAATTGAGTCCACGAGAACTTGGGCAATTTGCCTTTGCTCGCGGGGAGAATGTTGTGCTCACCGCCGCCACCGCCGCCGCCGGCTTTCTTAGTCCCCGGAGGTAATTTAGGAAGATAGGGCGAAGCGATTTCGAGCGGTGTCACGCTGATGTTTTTTGCTTGCGTCGTTGAGGGCGGCATCAGCAACGGCAGAAGCGGACCGATGATCAGCACGAGGACCACGACGTGAAACGCGAGCGAAAGCGCCTGGACGCGGGTGAACTGCGTGTTCTTCGACCAAATCTCGGGAACTGCTACCGGCGCGCTCGTGGTCTTTAGAGGGGGCAGCTTTGGCGGCGCGATTATGTCGCGGATGTTCTGCCACAGGCTGCTACTCTCTTTCCAGTTTACGAGAAGGCCGGAATTCACTTCGCCGCGCGGGGCCGAACGGAAAAGCTCTCTTGCGTTTTCGCGCAGGCTGGCTCCAAAGCCGGGTAAATCGAAGGCGGTTGGTTGTGCGCCTCGGATCCTCTTGGGCCGCTCGAACAGAAAATCTCTAAAATTTGAGAAAAAGCTTCGCACGCCGGATTCGCGCAGAGGTGCATTCAAACGCACCAAACGGGCCATAGGATCAGCCTCTTGGCCGCTCGCATTGTTCAGTTGTGCGCTCATATTCGCCATGTCCGCCGACCCGACCCCCACACCGCGTGCTGATTATTTAGACGCGACGCCCCGGAAAAGGATGTATGGGCCGGGTACGGCTGACGCGCTTCCGAAATCTATTGTAACATACGAAGTTTGATGAGGGACGCGGGTTCCTCACCTCTGGAAACAAATTGCAATTCTTTGAGAGGCAACGCGGAAAGGGCTCCTGAATCCCATAGAGATGGCCAAAACCCTCGACCTGAAGAGCACGCTGAACTTGCCGAAGACCGATTTCCCCATGAAAGCCAAGTTGCCGGAGCGCGAGCCCGAGCAACTTAAAGCATGGGAGCAGATGGGTTTGTATCATCGCATTCTGGAGGCACGCGAAGCAGCGCCGCCTTTCATCTTTCACGACGGGCCGCCGTACCCGACGGGCGAAATCCACCTTGGCACTGGGCTGAACAAGATTGTGAAAGACATGGTGGTGAAATCGAAGAGCATGGCGGGCTATCGCGCGCCGTATATACCGGGCTGGGATTGCCACGGCCTTCCCATCGAGACCAAAGTCGAGAAGGAACTCGGGGGAAAGACGAGCAAGGTATCCGCGGCGGAATTTCGCCGTTTCTGCCGGGAATTCGCAGAGCGCTATATCGATGGCCACCGCCGGGACTTCAAGCGCCTCGGCATCTTCGGGCAGTGGGAAAAGCCTTACCTCACGATGAACCCCGACTACGAGGCGCACATCGCCGAGGCGTTCATCACCTTCTTGGAAAAGGGCTACATCTATCGAGGCCTCAAGCCTGTGTACTGGTGCATCTATGACCGCACCGCACTCGCCGAAGCGGAAGTGGAATACGAAAATCATACGAGTCCGTCGATCTGGGTGAAGTTTCCCGTCGTCGCCGATGAAAAATCGAGCAAGCTTGGCAGCGACGTGAACGCGCTGATCTGGACAACTACGCCTTGGACGCTCCCTGCAAATCGCGCTCTCGCTTTCCATCCTGAGTTTGAATATGTCGTCGCGGAGACTTCAGCGGGGAAACTCCTGCTCGCTAAGGACCGCCTGCAGGCTGCGGCAAACGATCTGAAGCTAGAGGTCCGCAACGTCCACGGCTTTTGGAAGGGCAAAGAACTCGAAGGAATTGAATTTCGGCATCCGTTCCTCGATATGACCGTGCCAGGCGTCCTGGCAGACTACGTCACGCTCGATCAGGGCAGCGGAATCGTCCACACCGCGCCGGGCCATGGCGTCGAGGACTTCTACACCGGCCAGAAATACGGACTCGAAGCCTATGCGCCTCAGGACGACGAAGGGCGGTTCGTCGAAGGGCTACCCGAATACAAGGGCAAGACAGTCTTCGAGGCCAATGCGCCGATCATCGCTCTGCTAAAACAACATGGTGCGCTCGTTCGCGAAGGAAAGCTCACGCATAGCTATCCGCACTGCTGGCGCTGCCACAATCCCGTTATCTTTCGCGCCACCGAACAGTGGTTCATCGAAATGGATCACGATGACTTCCGGAAGCGAGCGCTCGCAGAAATTGCGAAGGTGAAATGGACACCCGCCTGGGGTGAACAGCGCATCTACGATATGGTGGCCGAGCGGCCGGATTGGTGCATCTCGCGGCAGCGTTTCTGGGGTGTCCCGCTGATCATCTTCTTTTGCGAGGATTGCGGAAAGTTGCTGAAGGAT
>Ga0307475_10000995_pt1 | contig 16951 bp, 16 predicted proteins | sample atmos_gasesECM1C_FD_203317 | JGI IMG/M metagenome (GOLD analysis project Ga0307475, IMG submission 203317) | Hardwood forest soil microbial communities from Morgan-Monroe State Forest, Indiana, United States - atmos_gasesECM1C_515 | ecosystem: Environmental > Terrestrial > Soil > Temperate... | reverse complement strand
GGCCACCGCTGGCGGTCCAGCGATGGATCGTACTACGATCATCAGAAGGGGCGGGTGGTATTTCACGGCTACCGGGCCACGGGCCATGAGCCCTGCGAGCACTGTGGGATGCCGTACGTCGACTTCTCGTTAGCCGCGCAGAGGGGAACGATCGTCCGCTGCAGTCCTGGCTCGGTCCCTTCGCGCGGGCAGGCCGATGGACGACGGGTTGTCGACGGAGTCATCATAGTGGGGCCGGAGGCTTGACGAGAACCACCTTCCGCAGCACGCACCGTAGCTGGAAGATCGTGCGCACAGAAGACTGCGCAGAGGTCTGGGGCGAGATCGTCGTTGCCGCTGACGAGACTAGTGGCGAGTGCAGCATTCAGGTCGATGGGGAAATAATTAGAACGCTGAGCTTCGGTCGCGGTGGGATCAGGATAGTCGCCTGTTAGCTTCATGTCCAAGCGAGTACCCACGCTGAACCTGCCCTCCGATCGCCTGCGTCGGTTCGCCGAGGAATACCTGCTTGACTGCGATCCGGCGGCGGCGGCCGAACGTTGTGGTCTGGAGCCGGTTTACGGCAGCCTGCTGCTGGGCCGCCACGACGTCCAGACCAAGCTGAGGATCCTGCGCAACCGCGCGCAGTCCCACACCGAGATATACGCCGACGCGGTGCTGCGGCGTTGGTGGCAGCTGGCCACCGCCGACCCGCGTGAGCTGACCGGCGTGCACCGCGTGAACTGCCGCCACTGCCACGGAATCGACCACCGGTACCAGCACACGGTCGACGAGCTGCGGACGGCGCGGCAGAGGCACGAGATCGAGCAGCGTAGGCTGCCGGAGCGCGACCGCGTCCCCCTCGACGAGCTTGGCGGCGACGGGTTCGACCCGTGGGGCGAGCCGCACCCAGAGTGCACGGAGTGCGGCGGCCGCGGGCTGCCCCAGGTCTGGGTGGCAGACACGCGGCACCTCTCGCCGGCCGCGGCGTTGCTTTACGAAGGCGTGGAGGTCTCTCGCGACGGTTCGATGCGCGTCAAGATGCGCGACCGCGGCTGGGCCGACCAGATGGTGGCCGCTCACCTAGGGATCGCGGCGCGCGGCTCCGGTCGCGAGCCCGTGCCGCTCGACCCGGCGAGGATGAGCGATGAGCAGTTGGAGCTGGCCGTCGAATCGTTCCGCCGGGCGGGCCTGCTGGAGAACGAGCAAGTCGAGACTGCAGATGCCGAGTAAGGTGATCGATGAGTACAATGGTAAGAGGATCTTGGCGTCACAAGTTATAGCGTCGTTTCGATCTTTTTATCCTCCTGGTCGCCAGATACTGGAGCTCGTTCGCCGCGAGAAATGTTCGACGGAGAGGTGTGTGCTTTGCAGCTCGCGCTCATGCGACCATGGTTGGGTTATCAATGTTCGCTGGCATGCTGGATGGTAGCTGGACTGTTGTCGGAGGAGGGGACGGAGATGGGAGCACATCACAAGAGGCAGCGGACGTCGGCGATGTGGGAGCCTGACGGTCGCAGTTGCCTGGAGCGGGCGAGGGAGATGAGGCAGCCATCGCCAAAGGATCTTGCCGGTCCCTTGCTCTCATGGGCTGAATCCTGGTTCACCGACGCCGAGACGCACGACGGCGGCGTGGTGCGTCTCGCGCGCCCCGACCGAACAGACAGGTCGATGGTGGGCGGCTCGATGGCGGAGATGCCGGCGCCGTACGCGTGGTGCTGAGGGGGCGGATAACATGAAAAAGTACTTATTAACTGTAGTGGCTTGTCTAAACTTCCTTCTGGTATCCTCTCCGGCGTTCGCGTACAGGGTGGGTAACGTCGAGGACGTCACGGACGGCACTGGGCTGTGCCTGAAGGTGACGACCGCCGCCGGGCAGCAGTTCAGCTATCCGACGCCGACCAACTCGTTCAACTCTTCGACGGAGGCGCAGTTTCTGCTGGATGGTGCAACCTTGGGTGCCGCTCAGATAAGCTTCCAACAGCTGAACTCTACTAATCCGACGGCGGTCCTGCGTCTCTTCTGGGATATCGGCCCGGGTGATCCAAATTGCTACGGGCTGCCTCAGATCCGAAATCTCCGATACGAGCCTTGAGTGAGTAAAGCAGTGATTCGCTTGCTCTGCTTGCTCGCCGCCGCACTCGTCGTCGTGATCGGTACGGCCGTCGCTAATCCGATGATAGAGGGCGTGGAGGGCGTGCTGCTCAGCCTAGCCGGGAACTTGCTCGGCGCGCAGCTGTTCGTCCCCTCCAACGACGTTTTGGATGCAGGATCGACCAATTTCTGGGTCGGGTTCCAGTCCCAGGTCGAGTGCTCGTCAGATAACGGCTTCAGCAGCACGGTGGAGGGCGGCGGCGGGCTGCCCTGCGTCCCGAACAGCATGTACCCGCCGTTCGGCTCAGGCCTGCAGAGGCTCCCGAACTTTAGCGCCGACGACTGTGCGTTCAAGGCGGCGATCGGCGCAGCGTCGGTGCAGCAGACCGTGGTCCCTTCGCTGCAGGTTGGCGGCACTCTGACCGGAGTGACGTTTGGCAATCCCCCTCCGGGCTTCGTCGCCGGCGGGGTGTGCTCCCCTCGGGGTGCTCAGCAGTACAGCTTCGTGGGGGACCTGCTGGGGATGTTCACGATCATCGCCGTCGGGGTGCTGAGTGACGTGCAGTGCGCCTACCTCGTCAACATGTGCACGGCGGGGTGCAGCTGCGGCCCGTACTCGCGTTAGATAGCGATCGTACATGGACTACTCCAGGCTGACTGACAAGGTGTTCGTCGGCGCCGCCGTCGGGTCCGCGGCCGACGTGGACCAGCTGGTCGCTGCCGGCGTCACCGCGATCGTCGATGCGCGCGTCGAGTTCGACGACGCGGCGATCTTGATGGCGTTCTACCCGTCGGTCCTGTACCTCTACGACCCGACCGCCGACGACGGCGTCCACCCGAAGCCGGTCCACTGGTTTCAGTCCGCGCTGGGATTCGCGCTGCCGCTCATAGTGCAGCCGAAGCCTAATTGTGTTTTATTCCATTGTGCGGCTGGTATTGCGAGAGGACCGTCTTTGGCTTACTGTGTATTGAGAGCCTTGGGGTGGTCTAAAGATGACGCTTTTAATCTCATAAAAAGTAAACGGCCAGCTGCCACGATGAGTTATAAAGATGATGGCGACGCTGCTTTATTAGCGTTAGGGTATACGAGAGATTGATTTTGTATGTCTAAGCAATTGTATGTTAAAATCTATGAGAAGTATTATGGTCCGGTACCTAAAGGATACCATGTGCATCATGTAGACTTTGATTCAAGTAATAATGACCCTAAAAATTTAATTGCTATCACTCCGAGCGAACATTCTCGAATACATCAAGCTGCTGGTCATATGGTTACCGAGCAGTTTATCCTTAGTGCTATCGATGGTGGTATTAAAGGTGGAAGAAAGTGCGTAGAGGAAAAACTCGGTTTTCTCGCATTAGAGCATCGCGCCGTATCGTTGGCTGCAGGCCGTCAGAACGGAATTGACAATCGTAGGCTCGCGCGTGGTATCTTTTCGCCTGATTTTGATAGAAGTGCTCATGGAAAAATTGTCGGTAAGAAGAGTGGTCGCATAGCTGTTGAGCACAAAATCGGCATTTTTGATCCTGTTCATCGTCGGCAGTATGCACAGCTTGGAGGTCGAGCAGCTGTTGCTCGTGGATCTTTGAATGGGGCTAAAGGAACGATTACGCAGATCGCTAAAGGCATAGGTATATTTTCACCAGAAGTACGTCAGAGAGTTAGGTCTATTGTTAAGACAAAAGGCAAGCGATGGGTAAATAACGGAACTGAAAATCGAATGGTGTACGCTGCTGATATACCATCTGGCTGGAGTTTCGGAAGGATATATCACGCTCAGCGCCCGCAGACCGTGGGTGGCGTGGCCTACGCGGACGACGCCGAGCTGGCGTTGAGGGCACTGGGGTACGTGTGATGATAGAGAGGGAAGTGCACGAGATTTGGCGCCACATATTTTCGTTGTGGCAGACCAAGCCGCCCGCAGAGGCCGTAGAAGAAATGGAATGCCTTTTGCGCGGGTGCGAGGTGCCAGTTATCGCCGCCGCGTACAATGCGGGCCGGCGGGAAGAGCGCGCTCGGTGCGCTAGGATTGCCCGGAGTAATTACCATTGGGAAGCGTGGAGAGTCGCCGATGCGATCGAAGCGTGATGGCGTGATCTTGATGCTTTTGCTCATCGTGGTCGTCCTGTCGATCGCCCCCGTACGCGCCCAGGGCTGGGGCAACTGGCAGCAGAGCTGCGCTCCGGGACCGCTGGGCGAGGAGTGCAGAGAGCGTCAGCGCTGGCACGAGCACAGGTGGCGCGACGAGCGATCCCAGGAGCGCGAGCGCCACGAGCGCTGGTGCCGCGAGCGCCCGTGGGAGTGCCGTGACTAGGGGATCGATGTGATCGATGGTCTTAAATTCGTCGCGACCGTGAACCTGCCGCCAGGCATGGTGGCGCTGATTCGTGGCGTGAACGTTGTCTGTATTATCCGGAGAATTGGCGAACCAATTGAAGATGCTGAGTTCGACGTGATCGTGCTGAATTCGGTCGACGCCAGAGAGATGCAGTCTTGCTTCGAGGGAGTACTGTGATCAGGGCGGCCGACGACGTGGAAGTGATTTACGCCCGCATACAGCAGCTGCGGGTCCAGTCGGTGCGGCGTGGAACCGCTAGGGACCACTGCTCCCACTGCCCCATGGGGATAGAAGAGGTCTGCAACAAGACGTGCCGCGATGAGGGGATTAGGGTCGGCATCCCCGAGAGCGAGTTTGCGTAGTTGACTCCCTTTACGACGGGTGGTGCCCCTCTTAAGTCCGCGGCTGGCAGCCGCGCGCCCGTCTCCCGCCAGGACCGCCTGCGCGCCTACGGCGCGATGCTGCTCGACGAGCAGAAGTCGCGTCAGGCGAAGACGGTAGTCGAGGGTGGTCGCGAGTACGACTGGACCAAGCTGGCGCGATCCAACCAGCTAGCCCCGTCCACGGACTGGGCGGTGTGGCTACTGATGGCCGGCCGCGGGTTCGGCAAGTCGCGGTCCGGTGCCGAGTGGGTCCGGGCGAAGAAGGAGAAGGTCGGACGCATAGCGCTCGTGGCGCCCACAGCGGCCGACGCGCGCGACGTGATGGTCGAGGGTGTGCAGAGCGGGCTGCTGGCCATATCCCCGCCTTGGGACCGGCCGCTCTATGAGCCCAGTAAGCGGCGCGTCAGCTGGCGCAACGGGGCGATGGCTACGCTGTACTCGGCCGACGAGCCGGAGCGCCTGCGCGGACCGCAGCACGAGGCGGCATGGTGCGACGAGGTCGGCTCCTGGCGGTACCCCGAGGCCTGGGACATGCTTATGTTCGGCCTGCGCCTCGGGAGGCAGCCGCAGACGGTCGTCACCACCACCCCGCGGCCAACTAAGCTGATCCGCGAGCTGCTGGCCCGCGCTGACAGGGATGTTGTTGTGACCCGCGGATCGTCGTACGAGAACCGCGACAACCTGGCGCCGAGCTTCTTCGCCCAGATCGTGGCTAAGTACGAGGGCACTCGCCTCGGTCGCCAGGAGCTCAACGCCGAGCTCCTTGAGGACGTGCCTGGTGCGCTGTGGACCAGGGCGATGATCGAGTCCGCGCGCCTGCGTTCGCTGGTCCGCGACATGGAGCGGGTGGTCGTCGCGGTCGACCCGGCAGTTACGTCTGGCGACGATGCGGACGAGACCGGCATCGTCGTCGTGGGCAAGGGCACCGACGGCCACGGCTACGTGCTGGCGGACGCCAGCATGCGCGGTACCCCGCTGGAGTGGGCTCGGGTGGCAATCGGGCTCTACCGCACGCACGGCGCCGACCGGGTCGTCGCCGAGGTCAACAACGGCGGCGACATGGTCGAGGCCACGCTGCGGATGGTCGATCCCAACGTGCCGTTCACTGCCGTCCGCGCCACGCGCGGTAAGGTGGTGCGCGCAGAGCCGGTGGCCGCGCTCTACGAGCAAGGCAGAGTACATCACTTGGGCGTGTACCCTCAGCTTGAGGACCAGATGTGCGCGCTGACCAGCGACTTCGACAAGGCCAGCGCCGGGTACTCGCCGGACCGCGTCGATGCGCTGGTGTGGGGTGCGACAGAGCTCTTAGTTGAGGCTGCGCCTTTTGCGGGATTGATGAGTTGGTATGCAGCTCAATCTGCTGCGGGATTACGCGAAGCTGCAGAATGATTTGCTACGTATACATTCTGTTTCCGATCGGATGAAGCTGATGGCTGCGCAGCCATTGAAGAGCGTGTGTCGCCCGTTTCCGCCAAGGGCGCCCCACGAGATTGGGGAGCCCGTTCGACGCGTCGAGGTCGTTCCGACCAGGCACCCGGTGGTAGCGCCTGAGCCCCAGGCTCCCGTTCCGCAGCGACAGCCATCGACGGCTCCGTGGGAGAAGGAGACGGTTTGAAATGGTGCGTGCCACCGACGCCTTTTGTCGAAGTGCGCGATCGCCGCCGCAGAGGTTGGTCTACACTGAGGATGTCCACCAGCCGCAACGTCTGCCTGGTTTTGAGAGCGGTCGCCTCGACCAAATCTTAGTCGGGGAACTTATCGGCTGGCGCTGGTGGAAGGTGGTCGATAGTGGATTACTCACCTTCAACGGCTCGCGGCCGGTCCCAACCGGCCCGTTTGAGGCGGATTTTCCGGAGTGCGGCGGCCTGCTCGCGTTCAAGCGTCGTGATGACGCGGAGAGCGCGTTCGTTGCGCTGAGTGCCAGGTGGACGCCTTATCCAGGGGCGGTCACCTGGCAGAGTCAGCTGCCTCTATGGGCGCCACGCGTCGCTCCAGACGCGTATTGCCTCGGCTCGGTCGAGCTGTGGGGCGCCGTCCACGAGTACGAGCGCGGCTACCTGGGTCAGTTTGCCTGCGTCACCTCTGTCGATCGAATCGTCAGTCCGACGTCAGAGCCAGAGGCGTCCGTGGCTCTGGCTTCTCTTTGCAAGAGGTATGCTTGTCGGTCTTATTGATGACAGCAGTCTTAAGCCCCATCGGCATTTGCTCTGATGACTCAGCTCACATTTAGGGGCATGGGTGGCCCTTGGGTGGCCATCAGCGGTATGGACACCCAGAGTCGGGCCAGGTGGCGTCGTCTCGTCTGTTGGCTGAACGATCACCGCCTAGTGCGGCGCTACGATGGCACTCCTCGGTATTTCTACGGCAACGCCTACGTCGGGAGGAACGCCAGGACGTGCTGCTGCGGCAAGCACGTGATCTACGCGTCTGAAGGAACTGTGAGAACTTTTTAAAATGCCTCCCCCCGGTGGGCGCCGCGGCGCGATAGACGTCGGGCGCCAGTTCCTAGCCGCCAATCAGCGCGCGGTCGACAGGTACGGCAACGCGTCCGCCACCGGCACGCCGGCTGACCAGGAGCGATACGGCTGGGGCTCGTCGCCCACGCTCTACGGCGGCCAGGACCTGGGCACGCGGTTCGCTCAGCAGTTTCAGGCCTCCGGCGGGCTGTTCAGCCCGAGCTTCCCGCTGGTGCCGGTCGAGCCGGAGCTGGCGCGGCTCTGGGACTACCCGGTCGGCTACAACTACATCTACACGCCGCGCTCGTACGAGCCGATCTCGTTCGAAGAGCTGCGAGCGCTGGCGAACAACGAGACACTGACGCGCACGGCGATCGAGACGCGCAAGGACCAGATAGAGAAGCTGGAGTGGCAGATCAAGCCGATCGACGAGAAGAATGTCCCTGACCCCAAGTCTACGGATAAGCGCATTCTTGAGTTGACCAAGCTCTGGCGCAAGCCCGATGGGGAGCGACCGTTCGCCGGCTGGCTGCGCGAGTCCATAGAAGACATGCTGGTTATTGATGCACCGGCGTTCGAGGTGCTGGTGAATCGCGACGGCTCGGTGCGCGGGTACGACATCGTCGATGGCAGCACCATAAAGGTCCTCATCGACATCACAGGGCGCCGCCCGACCGCGCCCGCGCCGGCGTACCAGCAGGTGATCCACGGGCGGCCGTGGCGATTGTTCGCAGAGGACGAGTTGATCTACGTCCCGCGCAACAAGCGGCCCGGTCACGTCTACGGGTTCAGCCCCGTCGAGCAGATACTCACCTTCATCAACATCATCCTGCGCCGGCAGACGACCCAGCTGTACTGGTTCAGCGAGGGCAACCTGCCGCAGGGGTTCATGAGCATTCCAGAGCTCAACGCGGACCAGGTGGCGCGGCTCCAGCAGTACTGGGACGACCGGCTGGCGGGCAACCTGGCCGAGCGGAGCAAGTTCATGCCTTTGCCCTACGGGGCCAAGTGGCAGGCGGTCAAGCAGCCGCCGCTCAAGGATGACTTCGACGAGTGGCTGGCGCGCGTCGTGATGTTCGCGTTCAGCCTGCCGCCCGATGCCTTCGTCAAGCAGCGCTCGCGCGCGACCTCCGAGACCGCGCGCCAGACGGCGCTCGAGGAGGGCCTGATGCCGATGATGCTCTGGGTCAAGCGCATCATTGACGGGGAGATCCAGGGCCGCCTCGGCTCTCCGGACCTGGAGTTCGCCTGGGCCGACATCAAGGACAACGACCCCGAGGTCCAGCAGAAAATCGAGGCCGGGTACGTCATCCGGGGCATGAAGACTGTCGACGAGGCACGGGACACGATGGGCCTGGACCCGCTGGATGGTGGCATCGGCTCCCAGCCGTTCATCGTCGCCGGCAATCAGGTCATCATGCTCAAGGACGTCGAGGCGATCTCGGCCCAGGCCGCGGCACCGCCCCCGCCGCCGGTTCTTCACCCGGTAGCCGGACCGCAGGCGCCGGGAGTCGCCGGCCCCACGCGGCCGGCGCCCGACGGGGGCGGCGGCCCAGCGAACGGTCGCGGGGGAGCCACAGCGCCCGGCGACGCACGCCACGGCGCCAGGAGCGACGATCCCGCGGCCGACAAGCCGGCCAAGAAGGCCGCGCTGAAGACGCTTATCGTCAAGCGCCCGCTGAAGAACGCCGCTGAGCTTATAGGTTGGGCTAAGACTCAAGGCTTCATCAGCACGCTGAAGCCTGAGGACATGCACGTTACGGTGGCGTATTCCAGGCAACCGGTGGACTGGACGGCCGCTGGCGACCATTTCGACGAGCTGCGTTCAGGCAATCCAGACGGTCGCTCCGTCCAATCTCTTGGCGATCAGGGCGCTGTCGTGCTCAAGTTCAGCCAGCCAGAGCTCTATCAACGTTGGCAGCAGTTCCTGGATGTTGGCGCGTCGTGGGACTATAACGGCTATTATCCGCACGTGACGATCACCTACGATGGCGCGCCGTTCAACCTCTCGGCAATCGAGCCGTTTGCCGGCGAGCTGGTATTTGGCCCAGAGATCTATGATGAGATAGATGATGACTGGAAAGACAGCATCGACGAGCGCGTGATCAAAAATGTCGGGCACCCGCGCGCCACTGCGCCGCGCCCCGGGGCGCGACCTGGAGCTGATGCGGGCCGCCGAGCGGCGCTTGATCGCGAGGCTCGCCAGCTTCTTCGCCGTCACCGCGCGGCGCGCGTCGATGGAGATCTACGCGAGGCTCGAGCGTGAGTCGCCTCTGGCACGAGCGAGTGTGGGAACGCTGCGCAGGATCGCGCGCGGCAGGAGGATCACCAAGGACGAGGCCGACTACGTCGACCGCGCGGTGGACGGCGAGCGCTGCGGTGACTGCACTATGTTCGTGGAGCCCGGCGCCTGCACTCTGGTCAAGGGTGGGATAGCGCCGAACGGTCACTGCCGCTTCTGGGCTGGTGAGGTGTTAAAGCAAGATAACCCGCCGCGTAAGATAACAATGACTTTAGAGGCTAAGGTATTGTCTCCTGTTAAGATTTGGGACGGCGATTATTTTGAACATAATAGTCGTTTCTACGAGGCACCGACTTCTAGTGACACTGTTAAGTCCTCCGATCATCCCGGCGGAGTCGACCTGCACGTGAAGCCGGAGAACGCGGAGCCGGTCCACGGCATCCCGGTGGCCGACGTGGTCACGCGCGCGAACGTTCAGCACGTCAGCTGGGAGATGGTGCGCGAGGGCAGGTTTGAGCCCCGACCCGCACGGCTCGCGCTAGCCGATCTCATCGCCACGCAGCAGGTGGTCGACAGGCAGCGCGTGGCCAAGCACGAGCGCGAGCTGGTCGACTCCGGCGAGGTGGAGGAGAACTCTCCGCCGCTGGTGCTGCTGTGGGACGGCGACTACTTCCTGCTCGGTGGGCATCACGGGTGTCAGGCGGCGTATAACCTTGGGGTGAAGCATGTTGGCGTGATGCTGGTCGTGGCGCCGACGTGAAACTGCACGATTATCTGCGCGACGGCGGTAGGTAAGAAATTACGTGGCCCTCGTTTCCACTCCAGTGGTGCCAGCCGTCATCGCCGTAGGTGAGATCTCTGTCGGCAGCCCGCTGACGATCGATGCCGAGGGCGTTATACGCGGCGCGGCGGCGACGACGGGACCTACTGGCCCCACCGGACCTAGGGCAGCCACGGGTCTCACCGGTCCTACTGGCGCGATTGGTCCAACCGGTCCCACGATCGGCGCGACTGGAGCGGCAGGTCCTAGTCCAGTGACCCAGTCGTGGCTTGCTGGAGCGACCCCCAGGGCCACGATATTCATCGCTCGCGTCGCGACGACGATCGTCGGCCCAATACTAATGCGCCCAGATTTCGCCAACGGCTCGCCGGCGGCGGTTTCCGTCTACAAGAATCCGACGTGGGGACCGAGCGGCGTACTGACGGGTGGCTCGCCGGTGCACGGTGGCTCGTTCGACGCCAACGGCGTAGCGGGTGTCACGCAGAGCCTGACGCCGACCACGATCGCGCTCGCCGCCGGCGACACGCTCGGTCTCGTGCCGACCGGCACGTTCGCCGCGTCTGTCGGCAACGTCACCGTCTACCTGCAGTGACGACCGATGTATCCACGGGTCCGACGGGCCCCGCGACGGCGTGCTGCTCCTGGATAGCTGGCGTAACCCCGCAGGCCACGATACTCATCGCTCCGGTATCCGCGAGGATAATCAGTCTCCAGATGGTACCGGACGTCGCGAACGGCGCCGCGGCCACGGTGTCGGTTGTCAAGAATGGGATTGCGGTGCACGCTGGCTCGTTCGATGCGAACGGGACGGCCGGTGTGGTGCAGAGTCTGACGCCGACCACGATCTTCCTGGAGCCAGGGGACAGGCTCGGCCTCGTGGCGACCGGCACGTTCAGCCTATCCGTCGGCTGCGTCACCGTCCGCCTGCAGTGACGTCGTGCTGATACTGTCGAGGCCACCCGGTGGTGGCTCGCCGAAAGTCATCTACCTGACCGACACGACCCAGACGAGCTGGACCGTACCCTCCGACTGGTCGAATACCAACACGATCGAGGCGATAGCCGGTGGCGCCGGCGGAGGCACCACTGGGGGCGGCGGCGGCGAGTACCGCAAGATAAGCAACGTGCCTGGTCTGTCCGGCAGCGTCCCGATCTCGATCGGCGTGGGCAGCTCCGGCGTCGGCAGTGGCAGTGCCGCCGATGGTGGAGACACCACCTTTAACACTAGCACGCTGATAGCCAAGGGCGGCAAGGGGAGCGCCGCTGGAGGCTCTGGCGGGACCGGAGGCACTGGCAATAACGGTGGCCCGGGCGGGACCACGACTGGCGGTGCGGCACCAGGCGGTGGAGGCGCTGGCGGTCCTGGCGGCCCTGGCGGCCCTGGCGGCTTTGATGCTTCGGGCGGTCGGGCGAGCGCCGGTGGTGGGGCGAATGGTGGTGGGGCGAATGGTAGTCCTGGTGGACCAAACACCTCTGGCGGTCCAGGTGGCAGCTCGATCACGATTGGCAACCAGGTCGGTCACAGCGGCGGTCCCGGTGCATCATCTGGGGTGGCCGCGGGACCTGGAATCCAGGGGTCTGGTGGCGGCGGTGGTTGGGGGCAGGACAATACCGCTTTCGGCAATGCCGGACCGGGTGGTCCTGGTACTGAGTGGAACGCCTCGCACGGCAGTGGAGCAGGAGGAGGCGGCGGCGCGGTCGCGGTGAATGTGACGGTCGGTCCGGCGGGCGACGGTGGTCTTTATGGAGGCGGAGGCGGAGGCGCTGGGTATGGTCCATCGGGCAATACTCCAGGAGGTAATGGCCGTCAGGGTATAATCGTCATCACCTACACGCCTGGAGGCGGGGGCGGTCAGTCCATAGCCGGCATCTCGCTCAGCAATGCCACGTTCTCCGGCGGGGCAGGCTCGGCCAACTCGAATGTGGGCTCCGCCAGCGCGACGGTCGCCCCTCCGTCGCCGCCGTTCGGCGGCACTTGGAGCCTGAGCGGCACGGATGCTGGCAGGTTCGCGATCAACGCCTCCACTGGCGTCCTCAGCGTGGGAGCGGCCGACGTGGCGGCGGGGACCTACAACCTAAACGTCGTCGCGACCGGTGCCTACTCGAATTCGCCGTTCTCGCAGTCCGAGGTGCTGACTGGCACCTCGGTCATGCTGACGGTCGCCCAGAGCGTCACGCGTCCCCGCGGGGCAGTGATCGGTGGCTTCACGTACCAGAACGATTTTCCGTTCGCGTCGGTTACGGCGACGGTCCAGAAGGGACCTCCCAATCCGAACGACAACCTAGTGCTCGTCAAGGCGAGCGACCCCACTCACCCGGTCACACCGCCGTTCTACCTGAACGGATCATTTACGCCTCCGGTCACGGGGCTGATGGGCGCTACGGTCAACGTCCCGTCGGTCCCTGGCAGCACGTGGAACACCAACTACAACACCCAGGCGCCGCCGATAGTGCCGCTCACGACGAGCTGGGTCCTGCAGTTCCGCTCGGGGGCGGACAGTTCGGTACTGGCCTCGGTGCCTATCACGATCGACGTGCTAAAGCGCGTCAACCCGTACTTCCAGACGCTCGGGCAGGTCTCAGCTGCTGGCTACAGCATGCAGATAATGTACCCCAAGATCCTGAGCGGATCGAGCGGGGGTGGGCTCTGTCCGGTCGTCGCCGGGACGGTGCAGGTCGGGATGCTGATACTGTTCCAGCCTCCCGTCGCCAACACGCTCACGGTGCAGTACCTGATCGACGACGTGCCGGTCGGGGCGTACGTCACTGGCCCGTCGGTCGGCGGCGCGGCGGAGAGCTACGCGCTCACCGTCAACACGCTCACCGTCGCTTGGAACGGCGGGACAGGCATCCCCGACGGGACGCACGCGCTCACGATCAGGTGCATCGACTACGTCGGTGGCTCCGTCGCTGGGCAGAACCTGCCGTACTACTTCAAGAGCCTGCACCAGCCGTTCATCGTTAAGAACACCGCGTTCGTCACAGGCCCGCAGACTATTCCTATCGGGGACCCCGGCTACGGGGGCGGCGGCCCGCGGCCCAGCTCGTCGAAGCTGGATTTCGTGACGTTTCCAGGCTTTTCCAGCCTTCCGACGCACAATACTGTAGTTGCCATCCCACCCACGCAGGCCGGATTCATCCCGCCGGTCTGCAGCTCGGCGTCCCCGTTCTTCGGGAACGCGGTCGCGCTCCGGAACTCGAACAACTTCTTCGTCTCTGGGCTCGGTGGCGCGGTCAACACCGAGTACCTGTTCGGTCCGCGGTTCTTCGTCAACGAGCTGGGCGGCGTGTACGCGTTCGGGTACAACAGCGAGTCCGGGCAGTCGCTTGAGAGCTCTTACCCAGCTACCATCAGCCACTGCAACTTCGATGGCGGCCGAAATGACAACCAGACGGATCCGTTCTCGTCTGCCATAGACGCGTTCGACGGGTCGTTCTGGGTCGTGTTCGAGGCGTTCGGGCGGACCATCAGGCAGGGCTTCGACGGGTCGGTCACCACTCTCGTGGGCACGACCACCAACCGCGCTAAGCTCGGGTTCATGCCGATCGTGGAGGATCCCGGTGCCACGGAGGCCACCATCGACGGTAGCGGCGTGCTGACCCAGGTCGGCACCATTGGCACGCCGGCCATCAGCAACATCCGCGGCATCAACGACGGGTGCTACGATCCGCGGGACGCGACGGGCAACACCCTCTACGTCGCGAGCCCGATAGACCACAAGATAATCAAGGTGGCTGGGCTGCTCTCCAGCAACCCCACGATGACGCGGTACGCAGGGCAGGACGGCGGCTTGAACGGTGCGTTCCTCTCCGGCGTCGCACCGGGGGCGAACGGCGGGTACGTGGACGGTCCGGCGACCGAGTACGTGGCTGGTGCCACGGCGGCGACGCTGCACGGCACGATCGATGGCAGCGGGGTCCTGACCGTGGTGTCGTTGGACACCGGCACCCTGTCAGCCGGGTGCCCGCTGTCGTGGTCCGGTAACCCGAACACGACCACCGGCAACATGGTCACGGCGCACCTATCCGGTGGCGTTGCCGCGGGCTCTACGTGGCAGACCAACGTCGCGACCCCCTTGGCGAGCTCGACCGCGATCACCGCCTCGCAGGCGGTCGCGCAGTTCTCCGGTCCGTACAGCGTTCAGATGGCGGACGGCACGGGGGTTGATCCGGCGGGCACGATGTACGTTGCCGATTATCAGAACTCGCTGATCAGGAAGGTCAGCGCCGACGGCAGCACGGTCACGACACTGTTCGGCAACATCGCGAACCGGCCTACGCTCGACAGCGGGTTCACTCCCGTCCCGCCGATAAATGCCGTGCGTGGGCCGGCCGTAGCCATTACGTCGATATCATGGTCGGCTGGACAGGCGACAGTCTTCACCGCGACGCCGGTGTCCCTTCTGGGCCACGACGTTGCGCCCTACTGGGCGGTCGATCTCGCCGGGGTGACCAACGCCGGTGCCGCGGGCAGCCAGGCGGTCAACGGTCCGTTCCAGGTCGCGTCCGTGGTGACCAACCAGCACTTCGTGCTCAACATGCCGCAGATCACGGCCGGCGACATCTCCGGAGTGGCGCTCGGAGCCACGCCGACCGTCACGCCCTACTACGACGACGTCTTCGTGCCGGTGGCCCCAGGGACGCGCTCGCTCTCAGCGTCGTTCTGCCCTTATCCCCAGCGGATAGTGTGGAGCTCGAACGGCGGCACGCAGGTACGCAACAAGTTGGTGGTGGGGTCTACCTGGTTCCTCAGCGCCCAGGAGATCGACCTAGCCGCATCGACGCTGAGGTACGTCGGCACTTACACCGCCAACACCGCCAACAACCGGCTCAACTATTCCGCCAACATCTACCCGCCGATCAGGTACTCTCCCAGCAGGATGTCCAACCTGCAGTCGTGGTTCCAGATTGACGTCGACAACCGCTCCGGAGTGCCGCCGGGGTCGGTCAACGACCCGTCCGCTGGGTGCGTAGGTCCGCTTGACGACGTGCAGATGATGGCGACCGGCGGCGTCGCGGGCACGTGGTGGTACGTCTCCATAGACGGGTCGTCCACCGGTCCGACCGGTAACCAGGACCTGGTGCACTTCGCGCCGCTCCCGGTCGGTGGCCCGGGGCGCGGCCACTACCCCTGGACGATCGCCATATCGCGCCATCAGGGGCGGACGCTGACCTCCGGGATATCGGACAACGGGCTGTTCGACTCGCGCATCCTGAACACCGCTTACGACACGCCGTCGGACGCGTTCAACAACGTCAACGTCGACGCCGGTGCCCTGGACCGGGGCTACTACATCTACCTTCAGGGTTCGGTCCAGAACAACGTGAAGACGACGGTCGAGGGGGTCTTCCCGTGGGGCGTGCGGCCGGGTGGGTCCCAGCTGCACGGCGGTGAGGGGCTCGCACAGCTCGGCCTCACGAGCATTGTGCCTGGTGGATCCAACGGCGACACGTTTGATGGCCTCATGGCGAATTTTCCGACCGACGCGGCTCTGGCGGCATTCATCCAGGGTGGGTTCGGTGGGACTACCCCACGGCCAGAGATCACCGGCGACGACCTGAAGGACGTAATCTACTGCGTGAGGCGCATGTCGCTGCAGGGCAGCACGAACCTGCCCCTGCCGCAGCGAGCGCCATTTGAGATCGACGTAACGGCGCCGGTGATCAGCGGCGTCGCCGCCGTACGGCTGAACGGCACGACGGTTCAGGTCACCTGGAGCACGGACAAGCCGACCTACGGGTGCGTGTGCGCGGGCTTCGCCAGTGGGCACGGGACCGCGTTTCCCTACCACATGTTCGCGATGGAGCCCTACGGTGGGACGTCGGACATCAACCTGTCGTACCGCACTAGCCACAGCACGATCATAAGCGGGCTGCAGTCTGGCGTGACGACGTACGTCGTTGTGATATCCAAGGACCTGGCCGGGAACAACTCGATCTCCGCGGAACAGACCGTGGCCGCCGGGAGCGGGCTTGGGTACTCGCCAGACGGGTCCGTGTCGAACCCACCGAGTGGACCTGCGCTGGTTAACGGATACGGTACGTGGACCTGGGGCACTAATTTCGCGCCGCCGGGTATCCACGCGGCCAACGGCTGGTACTGGGTGAAGCTGAACGGCAAGGTGGTGGCCTTTTCTGGTCAGAACCGCGTCGACTTCGGCGAGCAGCTCTTCGTTGACGAGTTCGACGGCAACTGGTTCTGCTTTCAGGCCGCCTATGGGCTCTTCGTGAACTTCTCGCCTAACATTGGGCCGCCCTACGGACCTCCGGCACCCCTTGTGCCGCCGATCGCCAACGGACCGTTCATCCCGTCCGCCGACGGCACGTCGATAACCGCTCCCAACGGTACGGTGACCTCGGTTGATGGCGTGTGGACCTGGGGCGCCCAGAGCGGAGGCAGTTTCTACAACCTCGTCCTCAACGGGGTGCCGATACTCAGCGTTAACGCCTCGCAGGTGCAGGTGAACAGCCACGGGAACCTGTTCCTGCTCAGGGACAACGGCTCCTGGTACGCGTACCTGAACTACACCCTCAACCCCGCGGTAGGACCGACGGCCAATCCGATCCCGGTGGCTATCGATCTGAGTCCGTCGTACGTGGTCGTGTCGTGGCCGGCGGGGACTAACGGGGCGACGGCCACCACGCCGGCCGTCACGATGTCTGACGGCTCGATCTTCG
>Ga0307475_10000994_pt1 | contig 16952 bp, 18 predicted proteins | sample atmos_gasesECM1C_FD_203317 | JGI IMG/M metagenome (GOLD analysis project Ga0307475, IMG submission 203317) | Hardwood forest soil microbial communities from Morgan-Monroe State Forest, Indiana, United States - atmos_gasesECM1C_515 | ecosystem: Environmental > Terrestrial > Soil > Temperate... | reverse complement strand
TAACCACTAGCCACTTAGTTAGGTGGTGGATTTTCAGGCCTAGCTCCGATTTGTGTACGAAGCTACGCAGCCCGCCGTTACTGCGGCTGCGGGGGCTGTGTCCGCGGAATGGGAAGAGTCTGCGGAAGGGTCTGCGGCTGGCCGGGCTGCTGCTGTTGTTGCTGCTGGATTTGTTGCTGGCGTTGCAGTTCCTGCAAAAGCTGTTCCGGAGTCTTGATGGCGGGCTGACCATTGGGTTGATTCGCCTGCGGCTCATCGGCTTGGTTCGCCTGATCAGCCTGATTGTCCGCGTCGGTTGCCTCTTCGGCGGGATCCTCCCCCTGCATCTCCTCTGGTACCTCCGCAGCCTGTTGCAGGATCCCTTGCCCTGGCGGATTTCCTGTCTGCTTGGCGGCGTCGGAGCCATCAACCGGTGCACTCCCGGCTTTCGATGTGAGAATGATTCTCTCCACCTGGGCAGGGTCCGTCACCGACCCCAGCAGCACGTAGTTGAAGTGCGACCCATTTAATAGCGATGCCAGAACATCACGCGCCGGCCCCGGCCCCAGTTTGACCACCACGCGTTCGGGGGCATTGCCCGGGACCTCCACCGAAGCCCCAGTCTGCGCTCGCACGGCCCGAAGGATGTCTCCCAGCGTGGAGTTCGGCGCGATGATGCTCAATTGACCGTTATGAAACGAAACTTGCGGCGGCGATGCGGGCATTTGCTCCAGAGTGGGCGGCGGCGCCGGAGGCGGATCTGCCGCTGGTTGAGAGGTTGGCGCTGGCGCGGGCTGCGCCTGCTTAACCAAATGCTTGCGCGGAGATGGCTGTTGGCCAGCATATGCGGACCCAACCATCGCCAGGCAAGCAAACCCTCCCAGGATGATGGCCGCGAATTTTTCGCTCCTACCTGCCATTGAAACCCACGCCCGAGATGGTGCTGGTCTTTAAGTTTGATGCGCCAGTCTGATGCGGCGGCTAGCGCTGTGGAAATTGTAGCATCGGACTGCGGCCCTCAAGCAGTGATGTTTGTCGCAATCGCCGTTCTTCTTTGCGAGCTTTGCGGGTTTCTTTGCGCTCTTTGCGGTTAGAAGCCGTTGACCCGACTATTGCTTGGGCGCGTAGTAGCCGCGGCGGGCACGAACCTGGAGGTCTTTCTTCACGGCGGTGATTTCGATGGAGCGGTAGCGGCCGTCGGCATCGAAGTCAGCGGGCCGGTAGGAGACCACATATTGACTGCGCAGCTCGTCTTGAATCGCGGCAAACGAGTTCTTGATGTCCTTCATCTTATAGGGGAAAAATGCGCGTCCACCGGTGGCGTCGGCCAGTTGCTCCAGAGCCTTATCGCCGCGCAGAATCAGCCCGCTGTCGTCGGTTGAAATCGCATAAATCATCACTTCCGCGCGCTGTGCCATTTCAATCGCCTGCGCTCGGGTGTATTCGCTCTGGTTGTCCTCGCCATCGCTCACTACAATAATGGCGCGGCGCACCGGACGGTCTGATTTGTCCTTGATCAGCTTGTCGTGGCACGCGTGATAGATCGCATCGTAAAGCGCCGTCCCGCCGCCATCGCGCAGACTGCGGACTCCGGTCTCCAGCAGTCGAACATTATCCGTAAAGTCCTGCGTTACCTGACTGCGGCTGCTGAACCCCATCACAAAAGCCCGGTCGAATTTGGGACGCACTGTGCTCTGCAGGAAACTGACGGTCGCCTCTTGCTCGAAGTCAAAGCGCCCGCGCACCGAACCGCTGGTGTCGACCAGCACTCCCAGTTCGAGTGGCAGATCGACCTCACGTCGAAAATTTACGATGGCTTGCGGCGGCTTGTGGTCATCGAGGATGGTAAAGTCGCGCTGATTCAAGTCGCGCACGAACTTGCCGTGCCGATCCGTGGCGGTAAACAAAACGTTCACCTCGGAGACGCGCTTCCTAATAGTGAGGACGGAATCGTTCTGATCAGTGTCAGCGCTCGGGGAAACGGTGGGAAGGGCTAAACCGGACGTCGCCACGTAGGGTGTGGGCGTCTGCGCCAGCAACGTAGTCGCGGCCAGAAGCACTGCCAGACAAAAATGCCATCGCGTGTACTTCATGCCTAACCAGTCCAAATTTTTCACGCCCAAACACGGCCAGCGGCTTTCCTTATCTATTAGATGCACGTAACGGGCCGAAATCCGCACAGAGAGCCGCATTTACTGCTCAGACTGTACGAGAGACTACAGTGAATGCCAAGTTACAGAAGGAGCACACGTTTGGTCATACAATCAAATACTTTTTCTTCTGATACTTAGGGGAATCAGTGCAAATTCTTGCACTCGATGTGCGTGCGCCTCGTGGCCCAGGTTTCCCCACTCTCTAGCGAGCAGACTTTCAGAACCCTTGGGTGCCCAATCCTTGACGTTCTTTGTCAAGGGTGGGACCGAAACTCGCGCCTCCACTTGCCCAGCGCGTGCAACATGCCATGGCGTCGGCGAAGATTATGATCAGAACAGAACCGGCGCGGCATAATACCTTCTAACTATTCACATGACAAAGATAGCTTCCCCGACTCTGGTTCGTTGCGGCTGGGCGACCAACCCGCTCTCCATTCGCTACCACGACAAAGAATGGGGCGTGCCCGCGCACGACGATCGCACTCTCTTTGAATTTCTTATTCTCGAAGGCGCGCAGGCCGGCCTGAGCTGGGACACCATCCTCGGCAAACGCGAGAATTATCGCGCTGCTTTCGATCACTTCGACGCTAAACGGATCGCCCGTTATGACCGGCGCAAGCTGCAAAGTCTGCTGCGCGATCCTGGCATCGTCCGTAATCGGCTGAAGATCGCTTCGGCAGTGGGAAATGCCAAGGCCTTTCTCCAAATTCAGAAAGAGTTTGGCTCTTTCGACCAATATATCTGGCAATTCGTTGGAGGGAAGCCAAAGGTAAATTCGTGGCGCTCGCTCGAGCAGCTTCCCGCCAGCACTCCCGAATCTGACGCCATGAGCAAAGATCTAAAAAAGCGCGGCTTCAACTTCGTGGGCTCGACCATCTGTTATGCCTTCATGCAGGCGGTCGGCATGGTGAACGATCACGCCGTAAACTGCTTCCGCTATTCCCAAGTCGCGCTCGCCGCCGCCAAGCGCCAGCGACTACCCGGCAAAAGAAAATCTTGATTTTCAGCTGAGGCAGTTGGAGGCGGGGCTTGACCCAAACTAGTTGACTAAAGCAACTAAGTATTTGATATCATCAACTGACCTAATCCCGTACAGAGCTTGCCGATGGCCTCGCCCAACCTTAACTCCCGCGTCCAAGCCGTCCGCAGCTTCAATCGCTTCTACACCAGGCAGATTGGAGTATTGCGCGAGGGTCTCCTAAGGAGTCCTTTTTCTCTCACCGAAGTGCGCGTCCTCTACGAAATTGCCCACCGGGAAGAAACCACCGCCTCCGAACTCTGCAAAGAACTGGACCTCGATCCGGGTTATCTCAGCCGCATCATAACCAACTTCGAAAAACGTGGACTGATCGACAAATCGCACTCAGAGGCTGACGGCCGCCAAAGCCTTCTATCCCTAACCCAGCAGGGACAGAAAACCTTCGCCCCACTCGAGGCCCGTTCCAATGAGGAAGTTGCAACCATGCTTCGCTGGCTTTCCGAAGGTGAGCAAAAGCGCCTGGTGGGGGCGATGCATTGCATCAACCGGCTGCTCGCTCCCGCGTCAGACGCTCCGCAGCCTCCCTATCTTCTGCGCCCCTACCAACCCGGAGACATGGGCTGGGTCGTCCATCGCCACGGCGTGCTTTACTCGCAAGAGTATGGATACGACGAGCACTTCGAGGCGCTAATCGCCGAGATCGTCGCCGGGTTCATCCAACATTTCGATCCCAAGCGTGAGCGCTGCTGGATCGCCGAAAAAGACGGCGAGATCGTCGGCTCCGTCTTCTTGGTCAAGAAATCGAAGACCGTAGCCAAGCTGCGGCTGTTGTTAGTCGAGCCTGCCGCGCGCGGGCTGGGCATCGGCAAGCGCTTAGTCGCCGAGTGTGTCCGGTTCGCCCGCCGGGTCGGATACAAAAAGATGACGCTATGGACGCAAAGTGATCTGCCCGCCGCCCGGCGCATCTACGAGCAGGCTGGCTTCCGCCTGGTGCAAAAGAAACCGCATCACAGTTGGGCTCGTGATCTGGTGTCCGAGACCTGGGATCTGAAGCTCTGACTGGGACTGGATCTACCTTGAGATCAGCAAATCAGCGCGACGGTTCCACAGGCTTGACCGCGTCCTTCACTCCGAATCTCACCTTCTGGCAAGTCGAATAGCCCGCCGGCCAGGTAACATCAGAATCGCGTGCTTCCCGCGCCATGAGATAACTGCGCATGGTGTAGCACACCGTACTCTCATCGCGATCCATACGCGGCAAATAGCGATAAGGATGCACCAACTCCGGATCGTTGAAATTCGGATGGATCTCCTCAGGATGAATCAGATCGTATCCGCTGTCGCGTGAGACGCTGAACAGCTCGGGGACGACTTCATTGAACGCCGGGTACAACGAATCAGCTGGGCCCACGCCAGCCGATGAGGTTTGTCCCAACTGGTCGCTGGCCGACGCAGCCCCCACCAAAATCAAGCTCACGACAAAAATCACGAGAAGGATGCCAATTCGCATACTGAATCCCTCCACTTTGCGCCAATTATAACTCTACAACTCCCGCTTCACCTCACCGCCCCACGGACTTAGCCGCGGAATCCAACGCGGAACACTGGCGCGGTACGCCTCATATTCAGAGGCGAAGCGCTTACGCAACGTGGGTTCCTCGTAGCCGATTACAAAAAGGTGAGAGATCAACCAGACCAGAGCTCCGTAGCCCAGGACGCGCACATCGCCGAGTAACAACCCCTGGCCCTGGATCACTCCGAGTGCCGCGACGTACATGGGATTGCGTACATTGCGATAGAGTCCGGTTACCACGAGGTGCTTCGGGGGAAATACAGGCGCGGGCGTACCGATCCCACGCAGCGCGAACCTGGCGAATGAATCCAGCAGCATTGGGATGCTCACCCCGATGAACGAGGCCCCAACCACGCGCAGAAAAGAAAGCCCCAGCAACGGAGGTTGCATCCGCCAGTGTGAGATCTCCCAGGGAATCACGCCTGCCACCGTTCCCGGCGCGATCAGCAGAAAGACTATCGATCCCCCAATCGCGAACACTCGCCGCATGCTCGGTTCTCCGCACTCATGCTATCGCCAGACTTCCTCGGAACAAACTGTGGATTCGGAACAAACTGCGGACTGGTAGCAAACAAAGGCCGGCACTACGACTAGACAAAAAACTGCGGGACCTTTCGAACCGCCTGAGGGGGTCAGGGCAGCATCGAAAAGCCCCGCTGGCACCCTGCCCTTTTAACCTGGAAGCCAGCGGGAATATCAGCAATTTGAATTTTGTTCTGTTTTCAGAACAAGAGTCCACGGGCCGGAAACCCCCGTCCCAGGCCGGGTTTAGCTCTTAAGAGCTGTGGGACGCGAGGGTTGGTAGAGTCCCATCGTTCCGCCCCCGGGAATCGTCAACGACGTCACTAGTCCGAAACCCTGCTCTCTGATCGGTCCGCACTTCACATCTTTTTTCCTCAATTCGGCGACGGTGGCTTTCACATCGTCACACATCAGATAAATCTCGTGATGGATTTCGCCTTCCGCCGGATGGATCCCAAGCTCGGCCGGAGGCAAGGTGAAGATCAGCCACCCATGCCCTGCATCCACGGACGGAAAACCGAGAGTGTCTTTAAAAAAAGCTCGCACCTTTTCCGCGTCTTTGGCGTAGACGAGGGCGTGAACTCCGTTAATCATGGTGTGCCGGCTCAGTGCCTATCGCAGAAGAAGAACGACTCTTTTGTAGTTCGTCCAGCGCGGCCAGAACTTCCTGGCTGTGCTTGTTCGGACTCACGCTGGTGTAGGCGCGCGCGATCATGCCCTGGGGATCGATGACGAAAGTATGGCGGGCGGCCATCTTCGCGACGCCAAGGTTGATCAACGAACCGTACGCGCTCGCCGCTTCGTGATCGGAGTCCGCCAGCAGTTTGAAATTCAAGCCTTCTTTGGCGCAGAACCGTTTGTGAGAATCGATGCTGTCCACGCTGACCCCGAGCACCACCGTATTCCGCTGCGCATATTGCTCTTGATCACGCTGAAAGTTGTGGGCTTCCACCGTGCAGCCGCTGGTGAAATCCTTGGGATAGAAGTAAAGCACCATCCACTTTCCCCGAAAATCTTTCAGGCTGATTGGCGTGCCATCTTGTGAAGGCAGGGTGAAATACGGGGCCAGGCTTCCCGCGGCTGGAGGAGTACCCGCGAAAGCCAGCCGCCATCCTACTAGGAAGAGGACAAAGACGACGGCAAGCAGAACGATCAGCCAGCGCATGCTGCCTCCGTGAAAGCGTAGGCTATCGCGGCCGAACATTGGAGCAGTTTCCGCAGGACCTTAGCGACGGTGGCGTATTCTGCGGATGCGGGGAGTCTTCGCCTTAGATATAGCCTTCGTCTTCGTCTACAGGCAGATGCTCCACCCAGTGCAACGTACAGGTCTTATCATCCGTTATTGTAAAGTAGATGCGCATCGCTGGAGCATCTGGAAACGGATCAGTAAAGGCAACCCGAAGGTTGCGCTCTACAATTTCGCAATCCTCCGCATGGGTAGCAATTAACCACAGTACGCCGCTGAGCAGTTCATCCAGGCGTCTTGCATCAGGTTGTAGGAGCGCAGCTTGATCTAGGAAAGTTTGATCGTATGCTATTTGGCGGATTCTAGCCACCCGAACTGCCTCGCCAATTCCCGGCCACGTTGAAGATCGGAACGTGTTGCTCTGCGGCTCGACAGGAATACGGCAGTGTAAGGGATGACCTCGCCCTCCTCTGCGACCTGCCACGCGCGTGAGCGGATATGCGACAAATTGCTTACATCCGCGGCATTGGAGCTTTCAAGATTCTTGATCACGTCATTGATCAGGTCACGCTCTTCGTCCAAGAAGACCAGAGGGTTTGCAGGCCTATCCGCTATTAGGCGTCTTTGTTTCAAATTGAAGTAGGGGCGCTCAACAAAATGCCCGTCATGAGTCCGCTCTATCTCTCTTGCCATAGCAGGTAGTTGAGTCGCAACAGGGCCATTGACTTTGCGTTTATACGTCGCTCCTGTAATCGAGCTTCCAGCTAAACCGAAGTGCAAAAAATCCGAGAAAAACAGGATTTTGTTCAGCTTAGTAGCGCCAAACGTCGGGTCATCGACAGACTTGTCGGCAGCGTATAGCATCAACTCCTTGAACTTCGCTGCGTCAAAAACCGGATTGTAGGTCTGTCTCTCCATAACTTACCGCCCTTTGCGGGTTGCCCTTATTTACTTAGTAGATGCCATTGAGCGGCATTAGACAACCGGGCTCGTCAGCCTATCAAGCCGGAGTAACATACTCCTTGGTCTAACTTTAGCCATAAATCCATTACAACGTTATAATGGAGATAAATTTGGAAGATGTCAAGCAAGGACTTTAGTTCGTGACGCCCTCTGGGAGGAAAAAACGCCTGCCTCGCGATGCGCGGCCCGTCACCATTTCTCTCGGCGGTGCCGAACGGATAGTTCTGAATCTCATCGAGGTGCGGCGGCAAGCGAGGGGCGAAGTCGGGGATAGTCCGAGTGAGATCGTCGCAGATGCGCTTTGGCATTACTGGTTAAACGTGGAGAAAATGACCCGCGAACAAATCGCGTCGTTGTTGCCGCCAAAACTAGAGATGAAGGGACAATCGAACGTCAAGGAGTTCCACAAAAAGGAACAGCCTTAAATCTCTTAGCAAGACACTACAGAGGTTGTCACGGCGGCATCAGTCTATATTGTCGCCTGATGATTGGTTCTCGCGATTCGTTTTTGAAGCGATGCCTTTCTGCATTTCCTGTGCGCCCTCTGTGGAAATTCCCGGGCGCGTGCTCGATCCAACTCTTCCCCCATCGAACGTTATCCCGGTAATTCGCGTCATCACATCGCTTCTGACTCTCCACCTGAAGGCTTGCTTCATAGGGTTTCAGTCCGCAAAAATTCTCTGACAACTATTTCTCCACTGCACCAAACTTATGGAATTGACCTCGCCCCGGTTCGCGGATACATTCACGGTACTGCAATACAACAATCCAGCCGGCGGCAGTAAAGAACTCTGGCGTCAACTCAGGTCCCAGAAACTCCCCCTCCCCCAAGGTGGACGCAAGTGAGGAAAGTGGATAGCGGCTGGCAGACTTATCGCACTCGATTCTTGATCCGGGCCAAACAACTCACCGAACCGCTGATGTTCGTGGACGCTCTCGGCCATGAACATAACGGCTACGTCGGCGACTACCTGGTCGAGTCTTCCGACGGAACCTGTCGCGTTGCACCCCGGGAAATCTTCGAGGATATCTATGTGCCCATGGGGGCGAAGCCTGCCAGTTGGCCTCCACGATCCGACGTACCCGTAACCCGAATGAAACGCAGGCTTTCCCTGCGGCCTGAAATGCAGGCGTGAATCCCAACGACTCACTTGTGGAAAACGATCGGCTCCAAACGGGCATCCCAAGCGTTAAGACTGAGATACAATATATAGGGCTACCCTCTTGACAGGCCCAACATACGGCTGTACTGTTTGCATCCCATAGAGCTGTAAAAACGCCTCCGGAAACGGAGGCGGGCGATGCAAAGCATAAGGGTAAAGAGCAGGAACAGGGGCGGAATCCGTGGTCGAGGTGCCCGGGCCGCCCCGCCAAAGGGTTAAGGAGTAGAGAAGTAGATAGGTTTGTGCGGTGGCCGTTCCCCGGTTCTGTTTGCGGAACATCCCCTCGGGGAACGACGCGTTTGGCAGTACGTCTGTGGAAATGGCCTCGCCAGGAGGGCACGTACTCCTTTCTTTTAGTTGAGGGGTGGCAATGGAAAGCTTAACCCGGTTGGTTAGCGAGTCTTTGTCTCGTCATGGCGTGGAGACGGTTCTCGATCCCCGCCGCCTGCAATGGTCCTCGTGGTTCCGCTGCGAATCGAGTTCCAGCGCGCTCCTGGTTCCTGGGAAGCCCGGTGTCTTTGCTTTGGCAGAAGAGGTGGCGGTGTTTAGCGGCGCGTCTGAGCCTGGCAAGCGCATGCTGGCCTTATTCCAGATTTCTGAAGCCGACGATCTGGGCATGGCTTTGTGGCGTTTGTTCGTGCCTGGTAACGTGGGATCGGATCGTCTTTCCAGCGGCCGCTGCTTTGCTCGCTACACGGTCATCGAAGATTCGGCCCAGCGTGCCGCAGCCCACAAGATTTTTCAAGACTGGATGCATCAGTCGTTGGAAACCGTAGGTGGCGCGGACCTGCCCCGACCGAGAGTCGAGGACGCCCTCGGCAGCGAATCTTTGGACTCGTGTGGGGCGGGAGCCCTCGCCCGCGAAACTGAGGTTGCTGCTTCCTTAGCTTTGGACCTCGAAGTCCAGCATCGAGAAGTAGAGGAAGTCGCTTTTTCCTCAGGCCCGCTTGCGTCCGGATTTTGAGCCCGCGTGGATCAGGTCGAGCTGCCGACGGGAAAATGACGATGTGGCTGGCAAGAACCAGCCCCGAAGAGCCTGTCCTGAGCGAAGTCGAAGGAGGCGGCACAAATTAGCCCAGGACGTAAGTCTTGGGTTAGCAGCGCAATGAGATCACGCGCCCGAAAGGCGCAACTTAAAACGAGCAGTCGTGCGACTTTGGGCCCAAAAGAAGAATCACTAATATCTAAGCGGATCACAGAATCCGCAAAAGAAGGAAGAGACAAAAATGGCTGAACTGACTCAAAAAGCCCCCAGCACCGCCGGCGCAGTCCCGAACGCTGCAACAACGACGAAGAAGGCCCCTGGCCTGACCTTCCGCCGGTTCTTCACTAAACCCGGCGTCTCGCCCTACGACGAGATCGAATGGGAGCTGCGCACAGCCCAGATCACCGACGCCAAGGGCAACGTCATCTTCGAACAAAAGGACGTCGAGACGCCCAAAGACTGGTCAATGACCGCCACCAACATCGTGGCCAGCAAGTACCTGCACGGAACGCTGGGGACGCCCGAGCGCGAATCGGGAGTGCGCTCCCTGGTAACTCGCGTGGCTGAAACCATCCGCGACTGGGGATTCGCGCAGGGCTACTTCAAAACACCGGAAGACGGCGCCACTTTCCACGACGAACTGGTGCACATCCTGGTCCGTCAATATGCGGCCTTCAATTCGCCGGTTTGGTTCAACGTGGGATGCGATCGCATAGAGCCCAACTCCGATGCGCAGAACTGGCACTGGAATTTCCAGACCGCCCGCGTCGAGTTCGGCGTTACCGGCTATAGCAAGCCACAATGCTCAGCTTGCTTCATTAATTCGGTGAAAGATTCGCTCGATTCCATCCTGACCCTGGCCAAGACGGAAGGCATGCTCTTCAAGTGGGGATCCGGCACCGGCACGAATTTGTCATCTTTACGGTCTTCGACAGAAGGCTTGAGCGGCGGTGGCACCGCTAGCGGCCCACTCAGCTTCATGAAGGGATTCGACGCCTTTGCCGGCGTCATCAAGTCGGGCGGCAAGACCCGTCGCGCCGCCAAGATGGTCATCCTCAACATCGACCATCCCGATATCGTCGACTTCATCGAGTGCAAGTCCAAAGAAGAGGCCAAGGCCCACTCTCTGGTTGCAGCCGGATACGACGGCTCTTCTCCCGACTCGGAAGCCTATTCCTCCATCTTCTTTCAGAACGCCAACAACTCAGTTCGCGTGACCGACGATTTCATGTACGCCGTCCTCCGCGACACTGATTTCTCCACCCGCGCCATCCGCGATGGCCGGCGCATGCAGACCTTCAAGGCCAAAGATCTGCTCTACAAGATTTCCGACGCCACCTGGCGCTGCGGGGACCCCGGCATGCAGTACGACACCACGGTCAATCGCTGGCATACTTCGAAGAACACGGCCCGCATCAACGCGTCGAATCCATGCTCCGAGTACATGTTCCTCGACGACTCAGCTTGCAACCTGGCCAGTCTGAATCTGCTGAAGTTCGCTCCCAATGGAACATTCGATGTGGAAGCCTACCGCCACGCCGTGGACGTCCTGATCACCGCGCAGGAAATCATCGTGGACAACGCCGGCTATCCCACCGAGGTCATCGGCAAGAACTCGCATGACTATCGTCCTCTGGGACTTGGCTATGCCAACCTCGGCGCATTGTTGATGGCCGCGGGTCTACCCTACGACTCCGACGCCGGCCGCGACTATGCAGCCTGCGTCACCGCCATGATGTGCGGCGAGGCGTATCTGCAATCTTCGAAGATTGCGGAAGCATGCCCGGCACTCGTGCCCGCCACCGAAGCCACGAAAAAAGGCCTCGCCGACACCAACCTCGGGGAAAACGTTATGCCCGGCGGAGCTTGCCCCGGCTGGTACATCAACCGCGAGCCTTTCCTCGACGTCATCCGTATGCACCGCGCATCGGTGAACAACATCAACAAGACTAACGTCCCCGCGCCGCTCTACGAAGCCAGCAAAGCCTGCTGGGACGAAGCCCTCGCCCATGGCGAGCGCTTCGGTTTCCGCAACTCCCAAGTCACCGTTCTCGCCCCCACAGGCACAATTGGGTTCATGATGGATTGTGATACGACGGGGATCGAGCCGGACCTGGCGCTGGTGAAATACAAGAAGCTGGTGGGCGGAGGCATGATCAAGATCGTGAACCAGACTGTGCCCACGGCACTGTTCAAACTGGGCTACGACCACGATCAGGCGGACCAGATCGTCAGCTACATCGATGCGACGGGAACCATTGAAGGCGCACCGCACATTAAGGACGAGCATCTTGCGGTCTTTGATTGCTCCTTCAAGCCGGCCAAGGGGACTCGGTCGATTGCTTACATGGGACACCTGCGCATGATGGCGGCGGCGCAACCTTTCATCTCCGGCGCCATCTCTAAGACGGTTAATCTGCCGGAGAACGCCACCGTGGAAGACATCATGGAGGCTTATCTCCAGGCCTGGAAGTTGGGATTGAAGGCCGTGGCTATCTATCGTGATGGATGCAAGAAGTCGCAACCCCTGAGCGCGGCGGGAACGAAAACCGCGAGTTCTTCCAAGTCCGATTTAGGCGCGGGCGTCTCGCCCGTGCAGCAAGAAGACGACAATCCCAACGGTCCGCCGCGGGCGGTGCGCCATCGCCTGCAGGAAGAGCGCGCCTCCATCACTCACAAATTCAACGTGGGCGGACACGAAGGCTACATCACCGTGGGCCTCTACCCCGACCAAAGCCCGGGCGAACTCTTTATCAAGATGGCGAAAGAGGGGTCCACGGTCAGCGGCCTGATGGACAGCTTCGCCCTCGCCGTCTCCATCTCGCTGCAACACGGCGTGCCCTTGAAGTTGTTGTGCGAGAAGTTTGCCCACACCCGCTTCGAGCCCAGCGGCTGGACCAACAACCCGGACATCGGCTTCGCCAAATCGATCATGGATTACATCTTCCGCTGGCTGCAGGTGCGCTTCCTGACCGGCCAGCAGCAGATGCTGTTCGAGAACCTCAGACTGCGGCCGGCGGGCGTCGGACCTCAGCCGGAAGGAACCAGCGATCTCAACGGCACGGGGTCAGGCCCGAAGTCCGAAGTCCGAGGTCCGGGGTTAGTCCACGCCGCCGATGCCCTTGCCAGCATTGTGGACCTGGGTGATGCTCCAACCTGCAGCTTCTGCGGCAGCATCATGACGCGCAATGGGAGTTGCTACCGTTGCATGAGCTGCGGCAGCACCAGCGGGTGCTCGTAATTCTTGGGATGCACGATTTTATGATTGTTGTTGTCATCCTGAGCGAGGCGCTTTTGATTTTGCCGAGGGAAGGACCTGGGCGCGTCGCGTGATGCCTCGCGCTTTTTGTGAGGCAATAATCACGCGTTTGGCGCGCCTCCAAATGGGCCGCACGAAGCAAAAGCTTTTGGGGGACAAGGACACCTTTCGGATAGGGCATGGCTTCAGCCATGCCGAAGATCTTGCTACGGCTAGGTCAGTGGTGATGGAGAAAGAAGTACATCATCGCGGCGACGATCAGCAAGGCCAGCAGGAAGCGAAGGATGGCTCCGATACTGCTGCGCTCTGGAGTGATGGGCGAGGCGTCGACTGACAGGGATTGCGGGAGGGTTGTTTGTTCATCAGGCGCAGCAGTCGGCAGGCCGGCTCGATTGAGGCCGACACTCACTTTCCGGTTCACCACTACGTCCATGCCTCCGGCGTTGAGCTTGCTGGTGAGCTGATGAGACAGTTCGGGCGGAAGCTTCTCCATGAACATGGATATCAGCTTTGACTCGATGGCGCTTTCGACTTTTTCCCGCGTCGAACCTTCGATCGGCTCATGCGCCGGGTCGCCGTGGTGAACGATGTAGCCGCCGCCGGGCTTGGCCTCGACATGGTAGGAGAGCTTGACTTCCTTGTTGGCGTTATCCAGAGGGAGTTTGAGGCCGGGGAATTGGGCGGCGAGGTCGGCGCTGATGCTGGCCTGGATTTTCTGGTCAACCTCCTCACGGGTGGCGCCTTCAATCGGGGGAGCGTTGGGATCCTTCGAGCGGGCAATGAATCCGCCTTCGGGCTTGGGCTCGATGCTATACAGGAATTTGCTGAAGAAGGTGTGCTTGATTTCCATGGGGCTGAACGATTGTACCGCGAGTTCCCGGTTCCACCCTCGACTTCGCTCGGTCATTCGCGGAGCGAATGATTCTGCTGCGCTCGAGATGACACGGGGGGTGTGGTTGAGATGGAGGGAGGTTCCCATGTCTCGCAACTGCGGCGAGACATGGGGCACCCGGCAAGACGCCTAGCGGCTGGCCATAGCGGGTTCGCGATGACCTGACTTCAGGCTCTCGAAGCGTTTATTGATTTCTTCCCAGTTCACCACGTTCCACCACGCCGCCAGATATTCCGGGCGACGGTTGTTGTATTTGAGATAGTAGGCGTGCTCCCAGACGTCATTGCCCATGATTGGGAACAGGCCTTGAGAGATGGGGTTGTCCTGGTTGGGGGTGCTGAGAACCTGCAATTCGCCATTGGCTTTGGCCGCAAGCCAAGCCCAGCCGCTGCCAAACTGCTTGGCGCCCGCGTCATTGAATTTGGTTTGAAAATCTTTGAAGCTGCCAAAGGTTTTCTTGATGGCTTCGGCGATGGGACCACTCGGGTCGCCGCCACCCTTGGGCTTCATAATTTTCCAATACATGCTGTGATTCACGTGTCCGCCGCCGTTGTTGCGGACGGTGGCACGAATGTCTTCCGGGATCGAGTTCAGATCGCGCAGCAGGTCTTCAGCGCTCTTCGATTGCAGGTTGGAATATTTCTCGAGTGCGGCGTTCAGATTCTTTACGTAGGTCCCGTGATGCATGTCGTGATGCAACTTCATGGTTTGGGTATCGATGATGGGTTCGAGTGCGGAATAGTCATACGGCAGGGGGGGTAGTTCATGCGCCATAACGTTTCCTCCACGGGTTTGAGATGTCAGTATTCGCTTAAGGGATTCATACCAATACTATTATTCAGCAGGCGCGGCGGTTTGGCTAGCTGCTGGCCCGAGCCAATTGCTCGTACTCGGTTCCGGCATTGTTCGCCAGCAAGACCCAGAGCGTGTAGATGCCGAGCGCGGTTCCGACCGGTGGATGAAATAAAGATAGAATGCCGAGGATCACAGCAGCTATGCGCGCCCAGCGTTGGCGCTGCATGAGTCCCCAGCCGACGCAGATTTGGCCGGCTGCGAGCAGGAAAAGCATGGCGGCGATGATAGACAACAGCGGCGGGCCCAGGACTCGCGCAACCTCCTCCGTGCCTGGGATCACAACGTGAGCAACGCTTGCCATCATCAGCAAAGCGAACGACGGGATCAGGAAGAGAGCGCCGACCACAATCCAAAGAATGCCGAGGGTGCGCAAATGGCGCTCCAACCGGCCCTGACTGGAGACGGCGAACGGTTGCGTCGGCCTTCCCACCGGCGTGCCGCATTTCGGACAGACGTTGTAGTCAGGCTGTAGCTCCGTCCGACACTGGTTGCAGAACATTTCACACCTCGGCGACTGCGTAGATCATTTTAGATTACGGCTGTGGATGTCGGAAAGTTCCAGCCGGGCGGGAGCGAAGGGCATTTCAGCTGGGCGGTCGTGCCGGTTGCACGCGAGATCCCTCGCTCCCCCCGAAAAACGGCTCCGCTCGGGATGACACCGAGCCGGTGGGAATGAGCTCGGGATGACGCCGGTATGAATGAAGTCAGCTTTTCGCGGGCGAGGGCGCCCGCGCCACATGGTCGGCTCATCATGGCGCGACCAAGATGTTACTTCTGCTGTACAACGTGTTCCTCAGCATTGAGCGTCTAACCTGCGTCGACAACAATCAAGCCACATGGGATTCTGTGCGTCATCCTCAAGCGCTGGTCAACCTGTTCGTGCCCTGGCGCTGATCGTCCTCAGTGCCGTACTGAGTTCAACCGCAATAGCGGCAGCCGACGCGGATGCAGCGCCGCCGCAGATACAAGCGGTTGCCTCGGAACAAAGTTCGATCAGCGTGGCGCCAGTGCCGGCAACGACCGGAGGTCCCGGACTGTTCACTGTAGAAACGGCGGAGACTCTGCCTAAAGGAGTTTTCACCAGTGCGGCATATCTGAACAAGTTCTCCCGTGCTCCCGGCAGTGTGACCATACTAAGTGCCGGATTCAGCCTGGCCGCCGGAATTACGAAAAAGATTACGGTGTTTGCGCAATTCGAGCCGTACCGGTACTTAAATATTGGCGAGCCCTCGCAGCTCAGCTTACGGCAGCCTGCGGGCTGTCCTCATGATGTTTTTAAAGCGCCGATTTATTGCGGGCTCAATCCGGGTCCTCTGCACAATTCATGGAAAGGGCCGGCCGCCGGTTACGTGCAAGATTATCCCTTCGCTGCCTTCAACAATTCCGATTGGGGCCCGGTAACGCTGGGATTCAAGGTTAACTTCTGGTCGGAGACTCGCGGCGATCCGGTGAGCGTATCCCTGCGCACAAGTTTCATCATTCCCACCAACAGCGCTAAGGCAGAACTGGACAATTCCGGGGCGCAAAGCGGCGCGCTCAATTATTCTTTCAGCTTGGGATTGAGCAAGAGCTTTCGCCACGGAATCGTGCTGGCGAACAACGTCACCTACCTGGTCACCCGTAATCCAAAATCCCATGGTCAGACGCTGCTGACTCCTGGGGACGAGATGATTTTCGGCCAGGGTTTTATTTTCTTCGCTCAGCACCGGCTGCAGTTGCTCACGGAATTCACCACCGTATTCACTCAGGAAGGTCACGCGTTTGGCGTGGTGGGCATCGATACCGAAAATACGTCAGTCGGCCCAAGCACTCCGGTAGACGGCCTTTGGGGCGTGCGCTGGTATTGGCGAAAGAGTGCGGCGCTCGATGTGGGGTATCGCTATATGCTCAACTTGCGCCAGGTGCAAGATCGCAGCGGTTTCGTCTTTAAGATAAGCAAGTCGTTCCGATGGTCAAAGCCAAAGTGAAGAGGCCTTAGTGACAAGCACAGTTGCCAGAGCCGGGAAACCGCGCTAGGGTATAGGCAATGAGCGATTTGCGAAATCAAATAAACAGCCTGTCTGCTGTAGAAAAAGCAGAACTGCTGGATGCGGTGTGGGAAAGCCTGGAGACCGATGCAGTGTCCTTGACGGATGCGCAACGCGCAGAGCTTGATTACCGCATCGAGCGTTATCAGCAAAATCCTTCCGCTGTCATCCCCTGGGAGCAAGTCAGGGCTGGTCTGTTCAAGAAACCGTGACGCTGCCGGTCGTCTGGTTACCAGAGGCGAGCGCAGACTTGGAAGAGGCGCGGGCATGGTATGAAAACAGACGCCCAGAACTTGGGGAGCGCTTCGCGCTGGCGGTCGAGCGAACGGTTGAAGCAATCACGGAACACCCATTGCAATTTCCGGTCGTGCATCGGGGACGGAGGCGTGCCGGAGTGCGACTTTTCCCTTACGGTA
>Ga0307475_10000993_pt1 | contig 16955 bp, 10 predicted proteins | sample atmos_gasesECM1C_FD_203317 | JGI IMG/M metagenome (GOLD analysis project Ga0307475, IMG submission 203317) | Hardwood forest soil microbial communities from Morgan-Monroe State Forest, Indiana, United States - atmos_gasesECM1C_515 | ecosystem: Environmental > Terrestrial > Soil > Temperate... | reverse complement strand
GACAGGGTCAGGATCGTTCCCTGCAATACCGGCACGTCGCGATTGATGATCGCCTTGCTCAACAGAAAGCCGCTGCCTGGCCAGGTGAACACGGTTTCGACCAGGATCGAGCCGCCGAGCAGGTAGCCGAACTGCAATCCCATGACCGCCATGACTTGCGGCAGCGCGTTCTTCAACACGTGCCGGGTCACCGCCCATTCGGAAAGGCCCTTGGCGCGCAAGGTCTGGACAAAATCCTGGTTACGGACCTCGGCCACCGCGGCGCGGGTGGTGCGGGCGAGGATGCCCACCGGAATCATCGACAGGGTGATGACCGGCAGGACCAGAAACCTGGCGTTGCTCCATAGCAGCAGGTTGAAGCCGGAAGAGCCGTTCGGCCCCATCCCGGTGGCGGGCAGCAGCATGTATTCGACGGCGAAGAGGATCACCAGCACGATGCCGAGCCAGTAATTCGGCAGACTGACGCCGACCACCGCCGCGCCGGTTACCACGCGATCGATCCAGCGCCCGGCAAAGCTGCCGGCCACCGCACCCATCACATAGCCCGTGAAGAAGGCGATCGGCACAGCGAACATCGCCAGAAGCGCGGTATTGGCGAGCGCATCGGAGACCTCCAGTATCACCGGCCGGCGGGTCGCGATAGACACGCCGAAATCGCCGGTCACCACGCGCCCCAACCAGATCAGAAACTGCATCGGCAACGGCTTGTCGAAGCCGTAAGCGTGCTTGACGATCGCGATGGTCTCAGCCGTCGCATCGGGCGGCATGACGGTCTGCAGCGGGTCGCCGGGCGCGATATAGACGAGCGAGAAGCAAACCACGCTGACGCCAAAGGCGATCGGAACCGCGTAGAGGATGCGGCGGAGGATGTATCTGACCACGCGCGCCCTCCTTTGTCGACTATGGACCGACGCTGACCGGCGTCAAATCCTGAAACCAGCTCTGCGCCTGCACGAAGCCGTGAACTTCGGGCGACATCGCACGGGGATTGATGTCGTGCGCGACAAAGATCAACGCCGCCTCCTCGTTCATCATTTCGTGCAATTTAGTCAGCAACCCGAGACGTTTTTCCGCGTCGAACTCGCTGAGGATGCCGTCGATCACCTTGTCGATTTCGGGGTTGCTGAAGTGGCCCCAATTGCTGCCCTTGGGCGCCCACGCGCCGGTCCAGACATGGCGGATCAGGGCGTTGAACGGATCCTGCGTCTGCCGGCTGACATTGATCGCATTGGTGGCCGGGTGCTCGCCGACACCTTCACGCGTCAACTTCAGCAACGCGTTCCAATCCATCGTGTCGAGCGTCACCTCGAACCCGGCCGCATCGAGCTGCGACTTGACCAACTCGTTCATCGGCAATGGCTGCATCTGTCCCGAGCCCGAGGTCGAGATCGCGAACGTCACTTTGCACGGCGTGCAGCCGGCTTCCTTCAGCAGCGCCTGCGCCTTCGCGGGATCGTATTTATAGATGACCGGGTGCCCGTAATACGGGGTCGTGGGCGGTACTGTGGCGTATTCTTCGAGCATCAGGCCGTTCAGCAGATCCTTCATGTCCTCGCGGTTGAGCGCGTAATTTGCCGCCTGCCGCACCCGTTTGTCGGCAAACGGGCCTTTGACGAAATTGAGCTGATACGACCAATTGTGCGGGTAGACGTTGGTGACTATCCGCATGCCGGCGGCTTTGAGCCGGTCGATCGCGTCCGGTGACGGCGCCTCGACCCAGTTAACCTGGCCCGACAGCAATGCTGCTGTGCGGGTCGACGCCTCGGGCATCGGGATCAGCACGAGGCGGTCCTGCTTTGGCACGCGCGTCTTGTTCCAGTAGTCGGTGTTGGGGACGAATTCCAACCGCTGATGCGGCACCATCTTGTCGAACCTAAAGGGCCCGGTGCCGGATGGGCGCAGCGCGTATTCGGCCCAGTTATTATTGACCTCCTTGGCCCGGCACGGGCTGATCATCAGCACGTAGCTGATCTCGTATGGGAACAGCGAGTCGGGCACTTTGGTGGTGAAGGCGACGGTGTGGTCGTCGAGTTTTTCGACCCCGGCATAGGTACCGAGATAGGACCGCGTCTGGGCGAACTGCGCCGGGTTGAACTGGGGCGACTTGTCGTTCATCGAGTAGCCCATGTTCCACACGACGTCGTCCGCGGTGAAGTCGCAGCCGTCGTGCCACTTGACGCCGTGGCGCAGGTTGAAGATCCAGCGCTTGTTGTCGCCCTCGTCGATATGCCACTCGGTGGCAAGTCCGGGCTTGATGTCGGTGGCCTTGTCGGGCTTTGACAGATCCCAGAGCGCCAGCGAATCGTAAAGGTTGTAACCGACAAAGCGGTAACCTTCGAACCCCTGGTCGGGGTTGCCGGTGGTGACCGGCAGGTCGCCGGCGGTCATGCCGACCGTCAGGGTACCGCCGGCTTGCACCGGGCTACTGGCCAGCAAATGCGCCACGACTATTACGAGCGCGGCGACAAGGCGCGACAAGATTTTCCCGTCGTCCCCGCGAAAGCGGGGGTCCAGGAACAACTTCTCGAACGCCTGGCGGTTTTGGATTCCCGCTTTCGCGGGAAAGACGAAAGTAAGCCAACGAACCGCGGGTTTCATCAGTGTCACCACTTTCTGCCGCTACATGACTGGCGCCGCTAGGGCCCTACCGTAACCGGCGTCAGATCCTGGAACCAGCTCTGCGCCTGGACAAAACCCTGTAGGTTGGGGGACATCGCCCGCGGATTGAGATCGTGGACGACATAGATCATCACCGCTTCGCGGCCCTCCAGCTCGTGCAGCTGAGTGAGCAACGCCAATCGCTTCTCCTCGTCGAATTCATTGAAGATCTGGCTGATCAGCGTCTCGGTCTCCTGGCTCTCGAAATGCCCCCAGTTGGGGCCCTTGGGGGCCCAATAGGCCTTGCCGACGAGCTTGATGATCGCGCTCACCGGATCGAGCAGACCGCGCGAAAAGTTCAGTCCGTCGTAGTTTGGGTTTTTGTCGACCCCGGCGCGATAAACGTCGAGCAGTGCATTCCAATCCATCGTCTGAATCGCCACCTCGAACCCGGCCTCCTCCAGCTGGGCCTTGACCAGCTCGTTCATCGGCAACGGCTGCATTTGGCCCGAGCCCGAGGTCGAGATCGCAAAGGTTACTTTACACGGCAGACATCCGGCCTCTTTCAGCAGCGCGCGAGCCTTTGCCGGATCATAGTCGTAGGTCGGAGGATGCCCGTAATAGGCCATCGACGGCGGTACGACGTCGTGCTCCGCGATCGCCGTGCCGCCGAGCATATCGACGACATCCTGCCGGTTGATCGCGTAATTCGCCGCCTGGCGGACGCGCAGATCCTTGAACGGGCCACGGGTGAAATTGAGCAGATACGGCCAGTCGTGCGGATAGACATTGGTGACGATCTTCATCCCCGCTGATTTGAGCCGCGGGATGGCGTCGGGCGACGGCGCTTCGATCCAGTCGACCTGACCGGTCAACAATGCCGCGGTGCGGGTCGACGCCTCCGGCATCGGGATCAGCACCAGCCGGTCTTGCTTGGGGATGCGCGCCTTGTCCCAATAGGCGGTGTTGGGCACCAGCTCCAGCCGCTGATGCGGCACAAAGCGATCGAACTGGTAGGGGCCAGTGCCCGAAGGATGTAGCGCGTACTGCGCCCAGTCGTAGTTGACCTCCTTGGCCCGGCACGGGCTGATCATCATCACATAGGTGAGGGTGTAGGGAAACAGCGACTCGACGAAGTTGGTTTCGACAGCGACCGTGTAGTCGTCGATCTTGCTGACCGCCTTGACGTTGCTGAGAAACCCTCTCGTATAGGTGAATTGCTGGGCCGAAAAGTTCGGTGCGTGCTCGTCCGTGCGCATCTGGAAATTCCAGACGACATCATCGGCGGTGAATTTGCAGCCGTCGTGCCAGGTCACGCCCTCGCGCAGATGCACGATCCAGCGCAGGTGGTCGTTCGGATCGATCTCGTAAGAGGTGGCGAGGCCGGGTTTCGGTTCGGACGGCTTGTCGGACTTCGACAGGTCCCACAACAGCAGCGCATCGTAGAGGTTGTAGCCGACAAAGCGATAGCCTTCGAAACCCTGGTCGGGGTTGCCCGTGGTCACCGGGATGTCGCCAGCGGTCATGGCGACGGTCAAGGTGCCGCCCGCGTAGACCGACCCGGTTGGTGCTGCGAACATGCTCAGCGCAAAGAGCGCTGCACCGATCGTGCGCGCAACCATCGGCAACTCGGTGCGGCTTGAGGCCATAGACGCTGCTCCGGAGGCGATTGAGAGCAGAATCCCAAGCAGAAAACGTGCCAAGCCGTGGTGGCGGACCGCCCTCGGGTCAGCAAAAGTGTGCGCGGTGACCGCCGGTCAGCTGCTCATTTTTTAAACACACCGCGAACCGGGGCGGGCACGACGGTCGGTGCGCCGGCTATCAGACGAACAGCCGCTCCCTTTCGAGGCCGTCATAGAGGTGGGCGACGAAGTCGCCGTAGCCGTTCCACTTGAGCGTCGGCCGCCGCTCGTTGGTGCCGAGCACGCGCTCAGTCGCCTGGCTCCAGCGCGGATGCGGCACGTCCGGGTTGACATTCGCCCAGAACCCGTACTCGTCGCCTTGCACGGTTTCCCAGAACGACACCGGACGCTTCTCGGTAAACGAAAAGCGCACGATCGACTTGACTGATTTGAACCCGTATTTCCACGGCAGCACCAGGCGCAATGGCGCCCCGTCCTGCTTTGGGACGGGCTTGCCGTACATCCCGGTCACCAGAAAGGCGAGCTCGTTGCCGGCTTCGGCGAGGGTAACGCCCTCGATATAGGGCCAGGGATACCAGAACTCCTTCTGGCCGGGTGCCGTCTTCGGATCGAGGAAGGTTTCCATGTGGACATATTTCGCCGAGCCCAAGGGCTTGGCGAAATCGACAAAGGCGGCCATCGGAAAGCCGCTCCACGGCACCGCCATCGACCAGGCCTCGACGCAACGATGGCGGTAGAGCCGCTCTTCGAGCGCCATCTTCTTGACGAGCTCGTCGACGTCGACCGTCATTTCTTTGTCCACGAGCCCGTCGATCTTGACCGTCCAGGGACGGGCCTTCAGCGCCTGGGCTGCGGCGGCGATCGATTTTTGCGAGCCGAACTCGTAAAAGTTGTTGTAGCTCGTTGCCAGTTTTTCGTCTGTCACCGGACGATCGAGGGTGTAGCGCGGGTTCTGTTTGGCCGGATAAAGCCCCGCCGAGGGATCTTCGTCGGCCATCGCGAAAGATGCAAAGAGTCCGGGAGCGAGGATCGACCCTGCCGCCACGCCCTTGAGCAGCTCTCGCCGTCTGAGGAACACCGCTTCCGGTGTCGCTTCGTTCTCGCGAAGCTCCCATCCTCTGTTGCGCCGGATCAGCATCGCGCCACCTCTCGATCTTCACAACCGAGAAGTCGGTGCTCGCGGTGCCAGCGCCAAGTCACGGTTTCGCGAGCCGGGCGCCGATCCCTTGCGGCTATTGGGCGGCGTCCGCGGTGCGCATGGCGAGCACTTTCTCCGCCGGCCTCCCCGACAGCTCCTGCATATGATCGAAGTGATGAGCGAAGCTGCCGACCCCCAGGGTCAGCGAGCGCAGCTCGACGATCAGGTCGTGCAACTCGCTTTGCGGCATATGGGCGCTGACCATGTCCCAGCCGGGCCAGTCCGGTTTGGCGTCATAACCGAGGATCTGACCGCGCCGGCCGGACACGAGCCGCTGAACCCGCGCGGTGAAGGCATTCGGCACCGAGATCTCGACCAGATCGATCGGTTCGAGCAGGAGCGGTTCGCATTTCGGCAGCGCCTCCTGGACTGCCTGCCGTCCCGCGGTCTTGAACGCCTGATCCGAGCTGTCGACGGTGTGGAATTGGCCGGTTATCAGATTGACCGCGACGTCGATCACGGGAAAGCCGAGGGGTCCGCGGCGCAGCGCCTCGATCACCCCTTCCTCGACCGCCGGGATGTAATTGCGCGGGATCGCTCCGCCGACGACGCTGTCGGTAAAGGTAAAGCCGGAGCCCCGTGGCAACGATTTGACCTCGATCGTGACATCGGCAAACTGCCCGTGCCCGCCGCTCTGCCGTTTGAAGCGGGAGTGCTGCTGTGCACCGTGGCGGATCGACTCCTTGTAGGGGGTACCTGCGGGCTTGCCGCTGACCGCTAGGTTGTGGCGGTTGCGCAACCGGTCGAGGGCGATCTGCAGATGGATGTCGCCTTGCCCCCACAACACCATTTCCTGTGTATCGGCATTCTGCTCGAGTTCGAGCGTCGGATCCTCTTCGATCAGCCGGCCGATGGTGCCGGTCAGCTTGACATCGTCCTGGCGCCGCTCCGAGGTGATCGCGAGACCAAAGACCGGCTGCGGACGTTCGGGGCGCGGCAACGGCTCGGCCTTGCCCGAGGGAGTCAGCATCGCGCCGGTCGCGATGTCCTCCATACGCGTCAGCCCGACGATCTCGCCCATCTGGGCGGACGGGATTTTCTCTTGTTGGGCGCCGGTCAGCCGTAAGAGTCCGGCGACCCGGGTGCCGTTGAGGACCATCCCCTCGGAAATCGTGCCACGCCAGACGCGAACCAATGACAGCTTGCCGGTATGGGGCAGATAGTAGGTTTTGACGACTTGGGCCAAGGGCTCGCCCTCGGCGGCTATCCCCAGGCGCTCAGCGGTGGCCTGCGGCGACGGCGTCTCGTGCCGCAGCGCCTTCCACACGCGCCGGACGCCCCAATCCGCGAGCGCCGAGCCGAGGAACACCGGTACAACTTGAACATCGCTCAGCGTGCGGGTCAGGTGTCGATAGATCTCCTCCTTCGGCGGCTCGACATCCTCGAGCAGCTGCTCGAGCAAGTCATCGTCGAAATCAGCGAGCTTTTCGATCAGATTGGTTCGGGAGGGGCGTTCCTGGTCCCAAAAATTGTCCGGCAATTTGATCAGATCCGAAGGCTGGCCCGGCCGATAGCGGTAGGCGCGCTCGCTGACCAGGTCGACATAACCGGTGATTTCAGAATCGGGCCCGCGCAACGGTACCTGGCGCAGCACCAGCGGCCGCTCGGACACCGATTGCAGGGCCGCGAGCACGTCCCGCACGCGCGCGTTCGCGGTATCCATCTTGTTGATGAAGATCATGTGCGGGATCTTGCGCCGGTCGAGAAACCGTAAGAGTGGGCTGATCGTCAGCGCCCGCTCGGCCTCCGGCTCGACGACGACCACCGCGACATCGCTCGCCAGCAATGCCCCCTGGGCCTCGTAAAGCAGCTCGACCGAGCCCGGGCAGTCCAAGATTGTCCAGGGATCACCGAGAAACGTGGCACTCGCGATATTGAGTTCGGTCGACATCTGGCGCGCCCGCGCCTCCGGGGCGTGATCCCCGACCGAATTGCCGTCGCGCACGCTGCCGCGCCGGCTGGTGCCGCCGCTGGCATACAGCAAGGCTTCGAGCAACGTCGTCTTGCCCGAGAGATACGGACCGATCAGCGCGGCACAACGCGGTGCCGCAGTTCCACTCGCCATGGGCGCCTCCTTCATCCTGAGAAGCCACCGCCGAGGCCGGGTCGACAGGCCCGGCGGCGCCCTTATCTATTCCCGAAGTTGCGCGCCGGCTTGCCGGATGGCAATCGAAATCTGGACGGAAGCCGACCCGTTCGACGCGGCGGCGCTCTGCACGCGAAAGCTACGCGATCAGAGCGCGGCAGGCACGATCGATGCGCTCGCAGGCGTCGCGCAGCACCTCCGTCGAGGTCGCATAGGAGATGCGGAAATGCGGCGATAGGCCGAAGGCGGTGCCGTGCACCACTGCCACTCCGGTCTCCTCGAGCAGGTAGCGGGCGAAATCCTCGTCATTCGCGATCGCCGCCCCGCCCGCGGTTCGCTTGCCGATGACGCCGGCGCAGGACGGGTAGACGTAAAACGCTCCCTCGGGCCGCGGACAGAATAGGCCGGGCACCCGATTGAGCATATCGACAACAAGATCCCGCCGCTCCTTGAAGCTGCGGTTATGAACCGCGATGAAGTCCTGTGGCCCGTTCAGAGCCTCGATCGCTGCCGCCTGGCTGATCGAGCAGGGGTTGGCAGTCGAGTTCGACTGGATCGCTCCCATCGCCTTGATCAGCTGCTTCGGTCCGCCGCCATAGCCGATCCGCCAGCCGGTCATGCAATAGGCCTTCGAGACCCCGTTGACCGTCAGGGTCCGCTCGTAGAGACCGGGCTCGACCTGGGCAATCGTCTTGAACTCGAAATCGTCGTAGACGAGATGCTCGTACATGTCGTCGGTCATGATCCAGACCTGCGGATGACGCAGCAGCACCTCGGCGACACCCCTGAGGTCCGCCTCGGAATAGGCCGCCCCGGTCGGATTTGACGGCGAGTTCAGGATCAGCCACTTAGTGCGCGGCGTGATTGCCGCCTCGAGATCCTCGGGTCGCAGCCTGAAACCGTTGTTCTGAGGGCATGCGACCGGAACCGGGACGCCGTCGCACAGCAGCACCATTTCCGGGTACGAAACCCAGAACGGCGCCGGGATCACGACCTCGTCGCCGGGGCTGATAGTGGCGACGAGCGCATTGTACAGCACCTGTTTGCCGCCAGAGCTGATCGTAATCTGCGAGGGCTCGTAATCGAGTCCGTTCTCGCGTTTGAACTTGCCGCAGACCGCCTGCTTCAGCTCGATGCGCCCGTCGAACACCGTGTAGCGCGTTTCACCGCGGCGAATCGCTGCGATCGCCGCCTCGCGGATGTTGTCGGGCGTATCGAAATCGGGTTCGCCCTGGCTCAAGGCGATGATGTCGCGACCAGCCGCCTGCAATTCGGTGGCGAGTGCGGTCATCGCCATGGTCGGCGATGGTTTGACGCGGGCAAGACGGTCGGCGAGGAGAGACATGCAGCTGCCATAAGCGGAAACGGGCGAATCAGTTACCTTAGTGCCGACATCCCTTTGTTGTGAAGTCCTTCGCTCGCCCGCCTGCCCGGGACGTCCTCTGCGCATATGGCGACAACCATGAAATTGCCTAATTTGCAAGGCAGACTTGGCGCTCGTTGTCGGCCAACGTTAAGCCCGCCCATGAGCGGGTCACCACAGCCTTAAGGCGAGTTTTGCTGCTGACTTGCTGCAGATGCAGCAATCCGTAATTGTCGACTCCACCATACCGTGCAGCCGCATCGAGCGCCCTGGCCCGGACCGCCTAGTTTTGGTGGACGATATCGCGCACCGCCCCGTCTGTCCTATATTTTATGGAGCATGCCTATCCGGTGTCTGGGATGAAATCAGCTGACGCCTTGGACTTGATAACGATGCTGCCGCTGATGGCCGCCGAGCGCCCGCAGAGCGATATCGGCAGGCCGTTCCGGCTTCAGTCCGAGTTTCGGCCGGCCGGCGACCAGCCGCAGGCGATCGACGAGTTATGCCAGGGGATCGCCGGCGGCGAGCGCGATCAGGTGCTGCTCGGCGTCACCGGCTCGGGCAAGACCTTTACGATGGCGCACGTCATCGAGCGCACCCATCGTCCGGCGATCATCCTCGCCCCGAACAAGACGCTGGCTGCGCAGCTCTACGGGGAGATGAAGAGCTTCTTCCCAGAGAACGCGGTCGAATACTTTGTCTCTTATTATGACTACTACCAGCCCGAGGCCTACGTCCCGCGTACCGATACCTATGTCGAAAAAGAATCTTCGCTCAACGAGCAGATCGACCGGATGCGACACTCCGCGACACGGGCGATCCTCGAGCGGCGCGACGTCGTTGTCGTCGCCTCGGTCTCCTGCATCTACGGCATCGGCTCGGTCGAGACCTATTCGCAGATGACGCTGTCGCTCGCCAAGGGCGACCGCATCAACCGCACCCAGCTCTTGGCGCGGTTTGTCGAGCTGCAGTACCGGCGCAATGACCACAATTTCTTCCGCGGCTCTTTCAGGGTGCGCGGCGACACGATCGAGCTGTTTCCGGCGCATTATGAAGACCGCGCCTGGCGCATTTCGCTGTTCGGCGACGAGATCGAGGCGATCCACGAAATCGACCCCTTGACCGGCGAGAAGACCGCCACTTTGAATTCGGTCAAGGTCTACGCCAACAGCCACTACGTCACACCGCGCCCAACCCTGCTGCAGGCCATCGAGCAGATCAAGCGCGAGCTGAAGATCCGCCTCGACGAACTCTTTACAGAGGGCAAATTGCTCGAGGCGCAGAGGCTCGAGCAGCGCACCAATTACGACCTCGAAATGATCGAGGCGACCGGCAGCTGCGCCGGGATCGAGAACTACTCGCGTTATCTGACCGGCCGCAAGCCGGGCGAGCCGCCGCCTACCTTTTTCGAGTATATGCCACGCGACGCGCTCGTCATCGTTGACGAGTGCCATGTCACCGTGCCTCAGCTCGGCGGGATGTTCCGCGGCGACTGGATGCGCAAGTCGACATTGGCCGAATACGGTTTCCGGCTGCCGTCGTGCACCGACAACCGGCCCCTCAAATTCGAGGAATGGGACGCGATGCGCGGCCAGACGATCTTCGTCTCGGCCACACCGGGACCCTGGGAGATGCAGCGCGCCGGGGGCGTCTTTGTCGAGCAGATCGTCCGCCCCACGGGCCTCGTCGATCCGCCCTGCATTATCCGGCCGGTCGAGAACCAGGTCGATGATCTAATGGCGGAATGTCGCGAGGAGGCATTGCGGGGCCATCGCGTAATGGTTACCACTTTGACCAAGCGGATGGCCGAAGCGCTGACCGAATACTTGCACGAGGCCGGGCTGCGCGTGCGCTATATGCATTCCGATGTCGACACGCTCGAGCGCATCGAGATCATCCGTGACCTACGCCTCGGCGTGTTCGACGTGCTGATCGGGATCAACTTGCTGCGTGAAGGACTCGACATCCCCGAATGCGCCCTGATGGCTGTGCTGGACGCCGACAAGGAAGGCTATCTGCGCTCACGGACCTCGCTGATTCAGACGATCGGCCGGGCGGCACGCCACATCGACGGTCGCGCTATCCTCTATGCCGATCGGATGACGGACAGTCTGCGGGCCGCGATCGATGAGACCAACCGCCGGCGCGAAAAGCAGGAAGCCTATAACGCGGCCCATGGGATCACGCCGGAGAGCGTACGTCGAGGCATCGCCGACATCCTCGAGAGCGTCTACGAACGCGATCACGTGACTTTCGGCTTGTCGGAGGGCGAAGCAGCCCATTATCAAGGAGCGGATCTCAAGACCGTCATCGCCGATCTCGAGAAGCGCATGCGCGAGGCTGCCGCGGATCTCGAATTCGAGGAGGCGGCGCGGCTACGCGATGAGATCCGCCGCCTCGAGCAGGTCGATCTCGGCCTCCCCGTCGAGCCTATGGGCAGGGTGGCTGCTGGGGTCAGAGGTTCCGACGCCCCGCGCGGCCGATCGATAGCCGGACGCGCCGGAGTTTCGGCACGCGAAGTGGCTCGGGCCAAGATGCGGGCGCGGAAGGAGCAAAGGGGGCGCCGTGCCCGGCGATGAGCCCGAGCCGGCCGACGTGCCCACCGATGCGCCCACCGGGGCGATGCCGGTTCCGCCGGTTCCCAAAGCGGCGCTAGTGACCGGAGGCGCCCGACGGATCGGCCGCGCCCTCGCTCTGGTCCTCGCCGAGGATGGATTTGCCGTCGCCGTTCACCACCACCGCTCGTATGCGGCGGCCGAGGATCTGGTCGCGTTGATCCGCGACAAGGGTGGCACGGCGGTCGCGCTCGCCGCCGATCTCGGCGACGAAGGCGCGGTCAGAACATTGCTGTCGCGTGCCGAACTGGCGCTCGGGCCGATCGGCTGCTTGGTCAACAACGCAGGCGTCTTTGCCAGCGACACCGTTGAAACCGCCACGCGAGAAAGCTGGGAGTTGCATCTCGCGATCAATCTGCGAGCACCGTTCGTGCTGATCCAGGATTTTGCGAAGAGACTGCCGAAAAGCGCGGGCGGTGTCGTTGTGAACCTGTTGGACCAGAGGGTGTGGTCCCTTACCCCCTTTTTTGTGTCCTATACCCTGTCGAAGGCCGGATTGTGGACCTTGACCCGGACGATGGCATTAGCTTTGGCGCCGCGCATCCGGGTGAACGGCATCGGACCCGGTCCGGCATTGCCGAGCCCCCGGCAGAGCGCGCAGGAATTCGCCAGGCAATGCGCTACAATGCCGTTGCGCCGCGGCACCAGCCCGCGGGAGATTGCAGCGGCGCTGCGTTTCATTCTGTCGGCGCCGGCGATGACCGGTCAGATGATCGCCCTCGACGGGGGGCAGCATCTCGGATGGGCGCAATCGCAACGGCCGCCGATCATCGAGTAGGAGTTCGCGCCATGCGGGAATGGGATGATCGCTGGACGCCAGCGCTAACCCGAGGATTTCGCTCGCCTCTCTGCCGCCGATCCGAATGGTCGGCAAATTGTTCACAGGCAATATGACGGTGGTGCGACAACGCGCCAGCCGACCCGATTGTCGGATCGTTTGAGAAAAATTAACCATTAGATCCGAAAAGTTCATTAAATCATATAGTTACGATATTGCCTAAAATTTAAGCAAAATGTCCAAAGTTCGACAGTGTCTGCAATCTCGGTTCGCTCGCTCTAACTTTTCAACAAAGTTATCCACCGACTTCGTGGATATATGGAATCGCCATGGCACCTCAACCAGTTGACGATCCAATGACGGGATTGATTGACGAAATTATGACGGAAACCCGGGTGGACGCACCTTCCACGCGGCGCCCCGCGCGGCGAAGCAAAGCGCCTCCGATGGATCCCCGCCGCGCCCCGGGGGCCTTTGCCGGCTCTCCGCAGACGGTTGAGGGAATGGATGTGCTGAGGGTTGACGATCCCGTCTTGGTACGCGCACCACCGAGGGGGATCGCGGCGGGGGCTGCTGTGATCCGAGAGGCACTCAAGACGATGCCGGCGCAGCCTGGCGTCTATCGCATACTCGACCGCAAGGGGGACGGGCTCTATGTCGGTAAAGCGCGCAATCTGAAAAGTCGCGTCCAAAACTATGCTCATCCCGCCGGGCTGTCGAACCGGCTGCGGCGCATGATCGCCGAAACCGCTGCAGTCGAGGTCGTCGTCACCCACACTGAGGCGGAAGCGCTGCTGCTCGAATGTAACATGATCAAGCGGCTGATGCCCCGCTACAACGTGTTATTGCGGGACGACAAGTCGTTTCCGTTCATCCATCTCAGCGCCGGGCATGATTTCCCGCAGCTCACCAAATACCGCGGGGCGCGAACCCTGGACGGCAGCTATTTCGGCCCATTCGCCTCGGCAGGAGCGGTCAATCGTACCTTGGTAACTCTGCAAAAGGCATTCCTGTTGCGATCCTGCAGCGACAGCATTTTCGCCGCTCGAACTCGCCCCTGCCTGCTGCACCAAATCAAGCGGTGCAGTGCTCCTTGCGTCGGCCGCATCAGCCGTGAGGACTACGCGGCGTTGATCGACCAGGCACGCGTTTTTCTGGCCGGCCGAGGTGACGACGTGCAGCAACGGCTGGCCGCCGAGATGCAGGCCGCAGCTGAAATGTTGGATTTCGAGGCGGCGGCGCTGATCCGCGATCGCATCCGAGCCTTGTCGCTCGTCCAAGGGCACCAAGAGATCCACGTACCAGGGGTGGTCGACGCGGACGTGATTGCCGCGCACCAGGCCGGCGGACAGACTTGCGTGCAGGTCTTCTTCTTCCGGGGCGGTCAGAATTGGGGCAACCGGGCCTATTTCCCGAGCCACGACCGCCAGCTCTCCGTCGAGGAGGTGCTGACGTCGTTCGTCGGCCAATTCTACGACAATCGCGCCAAACCCCCTCTCGTTTTGCTCAGTCATCGGCTTGTCGAGCAGGAGCTGGTGGAGGAGGCTTTGTCGCTTCGCGGCGAGCGCGTAATGCTTTCTGTGCCGCGGCGCGGCGACAAGAGGAAGCTCGTCGGCCGCATCCTCGCTACGGCGCGCGAAGCGCTCGGCCGCCGCCTCTCCGAGAGCGCCTCGCAACGCCAGCTGCTCGACGGCGTCGCCGCAGCCTTCGGCCTTGACGGTCCGCTCAACCGAATTGAGGTCTACGACAACAGCCACATCCAGGGCACGAATGCGGTCGGCGCTATGATCGTCGCGGGCTCGGATGGGCTCGTCAAGCAGGCCTACCGGAAGTTCACGATCCGCGGTGCTGCCGCGGCACCGGCTACCTCTACCGAAGGGCCCTCTCGCGCCGTGCATGAGCAGGGTGAGGCCGCAGGCGGCGACGATTACGCGATGATGCGCGAAGTGCTGCAACGCCGCTTTGCCCGTGCGCTAAAAGAAGATCCCGAACGCGATCGGGGCATCTGGCCGGATCTGGTGCTGATCGACGGCGGCCTAGGACAGCTCAACGTCGCGCAGGGCGTTCTTGCTGAGCTCGGCATTAGCGACATGGCGATCGCCGCGATCGCCAAAGGGCCTGATCGCAACGCCGGGCGCGAGCGCTTCTTCCTGCCTGGGCGAGCGCCATTCTCGCTCGACCCTCGGGATTCCGTACTCTACTTTTTGCAGCGTCTGCGCGACGAGGCACACCGCTTCGCGATCGGTACGCACCGCGCTAAGCGGACAAAGGCGCTCGGCCGTTCGCCGCTCGATGAGATCGCGGGGATCGGGGCGCGGCGCAAGCGGGCACTGCTGCACCATTTCGGCTCGGCGCGATCGGTCGCCCGCGCCGGCCTCGGCGAGCTGGAGCGGGTTGCCGGCATTAGCGAAACCATCGCGAAAAACGTTTATGATCATTTCCACGGTGATGGATAAGATACCCGCCGGTCTTCCCTCGTCCTCGTTTATGCCGGGAGTGATGCGTGCCGCTCACCAGCCTTCCCAACCTGCTGACCTTGTCGCGCATCCTCGTGATACCGGTCGTGATCGGGAGTTTCTATGTGTCGGGCGACTACGCCCGCTGGTTCGCCTGCGCATTGTTCTCCGCGGCTGCGGTAACCGATTGGCTCGACGGGCACATGGCGCGGCGTTGGCAGCAACAGTCGGAAATCGGTCGTTTTCTGGATCCGATCGCCGACAAACTGCTGGTTTCGGCAACGTTGTTCATGCTGACCGCGTTCGGGCGGCTTTCGGCAGAGGCGGTGCTGCCCGCATTGGTGATCCTGTGCCGCGAAATCCTGGTGTCCGGATTGCGCGAATACCTCGCGGGCCTGCGCGTCGGTATGCCGGTATCGCGGCTCGCCAAGTGGAAGACGGTGATCCAAATGGTGGCGATCGGCGTGCTGATCGTCGGCGATGCGGGCCCCCGATTTTTACCGGTCACCGCGATCGGCGAGACTCTGTTGTGGATTGCGGCATCGCTGACTTTGGTGACCGGTTATGACTATCTACAGGCTGGCTTTCGGCACATGGCCCGCCCTCCGCGGGTCCACCCGATCGACCGCCGCAAATCGCAGCATTTGGCCTAGCAGGACGTTGCGGCGGGGGCCGTCAGCCCCCAAGTGAGGCCGCGAGGATGGGCACCAATGCGGATCTTTGGTCTCGCCGGTTGGAGCGGAAGCGGCAAGACGACACTGATGACAGCATTGATCCCCGAACTCGTCTCCCGCGGCATCACCGTCTCGACGCTCAAACACGCGCATCACGCCTTCGACGTCGACCACCCGGGCAAGGATTCCTGGCGGCATCGCCAGGCGGGCGCGCGGGAGGTGATGATTTCCTCCCAAAATCGTTGGGCGTTGATGCACGAGCTGCGGGGGGCGCCCGAGCCTACGTTCGACGAACTGGTGCGGCGGATTAGCCCGGTTGATCTCCTCCTCGTCGAGGGCTTCAAGCGTCATCCTCACCCGAAGATCGAGGTCTACCGCCGCTCGCTCGGAAAACCGCTGTTGCATCCCGAAGACCCGTTGGTCGTCGCGATTGCGTCCGACGAAACGCTCCCGGGGCTTAACTTGCCGTGGCTGCCGCTGTCCGATGCCGGTGCGGTCGCCGCCTTCATCCTCGGTTACGAGGAGTGTCATCGATGGCCCAGCTGAGCGACGATTGCTTCGCCTTCGGCGGTGCCTTGATGACCGTCGCGTCCGCGCTCGCTGAAATCGAAGCGCGCGTCGCACCGGTTGTCGAGGCCGAGATAGTGCCGCTGTTGGCGGCCGCTGGCCGGATTCTCGCGCGCGACATCGTCGCGACGATGAACCTTCCGCCGCATGACAACAGTGCGGTTGATGGCTACGCGGTCGCTCACGCCGATCTGATCCCCGATCGCGACACCGTTATGCCGGTCACCGGAAGGGCGGCGGCCGGCCATCCGCTCGACCGGCCCGCCCGTCCCGGCGAGGCGATCCGGATCTTTACCGGTGCCCCGATGCCCGAAGGCACCGACACCGTGCTGATGCAGGAGGATTGCACTTTCGAGGCCGGGCGGGTCCGTCTCAAGTCCGGGATCAGGCGAGGAGCAAACCGCCGTCACGCCGGCGAGGATATAACTGAAGGCGAGGTTGCGCTTCCTGCGGGGCAACGATTGCGTGCCCCCGATCTCGGCCTCGCCGCCGCCCTTGGCCACCGCGAGCTACGGGTCTTTCGCCCTTTACGCGTGGCGCTCCTGTCGACCGGGGACGAGGTCTGCGATCCGGGTGCCCCACTGCCCCAGGGCGCCATTTATGACGCCAACCGCTTCATGCTCGCAGCACTCCTCGCTGGGCTTGGTTGTGCCGTCAGCGATTTGGGAATCCGTCCCGATCGCGAGGCGGCGCTCGTCGACGCGCTCGCCGCGGCGAGCTCCCAGCACGATTTGATCGTCACTTCCGGAGGTGTCTCTACCGGCGAAGAGGATCATGTCAAATCGGCCATCGAACGGCTCGGAACTCTGCATTTCTGGCGGCTCGCGATCAAACCGGGGCGACCGGTTGCGCTCGGCCAAGTCGGCGGCGTGCCGTTGATCGGGCTGCCTGGGAACCCCGTCGCGGTAATCGTGACGTTTCTTGTCCTTGCCCGTCCGCTGATCGCGAAGCTCGCCGGTGCGACCGCCTCAGAGCCT
>Ga0307475_10000991_pt1 | contig 16978 bp, 11 predicted proteins | sample atmos_gasesECM1C_FD_203317 | JGI IMG/M metagenome (GOLD analysis project Ga0307475, IMG submission 203317) | Hardwood forest soil microbial communities from Morgan-Monroe State Forest, Indiana, United States - atmos_gasesECM1C_515 | ecosystem: Environmental > Terrestrial > Soil > Temperate... | reverse complement strand
CCATCACGTAGACATCGGTATCGAGATGGCCAGCGAGCATTCCGGCCACGTAACTAGCTTTGTGATAGCGCGGAACAACCTGGTGTATTCGGCGAATTCGATCGGCATAACCATTGGAGGATACGCCCCCAACGTGGGCGGTACCGACCATTGCACGATTGCCAATAACACTCTATTCCAGAATGACACGAAGAACACGGGGAGCGGTGAGTTTCAGATCCAGTACTACGCTACCAACAACGTTTTCAAGAACAACATTGTTTATGCTTCGTCACAAGGACTATTCATCAACAACTACACGAACAGCGAGCCCAATCCGGCGGACGTTGATTACAACCTCTATTACTCGTCGTTGAACGCCTCAATGGCAAACTTTCTCTGGAATAGTACGCCCTACGCTGGTTTCTCGTCCTATCAATCGGCGACCGGGAAGGATAGCCATTCTCAATACGCGGATCCGCAGTTCCTGAGCCTGACGACGCCTGACCTGCAAATCCAGCCGACTTCACCGGCAGTCAATGCAGGTATCAACCTGGGGTCGACGGTCGTCGGTACCTTGGACTTTGCTGGCAAGCCGCGCGTGCTGGGAAGTAATATCGACATCGGCGCCTACGAACAATAGCTGTGCCGGTTGCAATGGGCTGATTTGGCCTCGCACAAGTAGGGAGTTCCCCTACGGATTCATCAGGTCTTTTCCATTCAAAAGTAGAGGTTTGACAGGCTTGTGTGGGGAGCGTGCGATGGCAGAAAATGTATGTCTCCGATGTCTAGGTTTTGACACGAGAAGCGATGACGTGACGGGAGTTGAAGAAGAGCAATGCAGATGGATCGTTCCTTGGTTTTAGGTTACACAACGCCAAGACTCCGGGCCGTGCGTGGCCCGGAATAGCTCCCAGGGAGTGGCCATGGGCAACTCTACCCCTCCACTAACAGTGAAGAAGATCTCAATCGCACAAGCAGACGAGTCGGTACCGAACAAGGGAGAACCCCCACCCAGGACTGCGGCCGGATTCCTTCTGATGGACTCCTCGCTGCGCCCCGTCTCCTTCAATGCCGCGGCCATCGAGATTCTTAATTATCCGGACAAACTCGCAGACCTGACGCACGCTGACGTCCTCCTAGCAGCAAAGATTCGGTCGAGCTTAGTAAGCCGGCAAGCCCGCAGTGAATCGCCCCTTGTGACTGAGTTCCGGTCAGGCAGGAGACGTTATTTTTCCCGAGCATTCTTCGTGGATTCATGCGCCAAAGATCCTTCGCACCCGAGCATAGCGGTCCTGCTGGAACGGGGGCCATCTGGAGTGGTCCCGTTGTCGCGAGTCTCGCGGCAGTTCAACTTCACGCAACGCGAGCAAGAAGTGTTGAAGTATCTGCTGCAAGGCCTAACCGGCAAGGCGATTGCGAATCGCATGAACATCAGCCCCAACACCGTGAAGGCCTTTCTGCGAATGATCATGATCAAGACCGGCGTCTCGTCCCGGTCCGAAATGGTAAGCAAAATTATCATGGCCCAACCGCAGTAATGGGCTCATTCTTTCTGTGCGGCCCGGTTGCGGTTGGGCCGAAGCAGTACTTGCTGCAAGGCATGAGTAGCAAGGAGATTGCGGATCGGACGAAAGTTGAGCCACTACACGGTGAAAGCTTCTACGTAGTCAGATAAGGACGAGAGTCCCCCTCTCGCCCGAAGGCTATAGCGAGAATTGTCATGACGCAACCGTAGTTGCGGGCCTGATGCTCTCTGCCTTCCTTTTTGCCTGTGTGGCCATTCGCCCACGGATGTCTATGTAACTCATAGAATTTTGACAGGTGGGCGGCGAATATGAAATCGGACGGCCATTCCCCTAATAATACAAACTCTTGTTTTTTCGTAAGCGTCATTCCAAGACGTTCCAAGGTCATGTTGACGAACTGTAATTGACGGTGCGGCGCGGTGTGAGTTTCCAATGAGCTCTACGGCGAGGTGCTGCTGAGGCACCAATTCCTTGATGCGATTGATGGGATGAGCAGGGATGTGCGAAAGCAATCGCGCAAATGCGCTTTTCAGCGTCAACGCCGTTGAGTTTGTTGCCTCGATCAGGCCAAGAAGTGCGGCTTGGCACCCACAACGCACTGGCCCAGTAGGAACTCGGATGTATGCACGACGTGATGACAGGTCGGGAGAAACAGAAGTTCGTCAGGTTGCTCTCTATCGGCGTCCGTTTTGAGGTACTTGTGGGCGCGAACATCCAGTGCGACGTTTACGTCATAGCGCTTATCTCTAGGTTTCTCTATGTAAAACCGGCAGATCCCATTCTCGACTTGTGAGACAGCGTCCTCGTGGGTTAGGGTCCAATGACTTCCCTCTGGCGTGAGCCCACAAATCGCTTTGATGCGCTCATGTGCACCCGTTCGCTCAGTCTTCACGATAGACCGTATACGGAGGTATCGAGTCATTTGCGTTTTCTAGCCTCCTGAGGATTCCAACGCCCGTAGATATCGGGTCGTTTTCCAGGAGAGACTCTGTCAGCCGCGAAGGAAGGTCAATCCCAGCGAACACTGTAATTCGGCTAGGGTCTTCGCCCCTGGGCAAGAAGGATAAAGGCCCGATGGAGACGATTTGGACAGTAACGAGCGGAAGTGGCCATGGCGCTTGAAGTCTATTCCCGCGTGCCGCCCGCCTCTCCTCCCAGCCGGGCGGCCATCTTTGGCTCTTCAGACCCACACTCTCCAACTCCACCAGGGCGGTAAGGTGTACCTTTCTGATTTTCGCTAGCCTATGTCACCTTGACAAGAGTGCGCGTCTTTTTGGAAAATAGGGGGAAGCTTGAGTGATTTCTCCCCCGCGTAGATCAGAGCTGGGCGCGATTTAGGCGTCACAGTCTGCTTGGCTAGAGAATAACGGATTGATTGGAAGCAAGCTGTTGATGCGTACCAGGGAGCACTCCCAGCTAACCTGGCCGATGATTTGCGGCCGGGTGTGCCGCGGCTTACCCGGGGAACTGCTTAGGCTCACTTATGCAAAGCTCATTCGCCTCCAGAACTAAGGTGATCGGCAATCGGGGAACCCCCAAGTTACCACTCTTTTGGATAGCTGTCGTGTCTGGCATGGCCTCACTCTTGATCATAGTTGCAGTTCTGCAATATCGCTGGGCCACGCAGTTGAGTGCTGCCACCGAGGTCCGTATTGGAAGCAACCTGCAGTCGTTAATGACGACGTGGCATCGCGATCTTTATAACGAGTTGTCGACCATATGCATTGCCTTACAGGTGGGTCCGGATTCTGGAGCGCATGACGCTTGGAATGATTATCTCCAGCGCTATGCCGACTGGAATCGCATTGGGGCGAATCATGAATTCGCAGAGGGTGTCTATACAAATCCAGAGTTAATTCGCGACATTTACATTTGGCAAACCAGTGTGCGGGTGAGGCCCAATCTGCTGCGTCTCGATCCAGATGCTAAGACCCTAGAGAATTCTAATGTGCCACAGGAATTGGCGGCTTTATTGGCTCGGCTGCAGGCAAACTCATCGAACCTCGGCCTTAGTTTGCGTGCTTGGGAATTTCGCAGCTCGTCTGAAAGCGAGGACGCAGGTGGTGGTATTCAGATGTCCTCTTCCGGGTTTCGAAGCGATGCGTTATCAGGGTGGCAGTTCGATCAGAACATCCCAGCGATCGTTCATCCCCTCGTGCACCACGGTCACCCGTTCGATTCCAATACCGCTGTCAACCGGAGAGCAATTGATTGGCTCGTGGTTGTTCTCAACTTTCAGGTCATTCAGAACCGAATCCTGCCTGAGCTTGCGATCCGACATTTTGGCGATCGAGACGGGCTGGAATACAAGCTGGCGGTTGTGGCAACGGGAAACAGACCCCGCCTGATCTATTCTTCTGACTCTACGTTCGGGGTCAGTGATGTTGGTAACTTCGATTCAACTATGAGGATCTTTGGCTCGCCGCCTGATAATGTGAAGGCTGAGTTTTGGCAAACCGCAAATCACGGTCGCGTCTTGCAGGGGGAAGAATGGCGCAACTTCTCGGCACCAGTTTGGTTTCCCGTAATCCGATACACTTCTCAAGAGGAGCCCTGGATGCTCATCGTGCAACATCGGGCGGGACCACTCGAAGCAATTGCGACGAGCATACGACGCAGGAACTTAATGACCGGCGGCATTGTGCTCTTGCTGCTCACAGTTGACATGGGTTTGATCATTTTCGCCAGTCGGCGAGCGCATAAGTTGGCGAAGTTGCAGTTGGACTTCGTTGCATCGGTTTCACATGAACTACTCACGCCGCTGGCTGCTATTTATTGCACCGGTCAAAATGTCATGGACGGTCTTGTACAGACAAAAACCGATTCGATCGCGCATGGGTCGATCATCACCGGCCAGGCTCGTCAACTCATAGATCTGGTAAAACAAATTCTGCTATTTGCTTCCACAGAAAACGGCACGAATCGTTATACCTTGCGCCCACTGCAAGTTTTGGGAATACTTCAATCTGTTCGCAAAAACGTTGCGATGCTGGTTGAAGGAACTGGGTTCCATGTTGAACAGCAGGTCCAGGCAGGGCTGCCCTACGTCATGGGCGATCTGCCCGCGCTTTCTCAGTGCCTGCAGAATTTACTCTTAAATGCGGTTAAGTATAGCGGTAGAAATCGATGGATCGTTATTTCAGCCTCGGTTCATGAGGAGGAAAACCATCACAAAGAAGTCCGCATCAGCGTGCAGGATCATGGCTCTGGCATCAGCAGTTCAGAGTTACCGCATATTTTCGAGCCGTTTTATCGTAGTCCCAAGGTTGTGGATGCCCAGATTCACGGAACTGGTTTAGGATTGACGGTAGCAAAGCGTATTGCAGAAGCAATGGGAGGAAGCTTGTCTGTAACGAGTGAGGTGGGCGTGGGGAGTACTTTTACACTGCACTTGCCGGTCGCGCGGAACTCGGATACCGAAATGGCGGACCGTGTTCCGGAATTGATTTAGGCTTGCACAAATGAATGAGAATATTTTGTTGGTGGAAGACGAACAGGCATTAAGGACTGCACTCGAAGTTCGCCTTCGCGGTGAAGGCTACGTTGTTGATACTGCCGGGGATGGCGAGGAGGGACTGCAGAAGGCAACTAATCTACCCTTCGACTTGATTATCCTCGATGTCATGCTGCCGTATCGCAACGGATTCGACGTTTGTCGCGGCGTTCGGCAACTAGGGCTGGCGACTCCTATTCTGATATTGACTGTCCGCGATCAAATTGTTGATAAGGTGGTGGGGCTCAACCTCGGTGCCGACGACTACATGACGAAACCATTCGAGGCCGCGGAACTTATTGCTCGTATCCAGGCCCTTTTGCGACGCGTTCCAATCCGCACGGGACAGGGTGTTCACCAATTCGGTTCGATCCGCGTAGACGTCCGGCGAACAGAAGTTACTCGAGACGGAAAGCAAATTTATCTTACCGCTCGCGAATTCCAGCTTCTTTGCTACTTGATAGAACGCACCGGTAGTACTGTTCCTCGAACCGAGCTCTTGCGGTCGCTATGGGGCTATGAGGCCGGTGCCTTCACTCGTACAGTCGATACGCACGTGGCCAGCCTGCGCCAAAAGTTGGAGGACAATCCCGGACGGCCCGAGCTTATTCTTACGGTCCCTGGTGTCGGCTACAAATTTATGGGGTTAAGTCAGAAATAACGAAATAACCCAAGCAAGCTCCGCCTCGATCTTCCCTCGCGAGGCAGCCTAGGCGATTCCCATACTCCCCACGCTCCGTTCGTCTCTTAACTTCAGTACGCACTCAACTCCTCGAAATAGGGTGGCCTGGTCGGGCGCTCACGAGTCGGGCCGGGCCAGATGCAAATTCGTTCGTAGCTCTGTAAAAACACCTGACAACAGTTCCCAGGACTTCGCCAAGCGCATGGTAGTCGAGTTCCTTGTAAATTACTGTCCGCGAGCCGGTCACATGTGAATTCCTTGCGAGTCACCACTCTCTCGCTGCTAAGTTTGCTCTGTAGCAATACGCCGATTGAGCAAAGCCCTAATCTCGTGACGACGTATGGATGCAAGATGACGCCCTGTCGAGATTTACTGCCGTGACTAGAAGGCCGTGAATGACTTGATGGTTCCGTATGTTTTCGAAACTACCGTGCAGGGAGCGAAGCAATCTCACAGAATGACCATGAGCGAGGCGGGAGTGATCCCAAACCGGATGATTCTCTCTTCGCGGAGCCGAAGATTAGATAAGCATCCGGGTGAAGGTCCACGCTAGATATTCCGGCCAATGCTTGGAGACCTGTTATGACCGAGACGACGCAGCAGAGTCCGTTGTTGGAAATGTCGGGGGTATTTGCGGATCTTCCTATTTCCGTTTGTACGGATATTATATCCATGGCTCGCCCTAGATACTACATGTGTCGACAAGTGATATTTTTCATGGGGGCAACGATAAAGGAAACACTCTTGCTTACTGAGGGTTGCGCGAAGATAACGCAGCATAGTGAGAATGGCACGGAAGTTATCCTTCGACTGACCGCTCCTGGTGAAGTGATTGGCGAACTTGGTATGGGGCCTGGGAGTAGGCACGCTTCGACTGCACAAGCGCTCCAGGCATGCAAGGTACTGGTGTGGAGCACTGAAACCTTCGAGACCGTTTTAGAACGCTTTCCTATCCTTCGGCGGAATGCCAACCGCATCCTTCGGCAGCGACTAGATGAGCTAGAAAGTCGCTTAAGTGAAGTATCTACTCAGATGGCCTCCCCACGTCTGGCTCATGCACTGGTTCGTTTAATCGACCAAATTGGTCAAAAGGTGAACGGCCATGTCGAAATCAATGTCTCGCAGGAGGCGCTCGCGCAGATGACAGCGATGACCTCGTTTACCGTGAACCGGCTACTCACCGACTGGGAAAAACAGGGACTCTTGAAAGTTCGAAGGAAAGCTATCGAAATTCACAGTTTTCTGCCGCTCTTGAGTCTCTGTAAAGTTGCATAATCTCCAGGCTCCGAGCGCAGCTGTATTGGAATTCGGCCCAAACCGTCCGCCGATCTCTAACTAAGCCCAAATAAATTAACCAAGCCCAGTCTCGACCTACAATCGTCGGCGCCGCCTCGGCAATTCCCATACTCGCTGTTCTCCGGTCATCCTTAACTGCAGCGCACACTCCACAGCCCGAACAGGTGCCTTGGTCGGGCGCTCTCAGTTGAGTGTGTCAGATGCAAAAGTTTCCACAGATTTGTAATTTATATTTACAAACAATTAGATGACCGTGGAGATGTAACGGCTGCTGGTTATTCGTGAGCTGCCATCCTCTCCCTCGTTACATGTAATTTGCCTGTGAATTACCGTTTACGGTCTGGTTAGATTGCTCTGTAGCAATATCTTGGGTTAGCAAAGCCCTTAATCTCGTGACCGTTACACGCCGGTGGTTCCTGGCGGTAGCAGTAAAGACTGCGTTCGGCGATGGACGCAGAGTTTTGCAGGTTAGCAGGTTAGGCAAGGAGGCGGCATGGTCGTAGAAAAAATGTTTTACCGGTTCTGGTTGCCCACGCTTCTTTTGGGATTCGCAACTCTCCCCGCAAACGCTCAGTCGTTCCGGGTACAGTGCCCGACGACGACGCCCCTGCATGGCACGCCAGTAACGCCCGCCGGAAACCCCAATCCGGTCGGCGGTTCGATCAAGTGCCAACAGATTTCGGGTGGCGATGGCCTTGCCACGATGGGTGACGGCACCCAAACCTATCTCTTTTCTTTTGGTCCTCTCTCCGGCTTGAATGACATCGCGAGCGGACAACCGGGAACAGAGCCGGCATATGTCTTCAATACGCCCTACGACCCGAACGCTTCATCTGGTTTCGCAACAAACGGCGCCGTGGGTCTCGTTCCAGACCCGGATGCAAGCGGTGCGTACACCGGGCATGTGGACCCTCGGGCGATCATGGACGTCGGAGTCATGAATGGAAACATTCCCGCGCCAATGATGGCGATCGATGAAGACGACGAATTCTTCCTGACGCTCACGAACGTGGGCATGATCATGCGCCCGGACCTCTTCGAGCAGCATACCGTGCACTTCCACGGCTACCCGAATGCTTCCTCCTTCTATGACGGTGTGCCGGACGCTTCGGTAGCCATCAACATCGGCGGGAGCTTTACTTATTACTACCTGGCGCCGGACGCAGGGACGTACTTCTGGCACTGCCACATCACGCCTCCCGAGCACTTGCAGATGGGCATGGTGGGACAGCTCTACGTCCGGCCGCGGCAGAACCGAGTATCGTCCGGCACGCTTTACGCCGGGCTGGTGGCTCAACAGAACGACCTGCGGACCAAATGCGGCACAGACATTCTCTGCTCGAGTCCGCTTCCGCCTTCGAACGGCGTCATGCATGCCCTTGATAAGAGCGGGAATCCCACCAAATATGCTTACAACGACGGCGATGGCTCAACCGCCTACGATGTTGAATATCCGATTCAAATCCACGGATTCGACCCCAGCTTCCACTTTGTCGGAATGACCTTCAACCCGGAACAGTTCGTGGACATGAAGGACAAGTATTTCCTGCTGAATGGGCGCAGCTACCCGGATACGATCAACGATACCGGTTTCAAAGATAACACCCTAGCCGGCGGCAACTCCAATTTCGTGGGCCAGCCCCTCTCGTCGTCCGCGATTTACACGCAGGACGTGGACGGCGTAGCGCGGCCCTCTCAGCCGCTCCCGACAGTAATAAACATTCCCTTTGGCGGGAAGGCGCTTCTGCGCATTTCGGACCTGGACGTTACGGAATATCAAACTCTGGCCTCATTGGGAATTCCCATGCACGTCATCGGGATCAACGCCCGCCTGCTGCGTGATTTGGCTGGGAACGACCTAACGTATTTCTCAAACTCGATTACTTTGGCTGGCGGCGAATCCGTTGATGTAATTCTGGATGCAAGCGACACGACTAAGTACCCGTCTGGCAGCAAGTTCTACCTTTTCACCCCCAACCTTGACCACTTGTCGAACGATGCCGAGAACTTCGGCGGGCTGATGACCGAAGTCAATATCCTGTAGGAGAGCAGCGATGAGCCAAATGAATACGAAAACACGGATCGCGGTAGTGCGACTGATTCCTGTGCTGATGGCAGCGGTGGCTTTGCTGTTCACGGCCACGGCATATGCCACGACGCCCGGAATAACCGGGGCCAGCTCCAATCCCAGCTTCAGCTTCAGCGCGGAAGCCAATTTCATCAGCCAGCCCGATGGATCGATGGTGTATTCGTGGGGTTACGGTTGCCTGAGCGCGCCGACCGGCTTTCTCCCGGCCCCCGGGGTGACAGGGCTTTCTGGAGCCAATTGCCCCACGATGCAGATTCCCGGTCCCACAATTATCGTTCACGAAGGGGACGCGGTCAGCGTGACGCTCACAAACAATTTGCCGGCGGCCGCAGGCAATACTTCGATCTTGTTCCCCGGTTTTACTGTGGCGACGAGTGGCGGTGCGGCAGGCTTGCTGACGCAAGAAGCTACTCACGGTACCCCGGTCACCTACACCTTTACGGCGACCACGCCTGGAACCCGCGCCTACTACAGCGGAACGCAAGGTGACCTGCAGGTTGAGATGGGTCTCTACGGTGCGATCATTGTGCTCCCTGCCAGCGTGCCTACCGGTTGCACACCAGTGACAGGCAGTTTGGCAGACGGTCAAACCGATTACCGGCTGGCGGCTTCGGCGTATGACCATCCAGCGACATGCTACGACCGGGAATATCTCTTCCAGTTTTCAGAGATGGATCCCAAGATTCACCGGCAGGCGGAAGAGCAAGCAGGCAAGGCCTGCGCCAATACCGCGGGATGCATGAACGTCGTTACAGAGAATTATCATCCTGCTTACTACATGATTAACGGGCGCTCCATGCCGGACGACATGGACCCGAACTATGCTGTCGAGTATCCACACCAGCCTTACAACGGCAATCCCCACATGCATCCAGGCGAGTTGGTGCTGTTGCGGATTATCGGCCAGGGCCGCTGGCAGCATCCCTTCCACGAGCACGGAAACCACGTGCGCATTCTGGCGCGGGACGGAAATTTGATCCTGGCCAATGAGACGGCTACCCCAGCGCACTTGGCCGGGCCCCTGCTATTCACGACGACCACGACTCCGGGGTTGGCAATGGATGGAATCTTTTATTGGACAGGACGCGGTCTCAACTGGGACGTCTACGGTCACTCGGCCGGCGGGGTATACACCGACACAGCATTCCCCACATATCTGGGCCGGCAAGTCGTATGCGAGGCGGACGCCAACGGTTACTACACAACGGATCCGCTTGCGCCCAACTACTACGAATGGTGTGCGGACCACAACAAGGCCCTCGAGAAAGCTCCTTTCGGTCAGGTGGGGAGCGGCGGTCCTGTAACACTGCCCGATGCGAACATCCTGACAAACGGTGCGTGGTACGGTGGCAGCCCGTATCTGGGTCCGGATGCGACAGTCCGCGCTACTGCGCCTACAGGGAGTACTCCGCCCTCCGGCACGATTGCGAACCCACCCACCACCGAAGCCGGGTTTGCCTTCATGTGGCACTCGCACAACGAGCGCGAGATCACCACGAACAACATTTTCCCTGGCGGCATGATGATGATGATGCTGGTTGATCCCCAGGCCTTTACGATCGACGAAACGCTCTAAGGCAGAGGAGAAAGAAAAATGCAATCCAGAACACTCAAAACGATCCTGAAGGCGGCAGTCCTCGGGGCAGCCGGACTTCTCTTGACTGCGGGTGCGTCCTTTGCCCAGTCCGTGGATCTGGCGGCGGCACCCACGAGCGTGACCTTGCCCGATGGGCAAGTGGTGCCGATGTGGGGCTACACTTGTACTGCTGTGGTTGCTCCCGCCACTTGTGTGGCCTCGAACCCAGGGACGGGGTGGTCACCTGTCGTGATTACCGTCCCATTTGTGTCCACAGGCACGTCGCTGACGATCAACCTGACAAACAGCCTGTTGTTTGCGACCGGAACTGGTACGAATAGCGTGCCGACTTCTTTGATGATCGTGGGCCAACTTGGTGGCGGGCTGGGAGGTGCCCCGACGAGAACTGCGAGTCCGGACCACACCAGCTCACAGCCCGTCACGTGGCCCATCGCAGGTACCGGGCCACTTACGCCGCCCATGGGGGTGGGTATTCCGCCGACGCAGCAAGATCGAGTGCAATCGTTCGGAACGGAAGTAGCGGCCGGTGCTGCGGCAACGGCGCTGACCTGGAACGGACTCAAGCCTGGCACCTATCTCATTGAGTCGGGAACACACCCCTCCATTCAAGGGCCGATGGGTCTGTACGGCATCCTCGTAGTGACCGATACTAGCGTGACTCCTGCAGTGGCTTATCCGGCTGTCGGCGCAACTGCAGCCGTGACCTACAACGCGGATGTGCCGGTTCTGCTCAGTGAAATTGATGCCGTGCAAAACGCCTCGGTGGCTGCGGCAGTGGCGACGGCTGGTTTCACCGAGACCGCAGTGTGGTCCGGCCAGCCAAATCAGTGCGGTAATCCCAGCTCGGCAAACTATCACACCTGCTATCCGCCAGCGGTAAATTACGACCCGCGATACTACCTCATTAATGGCGTGGCCTTCGACCGCAGTCAATTAAGCAAATCCCTGTTCTCTACCACACCAGCTACCGCCACGGGCACGGTGCTCGTGCGCTTCGTAAACGCGGGCCTGCGCATGCACGTTCCTTCGATCGTCGGAGCGCAAACCGGGACGCCCGCAGTTCCTGGTTTTTCGCTGATCGCGGAAGATGGCAACGTATTGCCCGGAATCCCCAGGGTTCAGAGCGAGGTATTTCTGCCCGCAGGCAAGGTGTACGACGTAATGATCAATGCACCAGCCACGGGCGCCCCAGCTCTTCCGGTGTTTGACAGGCAGTTGAGCCTTTCCACCAACAATCAGCGCGATGGCGGCATGCAGGCTTACATCGGCGTGAATGCTCCGGCTGCTCCGGCGGCCTCCGTCGGCCTGACGGCAGTCGCCAATCCTGATTCGTACTTCCTGGTTGCTGGCAAAACACTAAGCGTGTCTGACCCGGCCAAAGGCGTGGTGGCCAACGATGTTGGCGTCTATGGCGTCCAGGTTCTGGCGGCACCCACCGGCGCAGGCAGCACGCTGACCTTAAATCCCGACGGTACGTTCACATACGTTCCCGGCGCGGGGATTGCCTCAGACTCGTTTACCTATTGTGGAAATGGAACTATCGTTACTACGACGACGCCGGCGACATGTTCCACCGGCTTGACCGCTACGGTGACGTTGGCTGCATGTAACACCGGGAGCGGCTGTCTTGGAGGGGCACCGACGGCGAATGCGGACAGCTACAGCAGCACGATTGCATCGAGGTTGCAGATCGCCCCGCCGGGCGTGTTGGCGAACGATACGGATCCACAAGGGCACGCGCTAACGGCTTCTGCTCCCACGAATATAGCAGGGGGCACCGTCACGTTGAATGCGGATGGTTCATTTACGGCTGCACCGACTACACCCCCGAGCGGAGCTGCGACGGCAACTGTTACCTTCCAGTACAGCGCCGTTAACTCACAAAACACGTCCAGCGCCCCGACAACAGTTACCGTGACGTTCAGTGGCGCCAGCGGCTTGGTTGTGCATGTCTACGATGCTCCGAGCACTCTGCCGGGGCACACCCCCGTGGCGATTACGGACTACCGTTGGATCATCGAAGAAGACCGCACGTTCCAGATTGATCCCGCTTGCCAGGTGAACTCAACCCCGCGGCCGGTCGGCTGTCCTGCTCTTCCGGTTCCGAGCCTCGGGACCAATTTCCATACCAGCTACATGCCGTTGGTTGCGGCGGGCTGCGTAGGACCAGCGGGTGCTGTTGCTTGCGAATCCGGGCAGTCCCTCTTGGGAACTCCGGCTGTCTGCGACATCGGCAACGGCGTTTGCCGGACAGATGCTACTGAGCAGGCCCACGTGGATCCCAGTCAGGTTCATTTGGACCCGACCAAGCATTACTACATCACGATCTTCCCAGGGGATGCGGGGAATGACTTTACGAACGGCGGCGGCGCACCGCAACCGGTTAATCCAAGCAACCCCAACGGGCCTCAGAGGAAATTCGACATCGCTAAAGACTGTCCGTCCGGTCCCGGAGGCGCGGATTTCGCTCCCGGAACCGGCGCTTGTGGGCACGGTATGGGCGGGGCTCCGATTTCCCCCGCGCAAATCGTCGCTCATGGGCCCGTCACTGTGACCTTGGAAGAGACGCCGTTTCCGACGGCTAGCATCGCGGTCTTCGTGTTCGAGGATGACAGCCCGCTGAACGGCGAAAACGACGTCCATGGGGGCACTGACACCATGGGCACCGCCAAGGAGCCAGGACTAGGTGGTTTTGAGATCACCCTCTTCGACGACGCCGGCGGCACAGGTGACGCGACCGGGCAGATGACCTACGACATGTTCAACATGCCCTTGTCGAACAGTTTGGCAGGCACCATCGATCAGCTCAGTGGACAAGACGCGTGCCCAATTTCGAAAAATCCGGACGGGCTCATCGGTATGATCGTTACGTGTCCGTATTTTGAGGCGGACGGCGTAACTGTGTCGCCCCTCGTAGGTCAGGCCGTCATCGCAAACATGATGCCCGGCCGCTACGGCGTGGTGGCCACGCCCGGCGCGGATCGCATCGCCCGAGGCGAGGAGTGGCTGCAGACCAATACGCTGGACGGACAGAAGGCCCACGACGCGTTCATCAAGATTGGCGGGCCGTCCTTTTTCCAGGAGTTTGGACCGGCGGGATACCATGACATCATCGGATTCGCCAACCCGAAGGTCATCAATGACCGCAAGGCTGGCGTCTGCGCAGGCTTGCCAGCTGGCCAATTGTGTAACAACTCGGTCACGGGCACAGTCACGACCGCGCGCATGAGCCGTACTCCGGACCAGAGGCTCTACACCAGCGGATCGCGTGATGCCCTTGGTTTTACGCAGTGCTACGTGAGCCTGGGCGATCCGGACGACGACGATTTCGCGTTCACCAAGTGCAACGCCGATGGGACCTTCACCCTTTCAGGTCTGCCCCCTGGCAACTGGAGAATCACGATCTTTGACCAGTGGAACGACCAGATCGTGGACGGCCTTTCGACGCCGGTAGCGCTGGGGGGTGGCAAAACCACGCCACTTGGAGACATCCCGGTCCAGCAGTGGCACACGAATATCTACACGCAGAGCTATTTTGACCAGAACGGAAATGGTATTCGCGACGCCAATGAACCGGGGCTCACGCTACTTCCGACGAATATCCGGTTCCGGGATGGCAGCTATTCCAATTTCAACAACACGGACCTGGGCGGTAATGCTGGGTTTAACGAAATCTTTCCATTATTCAACTGGTATGTCGTCGAAGCGGATACCACGCGGTATAGGCAGACGGGCGTCCACGTGGTCTATGACGCCGGCGGCCCCGCGGACAGCACACCGGGGAACGGGAATAACACCAACGAGAACTTCTTCGCCAATACCACAGAAACGATCTCTGTTCCTAGCAATCTGCGGGTACCGGGCGCGGTGTACTGCGGCGCCGGAGATGCGGATTGCCTGACTGCCAACCTTCTAACTAATCCGACTGGTGGTGGTCCGGGCGGTTCAACCGGCCGCATTGATCCCCCTTGGGTTACCACCGAGGCTTGGCAAGGCTATATTGGCCAAAACGAGTTCGTCGAATTCGGCAAGGCGCCCTTCGCCACTGGTGAAAATGGCGGCATCAAGGGTGAGGTGATTTACGCCTCGACGCGGCCTTTTGATGACCCGACCCTGCTCATCCACACGAGTTGGACGCCGGACGTCCCGGGTGTGACCATCAATCTTTACCAGGAGTCAACGGCCGTCGATGGAACTACGAGCCTCAAGCTGGTTGACACGACCAAGACCACCAGCTGGGACGATTGGGCCCAGGGATTCCGAGCCGATGGTGTCACACCCAACATGAACTGCCCCGGCCAGGACCCCAGCAGTCTGTTCTACTTTACGCTGCAGAACAGCACGGAGTGGCTGGATCCATCACGCCGCGCCTTGCCGAATAACTCCCAGTTTAAGTGCTATGACGGCTTTGCCATGTTCAACCAGATGCAGCCGGCGCCTTTCGATGGCGCGTACAAATTCCCCAGCGTGACTGCCTCAAATCCCACGACTGGCAGGCCGACTGGCACGAACTGCTCGATCTGCACGGCCAACCCTGTTGATGGCCTTCCCATGCTGCCAGCCGGCAAGTACGTGGTCGAAATGATCACGCCGCCGGGCTACGAACTGGTCAAAGAAGAAGACAAAAACATTCTCATCGGCGACAACTACATCGCGCCGGTGGCGCAGCAGTTCGGCGGCTTGGCAAGCATTTTCATTATGCCGGACCAAGCTGAGGTCAACAGCCAGTACAACGCCAATAACGCCCAGAATCCCACGCAGAATCTGGGAAGCCAGCCACGACATGAGGGAGACACCGGAAGCGTCGAGACCTTCTGGCCTTGCGTCGGCGCACTGCGCATCGTGCCCGATTACATCAGCCTGTTCCCACAGTCTGCGGAAGTCTCTCCGTTCGCAGGAGCCTCTCGCCACCTCTGCGACCGCAAAGAAGTAACGCTCGAGGACCAGATGTCCGCGCTTGCGAAGTTCTGGGTCTTCACCTCGGCACACGTGGCCGCGCACTATACCGGCATCGTCTTGGACGACTTCTCCTCGGAGTTTGACCCGTTCTCTCCGCAGTACGGAGAGAAGTTTGCCGTTGCCAACGTGCCGATATCTTTCAAGGACCACTACGGAGTTGAGATTGCCCGCACCTATAGCGACCAATGGGGCCTGTTCAATGGTTTGCAGTACTCCACTTGGGAAGTCAACCCGCCCAATCCGACCGGGTACGCCCCTACAATGATGGTTACGTGCATGAACGACCCGGGACCGATTCCCGATCCGGCGCACGCTGGCCAGACGATCACGGATCCTCTGTACAACCCGGCTTACAGTCAGTTCTGTTATGAAATCCCGTTCATGCCGGGACAGACTCAGTACATGGACACCCCGGTAGTGCCCACCGCGGCTTTCGCGGAGGGCTACAACCTGGCGGACTGCTCCTATCCAGATGCGACTCCAGCGATCGCCACCGTGCTCGGTGACGCGATCACGGGCGGCGGCGCCGGACCGTGGGTCAGCGCAGCTGGCCACAGGTTGACCATAACCGCTTTGGGCGACCAAGTCGTGTACAACAATGCCTACTCTGGACCTTCCGCCACGACCGCGCCATACAACCAGAAATTCATCACGCGCCACTATGGCTTCGGCAACCCACCCACCCCGAATTGCAATTTCGGAAGCAGCTCCCCTGCCGCCTGCCCCAGCGTGACGGTAGGTGGCATACCCCTCCATGGTGTGACTTGGAACAACACGACGATCACGGGTAGTGTGCAAGGTAACGTGCCGGCGTGTACGATCCAGCAACGCGGATCCGGTAACGGTGGCGCACTGTGCGGCGAGCTGCTCATCACGGCCGCTAACGGCAAGAAATCCATCGACACGGTAACCGTCACGGTTGGCGGCAAAGCTCCTAAATACATCAATGGGGAGAATGCCGCGAACAACGCGATCCAGAGTCTCCTTGATGCCACAACCACCCAGCCCGGTGACCTGATCATCGTCGGCCCAGGCATTTACAACGAAATGCTGGTGATGTGGAAGCCGGTCCGGCTGCAAGGCGTAGGCGCGGCCTCCGTCACCGTCAACGCGAACACACACCCTTCGGGCAAAATGGATTCGTGGCGGAGGGAGGTTGAGTGCCTCTTCGGCTTGTCCTTAAACGGCGGCTTCATCAGTGCGACCAACCCGTTCGATCCGAACCAGACTTTCACATGTTCGTCGACGATGCAGCGTAAGGTCGATCCGATTCCACTGGAGCCCGTTGTCGGCTGGGACCCCACTCTCAATGGAAACATTGCGGAACTCTTGCAAGAGCCCACGCTCTTGGGAG